>PDWJ01000458.1_pt1 | contig 61124 bp, 55 predicted proteins | sample 1430881 | NCBI WGS metagenome assembly PDWJ01 (sample SAMN01162460, study PRJNA174530) | Oral metagenome, whole genome shotgun sequencing project. | biome: Marine environment; feature: Marine mammal; material: Swab sample of the gingival sulcus; isolation source: swab sample of gingival sulcus... | reverse complement strand
GCAACAACTTCATGTAAGGATAGCAGTGAGCGGCCTTTACGGCCATGCCCATCCGGGACCGGCGCAGCCAGTCCCCTTTACCCCACCCAAAGGGTGGGGATTTCGAAGATCGGTTTAAATAACCTTTGGCTCCGGCCAAAAGGCACCGCTCTGCGTAGTACGCTTCCTCATGCATGGACAATACCAGAACGGATATTTCCTTATGGTGGGTGTTCAACTCCTTGATGAGGACCATACCGTTGCTGTTTTTCAGGGATAGATCAATAATGACGAGGTCCGGTTTTTCCATATCTATGATTGTTCTGGCTTCAGCAACATCCTCGGCACTTCCGCATATACGCAGGTCCGCTTCGCGACTGACCAACTCACACAATCCCATCTTAAAGATGGGATGGTCCTCGACAATCAGTATTTTGCTTTTCATTTGTCTGTTAATCCTCAATCAGGATAGATCATGCCGTATCTCAAGCGACACCACCGTTCCCCCTTCAGGTGATCTGCCAAATTCAAGGGAGCCATTTACGCTTCGCGCCCGATACTGCATGATTTTAATGCCCATCCCTTTGCCCTGCTTTTCCAGGCAGAGGCCTTTACCATCATCGCTAACCGCCAAAATGCTTTTCCCTTTACCAGTTGTAAACTGAACCCGGATATTTTCCGCGCCTGCGTGCTTGACGGCATTGTGGATGGCTTCATGGGCAATATAGTACGCATGGCTGGCGGTGGTGTTGTCGATAAATGGATTGAAGTTGTCGCAATCCAATTGGCAGGCGATGCCAAATGTATTTTCCACATACTCGATCAATTCCGATAGGGAAACATCAATTCCATGCGTCGCAATATCCACAGGAAACAGTCCCCGGGACAGAAGACGGGCCTTTTCTATGGATTCGCGCAGTTGCTGCCCTATCTTGTCAGCCCACGCCACCGCTGTGGGCAGGTCCGTTTGCAATTGTTGCTTTAGAATCTCAAAAAGCACATCAATCCCAATTAATTGCGGACAAAGATCATCGTGAAGCGCAAACGCAATTTTTCTTCGTTCTCGTTCACTCATTTCAAGAACTTCTCTTTCAAATTTTCTGACTTCAGCTCGATTCTCTATTTTCTGGGTCACGTTTCACATTAAGCCCCTGAACCCGTTTTGGCGAAGCTGCTTGTCATGCATGACTTACAGGGATGTCTCGACAAAACAAGAGGCCCCTTCTTTTTTAGCTTTTCGCAGGAATGGGTGCAGCCGGTTGACGTCATCAAGCAAGAACGCATGAGTTCTTTCAAGTGATTATGGTTTTGTTAGACCACGAACATAACCGAATCCGCCAGGAAAAAGGACTCATGCTTATCAATACAATACTCAAAGAAACGATATCACGACAAGGAGTCAGAATCATTTCAAGATGGTATTGTATAAATAAATGGATATAATGGATAGGAACGGTTTCTTTTACTTATAACAAAGAATAGAACGGTTATCAAGAGCCTGAAAGATAGCTCACAGGGTAACCGCATTTGGAAAAAGGGACAAAAATAGGCAGTAAAAACAGCATAATTCAGGATATAATATAACTATCTGAAATCATTTAGAAAACAACAAACAATAACGGGCGCCGGGAAAAGGGCTTGCCACGCATTGCGGGTGGCTTTCCAGCCGTCCATATTCATGGCAGGTTGAACTTCCTCAAAAACATTGCCTTTTCGATTTCGTCAACAAATCCAACATGGTATGGCAGTATACCAGATATCAGCGAGGGATCTGTCTTCTTTGGTACCGATACCATAATAATAAATAGCATCGTCCTACTTCTTGAAATGATTGCCTATCTCCACGTAATGCCGCTTGTAGATACAGTTGAAAAGCTTTTCCTTCATCTTTGTTAGTACCCTTTCCTTCTTCTGCGAAAGGCCACCCGGGCGCCCATCTGTTCGAAGATTCGTAAAAGCCCGTAACGGGCCGTAACGGGTGCGATCCAGAAATAGAAAATCGGGGTTCACACGCAGGTGGCGTCGCAGGCGATGAAATTGCCGGACGGAACGTTTGGCTAAGGTAGCCCCCACCGGCACAAAACATGCCCGACGCATAAATAAACCATTGCAATGTCTCCAACGTTTGTGTATCCTTATCAGGATATGCTGCCTGCGATAGCAAGGTCAGTAAATAAAAATGAGGTCAAGGGGGAATCGAGAGTCAATGGATAACTTTGCAGACAACGCATCAACAGAAGAAGAAGTCGAGAAAGACAGTGTCACCGGCGAAAGCATGGCCGAACTCATGGATCTTTATGAGGAGAGCTTCAAACGCTTTGCCGAGGGTGAGGTGGTCAACGGAAAGATCATTTCCGTTGATAAGGATCATGTCCTGGTGGACATCGGATACAAATCTGAGGGTCAGATCCGCATCCGTGAATTCGAAGTCGACGGAGAGATCAAGGCAGCCGTCGGCGATACCGTCGAGGTGATGGTGGAGTGGTGGGACGACGAGAACGAAGTCGTCGTGCTCTCCAAGGAAAAAGCCGAGAAGGTCAAGGTGTGGGATGACATCAAGGCACGCCACGAAGCGGATGGCACCATTGCCGGAACCATTACCAGCCGGGTTAAAGGCGGTTTTTCCGTGGATATCGGCGTACAGGCGTTTCTGCCCGGTTCCCAGGCGGATCTGCGGCCCATTCGCAACCTGGACGAAATGGTCGGCAAGGAGTTCGATTTCAAGATTCTGAAATACAACCGCAAGCGCAGCAACATCGTTCTTTCCAGGCGGGTGCTGCTTGAAGAAGAGCGTGAGACCAAACGGGCTCAGACGCTGGCTACCATTCACGAAGGCAAGGTCGTGCCCGGTATCGTTAAAAACCTTACCGAGTACGGTGTTTTCGTCGATCTGGGCGGTGTTGACGGGTTGCTGCACATTACCGATATTTCCTGGGGACGGGTCAAGCACCCCTCCGAACTGTTTACCGTAGGCGATGAAATCAACGTCAAGATTCTCAGCCTGGACCTGGAGCGCGAGCGTGTATCCCTGGGCATGAAACAATTGACCGAGGATCCGTGGGCCACCGCCATCGACAAGTATCCGGTGGAATCGCGTATTTCGGGCAAGGTGGTAAGCCTGACCGATTATGGCGCATTCGTCGAATTGGAAGAAGGCATCGAAGGCCTGATCCACGTTTCCGAAATGTCCTGGACCCGTAAGGTGCGTCATCCTTCCAAGGTCGTGTCCGTGGGTGAAATTGTGGACGCCATGGTCCTGGACATCAAACCGGAAAACCGCCGCATCTCCCTGGGCATGAAGCAGGCCGCACCGAATCCCTGGGACGTGATCAGCGACAAATACCCCATTGGGACAACCATTGAAGGGAAGATCAAAAACATCACCGATTTCGGTCTGTTCATCGGCATCGATGAAGGAATCGACGGTTTGGTCCACATTTCCGATATCTCCTGGACCAAACGCATCAAACACCCTTCGGAGATTTACAAAAAAGGGGATGTCATCCAGGCCATCGTCCTCGAAATCGACAAGGGACAGGAACGTTTTTCTCTGGGCGTCAAACAGCTGCAGGCGGATCCCTGGGATACGGTTGCCGAACGCTACGAGGTGGGTAAGGAAATCACCGGTACCGTTACCAATGTGACCGATTTCGGTGTGTTCGTCGAGTTGGAGGAAGGCATTGAGGGTCTAATCCACGTTTCCGAAATCAGCAAAGAGAAAATCAAGACACCTGTCGGCCAGTTCGAAATCGGACAATTGCTCACCGCCAAGGTCATGAACATCAATAGCGAAGAGCGCCGCATCGGCCTGTCCATCAAACGACTGGACATGGAAGACGATCAGGAACTGCTTACCGAATACGTCAACAACATGGGGCCGGCGACCTCTAGTTTCGGAGAGATCCTGCGTGAAAACCTGCAGGAGAAACTCAGCAACGAAGAGTAGTCAGCCGTATTGTTGCCCATTATAGACCGTAAATGCCGGCGGATTGCCTGATAAAGGCCCGCCGGCATTTTTAATCGGCATTCGGCATAAGGAAAAAATTATGTTTTCGCGACGTCATCCCTACCTGTTTTTTTCTCTGGTGGGTTTTGGGATTTTTACCGCCTTGGTACTCGGTGTCATGGGCTTGGCAGCGTGGATGGGCAGCGGTGTCCGAAGCAGCGGAGGTGAAGCCGTGGGTGTCGTAGAAATCGCGGGCGCCATTATCGATAGCCGGGACGCGGTGGCGCAGATTCGCCGGTTCCGCGAAGATGACGACATCAAGGCCATCGTTGTCCGGGTGGATTCGCCTGGCGGTGCCGTCGGACCTTCCCAAGAAATTTATCGAGAGATCAGAAAAACCATCGGCGACAAGTCCGTTGTGGCATCCATGGGGGGCGTGGCGGCATCCGGCGGTTATTACGTGGCCTGCGCGGCCAATGGGATTGTCGCCAATCCCGGCACGATTACCGGCAGCATCGGTGTTATCATGGGCTATACCAATTTTCGCCAACTACTGGACAAGATTGGGTTGGTCCCCGTGGTGATCAAAAGCGGGCCATACAAGGACACCGGATCTCCCACGCGGGAAATGCGCGATGACGAACGCCGGTTGCTGCAATCGATCACCGGTGATATTCACGAGCAATTTGTTTCCGCCATTGTTGTTGGCAGGAAAATGGAACGCAGCCAGGTCGAGGCGGCGGCCGATGGACGAATTTTCACCGGCGAAGAGGCCAAGCAAAGGGGTTTGGTGGATCGTCTGGGCAATTTCGAAGATGCCTTGGCCTGGGCCGGCGAATTGGGCGGTGTGGACGGTCCCGTGGTTGCGGTTTACGCACGGGACAAAAAATTTTCGATAATGCGCTACCTGATGTCGTCTTCACTGACCCGATGGGTTTCATCATGGTTCCAGCCATCGATCTGGGCCCAATATCGATACGAACCGAACGGATTGTGATGCAAGCGCCTTTGATGCGAAAGATAGCCGTTGCCATGGCCAAGGGGGGCGTGGGGAAGACCACCACGTCGGTAAATTTGGCCCATGCCCTGGCGCTGGCGGGCAAACGGGTTCTGCTGGTGGACTGTGATACCCAGGCCCAGACAACCACCTTTCTGGGTGTGTCACCACCATACGGCCTATACGAATTCATCACCGGTAGCGATGGCGACGGGCATCAGATTCTCAAACGGGAAGCGATTCATGCCGTGCGTGAGAACCTGTGGGTTCTGGCCGGCGGCATCAAGCTGGTTGAACTCAAGCACTGGCTTGGCGAACAGCCACGCGATCGGCGCCATGCCGTGCTGCATCGGCAGCTGTCGCCCAAAAGCGGACGTTTGGATTACCTGATTTTCGACTGTGCGCCCGGTTGGGATGTGCTCAGTGTCAATATCCTCATGGCCGTCAACGAGGTCCTGTGCCCCGTCGCCCTTCAAGGACCGGCCATGGAAGGCCTGAAAACCTTCTTCGGGTATCTGGTCTCCGTTCAGCAGCGCAATCGATCCTTGCGGCTAAAATATATCCTCCCCACGATGTTCGACCGGCGGACCCGTCAGAGCCATGATCTGTATCGCCGGCTCAAACGATTGTTCACCAAACAGATTTGCGACCCCATTTACCACAATGTGCGTTTATGCGAAGCGCCGATGAAGGGCAAAAGCATATTCGAATATGCTGACAACGCTTCAGGCGCCCGGGATTATCGAAAATTGGCAGAAAGGTTGATCAATGACGGCATCAGACTGCAAGCCGGTTCCCGACTTCTTTGACGAAGACGCCCTGGATCCGCTCACCGTCGCAACGGGCGGCCCGGTGACACGCCAGGCGGAACCCAAACGCAAAGTCGGTTTCTATTTTTCGGAAAGCGTGCTCCAGCGGTTCAACCGGACCTTCCACCAGTTGAAGCTGGACAATGTTGCCATCGGCAATAAGTCGGCCTTGGCTGAACTGGCCATCGAATACGCATTGGAAGACCTGGAGCGCAAAGCGGACAGTCAGTTGCTCAAACGATTGACCGGGTCCAGGCGCACACGCTGAACGAAAAAGGAATCAGACAAACAGGTCTACATCCCCGAGCCCTTCCCGGATGACTTCTGGCAGATCGTTTTCCAGTGAGACCATGCTCGAAGGCATTCCCGCCACCGGGCCACCATCGATGACCGCATCCAACCGTGACCCGAAATAATCGTGGATCAGGGACGCATCGTGAAATACCTCGCCGTCGGGGGTCGTCGCACTGGTGGATATGACAGGATTGCCCAGCGCCTCCACCAACGCCAGGCAGATATTGTTGGCGGGAACCCGGATGCCGGCGGTTTTGCGCTTGGTGAGCATGATTTTGGGTACCAGCTTGGTCCCGGTGAGAATGAAGGTATAAGGGCCGGGCAGGAGCCGTTTCATGGTCTTGTAAGCGTAGTTGGTGACTTTGGCGTAACGGCTGATGTTTTTCAGATCCGCACAAATGAAGCTGAACGGCTGGTTTTTGTTGCGCTGCTTCAGTTGATAGATCTTTTCGATGGCCCGTTTGTTCATGATGTCGCATCCGATGCCATAATACGTGTCGGTCGGATAGGCAATCAGACCGCCGCCTTTGAGAATATCCACCACCCGGTTGATCAGTCGCAGTTGGGGATTGTCCGGGTTTATTGAAAACAACATGATGCGCCACCGTTTCTGTCGCAGGGTGCTGTGGAGATGGATTCAAATGCTTTAACCGAAAAACCTGTTGAAAAATCGGGGCAACGAAGCCGCTTTTCCCTTGAAGTTAGTATGGTCAATCTATTACGACGGGACTGAGGGTGTCAAGGCGCTAAATAGTGTCTGTCCAGAAATAGGCAAATTGGCCATTTCCGGATGGGCACTAAATAAAGATTGATAAAGCCACCTGTATTTGGTATTTTTATGGATTAATCGGTGCTGTCTGTCTGCCGTCACACCGTGAAGACCGAACAAGGTTCCCAGATGCGTCGGAGCCGGCACAATTTCCATTTTACCACCGTTGACGACCCCAGCCGCCGGAAGCGGTTGCCAGCGGATATCATTAACAATCATCGCTGCCGGCCCAGGCCAAATTCCGTTCAAATATGGAGGATCCGCATGAACAAGCCGATCACAGAGGAGGCGTATTCCTTTGATGATGTACTGCTGGTACCCGGTTATTCGGACGTCCTTCCCAAGGATGTCGACACCCGCACCCGACTGACCCGTGAACTGACCGTCAACATTCCCATCGTCAGTGCCGCCATGGACACCGTCACCGGGGCCCAGACCGCCATCACCATGGCCCGTGAGGGAGGCATCGGATTCATCCATCGCAACATGAGTGTGAAGCATCAGGCCATGGAAGTTGACCAGGTCAAAAAATCGGAAAGCGGCATGATCGTCGACCCGCTGACCATTGATCCGGATCGGCCCATCGAAGAGGTGATGAACCTGATGTCCCGCTACCGTATTTCAGGTGTACCGGTGACGCACGGGGATCAATTGGTGGGCATCGTCACCAACCGTGATCTGCGGTTCGAGGCGGACATGAGTAAGAAGGTCAGCGATATCATGACCAGTGAAAACCTGGTAACCGTGAGCGAAGGTATCAGTCTGGAGGATTCCAAGAAGTTGCTTCACGAGCATCGCATCGAAAAATTACTGGTGGTGGACAAGAACGGCCGGCTGACCGGGATGATCACGATCAAGGATATCGAGAAGATCAAGAAATATCCCAATGCCTGCAAGGATGCCATGGGACGACTGCGGGTAGGGGCGGCCATCGGTGTGGGTGAAGACATGATGTCTCGGGCCCAGGCCCTTATCGACGCCGGCGCCGACGTGATTGTGATCGATACCTCTCACGGCCATTCAGGCAATGTGCTGCGTGCCGTGCAGCGTTTGAAAGGCGATTTTCCCGAAATGCAGCTCGTCGCGGGTAACGTGGGCACCGGCGAGGGCGCCCAGGCGCTGGTCGATGCCGGGGTGGATGCCATCAAGATCGGCATCGGTCCCGGGTCCATCTGTACCACCCGCATCGTGGCCGGCATCGGTGTGCCCCAGGTGTCCGCCATCATGAACTGCCGCGAGGTATCGGAAAAGACCGGCGTTCCGCTGATTGCCGACGGCGGTATCAAATTCTCCGGCGACATCACCAAGGCTATCGGTGCCGGGGCCCATACCATCATGATCGGTGGCCTGTTCGCCGGTACCGAAGAGAGTCCGGGCGAAACCATTTTGTTTCAGGGCCGCAGCTACAAGGTGTACCGGGGCATGGGATCCCTGGAGGCCATGAAAAAGGGCAGCAAGGACCGGTATTATCAGACCGAACTGGAGACCGACGATAAACTGGTCCCCGAAGGCATCGTCGGCCGGGTGCCCTACCGCGGCACCCTGTCTGCCAACATCCATCAGCTCATTGGCGGTTTCAAGGCGGGTATGGGCTACGTGGGCTGCAGGACCGTTGAGGAATTGCGCACCAAAGCACATTTTGTCAAGATCAGTGCCGCCGGCATGCGCGAGAGCCATGTGCATGATGTGATTATTACCAAGGAGGCGCCCAACTATCGGGTCGACAACTAGGGTGCCTGATCAGAAAGGGCATTTTTTGACTAATCCAGCGTTCTCGAGCGGTCGAAATCCTCGACGTAGCACTGCTACGCCTGCGGTTTCAACCTCCACAAAACTGGTGCCCCTCAGACACCGCCAAGCATGTCGTCCCGGCGCAAGCAGAAGTCAAACCCATTCAATCCCTTTTAACCATTATTTCCAATAAAAACCAACTGAGCCTGCCCTATGACCCAAGCCACTGCCGATTTTGTCCATTTGCACGTCCACACCCAGTACAGCCTCCTGGACGGGGCCATCCGACTGGCGGACCTGTTTGAAAAAGCCAAAGAATACAACATGCCGGCGGTGGCCCTCACCGATCACGGCACCATGTTCGGCGCCCTGGATTTCTACCAGCAAGCGACATCTGCCGGTATCAAACCCATCCTGGGCTGCGAATGTTATGTGGCCCCGCGCGCTCTGACCGACAAAACGCCCCTGGACAAGGCCGGGACGCGTCACCTGGTGTTGCTGGCCGAAAACCAGGAAGGGTACCGCAACCTGTGCAAGCTGGCCACCATCGGGCAATTGGAAGGGTATTACTACAAGCCGCGCATCGACAAGGAGGTGCTGGCGGCCCACGCCGATGGGCTCATCGCCCTGTCGGCCTGCCTCAAGGGAGACGTTGCCCAGCACATTCTGGCCGACCGGATGGACAAGGCCGAAGAGGCGGCCCTTTTTTATCACAATGTGTTCGGGGAAGGCAGTTTCTTTCTGGAATTGCAGCACAACGGCATTCCCGCCCAGGAGAAGGTCAACCAGGGATTGGTGGCGCTGAACCGCAAACTGGACATTCCCCTGGTGGCGACCAACGACTGTCACTACCTCAACCGCAAGGACGCCAAAGCCCACGAAGTTCTACTGTGTATTCAGACCCAGAAAACCATGGCCGATGCGGACCGCTTCACATTCGATTCCGACCAGCTTTATTTTAAGTCCCCCGAAGAGATGAAGGCATACTTCGCCAAATACCCGGGGGCCATCGAAAACACCGTGGCCATTGCCGACAGGTGCCACGTTGAGTTCGATTTCAAAACCTATCATTTCCCCCAGTTTGATGCCGAATCCGGCAAAACCGCCGACGAATTGTTCGACGCGCAGGTCCGCGAGGGTTACGAACGGCGCATGGCCGTGATCCGCAAAAAACGACCTGACATGGACGAGACCGTTTATAAGGAACGGTTGGAATACGAACTGAAAACGATCAAGGACATGGGGTTTCCGGGCTATTTTCTCATCGTCGCCGACTTCATCCGCTATGCCAAAGAAAACGGGATCCCGGTTGGGCCCGGCCGCGGGTCGGCTGCCGGCAGTCTGGTCTCCTTCGCCCTGTTCATCACCGACCTGGACCCCTTGGCGCACGGCCTGATTTTCGAGCGTTTTTTGAATCCATCACGTATCAGCATGCCGGATATCGACGTGGATTTTTGTATCCGTGGCCGGGAAAAAGTATACAATTACGTTGTCGAGCGATACGGCGGCGGCGATTACGTAGCTCAGATCATCACCTATGGAAAAATGAAGGCCAAATTGGTCATCCGGGATGTGGGCCGAGCTCTGGGGCTTCCTTTGGCGGAGGTGGACACCATCGCCAAGCTGATTCCCGACAGCCTCAAGATGACCATCGACAAGGCCCTCAAAGAAGAACCCAAGCTGGCCGAGATGGTGGCGGCCGATGCACGCTTTGCCGAATTGATCGATATCAGCCGGGCTCTGGAAGGACTCTCCCGTCACGCCTCCACCCACGCGGCCGGCGTGGTCATCGGCGACAAACCCCTGGTGGAGTACCTGCCCCTGTACAAGGGGAAAAAGGGGGAGGTGGTCACCCAGTTTGACATGAAGAAGGTGGAGAACATCGGTCTGGTCAAATTCGACTTTCTGGGGTTGCGCAACCTGACCGTCATTGCCGATGCCCTCAAAAGTATCGGCGACCAGGGCAAACCGGTGCCGGACCTGGAGCATCTGCCCATGGACGATGCCCGGACATTCGAATTGTTACAGGCCGGTGACACCACCGGCGTATTCCAACTGGAATCCAGCGGGATGAAAAAACTGCTGGTCCGCCTGCATCCCGAATCCTTCGACGATCTTACGGCCCTGGTGGCCCTTTATCGGCCCGGACCGCTGGATTCGGGTATGGTAGATGATTTCGTCGATCGCAAGCATGGCCGCAAAGAAGTCATCTATCCGGTGGACTCACTGGAGCCGATTCTCAAGGAAACTTACGGGGTCATGGTTTATCAGGAGCAGGTGATGCAGGTGGCGGTCGAGCTGTCCGGCTACACCATGGCCGATGCGGACAGCCTGCGCAAGGCCATCGGCAAGAAGATCGCTGATCTGATGGCCGAGCACAGGGAAAAATTCGTCAGCGGCGCGGTTGAGAATGGTGTGGACAAAGCCGTGGCCACGGAATTGTTTGACCTGATCGAGAAGTTCGGCGGGTACGGATTCAACAAATCCCACAGCGCCGCCTACGCCCTGATCGCCTATCAGACGGCCTATCTCAAGGCGCACTACCCCGTGGAATTCATGGCAGCCTTGCTCACCAGCGAGATCGATACCATCGACGGGGTGGTCAAGTTCATCAACGAGTGCCGGACCCACGACATTGAAGTGTTGCCGCCGGATATCAATGAGAGCAGTACCGTGTTCACCGCCGTCGACGGACGCATCCGTTTCGGTCTGGCTGCCGTCAAGAATGTGGGTGAAGCGGCCGTAGACCTGATCATTGCCGAACGAGAGGCCAACGGGCCGTTTACTTCCATTTTCGACTTTTGCCAGCGGGTGGACGCCACCAAGGTCAACAAACGGGTCCTGGAAAGCCTGATCCGATGCGGCGCTCTGGACTCCACCGGCGTATACCGTTCACGGCTCATGGCGGTCATGGAAGAGGCCCTTGACTATGGCCAGCGTATTCAACGCGAGAAAAACAGTGCCCAAATGAGCCTTTTCGACACTGGAAACGGTGAGAATTTGGTCATTAACCTGCCTGCCATCCCCGGTATGGACGAGTGGGAAGACAAGGAAAAATTGCAGCAGGAAAAAGAGACCCTTGGTTTCTACGTCACCGGCCATCCACTGGACCAGTACAAACCCATTTTGGAGAAGTTCACCAATGTGGATGCCTTGAGCGTCCGGGAAGCTGCCGATAAAAGCGCGGTTCGCATCGGCGGTACCATCGCCGACGCCAAAGTGATCCGTACCCGTAAAGACGAGTTAATGGGGTTCGCCACCGTAGAGGATCTGAATGGTTCCGTGGAAGTCGTGGTATTTCCGTCCGTCTATTCGGACTGCGCCGACCTGTTGACGGCCGACCAGCCGGTCTTGGTTCAGGGGCAGACCCAGGTAGAAGAAAACGGGGTCAAGATTCTTGCCGATACCGTGATCCCCATGGAGCAGGCCGAAGAGACCTGGACCGTGGAAGTGAGATTGATGGTCGATTCGGCAACGGCAGACAGAGATACGCTGCGTCGGGTTCATCAGGCATTGATCCGCTATCCGGGCACGTGCAAAGGATATCTCCACATCTGTATGGACGACGACGCCCAGGCGGTGGTGACCATGGACGAGGATCTGCGCATTCGCTATTGCGATGCCATGACCCGGGAGGTCAACGCCATATTTGGGTATGACGCAGTTCAGACACGCTGTATCGATGCGGCGACCGCAATGCGAAACAGCGATCTCAATGGTGGGCGCCGAGGCAATGGCCGACGTTATCAAGCCAACGGCTGACAGGCGGTGAGCCTGGCAAACACCGATTCACAGACCCTTTCCGGACCTTGATACCCCGATACCAGGCCATCGGGTCTGAGGTGCTGGCCCTTACGGAAAAGATATACGATTGCCAGCATTTACAGCCGGTTCACCATCAAGTTATGAACAGACTCCAATTCGGCTATTCACCCTGTCCCAACGACACTTTCATGTTCAACGCCATTGCTGCGGGCGATATCGGAATCGAAGGCCATCTCATCGAACCGCAACTGCACGATGTGGAAACCCTCAATGCCAAGGCCATGGAGGCGGTTTTCGATATCAGCAAGCTTTCCTGTTATGCCTGGATGGCGGTCAAGGAGCGTTATCAACTTCTCTCCGCCGGTGCGGCCATGGGATTCGGTTGCGGTCCGGTACTGATCGCCAGGCAGCCGGTGGCACCTGAAGCCATTCGGGAAAAAAGGGTGATCCTGCCGGGCAAATGGACAACGGCCCATCTGCTGTTTCGTCTGTGGGCGCCGGATGCCGACCAACGGATGTTCGTTCCCTACAACCGGATTTTCGACATGCTTGAATCCGGTGAGGCGGACTGCGGGGTGATCATCCATGAGAGCCGTTTCACCTTCGAACAGGCCGGCTTTACAGCCATCGTGGATCTGGGGGCCTGGTGGGAGGAACAGAGCGGCTTACCCATACCTTTGGGCTGCATTGCCGCCAGAAAGGCGTTGGGGACGGCGCTCATCGAACGGATTGATGCCCTGATCAAAAGCAGCATCCAGCGGGGCATGGATAAACAGGAGAAGGCCCTGCCGTATATAAGGGCGCATGCCCAGGAAATGGATGAAAGGGTGCTTAAGGCGCACATCCATACCTTTGTGAACCCCTTCAGCCTGGATTTGGGAGAGAAAGGGCAAAAGGCCCTGGACGTCCTCGAAACCATGGCGCGGGATAGTGGGGTCCTGTAATGATCGGGATCGTCTTCGCCACCCGACAGGAAGCTGAACCCTTTTTGTCCCTGGCTTCGGTGGTTTCGGTCAAGGCCGCCCCCTTTCCTTTTTTTCGGGTGTCGCCTGCAATTCACCCGGAATGTGTCGCGGTGGTCAGCGGCATGGGAAAGATCGCGGCGGCGCTGGCGGCCGCGGAGATGGTTCTGCGGCAGGGATGCAAGGTACTGGTCAGTGCCGGGCTATGTGGTTGCCTGAGCCGGGAAAAACGTTGGCATGTCGGTGATCTGTTGCGTGTCGGCAGTGCCGTGGAGGGTGACTGCGAGCGCTTCGGTGAACCCGATCCGGAATATGCATGCAGTCCCCAATGGTTCGAGGGGCTGGAGACGGCCCGCCTGGTCACCTGTGATCGTCCCGTATTTACCGATGTCCTGCGGCAGACCTTGCTTGCCATTGGTGATCTGGCCGATATGGAAGGGGTTGCCGTGGCCCGGACGGCCCATTGTTACGGCATCCCATGCGCCATGCTCAAGGGCATCAGCGACGGTGCCGATGAAACCGGCCGGAAGCATATTGCCCGGCATATTGCCCGGGTATCGGAGAGGATCGCCCGGAAAATGATTCAGGAATTAACGAGCCAGGCCACAGATACAAGATCATGAATTCAGATGCAACGCTTACCAATATATTGAATTTTACCAAAATCGAGCACACCGCTTTCAGCCTGCCGTTGATTTTCACCGGTGCGTGGCTGGGCGCCGGGAACCAATTTCCAAGCATTTGGGTGATGATGCTGATCGTTGTGGCAGCGGTGGGTGCCCGCGTTTTCGGAATGGCCATGAACCGTGTGTTCGACCGCCACATTGATCGGCTCAATCCGCGAACGGCCAACCGTGAACTGCCAGCCGGCAGGATGCGTTTGGGCCAGGCCCTGGCCATTGCCGCCGGCGGTCTGCTGGTCTATCTGGCGGCCTGCTGGATATTGGGCGGCTGGTGCCTGACCCTGGCGCCCATTCCCCTGATACCGCTTCTGGGGTATTCGCTGCTCAAGCGTTTCACCCCCTTTTGCCATTTCGGGATCGGCCTCTGCCTGGCTTTGGCGCCGCTGGGTGCCTATGTCGCGGCTGCCGGTCATGCGCGTTTTTCCGGTGCGGCAATCCTTTTTTCCGGTTTCGTTTTTTGTTGGCTGAGCGGGTCTGATATCATCTATGCATTGTTGGATGTGGACCACGACCGGGAACACGACATCCATTCCATACCGGCCTGGTTGGGGGTCAACGGTGCCTTGCGGGTCGCCGGGTCGACCCACCTGGCAGCCTTGGGGCTGCTGGCCATCATCATCTGGACCCTGGATGGCGGAACATCAGCCTGGAGGGCCTTTGTTGTGGCCGCCTTTTTTTTCGCCCTGATGTATATTCCGGTGATTCCCGTTCCCAAGCGCTTTTTTCCCATTTCCACCCTGGCCGGTATCGCCGGCGCCATCGCCCCCATGGTTTCATGAAAGACGACGACGAATGGAGCATGTCATATCTGAAAGCGACCAGCCTCACCTGATTTTGGGGATTACCGGTGCATCGGGCATCCACGCAGCCGGGTTGCTGGTAAAAAAATCCAATTGGCCTGTGGACCTGGTGGCCAGTCAATGGGGCCGCAAAGTGGCAAAAACCGAATGCGGCGGGCTGGATGAGATCGAAGCCCTGGCCTGCCGGGTATTTTCCGCCGATGATCTGTATGCGCCGCTATCCTCGGGATCCGTGCCGGCTGTCGGGATGGTCGTGCTTCCCTGTTCTTCCCATACCCTGGCCCAGATTGCCGCCGGTTTGGGTGACAGCCTGATTACCCGCGCGGCCCACTGTCAGATCAAAGAGCGACGGCCGCTGATTCTCTGCCTTCGGGAATCACCATTGACGCTCATGGATATCGAAAACGCGCGACGCGTGGCCCTGGCCGGGGCCGTGATTATGCCCATGAGTCCCCCATTTTTCATGTTTGCAGGCAAAGCGCCCAAAAAGGTGAGCCTGCATGATCTCATGGCGGCATTTACGGATCGGGTATTGGCAATTCTGGGGCAGCCGGCCCCGCAAACCTGGGAGGATGTCCGTTGAGCTTTGCCGATTTGCGTGCTTTCATAGACCATCTCGAACGAGACAAGGAATTGGTCCGCATTCGGGAACAGGTCAATCCCGATCAAGAGATGGCCATTATTCAGCACCGGGTGATCGCTTGCGGCGGACCGGCGCTTCTGTTTGAAAATGTGGTCGGCTCGCCCTATCGGGTGGTCAGCAACCTGTTCGGCACCCGCCAACGGACAGATCTGGTCTTTGGCGGCAACCCGGCTGAACTGGGGCAGCGGGTGTTTCGTCTGTCCCGGAAACTCATGCCGCCGGGATTGTCCGGTATGTTTCGTTCGCGTAAAGATCTGTTTGCACTGTCGAAGGCGCGTATGCGCACCGTTCGGAAAGGACCGGTGCTGGATACCGTGGTCGGTCCCCCGGACCTGGAGCAACTGCCGGTGCTCACCTGCTGGCCCGAGGACGGAGGGCCTTTTTTTACCCTGCCTTTGGTGCACACCACCGATCCGGAAAACGGCACCGGCAACCTGGGCATGTACCGTCTGCAACGTTTTGACGTCCGCAGCACCGGTATGCATTGGCAGATTGAAAAGGGCGGCGGTTTTCATTTTCACAAGGCCGTCGCCAAGGGATGTGCTCTGCCTGTGAGCGTGTTTTTGGGCGGTCCGCCGGCCCTGATTCCGGCAGCCGTGGCACCATTGCCCGAAGGAATCGACGAACGCCTGCTGGCCGCCTACATGATGAATCGGCCCCTGGAGGTCATCCAACGCCAAACCACCGGACACCGGATTCCCGCCAGGGCGGAATTTGTTCTGGAGGGGCGGGTCTCGCCCGGCGACGAGCGTTGGGAGGGTCCTTTCGGAGACCATTTCGGTCACTATTCCCATGCCGCCGATTATCCCGTCTTTCGGGTCGACCGCATCCTGGCCAGAAAAGACGCCATCTATCCGGCCACGGTCGTGGGCAAACCCATACAGGAAGACTACTGGATCGGCGAAGCCCTGCAGGACATGACCCTGCCGCTGTTGAAAATGATTCGACCTGCGGTAACGGACCTGTGGGCCTACCCGGAGACCGGATTTCATGCCCTGGCCGTCATGGCGGTCAACGAGCGTTATCCCAAGGAAGCCTTAAAACATACACTGGGTATGCTGGGAGAGGGGCAGGTCTCCTTGACCAAGGTGATGATTACCGTGGATTACCGGGTGGATACCCGCGACTTTATGGCGGTGAGCCAGGCTTTGTGGAATCATTTGGATCCCCAAAGCGGCATCTACCTGCTGGCACCCACGGCCCAGGATACCCTGGATTTCACCGGGCCGGCCATGAACACGGGCAGCCGACTGATCCTTATGGCCACGGATGACGGCAGAGGGCCATTGCGGGGTGAGGCGCCGCAGCAAGTACCCGATCCCGCTGATTTACACCCGGATGTGACGGCTACCGCATCTTTGGGACCGGCCTTTCTCATGGTCCAGGTGTCTGACGCCGTCAAAACGATCGAACCCCTGCGACAGGCACTGGCGAACCATCCGGTGGCTGCGAAATATATATTCCATGTCATCGTTTCCGCTGATGTTCCTCTCACCGACCGCATCATGATGCTCTGGGGCTGGTTTACCCGTTTCGACCCCTTGGCCGATCTGCATCCGGCCGGCCGAAACGTGGTTGGCAATCGTCTGGTTTTTGACTTTCCCATTGCCATTGACGCCCGCTGGAAAACAGGGTATCCCAAACCCGTTGAATTTGACCCGGATGTGGAAAAACGGGTGGATTGCATGTGGCACCGCCTTGGTCTGCCCGACGATTAACCCCAATGTAAAATGGAAAAATTATCGTTGATATTTGCAGTAATAACCTAAGGCGGGAAACCCGCAAGCCATAGAGGGCGGAGTACTGAGTACTAAGTGATGAGAACTTAGGGCTGAGGCGGCAAACCCGTAACCCATGTACCCTACCCCATTTTCTTGTTTTTTTTCGCAGGAACTGAGGTGTAATAAGGCACTAAAATAAGCGATTAGCTTTATCATGGACGGCATTGTATTCGAGCAGGCCCTGAAAAAAGGCGCCAAATGTGAGCGGCTCTCCCGCGAAGAGGCTTACGGCCTCGCCGAAACCATTAGACCGGATCGATTGCATCGACTGGGCCGGGCGGCCCTGGAAAACCGGCAGAAGCGGTACGGCAGCGACGCCACATATGTTTTCAATCTGCAGATCAACCCTTCCAACATCTGCGGTAGCGGCTGCACCTTCTGCAACTATGCGGCGTCCAGGAATGCACCGCATGCCTATGTGATGAAAGAATCCGAAATACTGAATCAGGTGCACCGACTGCAACCCACGGAGGCCCACATCGTCGGCGGGCTGAACCAGATCTGGTCATATGCACGCAATCTGGCATTGGTGCGCTCTTTGCGAACCACCTTTCCCGATTTACACATCAAAGCCTTCACGGCTGTGGAAATCCAATATTTCGCCAAAACCAGCGGGTTGTCTGAATCCCAGGTGCTGGACCAACTCATGGATGCCGGCCTGGATGCCATGCCCGGGGGCGGGGCAGAGATTTTTTCCCAGCGACTCTATGAGCAGCATTGGAAAAACAAGGCCAGCCCTGAGCAATGGGTGCGTATCCACCAGCTTGCCCATGGAAAAGGAATTCCCACCAACGCCACCATGCTTTTTGGATTCGGTGACTCCTGGGAGGAACGCATCGAACACTTGTTGATATTGAGACAGGCCCAGGACGCGTCCGGCGGGTTCGCCTGTTTTATTCCCCTTCCCTTTCAGCCGGGCGCGGGCCATTTTATCGAAAAAGGCCCCACCCCCATCGAAACGCTGGCCGTACTGGCGATTTCCCGCCTGGTGCTGGACAATATCGCCCATCTGAAATCATACTGGCCCATGACCGGGCTCGAGACCGGTGCCGCCGGTCTGAGCTGGGGCGCCGATGACATGGACGGCACCATCAGCGAGGAAAAAATCGCCCACTTGGCCGGCGCTGACTCGCCGGTTGGAATGGCCCGGGACAATATGGTCGAAACCATTCAAACGGCCGGATTCAATCCGGTTGAGCGTGATGGCCTGTTTTCGGCTAAGGAGGCCGCCGCATGAGCACTCCGGTCGCGATGATACCGTATGCCAACATGGCTCCCTATCGGCAATTGGGTCCGCCCCAAAATTGCCGTTTCATTCCTCAGTTGCCTCGCGAGAGTATCCAAGCCCTTAGAGAAGGCAAGGTCGCCGCCGCCGCCGTTCCTGTCGGCGGATTGGCCCGGCTGTCCGATTGCGTGGAAACCACGGGGCCTTTTGGTATCGCCACCAGGGGACCGTCCATGAGCGTCATGCTTTTCTCCCGTGTTCCTTTTTCACAGATGCAGGCCCCCCGGACGTTGCGTTTGACCAGCGAATCCGCCACCAGCGTACGATTGCTTTATCTGTTATTGGGCCATACCGCAGGCTTCGATAAGCTGCCGCATCTCGTTGCAAAGGGGCAGCCGGCCGATGGAGAATTGCTGATTGGTGATCGGGCCCTGATCAAGAATATGGGGGTCCCATCGAAGGACACATGGCCACACATGACCGACCTTTCCCTAGCCTGGTTCGATATACACCGCCTGCCGTTTGTTTTTGCTCGCTGGGTGGTTCGCAAAGATGCTCCGGAGACGGTCAGGGCGGCCATCGCCGATTGGCTGAACCGATTCAAAGAAAAAGAACCCGAACTGGTCGAGCAAGCAATTTCCGGATCAGCCGAGCGGCTGCAGTTGGGCAAAGATGTGATCCGACGCTATTTTCAGGTTATCCGCCGCAGCCTGGACGATGATGATCTCAAGGGACAGCAACATTTTTGCCGGCAGCTCGAACGCTTTGGCCGCGAACCGCTTTTTCATTTTTCCTCCACCGGAAAATAGAGCCATGAACGCACCGATAATTCCCGAACATGCACACCGCTACAATCGGCAAGAGGCCTTGGAACTGCTTACCGATCTGCCCATGGGTGAACTGATGACCCTGGCCCACCAGGAACGGTCGCGACGCTTTCCCGACGGGAGGGCTACCTTTGTGGTGGACACCAATCCCAACTACACCAATGTCTGCGCCACCGGTTGTAAATTCTGCGCTTTCTACCGCAAGGCCACGGACAAGGATGCTTATCTGCTGGAACCCGATGAACTGGCTGGAAAGGTCGAGGCTGCCGTAGCCGCAGGCGCCACCACGGTCCTGCTGCAGGGCGGTCACAACCCCAAGGTCGGCCTGACCGACTGGCAGGCGTATATCACCACCATTCAAAAAAACTGCCCGGACGTGCATATTCATCCGTTCAGTCCGGCCGAAATTGCCTTCATGGCCAAAAAAGAGACATGCACCATTGAGGACGTCCTGAAAACCCTGTGGGATGCGGGTATCCGTACTATTCCCGGCGGCGGTGCGGAAATTCTCACCGAACCGGTTCGACGGATCATCGCCCCACACAAGGCGAGCACGGACCAGTGGCTCCAGGTATGCGAAATCGGCCATGAAATCGGCTTTAAAACCACCGCCACCATGATGTACGGCCACGTTGAAAGCAACGCCGACATTGTCGATCACCTGCTGAGATTGCGGGCGGTACAGGACCGCAGCGGCGGTTTTACCAGCTTCATCCCCTGGTCATTCAAGCCGGGCAACACGCCCTTGGCCCGGCAGGTGAAACGGCGATCCCATCCAGGCCGTTACGTACGCATCATCGCCATGGCCCGCCTGGTGCTGGACAATTTCGACCACATCCAGTCCTCCTGGTTTTCGGAGAGCATATCCGCTGGTCAATTGGGCCTGCTGGCCGGAGCCGACGACTTCGGCGGGGTGTTGGTGGAAGAGCACGTCCACAAGGCGGCCGGGCATGACCGCCAAGCCACGCCGGACAACGTGGCCACCATCATTCGCAGGGCCGGATTCACACCGTCGCAGCGGGATTCCTATTATCGAATTATCGAGACGTTCGACCCGCCGGCGCCCATGGGGACCGGCCGCAGTTAGACCGTATTTTTGTCATTTTGAAATTGTATTGCTTGTCACCTTAGGCGGGAAACCCGCAAGCCAATAGAAGACTGAGTGCTGAGGACTGAGGACTGAGTGTTGAGGCAGGAAACCCGTAAACCATATACCCCCATTTTCTTGTTTTTTTTGACAGAAACTGGGGTGTAAGACACTAAAGCAATCCAAAGGCCTGGGCCGCTTCGGCTTCCAATCGTTGCGGACAATCCGCGTAACGCGGGGAATGGTGAAACAGGCGATATTGCTTTGCCCCGCACCGTCGAGCCAGTTCACCGGCCTGCCGGGCGGTGAGATGGTGTTTTTTGAGGGCAATGTCCCGGTGATCGTGAGAAAAAGCCGCCTCCACGAAGAGCTGATCCACACCGTGGGCGAAGTCGACGATCCGTTCGAGGTTGGCGTCGTTGCCCGTGACATCGACCACATAGGCCAACTGCTGGCCGGGTGAGATATGGGCGATGCGATCTTTCAGCACATTCAACGGCAGGCGTCTCACCGGTTCGCCCGGCTGGTGTCCGGGGATGTCCACCATCGTATTCGGATCGGCCTGTTCATATAGCATGGTTTTGAATCGATTCAGCCATGGTCCGGCAGGCAGGCCCATTTCATTCAGGGTGGTGTTGACGATATTGATGTGAAAGCGTTCATTCAGGCGGAACGCCAATATTGGGGTACCGTGATCAAGATGGACGGCACGCACGCTCAAGCCCGCCTCTTCCACCACGGTACCGTTAAAGGGGGTTTCCCGAATCCCTCTTTCGATCTTAAATGCGTTGCGGCAGGGGTAGCTGCAGGTTAAGGCCCGGTCGGGATGCAGTTCGGTGGCATGGAGGATGAAGCGGTTGTCGTAATTTTCCACCAGGTTCCAGCAGTATCCAGCCAGTTTCCCGGATACATTGGCCAAAAATCCCTGTGGACCGTATAGGTGCAGGTCCTTGTCCCGTCCCAGAAGCAGGCGCAACACCCGGTCGAAGCCACTGAAATGATCCATGTGGGTGTGGGTGACGAAGACATGCGAAATTTTCAGAATATCCCGCGAGGAGAGACCATCAAGATCACCCATATCGAAAAGCAGGGCTCTTTTTTCATGGCGAAAAGCGATGTAAAGCGCCGGGTCCTCGAATGGTCCGTTGACCGGCCGTGGGAGGAAACGGGGCACCATGCGGCTCAGGGGAGAAGCTTGGTAACTTGCTTGTGGATGCACAAATAAATGTCGGTATCCGATCCGAAGATATCCACAACAGCTTTATGATTGATCAGTTTTTCAATCACGAAGGCGGTCAGATAAAGACTGACCACATTGGGCTGCTGGACCAGGTTACGGAAGGGCGCAATGGCATAGTCCACGTCGAATTCATCGGCATGCGCCAGGGTATCCAGGCACTTGGCGAGCTGATCTTCCAATTCATTTTTACTGGTGGTTTCCACCAACTGCTCTTCAACCAGTTTCATGGCAATGGGGTTTGCGAACCGTATCGGATCTTCCCGTACCATGTTGATGGCCACGCGCCGGGCGTGTTCCTTGGAAGATTCGATCCGGGAAAGGATGCTGAATTCGCGGTTACTGGGTCTGAACACTTTAGCCATGGTTGATCACCTGCTGCGGTTGGGGTGGACACTTGCCATCGTTTGCCTCTTTATAAGAAAGATTATCGAATCAATGCAAGCAAAAAGCTTTTGCTATTTGCCGATTGCCGTATACCGCCAACAAAAGGATCGGCTTGAAATTATTTGGCATTGGGTCGAAATATAAGGAAAAATTTTTTATAATTAATGTGTTAGCGCGTATTTTGAATGGTGGCTATATTCGACGCTGAGCGCCTGTAGGGGAAATCAGGGAACCGGCAAGGTTCATATGTCCGGCTCGACGGCCTCAATAAGGAATTGAAGTTCCTTTTTTCCCTTCCAATAATTCCACTGGGGACGGTAGGCGATTTTGTCAATATGGTCACCCTTGGCCAGGACCCTGTCGGCGTTGAACTGAATACCACGGTACAGCCCGTTTCCGTCGGAGGCCTTGTGCATGACCAGTTGACGATGACGGCCACCGACGATTCGGCAGGCATGGATGCGGATATCCGAGGCTGTGAACAGGGGCTGCGGGTTTGCCTGGCCGAATGGCCCTATACGATTGAGTTCGTCCATCAGAAACGGCGTGACCCTGTCCAGTGGCACATGGGCATCGATGGTCAATGTCTCTACGGGAACCTGTTTTTCCAGCATGCGATCCACCACCGCGACCAGGCGGGCCCTGAATTCTGCTATACGTGCCGTTTGAAGGGCCAGACCGGCCGCCATGGGATGGCCCCCGAAACGGTCGAGCAGGTCCGCACATTGTGCCATGGCCACCGTCAGGTCAATGCCCTCGACGCTGCGGGCAGACCCTTTGGCGGTTCCATTACGGTTGGATAGGACCACGGCGGGCCTGTAGAATTGTCTGGCCAGGCGGGAAGCAACAATGCCCAGGATCCCTTCGTGCCAGTTGGCGCCATCCATGACCAATACCGATGGATAACTGCCGTCCGGAGGGTGTGGCATCGTATCCAAAATGGATGCGAGCAACTCTTTTTCCATACGTTGGCGACGGCTGTTGAGCGATGCCAGGGTTCCAGCCAGGCGATGGGTTTTGTCGTGCTCATCGGCGAGCAGCAGTTCGCAAGCCATACGTGCGTGGACCAGTCGACCGGCGGCATTGATCTGCGGGGCCAGTCGAAAAGCAATGGTCTGGGCGTCCACCGGTGCCGACGATGACCTTCCCGTGCGCAAGAGGGCCTCAATTCCCCGGCGCTCTCCCCGGTTGATGCGATGTAAACCGGCATGTACGAACGTCCGGTTTTCCGCAATCAGGGGAACGATATCGGCAACCGTGCCGATGGCTACCAGATCGCAGAACTGCGTCAGATTGGGTTCCGGCCGATCCTTCCAGAATCCTTTCTCGCGCAGGTAGGTGCGCAGGGCGATCACCAGGTAGAAGGCCACGCCGACACCGGCCAGATGCGCCAGGTTTGCCCGGCAGCCGGGCTGGGCGGGGTTGATCACGGCAACGGCGTCCGCAGGCGGTTCGTCCACCGGATGATGATCGGTGACGATGGTGTCCACCCCGGCCTGGCGGGCCAGGGAGATCGCTTCATGGCTCCCTGACCCGCAGTCCGTGGTGATGATCAGATCTACCTGCTTCGGCAGAATCCGGGATGTGAGCAAGTCGGTCGTCAGGCCGTATCCATCCTGGATTCGGTGGGGGATATAGTAGCTGACCCTGGCGTCGCACTGCCTGAGAAAATGGATCAGCACGACCGTGGCGGTAATGCCGTCGGCATCGTAGTCTCCGCATACCAACAAGCGTTGGTCTGTCGACAGGGCATGGTAAATCCGCCGGACAGCGGAGCGCATGCCCGCCAATTCGAAGGGCGGTGTCAGGGATGAAAAGGTCGGATTGAGGAAGCGCGTGGCACGATCCGCCGTTTGAATGCCACGAATCACCAGCAATCTGGCCATCAGGGGGCTGCAATTCAATTGACGGGAAAGGGCCGCGACGATTTTGGGATCCGGATCGAGTAACTGCCATTGTTTTTCCATGGATGGGCCATATCTTATTGTTTAGTTGCGAACAAGTATGAATAACAGGTGCATGACAGGAGTTGTCAACCGGAACCACCAGGTGATACATGAAATGGTCAACAAACAGACGCTGTTTCATGGTCGACCGGCATCAGATCGGTTTTGTGAAATTCATTCTCGATGCCTATGATAACATGGCCACGGTAACCACCCTGGACGCTCGACAAGCCATTATCCAGGTGGCCATGGCGCCGGGTTGCGAAGCGCTGGTGCTTGAAATCATGCAAAGTTTGCCGGTCACCCCTGTCGATAGCGAGAAAGGTACCATTTCCGCTCAATGAATTCTAAAAAATTACACATCAGCACCATCGGCTGCCAGATGAACGTCTATGACGCCAATCAGATTGCCGGCGTGCTGGCACCTTTGGGATATATCGGTACCGATGCCATCGAAACGGCCGATCTGGTTATTGTCAACACCTGTACCATCCGTGAAAAGGCCGAGCAGAAGGCGTTCAGTTTCCTGGGACGCCTGGCCAAGGTGAAGGCGGCCAATCCATCCCTGATCGTGGCCGTGGGCGGCTGTGTGGCCCAACAGGAGGGCCGGGCCATTTTAAAGCGCATGCCCCATGTGGATCTGGTGTTCGGCACCCACGCCATTTTTCGTTTGCCGGGCATGATCCGACGCATCGAATCGACCCGTTGCCGCATCGTGGATGTGCGCTTGTCGGATACCATCGACGTTGACGAACCCGTGGATTGCGAGCACACACCGGACCAGGTATCGGCGTTTGTAACCATCATGCGCGGGTGCGACAATTATTGTACGTACTGCGTGGTACCCCATGTGCGCGGCCGTGAAGCCAGCCGTCATCCGGACCGCATCATCGAGGAGATCCGCCGACTGGTGGCACGGGGCATAAAAGAAGTGACCCTGCTCGGTCAGAATGTCAACAGCTACGGCAACAAGGAGGGCTTGTGTGCCTTCACCGACTTGCTGGCCATGGTCAACGATATCGACGGCCTGAATCGTATCCGATTTACCACCTCCCATCCCAAAGACCTGTCGTCGGACCTGATTGCCGCCTTCGGAAGCATGGATAAGTTGTGCCGGCACATTCACCTGCCTGTTCAATCCGGGGACAACCGAATTCTGGCGCGCATGAATCGACGCTATACCCGCGAAGCGTATTTGGATAAGATCAATGGATTGAGATCCGTGTGTCCGGATATCGCCATTACCTCCGATTTTATCGTCGGCTTTCCAGGAGAGACCCAAGCCCAGTTCGAGGCCAGTCTGGATCTGATCAACACCGTGCGCTACGATGGATTGTTCGCTTTCATGTATTCGGATCGTCCCAATGCACCGGCGGCCGCATTCTCCGACAAAGTTGACGAATCGGTGAAGAAACGCCGCCTCCAAGAGTTGCTCGATTGTCAGAGCCGGATTACCCGGGAAAAATATGCCGCCATGGTCGGCCAACCCACAAAGGTACTGATCGAAGGGCCCGGGCGGCTTCTGCCGACAGACATCGCCGGGGACCAAAAACCGGCTGAAAGATGGACCGGCCGTACATCGGCCAATCAGATCGTTCATTTCACCATCCCGGACACCGTCCATGTAAACAAAGAATTGTTGACAGGCTCTTTTGCCCGGATCATGATAGAAGGAACTCATGCGCATTCACTCCGGGGGCGGTTGATCGGATGGCCGGTGAACGCCTCACCGGGAAAAGGAGACGGGATCATTGCTGCATAAGGTGACAATTGCCGGTCTGGCTATGGATCCGGCCTCGAATACGCCGATTATCCTGCTGAAAACGGAAGAAGGGGAACAGACCTTACCCATCTGGATCGGGCTGCTGGAAGCCACATCAATTGCATCGGCGCTTCAGGGTATCCCTTTTGATCGACCCATGACGCATGACCTGTTCAAAAATCTTACCCGTATGCTCAATGTTCAAATCAGCCGAATCGATATCTGCGATCTGAAAGACAATACGTTTTACGCCGAAATCCACTTCGATTCGGAAAAACGATCTTTTACCATGGATGCGCGTCCCAGCGATGCCATCGCCCTGGCGTTGCGATGCAAGGCCCCCATCTTCGTGGATGAACGCGTGATGAAAAAATCCCGGGGCGCCCCTGCCGCCGGCGAGGCTTTAGACGACAGCGAAGAGGGAAAAAAATGGGCCGAATACCTCGAAAGATTATCACCTGAAGACTTCGGCAAGTATAAAATCTAAGGCGGGAAACCTGCACCCCCATAGAGGACTGAGTGCTGAGGGTTGAAGCGGAAAACCCGCAGCCCATGTACCCCACCCCCTTTTCTTGTTTTTTGACAGAAACTGAGGGGTAAGGTACCAATCGGCTCAACCATCAAAACGGCGTTTCCCCCAGGTAACCCCCAACGTTGCAACGTTGGGTTTACATTTGAAAACGACCGTTTTCGTAAATGGTTTTCCGGCGGCCGTCGGTCAGGCAGGCGACGACCCGTTTTTTTTGGGTATTGACCAGATCCCAGTGAAGGGCCGAATCGTTGAATCCTAGATCCGCCTTTTTCTTTTTGTCCAGTGTTTTCACGTCACCGCTGTAGGTATCCGCATAACTGGCGCCCACGGCGATGTGACAATTTCCCCACCGGCCTCCGAAATTTTCATCGTAGAGTGTGTTGGCCATGAATCGATTGATTCGGGAGAAGCGTTTGTCCGTCAGGGAAAATTCGCCGACACGCGATGCGCCGGGATCCATTTTTAGCTGCTGTTCGACGAATTCCTGGTTGGTTTCGGCAGAAATTTTGACGACCTTGCCTTCTTTAAAGGTCAGCCCGACGCCTTCCACCAAGTTGCCACTGCGAAACGAGGGCTGATTTGCATAATAGTGGCCTTCGGTGCCGCGCCAATCCGGAGAGAGGAACAACTCAAAGCTGGGAATATTGTGCCCCGAGATACCGATCCACTGGCGCTTTTTGCCCGGCGTGATGATCAGATCGGTTGATGCGGATTCGATGTGGTAGTGTTTGACGGCCATGCGGTTCAACCAGCGTTTGATCGACGCCGCATTTTTGTACACGGTTTTCCATTCCGCCACCGGATCACGCCGATTCAGGAAACAGGCCTTGACGATCTGTTTGGCATAATCCTCAGGGGATACACCCGCATGATGGCAGAGCGCCGGGGTGGGAAGCATGCAAAGGGTCCAGCCAAAAAAACCGTCTTGTTCGCGTTTTTCCAAGATGTCACGCAGGTGCTTTTTGGACAGGGTGAAACGACCGATTTTTTTGGGGTCGATGCCACTCAAGTGGGTGATGGAGGCCGGCGCGTGCAGAAAGATAGATCCGTTTATATGCCGGTATAACTCGGCATCGCCGGGCGCGTCGAACACCAATTGCCGTTGGTTCGCGGTCTCGAAAAAAGTCCGTTCCATGGTGGGCGTGGGGTTGAAGCGACGGACCGGATTCATGCCTGCCACAAGCAGACGCCGTTCCACAAATTCCGCCAGGCGGACGGCATCCAGGTTGAACCGCACCAGGACGACGTCTCCCCTTTTAAAAGGTTTGCTTCTGGATGTCCGCAAACCCCAGAGCAAAACATCGGCGTAACGTTCGAGTTGGGTGTCTGTGAGCATGGTGCCTCCTCGCTTTACAAGGTGTTGGCTGTTTCGGCCTTGTCAACAGATACAAGCCAGATATCGGATTTGTGGCGGAACCGTCAATGGTTGTCCTTTAAAAAGTAGCGGTGATACTCCGGTTCCGACAGATGTTTGCGCAACAGCCCCGAGATCAGATCAAAAAGCGCCTGCCGATCTTCGTCGCTCATTCGATCCCGGAGCAGAGCCATCAGTTGATCATCGGAAAATTTCTGAAGGTAGTAAATTACCGTATCACGATCCGATTGGCCATTGAGCCCGAACCCAATAAATCCTTCGAATTCCTCGATAAAGCGATGTGAATGGTCGGCCATGAATGATTCCCATGCATGGTATTGGATGTTTGTAAACGTTCACAGGGCAAGGCATCTGATTTGTTACCGGGCATCTGAGGTATCCGCCCATACGTTTGTCTCCCCGAAGCCGGGCATCTACGGACCCTGAAAAAGCTTGCCGGCTGTGCTTTACAAAGTCTTGGATGCGTCTGCCATTTAAACAGGTATAACGATGGCGGAAACATAGATGAATTACCGCCATGGGTCAATGCACAAGGGGGGTTGATGTTAAATACCGTTTTGGTTTATAGAAGGGCAAATTTATTGGGCATTGATTGGATCCATAGACTCTGGAGGCAGGGCCATGAAGTGGAAGGATAGTGACAGTACCGACAATTCTGATAGCACCGACCTTTCCGATGCCGGCGATCCCTATTATGAGGATGACGGCTATGCGTCTTTTAAGGAAAAAGGGGCCAAGAAAAGCGCTATCTTATCCGGTAATCCGGTTCGTTATCTATACTGGGGCATCGGCATCGTTGTTATCGTCGCTGTCGTGTTGACCCTGGTTTTGCTTTTCTCCAATATTGGGAATCCGGCGGATACGGCCCGCGTGGAAGCGTTGGAAAAACGTATCCGCAATCTGGAAAAACAGCTCGAAAAATACGCAGCGGTGGATGAAAAAGTTACCCGCATCTGGGAGCAAGCCAAATCCTTTGAAACCTTTAAAACGCGATTTGACCGATCCGAGGCGTCCATGTCTTTGCGCATGGACCACCTGGCCATGAGCCTGGACAGCTTGCAGCAGAAAACCGACGCGATCATGGAAAAAGTCGCTCGGCTTTCCAAAGCCCCTGCGCCCCAAAAAGCCGTGACAAAGCCGTCACAGATCAAAAAAAAGGCGGCTCCCAAAATCCATGTGGTCGTTGCCGGTGATACCCTGTTCAACATCAGTCAGCGGTATAAGCTGAGCGTGGAAAAACTCCGTTCCCTCAACGGGCTCAACCGCAGCAGCGTAATAAACATTGGACAACGGCTGGTGGTGGATGCTCATTAGTGTCTGTCCAGAAATAGGCAAATTGGGCATTTCCGGATGGGCACGCATTAAACCAAACTCCGGAAGCCGGCCGTCTCGTCACGTGGATGGCTGGCATCGGCATTTGCCGGTGTATCGTTGTTTTGTACCTGTTCACAGGGTAAAAGCAGCCATTATCTGTAAAGCACCGCCGGTAAGCGTTTACTCAGGTTCCGTAGATGCGCGGCTTCGGGCACGCAGACGTATGGGGAATACTTCAAGTGCCCGGTAACAAATCAGATACGGTGCCCTGTGAACGCTTACGTTGTTTCTGATCAAAAAGTGACGCAGGATCGTTGAAAAACTGCGTATAAGCGATATGGAGGGCCAATGGGAAGACCCAGAAAAGACCGGTTGGTGGCATTCAACCCGACAATCAGCTATTTTAAGCCGCGGGGAATCCCCATGGTCGATCTTTGCGAGGTTGGGATTACCGTCGATGAACGGGAAGCCTTGCGGCTGGCCGACCTGGACGGATTGTCCCATGAGGCGTCCGGTCAGTGCATGGGGGTTTCGCGGGCCACATTCGGTCGTATTCTGCATCGGGCCAGGCAGACGGTCGCCGATGCCTTGATCAACGGCAAGGCGATCAAGATCGACGGGGGCAATTACAAAATGATCGACGAAATCCGCCGTTTTGCTTGTCGCAAATGTGAACACCAATGGGACGAACCGTTGGGAACAGGACGGCCTGAAGGGTGCCCGGCCTGCGGGCAGGAAGATTTTTGTCGAATCATAGAGGACTGACCGGCGTGCGCCCCATCGGCCATCGAACTGCTGCCAAGGGGATGACATCGGTGTCAACAGCAAAATGTGGAGAAAGCATGGTACAGATTCAAAACAACATGCCAAAGGCAGATCCCCAGGCAGCCCGGGAGACTGAAGTTAAAACGGTATTGGGCCGCATCAAGCATAAAATCATCGTAATGAGCGGAAAAGGCGGTGTGGGCAAGACCAGCACCACGGTCAATCTCGCCCTGGCACTGGCCGATGCGGGGCACCAGGTTGGTATCATGGACGTGGACCTCCACGGTCCGGATGTCCCCCGGATGCTGGGCCTTTCGGGAATGCTGGATATGAGTGCCAACCGCAAACTGTTGCCCAAACGCCAGTCCGGCAACCTTCGTGTTGTATCCATTGAATCACTCACGCCGACCCAGGATGAGGCCATCATCTGGAGGGGTCCTGTCAAGTTTTCCGCCATCCAGCAGTTTATCGGCGAGGTGGAATGGGGGGCGCTTGACTTTCTGCTCATCGATGCGCCTCCGGGCACCGGTGACGAGCCCTTGACGGTGGCCCAGACCATTCCCGATGCCAAGGCCATCATCGTGACCACCCCCCAGGAGGTTTCGTTGGCGGATGTGAGAAAATCCATCAATTTTTGTAAAGTGGTCAAAATGGAGATATTCGGGCTGATCGAGAATATGAGCGGGTTCGCCTGCCCTCATTGTCAGACGGCGATTGACCTGTTCGGATCCGGCGGTGGTGAACGGACGGCTGCCGCTGCCCAGATTCCGTTTTTGGGAAAAGTGCCTTTCGATCCCAAAATGGTTGAATGCACGGATGCCGGTATCTCCTACCAGCGTCAGTACAAAGACTCGCCGGTTTCCGGCGCCTTCAAGGCGGTCGCCGAAAAAATGAGTCAATGGGTCTGACCCATCGTTGACCAGTGTTCATCCGTAAGGCCTGGTAACAAAGCAGATGCGGTTTTTTCGTGAACGCTTACGCTCAGTGCAGATTGAAATACCAGGCGATAAGCGCTTTACCGAAAAAAAGATAGATGATGGCACCCGTTGCCAGAAAAGGACCGAACGGGATTGCCAGTTGCATGCCTTTTCCCGATCGAATCATCAGCAAAAGTCCGACCATTGTCCCGATGGCCGATGCGGCGAACAGGGTGAACAAAATTCCCTGCCATCCGATCATCGCGCCGATCATGGCCAGCAATTTGATATCACCGCCACCCATTCCTTCCCTGCCGGTTATCGACTGATATCCCCAGGCGACGGCATACAAACTGCCACCGCCGGCAACGATTCCAAGGGCGCTGGCCTGCCAGGTGATCGTTGGGACGGCCAGCGCCGCCAGAAAGAAAATGGGAATTCCGGGAAGGGAAATGACATCGGGAATGATCCGGTGATCAAGGTCGATGAAGGAAACCACCAGCAAGGTGGCGATAAAGGCAAAAGCCGCCAGCGCATGTACACTTAAACCGAACACCATTGTGCAGGCCATGGCGAAAAGGCCGGTGGTCATTTCTACCAGGGGGTAGCGGATGGAGATGGGGGCTTTGCAAGTGCGGCATTTTCCCAGGAGCAGCAGATAGCTGATGATGGGTATGTTGTCATAAAAAGCGAGCATGGTCCGGCAACGCGGACAACTCGATCCGGGGTGTACGATCGAAACGGAAGCCGGGATGCGGTAGATGCAGACGTTCAGGAAGCTTCCGATACAGGCACCGAAAATGAATGCCATGATATTCAAGGGGAGAGGAGTTACCATATCGGGTCCACATGCAGGTGTCCTCCCGGAAATGGTTGGACACGCGTTGAGGGTTGGCCCGCTTTGCGCCAGTTTGCCCCGCAGACAAATCGATTCAAAAAGCCGCCGGCGGCATCGGGCAATGGCCCCCGTCGCAGGGGCGAGATCTGCCTGAAAAGGCTTCTTAAAAGAACCCGCGTACCATTGTCAAAGAAAAATTCGGTCTTATTATAGATCACCTTTTCCGACAACGGTCATGCCATCGGATCAGGAAACTAGAGGGATTACCCGAACCGGTGTACGCAAACCGATATATTTACAAAGTGTTGCGGGACACCGCCATTTCCAGGAGCCTCCATGGGCGAAACAGACAAAGACGACCTGATCAGTATCATCGAAGAGGATGACTCGGAAGTGGCCATCCCCGGCATATTGCCCATGATGGCGGTACGCGATGTCGTCATCTTTACGGATATGCTGCTGCCATTGTTCGTCGGACGTGAAAAATCGGTCAATGCCATTGAGGAGTCTATCTCCAAGGATCGTTACCTTTTTGTTGTTACGCAGGTTGATCCGGGCATCGAAAATCCCAAGGCAGGGGAGATCTATCGCGTCGGGACGGTGAGCCGCATATTGCGCATGTTAAAATTGCCGGACGGCAGGGTCAAGGCTCTGATTCAAGGTGTCGCCAAAGCACGGATCGTCAAATATGTCCGCAAACGATCCGTGTTCCGGGTGAAGATAGAGGTGATCGAAGAGCCGGAATCGGCTGACGTCAACCTAGAGGCCGAAGCGTTGATGCGCAATGTGCGTGAATACTCGGAAAAAATCCTCACCTTGCGCGGCGAATACACCAATGAAGTGGGATCCATTTTATACGGCATCGACGATCCCGGCCGGCTGGCCGATCTGGTGGCCTCGAACCTGCGGCTCAAGATTGAGGAAGCCCAGGAAATCATTGAAATCATTGATCCGATCGAACGGCTTAAAAAAGTCAACGATTTGTTGTTTCGTGAAGTGGAATTGTCCGCCATGCAGGCCAAGATCCAATCCGAGGTCAAGGACGAAATATCAAAAAACCAGAAAGATTATTTTCTGCGTGAACAGGTTCGTGCCATCCACAAGGAACTTGGCGAAGTTGACGAACGGACCCAGGAGATCGAAGCGTATAAGGTAAAGATCAAACGCGCCCGCATGACTCGCGAGGCCAAGACCGAAGCGGATAAACAACTGCGCCGCCTGGAACAGATGCATCCGGATTCGGCCGAGTCCTCGGTGGTGCGAACCTATCTGGACTGGCTTGTCGAACTGCCCTGGAGCAAGTCCACCACCGACCTGATCGACATCAAGAAGGCCAAAACGGTGCTTGATCAGGACCATTACGGGCTGGATCGCATCAAGGACCGCATTCTTGAATTTTTAAGCGTACGCAAACTCAATCCCAAGACCAAAGGCCCCATACTTTGCTTTGTGGGACCGCCGGGCGTGGGTAAAACCTCCCTGGGACGGGCCATTGCCAATGCCATGAAACGAAAGTTCGTGCGTATCTCATTGGGCGGTATCCGTGATGAAGCCGAGATCCGAGGTCATCGGCGCACCTACATCGGCGCCCTGCCGGGACGCATTATCCAGGGGCTGAAGCAGGCCGGCTCCAACAACCCCGTGTTCATGATGGATGAAATCGATAAATTGGGGTCCGACTTTCGCGGTGATCCGTCGTCTGCGTTGCTGGAAGCTTTAGATCCGGAACAGAATGCGGAGTTCAGCGACCACTATTTGAATCTGCATTTTGATCTTTCCAAGGTCATGTTTATCCTCACGGCCAACATGTCCGATACGATTCCGTCGGCCCTGCTTGACCGGATGGAGGTGATCAATCTGTCCGGCTACACCCAGGATGAAAAACGGATCATCGCCAAGACGCACCTGGTTCCCCGACAGATCAAGGAGAACGGCCTCAAGCCCCGCCAGATCCGTTTCAGTGACGGCGCCATGATTCAGGTCATCGATGCCTATACTTCCGAGGCCGGGTTGCGCAATCTGGAACGGGAACTGGGAGCCTTGTGTCGCAAAGTCGCACGTCGGGTTGCCGAAGGGGAGAAGGGGCCCTTCGCGATGACCCGGCAGTCGTTGGAAAAATACCTGGGGCCACCCAAATATTATCCCGAAATGGACAAGGAACACAGCCAGGTGGGGTTGTCCACGGGGTTGGCCTGGACCCACGTCGGTGGCGAAGTGTTGTATGTGGAAGCCTCGATGATCAACGGAAAAGGCGATATGATTTTGACCGGGCAATTGGGCGAAGTGATGCAGGAATCGGCCCGGGCCGCATTGAGCTATGCCAGGGCCAACATTGATTTGTTCAAGGTCAAGGACGAAATTTTCGATAACCGCGATGTCCATATCCATGTTCCCGCCGGGGCCATTCCCAAAGATGGGCCATCGGCCGGGATCGCCATGGCCACGGCACTGATTTCGGCGCTCACCAATCGCCCCGTCAACAAGGACGTGGCCATGACCGGTGAGATCACCCTGCGGGGGCGCGTATTGCCTATCGGCGGCCTGAAGGAGAAAGCCCTGGGTGCCATGCGAGCCGGCATCCATACGGTGATCATCCCCGAAAAAAATAAAAAGGACTTGATGGAGATCCCCAAGAATGTGAAGCGAAAAATCAACTTCATTCCGGTCAAGAACATGGATGAAGTCCTTGAAATCGCGCTGGAAGAGGAACCGCCAAAGCGGACCGCGAAGCGAGGCGGGACGATCGGAAAAAAACCGGGCAAGCGCCAGTCATGAAGATGCTGGCCATCGACACGTCCACGGCCAGTTGTTCCGTCGCCCTGCTCGAAAATCGGCAGTTGCAGTTTGAATGCATTTACACAGCGGGCAACACCCATTCGCGCCATCTTATGGAGATGATCGATCAGACCCTGGCAGCCTGCCGTTTCCGTTTAACGGATCTTGACGGTTTTGCGGTTACGAGCGGTCCGGGAACCTTCACCGGGTTGCGCATCGGCATCAGCACGGTCAAGGGCCTCGCTGTGGCCACCTGCAAGCCGGTGGTGGGCGTCAGCAGTCTGGCGGCCCTGACCCACCCTTTGTCCAATTGGGATGGGCCGGTGATTCCCATGATCGACGCCAGGCGGGGGGAGGTCTACTGGACCGTATTCAAAAAGGGTTCCAATGAATTTGAGCCATCTGAGGCGGTATCGGTGTGTGCCCCGGAGACAGCCATGCGGACCATTGCACCAGGTTCCCTGCTGGTCGGTTCCGGCGCGCAATTATACCGGGACCTGTTCAAGGACTGCTGCCCGCAGATTCATGTGGCCGACGACCCCTTGCATGTGATACGGGCAGCGTCGGTTGGTTTGCTGGCCCTGGAACGTTTCCGACGAAACGATACGGATCCTGTCAATGGGCTGATTCCGGATTATATCCGTAAAAGCGATGCCCAGATTCAAAAGGCCGTCAACTGTTGACATGAGGATTGGGGTTAGATATAGATAAGCCTTTAAAAGGGTTGAAGATAGTCTTAACCGGGATCATGCGTCGCCGGGGAGCATAAAATGAACCAAATGAAGTGGTCGGATCCACCCAGCCAGACCGCATTTCCCATCGCCAGGGCGGGATGGGCGTTTATCGGTGCCGCAGCCTTTGCTACCGCCGTGTTCGCTTTGCTTGGCATCGGGGTGCTGTCGATTCTGGGCCTGCTGGTGACCGGTTTTATCTGCTACTTTTTCAGAGATCCGGACCGTTTGATCCCGACTGCCGACGGGCAAATCGTCTCTCCGGCTGACGGAAAAGTGATAAAGATTGAGCCGGTGGAACAGACGCCCCACTTTGCGGGTCCATGCAACCGCATCAGCGTGTTCATGTCTGTATTCAACGTGCATGTCAATCGGATCCCCCATGAGGGGACCATCCGAGAGGTGAATTACCATCCGGGAAAATTTTTTTCCGCCAATTTGGACAAGGCATCCTCGGACAACGAACACAATGCGTTGATTCTGGAATGCCCGAACGGAAAACAGATCGGTTTCGTTCAAATCGCCGGCCTGGTCGCCCGTCGAATCATCTGCCGGGTACAGCCGGGCGATACAATGGGACGCGGCCAACGATTCGGTTTGATCTGTTTCGGTTCACGACTGGATATCTATCTGCCCCGTGAAGTGGATATTCGTGTATCTGTCGGGGATAAAGTCAGCGCCGGCAGCAGTGTCCTCGGGAACTGGTAGTATATGGAGAACCGACATGGCGCCCCTTTTTTACCCTTGGCAACGGGCTGTCTTGTTAAAGAGAAAGCTGCAGAAACACTGACACAGCCCCTTCAATAGCCTCGGCAACTCATAATGTCCCCAACGGCCATTGCCGTGGGGATCTATTTTTTTAACGTCAACAAGATCAATGTAACCGAGAATCGTTTAGGAGTCACGCATTGGAAAGAATACCCATGACCCGAGAGGGGTACCAGGCATTGAAAAAAGAGCTGGAACACCTCAAATCCGTTGAGCGGCCCCAGGTCATTCGGGCCATTGAAGAGGCGCGTTCCCATGGAGATCTCAGTGAAAATGCCGAGTACGATGCCGCTAAAGAGCGGCAGGGATTTATTGAAGGGCGGGTCAGCGAACTGGGATATAAACTGGGTAATGCGGAAATTATCGATGTCGATAATCTGCCAAAAGACCGCGCGGTATTTGCCTGTACGGTGGTGCTGGAAAATATCGATACCGGTGAGGACGTGGAATACCAGCTCGTCGGCCCGGAAGAGTCTGACATCGAAAAGGGACGCATATCGGTGATTTCTCCCTTGGGCAAAGCGATTATCGGTAAAAAACCCGGTGAGGAGATTGTTCTCAATGCACCGGGCGGAAAAAGAGTCTATGAGCTCGTCGAGATATTGTAAACAGGAGGTTTATCGTGGCACGTATTACCGTTGAAGATTGTCTGGATAAAGTACCCAACCGATTCAAGCTGGTGCATATGGCGGCGGCCCGGGTCAGGCAAATTCGGGAAGGTTCTGAATATCTGGTCAGCTCTCCCAAAAATGAAGATATCGTAGTGGCCCTCAGAGAGATTGCCGCCGGCAAGGTCACTGAAAAAAACAACGTTGAGTCTTAGTCGTGATAAATCCGTAAAAGTCGAAAATGCTGGTTTGTTGCCGTCCCCGCGCAGGCAGGGACCCATTATTGTCAGATATTTATAGATTCACGCCCAAGGAATCATAACCGGGCGACTTTTTACGACACTATCAAGGGCTCATCCGGAAATGGGCAATTTGCCCGCTATCTGCGTCATACGAAATTTTTATCCTCGGCATATCAATCCCCATGACTGCGGTAAAACCGAGATAAAAATTAGGGCGAGAGCCTTGATCTCGACCCCATTTGCCCATTTTTGAACCGACACCTATCAAGGGCCTTCCAGGAAACGTTGCATTGCCCCGGCACAGCTATTCATACAAGGCGCTCAACACGCTGGTGGGCAAAGCTATCCATCGCTATGAGATGCTCGAAGCGGGGGATCGTTTGGTCGTGGGGCTTTCCGGCGGTAAAGACAGTTTGACGCTGTTATGGACCCTGGCGGATCGCTTGAAGCGGATTCCGATTCATTACGATCTGTTCCCAGTTTACGTAGACCCCGGCTTCGCCGGCGGGTTCGGTAACATCCTGAAGGGCTTTTGTAAGGATCTGGGCCTTTCGTTGACGGTTGATTTCACTGATCACGGCATCGTCGCACATAGCGATGAGAATCGGGAGAACCCGTGTTTTCTGTGTGCCCGGATGCGGCGCAAGCGGCTGTTCGAGATAGCCGACGAGTTGGGCTGCACCAAATTGGCCCTGGGCCATACGAAAGATGATATTATCGAGACGTTGTTTTTGAATATATGCTATGCCGGAGAGATCAGCACCATGGTGCCCCGGCAGACGTTTTTCAAAGGGGCGTTCACCGTTATCAGGCCTCTGGCCATGGTCGACGAAAGCAGCATCCAGCGATTTGCGCAGCGGCTGCAATTTCCCCGGCTGGTAAATCCATGCCCCTCGTCGGGAGCCACCAAACGTTCGGAAATAAAAGATATGCTTGAAAGGCTGTACCGTTCCAACCGGAAAATCAAAGGAAACATTTATCGGGCCATGAGTCATGTAAAGATGGATTATCTACTAAAATAACCCGGTATCTACCCAGAAATGGGTAATTGTTAACATACCAACAACGCATTATGCATGCCGTCAGGTGGGGCGACCATGAAAGATGTGCAGAGTCAGCGCGATCACCGCAACATTCCCATTGATAAGGTGGGGATCAAAAACCTGCGATACCCCATTCGGGTCAAAGACCGCCGTGAAGGGTCACAAAGTACCATTGCATCCATCAACATGTATGTGGACCTGCCTCAAGAGTACAAGGGCACCCACATGAGCCGTTTCGTCGAGATGCTGCACATGTTGAAACCGGAGATATCCCTATATAAATTTTCAGCCCTGCTTGAGGCCATGAAACAGACGCTTGATGCGGCTTCGGCCCATATCGAGGTGAGTTTCCCTTATTTCATCGAAAAGCAGGCCCCGGTCAGTAATGCACCCGGGATGATGGATTACGACTGCCGGATCATCGGATCCAGCAATTCCCACAACGAGATGGATCTGGTCTCCGAGGTCAATGTACCCATTTCTTCGGTGTGTCCCTGCTCTAAGGAGATTTCGGATCATGGCGCCCACAACCAGCGGGGCATCGTCCAATTGAAGACCCGTTTTAAGAAATTCATCTGGCTTGAGGATATGATCCAGCTGGTAGAATTCTGCGCCTCATGTGATGTTTTTTCCGTGTTGAAACGGGTGGATGAAAAGTACGTCACCGAAAAAGGCTTCGGCAACCCGAAATTCGTTGAGGATGTTGTTCGGGACATCGCCGAACGTCTGAATGCCGATGACAATATCACCTGGTTTTCCGTTAGCGCCGAAAATTTTGAATCCATCCATAACCATAGTGCTTATGCATCTATCACCCAGGGTGAGGTGCCATCCAGAGAGTGAATTCCTTGACCACTGCAATCGTTGATGCGTCTTGAAAAACCACGCACGCCCGGCACATTCGGGCCGATTCATTTAATCCCCATTTTTAAACGGAGCGGCCTTGCCTTGATCATCGTGGGCAAGACCGCTCCATTTTCAGTCTTCAGACCGGCCGAAGTCGGCGACGCGAAGTTGGATCTTGTGGGATCAACCGCCCGTTGTGGTCGGCATACCCATGATGGGCCACAGCACCTTGACTGCAAAGGCGGTGACGAGCATCAGGATTATACTGGCCGGGATGCCCCACAGAAAAAATTCTCCGGTGGTGAATTGTTTGGAATCGTAGGCGATGGCATTGGGCGCCGCTCCCACCAGAAGAACGAAAGGCATACCGGCCACAACCAGGGAAGCAAATACGATGACTTCACCGGCAACCCCCAGATAGGGCGCGATGACCAGCGCCACCGGCAGGGAGATGGCGATGGCCGCCACATTCATGATGAAGTTGGTCATTATCATGACAAAAAAGGCAATGCTCATGATGAAGACAAATCCGCTGGATTCTTTGAACATGGTTAGCCAGTTGACGGCCATCCACTCGGCGGCGCCGGTCTGCCAGAGGCAGAAACCGATGCTCATGGCACCGGCGAACAACAGGATGATGTTCCAGGGGATCTCTTCCAGGTCATTGATGTCCAACAGGCCAGTGGCGAAAAAAAGAACCGTGGACGTCAACAGGACGGCGGTCTTGTGGGGTGGGACGAAATCGGGGACGGTGGATTTCATGACCGCCGAGATGCCCAGGACCAAAATGGCGGCGCCGACGATGACTGCCGCGATGATCTCACTCCTGGTGACGGAGCCCATTTCAATGCTCAATCTTTTGGCCTTTTCCCGCAAGCCCGGGATGGTCGATTTCTCCGGTTTCATGACCACCATGAAAAAGCCCCACAGGATAAAGGTCATCAGCCAACCGATGGGGAACATGTAGTAGCTCAATTCGAAGAATCCGACGGTTTTGCCGGCGACTTCGTTGTAAAAACCCAGTGCTACGGCACCGCGGGCGGCTCCCAGCAGGGTGACGATGGATCCGGCACCGGCAACATAGGCCATACCCATAAAAAGTCCTTTACCGAACTTGGTGGGTTTGTCGCCTTCATCGTACATGGCGTATATGGCCACCAGCAGCGGGTAAATGGTGGCGGCAACTGCCGTATGGGCCATAATATGGGTCAGCAATGCGGTGAGCACGAAACACCCCAGATAGATCATGGAGGTGCGTTCTCCTACAATCGTTAACATTTTGTAAGCTATGCGGCGGGTCAAGCCGGTCTTGGTGAACACCAGGCCCACCACGATGGATCCGAAAATGAACAGGACGCTGGGGTCCATGAAATCCTTGAAGGCATCCTTGGCCGGACGGATGAAGAAGAGTACCTGAAGGATCCCGATGGTCAGACTGGTTACACCGATGGGCACCACCTCGAACACCCACCAGGTGGCAGCCAGCAAAAACACCGCCAGGGCGCCTTTGCCCTCCGTAGACAGCGCAAACGCTTTTCCGTGGGGGTCAATGGCATCCGGCCAGGGCGGCGAATAGTAAACGATTACGAACAGAGTTATTCCTATGGCCATGAAAAGGTATTTCTGCCAACTAAGTCCGACCGCTGGATCAGCAGCTGCATCGTTACTCATCTATGAACTCCTCTCTTGCATTTTTTTATCCATCCAGATGGACTGAATCGTCGGTTATATTTCGCAGGCAAAAATCATATCGATCAAGGTTTCAAAGACATCGGTGAGCCGCAAAATACCTATGATTTTACGGCCTTCATTGACCAGTAAAGATTGATGACGTCCCAAAACGAGCTGATGAACGGCTTCGCCCAATGGGGCGTCCGGTTCGATGATCTCGTTTTCCGTTGGCCGGGTCACAAAGTTGCTCACCTTGGTCCGGGCGGCTTTTTCGCAGATCTGATTTATCGGGTCCTGCCACAGTTTAAAAGATCCAAACATGGCCTTTTGGTACTTGCGGGTAAAACCCAAATGCGCGGGCCCGTTGTCCGCGAACATGTCTTCGTATTTGGGCTCCAGGGCTTTTAAAATGGTATGCAGATCCATTTTGCCGATAATTTGCTGATCGGCACCCTTGATCAGGACGGCCCGGTGGCGATATTTGTCCTGATCGGAATCCGCATGGGATTGCTTCAGGGCCGCCACGGCCTCGTTGAGGGTGGCGTCTTGCGATACCGTCACGTATTCCGAAATGGGTATCATCAGGTCTTGTACCGATTTTGTTCTCAATCTTTCCTCCTTTCCTTTTTATTTTCTTTGGATTTGGCAACCCATTTAAATCGCATTGAATATATGTGGGGATTTTGAATTTGAAACGCCGGCGATTTTCTATCACAATGGGTTGTTTTGATCAAGGGGGGGGAATGACCCCGTGCGGCGGCACACAAGGGCCTGCTTCACTGATGATCCCTATCGGAAAAAATGTTCAACAATTTGAAATAATAATATTTATCAATTTATATGGCCATCTTGACCGAATTTATGATATGATATCAGCCTCAATTGATTTGATGGCATATCCATGGTAATTAGGCCACAACACTGACTGCCGTCATCCGTTCAGCGGCCCCATAGAGGCCGGTTTGCATGGCTATCAAATGATGCTTTACGGCCGTTATCGCAGCCGAAGGGAGGCCCTTTGTGAGAAATTATATTGTCAAGGACTTAATGGTACCGATTTCAGAGTATGCGACGGTTCGCGAAGGCAGCACCCTTTTCGAAGCGGTGCTTGCACTGGAAGCCGCCCAGGAAGCTTACCAGGAAAACCGTTATTCCCATCGTGCCGTTCTGATTATAGATAAAGACAAACGGGTTGTCGGCAAGCTCAGCCAAATGGATTTTCTTTACGCACTAGAGCCGCGAGATGAGAACCTGGAGCAGATTCGGAAGCTCTATCAGTATGGTTTCTCAAGAAAAGCGGTAGTGCTTCTACGAGAAGAATATCTTAAAAAGTCGCCGCCGATTCTGGATGCCTACGCTTCTGCCGCCAAACATCATGTAGCCGATTTCATGCAGCGTCCCACAGAAGGGGAATATGTGAGTGAAAACACAACGCTGGATATGGCGGTCCACCAATTGACCGCCGGTTCCAATCTGTCGCTGTTGGTTACCCGGGGAACTGAAATCGTGGGCGTGTTACGCCTGGCGGATGTTTTTGGCGCCGTCTTCCACGCCATGAAAACTTCTGAATCACAAAAAACAGACGGAGCGACGGAATGAGAGAATTCGAAAAACTGTACGATCGGATCATCCAGCGGGTCAATATAAATCTTCGGGAACTGGGTTTCGATGTCAATCCATATGTCGACAAGTTGATTTCCGCCGAACAAATGACCAAATTCTATGCGTTTTACGGTATCACACCACACCATCCCCTGAACTTGGTATTCAAACATTCGAATCTTGCCGGCAGTTATTTTCTGGGTATGGTCAACGTGACCAACTCCTTGCTTTACAAAAGCGATATCCGTGGCGACGAGTTGAAAAAGAAAGGTGATCTTTTTCAATACCAGGAGTTCAACATTCCGGTGGACAAGGACGAGGAGATTTGGATCGACGACAGTTATCTGATCAAAACCCTGGTTCATAACTTTTCCCATGACCCGGAAACCTTAGAACGCTTTTTCATCCGTGACACCGTTTCGATGCATTACGCCAACATTCATGGTGCCCCTTCCGATGGTTGCTATTACGGTCCTTTTTCAACCGCGGATTTGACAACCATGCGGGACTGTCAGATTGGCGCCTATTCGTATGTACAAGCCGGTGAAATCAGCCACCTGCGGGTCGACCCGGGAACCGTTTGGGTACGCAAACCGGATGATTTCAATTTCATGTACCAATATCCCATCAGCCAGTTGAACAACTACATCTATTTTGCCCCCGGAAGCCCACCACAGGGAGTCTTCATGGATTTCGTGGAAGACCGCAAAGAGGCCTTTCAGAAAGTGTTCAATGTGGTCAATATCGAATCGCCGGTGAATATTCCTTCCAGTACCTCCCTGGATCGCTTTGCCGTGATCAAGCCCAAGACCAAAATCGGTGAAAATGTATTGATTGCCCAGCGGGCTTTTCTTCAAAATTCCACCTTGGGAAAAGGCGCCAACGCCCAAGAGAACTGCTATATCATCAATTCCAACCTCGAAGGCAACAACGTTACGGCACATGGCGCGAAAATCATCGAAGCGAATATGGGCAAAGACGTATTCGTCGGCTTTAACAGCTTCCTGCGCGGGCGGCCCGATGCCCGCCTGACCATCGGCAAGGAAAGCGTCGTGATGCCCCATACCATCATCGATATACGCAAGTCGCTGACCGTTCCGCCCGGCAGCCTGGTCTGGGGGCTGGTGAGAGATGAAGAAGAGCTCGAGTCAAACAGCATTAGTCTGGCCGAGTTTTCCAAGATCAAATCCCGGCTTTGCAAAGGCAACATGGTGTTCGAGGGTAGCGGAAACAGCTTCGTAACGGTTTTTCAGGAACGCATCCATCACATACTCGAAACCAATGGTGCATTCTTCGACGGCAAACAGAATCGCGGACATGCCCAGCGCAACCAGAACATTTCGTTCAACACCATTCAGCCCTATCCCGAAGGTGACAAGGAAGGATTGTATCCCACGATTATTATCCGGCCATAAAAACCACCGGCCATTGCAATTGTATTGCAATGGCCGGTGGTTTTTTCGTTTGTCTTGCTCAGTGTCCGTTAAGGCCGATATCATTCAAATTGGGCCTTCATGGATGGGCGCTACTTATCCCATCTTTGTAGGATTTTGTAGGAAAACGGCAAAAATTAGCCCTTTTTAAAAAAATAATATCAGATGGTTATTTTTTGGAGAGACTAAAAATGGGCAATATAGTGCCATAACATGTTGGCTGCTTCTACCCCGTGAACAGGTCCGTCGTATGAACGGTGCCGCCGGTTGGACCGGTTCATGTTTGGCGTGTATTTTTTTACTTCTATGATATCGGCCATTCATCATTGGCCATGGAGCGCTTATGACTGACGGAACATTCGAGAAAGTTCAAAAATCCGACAACCCCATGTATGGCCCCCGTAAACTTTTGCTGTGCGGATTTCCCGCAAAAGCGCAGACCACTTTCAACAAGGTTCTGGATATGGCCGGCCTTACCGGTGTGGCCCATGTCTGGGCCAACGGGGATCACGTTCATCTCCACCTGTCAGAACTGCTGGCCATGCCCAATGGTGTTGGCGATGGAACGGACTCATCTCTGCCGCGGGCCATTATCGTTTCAGGCATTACCGAAAACCAACTGCATACGCTGATGACCATATGCCGCAAAAGCGGCATGCAACAGGCCCTGTGGGCTGCGTTGACACCCACCTCCGAAACCTGGCCGCTGGAAGACCTTTTAAACGAATTGCAGGCCGAAAGAAAAGCTCTGGCCAAAAGGAAAAAACAGTGATTTCAGGTCCTGCTGCCTACAAACAATTGAACCGATATTTATGAGACCGCTTCTGCGTATAAAGCCTCGAAAAGTTTGCTTTGGATAACGGTTTTTGGTACAAACGCTGTATCGTTTCGCCCCTCATTTTGGCCCATACGCACAATGGAAATCGTTTTATGGAAACGGAGAAACACACGATCACGATGCTGGTGGAGAACGAGCCAGGCGTTACGGCCCGTGTCTCCGGATTGTTTGCCAGCCGCGGGTATAACATCGAAACCATATGCGGCGCACCGACCGCCAATCCGGATATGTCTCGCATCACCATTACCACCAACACCACACCTGACCAAGTAGAGCAGATCATGAAACAGGTCCGCCGCCTGGTCAACGTAATCAAACTCAGGGACATGACCAACGATCAGGCCGTGAAAAGGGAAATGGCACTGGTATGTGTTAATGCTCAGGATACAAATCGTTCGGAAATCCAGCGCATTGTGGAAAATTTCAGGGCCCGCATTGTGGATACCGGGATCAGTCATTACATCATTGAAGTGACCGGTAGAATAGAAAAAATCGAGGCCCTGCTTGCGCTGTTGGCCCCTATGGGAATCAAAAAAGTGGCGCGTTCGGGTATTTTGGCATTGTACCGGGAACCCGGATAGCATCTTTAACGACAAATAAAAAGAAGAAATGGCTACGATGGGTGCTATTGAGCTTCGAAGACAACATCCGCGCAAGGCTTATAACACGGATATCATCTTCAACTTGAACAACCGGTCTTTCGCCGGAACCTTAGAAGAATATCAGCATGGGGGGGGCGCCTTTGTGATGACCCCTTCAGTCAACCAGGTCTATAAGGGCGCCAATATCGCCCTCACCATTCCCTATACGGATGGCACCAAGCATATCCAGTGCAGAGGACGTGTGCTGTGGACCAGTGGCGAAGGATTCGCCATCGAGTTTTTTAGTAATCATTAGCCGCAAACCGGCTCTCCCGGATCAGCCTGGGCGCATCAAAACAGTCCTTCCGTTTTTTTTATGCCATACATTAACGCCAGCGCTTGCTCTATCCGTGATGATCATGTAGAAGAGCATGACGCCACCCACCGGGTTAAACCCGGATGTATTGTAACTATCTGAAACAAAAGGGCTAAGCGCTAACGGACAAAACAAATCGCTTATTTTTGCCTATTTCTGGACAGACACTAAAATATCATAAACGATGCAAGCAACAAGCGCAGGAGAAAAGGTAGCAGCCATGCACAAACTTTTAAAAGACCGCCCCGGTGAGAAAATCCTCGTGCTGGGAAATGAAGCCATCGCCAGAGGCGCCGTCGAAGCCGGTGTGGCCTTCGCGACGACCTACCCCGGGACGCCATCGTCAGAGATTTCCCTGAATCTTTTTCAGATGAGCCAGGAGAGCGATCTCTATTTTGAATACGCCACCAACGAAAAGGTTGCCCTGGAAGCAGCTGCCGGCGCCACGGCATCCGGCTTGCGGACCTTTTGCATGATGAAGCACGTAGGATTGAATGTGGCTGCCGACCCGCTGATGACGCTGGCCTATATAGGTGTTGCCGGCGGCATGGTTATTCTCACTGCGGACGACCCATTCATGTTTTCCAGCCAAAACGAACAGGACAACCGCTACTACGGAAAGCTTTCCGGTCTGCCGGTGCTGGAGCCATCCACAATTGAAGAAGCCAAAGAGATGACGGTATATGCTTTCGAGTTGTCCGAGCAGCTCAAAACGCCGGTGCTCCTTCGGACGACGACGCGCATCAATCACTCCAATGCCTTCATTGAACTGGGAACGATCAAACCGCCCCGAACCAAAGGAGATTTCACCAAAGATCCCTTCAAACTGGTCGCTGTTCCCGCCGTCTCTCGCAACCTGCACGTCACGCTGCTGGAAAAACTCGCCCAGGCCGAAAAAATATCCACGGATAGCGGCTACAACAAAGAAGAAGGCCAGGGCCCCTATGGGGTTATCTGCAACGGCGTCAGCTATGGCTACGCCGCCGACGCCGTCCAGGACCTGGACGTGGCCGATCAGGTCAAGATTTTGCGTATCGGTTTTTCCAATCCCATGCCCGCGGGCCTGATCAAAAAATTTCTTCAAGGCTGCGAAAAAGTCCTCGTCGTAGAGGAAGGCGAGCCGGTTATGGAGGAAGCCGTCAAGGCCATTGCCCAGGAATCGGGCCTGACTCTTCCCATCACCGGAAAGGGCCAGACCCTCTCCCGTCTTTATGAATACGATCCAGCCATGGTCAAAAAAGCCATGGCCGAATGCTTTGATCTTGAAATCGAAACCCACTGCCCGCTGGACCTTTCCGATATTCCCGAAATCCCTCAGCGGCCGCCCAACCTATGTGCCGGATGTTCCCACCGGGCCACTTACTACGCCGTTAAAATGGCGGTTAAGGAAAGTGGTGTGGATACCATTTATCCTTCGGATATCGGCTGCTACACCCTTGGCGTATTGCCACCTTTGTCCATGGCCGACTACGTGATTTGCATGGGCTCTTCGGTAAGCACCGCCTGCGGTTTTTCCAAGGCGACTGACAAAAAGGTGATCGCCTTTATCGGTGATTCGACCTTCTTTCACTCGGGGCTCACCGGATTGGTCAATGCCGTTTTCAACAATCATAGCTTCACGCTGGTCATTTTGGATAACGGGACCACCGCCATGACCGGGCACCAACCCAACCCGGGTGTCAATATGGACAACTTCAACCTGGATGGTTACGGGCATGTGGATATCGAAGCTGTCGTGAAAGGCATCGGCGTCAAACACATCACCAAGATCAAACCCTACAGGATCAAAAAGAGTGTCGCCGCCATCAAAGAAGCCATTGAATATCAGGGCGTTTCGGTAATCATCGCCGAGGAGATGTGCACCCTGTATGCCAAAAGCCTTAAACAACTCAAAGCCAGGCCCTTCGCCATCACCGACAAATGCGTCAACCATCGGGATTGCATCAATGAGATCGGCTGTCCGGCCTTCTACCTGGACGGTGAACGGATCAAGATCGACCCCAATACCTGTGTGGGATGCGCCGTCTGTGCCCAGATCTGCCCGGAAAATGCCATTTTACCTGTAAAGACAAGAGGCTGACAGCACCTCTTCAAAAACAGGGTATTTCACTAAAACGACCATCTTCTCGGCGAAGGGAAATGAAACGTTATGACGACGACAAAACTGATAATCGTAGCAGTTGGCGGCCAGGGCAATCTTCTGGCATCCAAAGTACTCGGAGAGGCGGCCCTGCTTTCCGGCGTTCCAGTGCGAATGAGTGAAATCCACGGTATGGCACAACGGGGCGGCGTGGTGGAGTCCGCCATCGTATTGGGAGATAACAAGAGCAGCATCATCTCCGATGGAGAAGCGGACATCCTGGTGGGGTTCGAACCTTCCGAAACCTTGCGAGCCCTGAACAAATGCAATGCCAACACCACGGTGATCACCAATCTGGCTCCCGTTCCGCCTTTTACAGTTGCCATCGGAAAAGGGGTTTATCCCGATTTGGACGAGGTCCAGGCATTGATCAAGGCCAAAACAGCTCGTCTGATCTCCTTGGATGCAGCCGCTCTGGCAATCCAGGCGGGCACAGTGATGTCCGTAAACATCGTGCTGTTAGGCGCCCTGATTCAGACCGGTATCCTGCCGATTCCCAGAGAGAATCTGGAAGAAGCCATCCGCACAAAAACCAAGGCGGCTTTCGTGGAAATGAACCTGAACGCTTTTGAACTGGGTTTCAATGCCGCTGCCAACGCCTGACTCGCCAAGCAAATATCCGATTGCATTGGCCACGAAGTTGAGGTAGTTTCTGTAAAAATGGAGCCGGGAATGAAAAAACGCTATCTGCTTTGTCCCCAATGCGGTACCCATCGTTTCTATATCATGGACGACGAGGGTCAAAAGATCTATTTTCACGTCGATTGGGACCGAATTCCATTCCCTACGCAGACTTCCAACGCCGACTTGACCGGCTGGCGGTTTGATCGTATTTACAGCACGGGCTGTTCATGGAAAGGCAGCCTCAAAGCCCTGGTCAAGTACATGCGCTGAATTGTGCTTTACCGGAATTGCCCCATTTGGCCGATATCCGGACGGATATGAAGTTCTGCCAAGGCTGGATGTTTCGCCTTTTTTTAAAGGATGGATTGACTTAGAACCGATTTCACCCCATGATTGGCATCAATGGGACAATGTGTCGTCGTTCCGATTTTTCGAATTCCAGATGAATGTCACTGGCTATGCGCTAACACTATATCCGGGGAGAGACACCATGAAGCAGCTCGTCGAGGAAATTGCAAAGGCCCTAGTGGATATGCCGGAACAGGTCTCGGTAAATGAAATCGAAACCCAACAAAGCGTCGTGGTTGAGCTTGCCGTGGCCAAACAGGACCTGGGAAAAATTATTGGTCGCAAGGGACAGAATGTTCAGGCCATTCGCGCCATCTTGAATGCCGCATCCGGAAAAATCAAAAAGCGGATCATCCTGGAGCTGTTGGAGTAATTTTTTTTGAAAGCATCCCAAAGACGAGGTTAAACCGTCGTTCCGGTGCCAAGGGACAGCTTTGTGCAAGACGCTGTACCGCACATGCACATAAAGAGCACTATCATCCCTCTTCCTCAATCCCAGGATTGCCGACCCATGGAGCGTCGTCCATGTCCCAACCATCTACCCAGCGCCATCGTCAGGGATCAGAAGCCGTATCCTTGTGGTTCCCGTCTTTCCTTTTTTTTCTCTCAGGTGCCAGTGGACTGATCTACGAGATTGTATGGTCGAGAATGCTGGTATTGATCATGGGCAATACCACCATGGCCACCAGTACGATCCTGGCCGCATTCATGGGCGGCCTGGCGTTGGGCAGCTATTATTGGGGCCGCCGCGTGGAAAAAGGCCGGATGCCTGGTTTGAAATTGTTCGGTCGACTGGAAGTCGGCGTGGGCCTGTATGCATTCGTCTTTCCGTTGCTGATGCTGGCGGCATCCCCGCTTGAGATCTGGATTGCTTCCCTCACCCATCCAGGCGATACGCCCCGACTGATCCTGCGGTTTCTCATCTGCATCTCGATGCTAACCCCTCCGACTTTTCTGATGGGCGGCACCTTTGCGGCCATTGGCCACGATCTAATCCGCAGGCAGGATACCTTTTGCCGGAGAACGGCGCTGCTGTATGGACTTAACACCACCGGCGCCGTTCTGGGCGCACTGCTTACCGGCTTTATACTCATCCACACCCTGGGACACCGCAATTGTCTGTGGCTGGCCGGTGCCATCAGCATGGCCGTGGGCGGCCTGGCCCTGTGGCGGACCAGACGTGTTGATGATCGCGCCGGGCATCGCCCCACTAAAAAAATGTCCGTCCCGGCCACATTGCGCAAACCGGCTCGACAGATCGACCGCAGGGTCATGGCCGGACTTCTGGTATCGGGATTCTGCGCCATGGCCTACCAGGTGTTATGGACACGCATCCTGATCCTGATTGCCGATAACTCCGTCTACGCCTTTACCGCGATCCTGACCATGTTCCTGGTGGGGATTGCCGCAGGAAGCCTGCTACTATCCCTGGTGATCGACCGCATCCGCCGTCCGGGCCCGGTTTTCGGTTGGACCCTGGTCTGCATTGCCGTCACCGCCTATGGCTACCCCTTCTTCATCGAACTTCGCCCCATCGATCTGGAGACCCCCTACTGGATTTTTTTGATGGTCAAACTGCCACTGGTGCTGCTCATTCCCACCATGCTCATGGGTATGGCCTTGCCCCTGGCGGCCCATATTCATCAGCTTGCCCAGGGAACCGTGGGAAGCAGCATCGGCACTGTGTTGGCCGTAAACACCATCGGCGCGGTGGCCGGGGCCGTGCTGGCCGGTTTCTGGCTGATCCCGGGGCTCGGCTTCAGAAACGGGCTGCTGATCTTGTCCACCGCCAATCTGGTCATGGGTGCATGGATAATCACAGGCAGTTGCAAACGCCTGACAGCATCCGTCTCGCTGGCATTGCTGGCAGCCCTGGCATGGGCCGGCTATATGGCCATGCCCGCCGACTATTTTCAGAAGAAATACGCCCGCATCGAACCGGGCAGCAAGCTAATCTACTACAATGAGGACAAGGCCGCCAACGTAACGGTCTTCCAGCGGCCGGACGGCAACCGGGTGCTGTATATCAACGGGATCCCCGAAGTCGACACGTCTTATTTGTCCGTTCGCACGCTCAAATTGCTGGGTATCCTGGCCGGTGCGGTCGGCAACCCACCGGGCGACGCCCTCATGGTCACGTTCGGCGCCGGCATCACCGCTGGAGCGGCTGCCTTGTATGCCGACAATGTAGACTGCGTCGACCTGGCAGAGCAGGCCCGCACCGTTGCCGGTTTTTTTGCGCCGGTCAACAACCGTGTGGCCGACAACCCGAAGGTGCGCATTCACGTTGACGATGCACGGCACTACCTGCGTGCCAGAGATCGCAAGTACGCGCTCATTGTATCGGATGCCACCCACCCGCGGTCTTACGATTCCTGGATCCTTTTTACCCGGCAGTTTTACGAACTGGTCCAGCGGCGTCTGAAAGACGACGGTGCTTTCTGCCAGTGGCTGCCTTTCCACGGCATGGATCCTCAGCAGTTCACCAGTATCGTGCGAACCTTTGCTCACGTTTTTGAACACACCTCAATCTGGCGGGAAGGCGAAGCATACATCGTCCTGTTGGCCACACCGGCACCCCTGGCCATTGATTTTGCCGAAATGAATCGCCGGCTGAACCGCCCCGACGTCCGCAAGGCCATGGCATCGGTCAGTCTGAACAATCCCATCGAGCTGTTGAGATCCTTTTCCATGGGACCGGAACAGATCGCCAAATTGACCGGGAATGCCCCGCTGATCGAAGATAACAGCCCGGCCCACCTCTTTTTCTCTTTCCGCGCCACCTTGAAAGAGCAGTATCACCAGTGGCCGTTGGAGAACTATCGGTTAATTGAAGGTCATGAGGAGTCGGTGCTGCCGTTTATTACCCATATCGATGCGGACCAAAAGCGCCGGCGTGCGATCACCAACCGCATCCGGCTGAATGAAATGCGGAAGAAGCGATCCGGGGAGTAGAAAATGCGCGTACTATTCTGGTTTTGCGACGAATTCGGCGTCAACCCCTCCATGAAAACCCTGGAAGATGCACCGCAGGCCGATCCCGGTTCCTGGTCAGCCTGCGTCGCCGCCTTCATCCATGTGGAACCGCAGGACATTGTAGAAGGCAGTACCGCTGAGACCAAACTGGTCAAAAACACCAAATGGCTGGCCAGAAAGTGGGAGACACGGCAGATCGTATTGCACTCATTCACCCATCTGGGCGAAAAAAAGGCCGGACCGGCTGCGTCCAAAGCGTTGATCGACCGGGTGCATGTCCGACTGGAAAATGCCGGTTATACCGCCGCCCAAACACCCTACGGCTATTTCAACGATATTTTCATGAAGGCGCCCGGTCATCCGCTGGCCAGGATTTTCAAGGAATTTTAATACGGCTTATAGCTGATGCCCCGAAAACGCATATCAATCCAATGAAGGCTATAACACCCCTGCCCCAGAATCTCTATCTCCCGCCTCTCTCCTCCTGCCAGCGGGCCAGGATGGCTCTTGCCAGGGCCAGGTCTGGCGGATGGGTCACTTTGATATTGTCCGAGTCGCCTGGGATGACCGTAACCCGTTCTCCTGCCAATTCGGCGACGGAGGCATCGTCGGTGACGGAATATCGGTTCTGGCGGGCGAGCCGGTGTGCGCGACGAATGAGAGCGGTATCGAATGTCTGGGGGGTCTGGGCGCACTGGATACCTTGCCGATCCAAGGTGCCGACAATGGTGTTGTCTTCATCCACACGTTTGAGTGTGTCGGTGGCCGGTATGGCAGGAATACATGCGCCAGTTGCAGCCACGCCCTGAAGACAGGACCGGATGAGGGATTGCCGCACGAAGGGGCGCACGCCATCGTGGATCAGGACGGTCTCAGCCTCGTTGCCGAGGAAGGTTAACCCGTTGCACACCGAATCCTGCCGCCGTTGACCGCCGGCCACGATCTCGATATCGTGTTCCAGGACCAGCCGGTTCAGCACTGTCCGGCCAATCTGTGGAATGTCCTCTGACGGCAGCACAAGTACCATTCGATCGATCGCGAAACAGCGATCAAAGGCCATCAGGGTGTGTCCGATAACAGGTATGCCGTCCAGTTCAAGATACTGCTTTCTCAACTCAGACTGCATTCGCAAACCGCTGCCGCCGGCCAGGATGACGGCCGCAATCATCTCAGATAACTCAATTCATTGGGCAGTGGAACCCCTTTGCCCATTGTGTCTTCGCCATAGTTGACATCGGCGAGAATACGGATATCGGCCAGCGCCCGTGAATCACCCTCGAAAACCACCTCGGTGATCTGTTCTTTCTGAATCTTTCCACCGGCCCACTGGATATCCAGCACGCTGCTGGCATCGAAACGATCACCTCCCACCACCAGTTCCACCTGCCCGCCGAAATGTTGGACAATCTTGGCCACCAGCAGGCTGGGGCGGCTATGGAAACCGAGTTTGACCGGAATGCTCACGGTAATCGCCGAGCGCTCTATATTCTCATTGAGAATATCACGGGCCAGCTTTTTGCCGGTATTGAGATAGTGGCATGCATAGTAAAGCCCATAATTAATGGTTCGATCCAGCAATTGCTGCGGATCAACCAGGGCGCCCAATTTGTCCTGAACCTGTTTGTATGTATTCTTGTATCCGGCCTCGTGCTGATGCCGCTCATAAAAATGCAGCAATCGTCCCATCATCTGCAGCAAATGAAAAACAATCGAAAAATAGCTGCGCAACGATTTCAGCTTGCGGTCCCCGAAACGAAAGCCACCATGAATCACGTAGGTATCGAAGGATGATTGCAGATTGTGCACCAGCATCTCGAAACGGCGGACTTCCACCTCGTTGACTTTTTCCGGAACCAGCGCCGCCATCTCATCGTTTCCGTAAGGTTCGTAAAACCCCAGGGGATCGAACCGGGCGGCAATAGACAAAAATTCCGAGGCTATTTTAACGATATTGCGCTTCTGTACATCCTTGGCCTCATCGTCAATATCGTATTTTAACATCTCGCTGGTAGTGATTCCCGGAAAGTCCTCAGGAGAAAAACGCTCATTGGGCAGGGCAATCATCAGGCGCGATGCTTCATCAATGATGGTCGGTGCCAGGTTGCGCAGGGCATCGTTGAGGAACGCCAGCGTCTTTTCCCCCTGTTCACGGAACACCTCGACATCGGGAATGTCATAGAAAACCAGCCTGTTGAGAATGTGCTTCTGGCAGTACGCCCCCAGGCTCAGATGACGTACCGTGGCACACAACTCACGATACAGATACCAGTCCTCACTGTTCTTGGCCCCATGAAAGTCCAGAAAATCTTCCAGAACCTGGGTCGTACCAATCAGTTTAGAGTACAATTTTTTGGTAAAGACGCAGCCCGGTGTGTGCCGGTCTGAAATATAGGCGCAGCATTTGAGGTAATCCTCTGAAAAAAGTCTGGCTTTCTCGGCAAATGAAATCTCGCAGTATGATTCGTTCACGATGCGCTCCGTTGCGTAAACCCCAGCATTGCAAACATTTAGGGGAGTCAGGGCCAGGGCGCCAGGAGTGAAGCCCTGGCACCTTATTGCAATTCCCCGGTCACCCAGAATCTGGCTTCCTCCGGCATTCCCGGCAGGGTACAAAATGAGAAAATTATCGTTGCACCCTGGATTGCCCATTGGGTGAATTCCAGGACCTTGCGTAAAATAATGAAACCGGCTGAAAAAGGTGGCGATCCGCTGTGGGAAATAGCGGTTGCAGCAGACCATAAGCCGAATTCTGTCCCCCGCACAGTTACCCGTATCGGAGGTGACGGTCATTCATCTGGGATGCCGATTGCCCGGCACCTCAAGCGACCTACCCGGAAGCTCGGACGAGCCGCCCTCAGGCACTTCCCTATTTGGTCTTGCACCGGGTGGGGTTTACCTAGCTTCTCCGGTCACCCGGAGAACTGGTGCGCTCTTACCGCACCGTTTCACCCTTACCCTGCCGCGAACGGCAGGGCGGTATGCTTTCTGTTGCACTTGCCTTCACGTTGCCGCGACTCCACGTTATGGAGCACCCTGCCCTGTGGTGTTCGGACTTTCCTCCAGCCCCGCAAAAGGGAGCCAGCGACCGTCTGTTCTACTGCAACCGCATATTAACCACGCTTCAGGATTGCGCCTCCTGCCAGTATATAATCCGCTGGCAATGGGGGCAAAACCGCAGTTCGTCGAAACGCTGCAATTCATTGTACAACTGAGCCGGAATATTCATATGGCAGCCCATACAGGTCGCCTGATGCACCGGTACCACGGCCGCACCACGCACCTTTTTCCGCACATCGGCCCAAACAGCCACCATCTTCGGATCGGCTTTGTCGCTGATTTGCATTTTTTCTGAATCGAGTGTTTCGATTATCTTCCGTTCCAATTTTTCTTTCTCTTCAAGGGACGCTTTCTTTTCGCGACAGGTCTGCACAAAGGCGTCCAATGCAGCCGTACTTTCCACCACAGCCGTTTCCGCAGACTCAATCGTCTCCAACTGGGCAATCATCTGGTCTTCAATGGCTGAATTTTTTTTTCTTATTTCTTCGATTTCCTTGAGGATAGACTGGTACTCCTTGTTGGTCTTCACCGAACGCAATTTCTCGTTGCTCTTGACAATCATGTCCGCGTTGAGTTTGGACTCACGCTCCAGTTCCCGATAGTTTTTTTTCAATTCCTCAAGAGATCGGGCCTCGCCGGTCAGCCGGGTCTCGTGTTCGTCGGCCTGCTGATCCAATCTGGCGGATTCATGACCCAACGAACGAATCCGGTGGTTAACCTGATCAATTTTCGCTTCTATATCCTGCACCTGGATCAGAATCCTGATTTGTTCATGAATATCGTCCATGGCTGCCTTTCTGTAACCTGACACCGCTAGCGGTATTCAAATGGGTCCTTTTCCGTCTTCGCGGCTGCCACGCTGGCCCGGATGCCCTCTTTGACCAGTGCGCCCCTGATAACCGTCACCAGGGAATCGACGATCGGCTGTTCGGATGTGAAATGCCCGATGTCGATAATTCCGATCCCTGCCTGCTGGGCATCCCTGGCCGTATGGTAACCAATATCGCCGCTGAGGTAAACCTGTGCACCGGTAGCGATTGCATCCGGCAGAAGGCTGGAGCCGCTTCCCGAGCAGATTGCCACGGTGTCGATGGTCCGGTTCGGATCTCCAACGATTTTCACGACCGGAAGCTGCAATGCTTTTTTCATCCGCAGGGCGATATCACCCAATGTCTGTTCCGATGGCAGGCGGCCCCAACGTCCCAGTCCGGCAGCGCTATCACCGGCCTCAAGGGGATAGACGTCATAAGCCATGGTTTCGTATGGATGAGCCTGCCGGGCCGCTGCAACCGCCTCATCCAGCCGGTCACGGGGCACCACGACCTCTAACCGCTGCTCAGCGACTTCGTTGAGCATACCGCGATGGCCTTCGGCCGGAGATGTGTGGCTGTCGGCAAAAAAGGTTCCCGTGCCATCCCCGCGAAACGAGCAGTGGGTATAATCGCCGATTCGGCCGGCCTGGTGGGCGAAAACGGCGTCGAGTATAGCCTGGACATGGTCCGGGGGAACAAAAATCACCAGCTTGCATAACCGGGCGTCAGGCTGGGGACACATGGGCCGGCAGTCATCCAAATCCAAAATTCCGGCCAGCATGTCGTTGACGCCGCCGATGGCACTGTCCAGATTGGTATGTGCCGAAAAAATGGCCAGCCGGCCGGCCGCCGCCAGACAAATGATTCGACCAGCGGGTGTGGCGCAGTCGATTTTTTTTATTGGCTTGAAAAACAACGGATGGTGGGTGACCAGCAGGTCCGCTTCATTTTCGCACGCATCGGCCACCACTTCCGGCAACGGGTCGAGCGCCACCCATATTTTTTTTACCGGCCAGGATCTGTCTCCGAACTGCAACCCGACATTGTCCCAGGATTCCGCCAGGCGGGGCGGTGCCAATCGGTTTAAAACGGCAATCATTTGATCGACAGTGGCAGTCATTACATGTCCTCGGCTGCATCCGGTGCTGCTGGCAGCGGCATTAAAAAAAACGGCGCGGTTGCCAGTACCTCACCACGCCGGATCCCTATATTTACAGACTCCGATAAAGTGGGCCCACCTGGGATCGAACCAGGGACCGACCGGTTATGAGCCGGTGGCTCTGCCAACTGAGCTATGGGCCCGTATCGGACAACACGACCTGCTGCCGGTTTCGGAACGGACACTACCTATCCCCGCCATAATCATTTGTCAAGCCAATGCGTACCGAGCACCGAGATCTTTAGGTGTCGATGAAGCTCTTGAGTTTCCGGCTGCGGGTGGGGTGGCGCAGCTTTCTCAGGGCTTTGGCCTCGATCTGGCGAATTCTTTCACGGGTAACGGTGAAGTCTTGTCCTACCTCTTCAAGCGTGTGGTCCGCCTTCTCACCGATGCCGAAACGCATTCGCAGAACTTTTTCTTCACGCGGAGTCAGCGTGGCCAGCACCTTGCGGGTCTGCTCGGCAAGATTCATGCTCACCGCAGCTTCGGAAGGCAGCATGAATTTCCTGTCCTCGATGAAATCTCCCAAATGGCTGTCTTCTTCTTCACCGATAGGTGTTTCCAGGCTGATGGGTTCCCTGGCGATTTTAAGGACCTTACGGACCTTGTCGATGGGGATTTCCATCTTCTCGGCAATTTCCTCCGGACGCGGCTCTCGCCCGAATTCCTGAACCAGATAACGGGAGGTCCGGATCAATTTATTGATGGTCTCGATCATATGCACCGGGATTCGGATCGTACGGGCCTGATCGGCAATGGCCCGGGTAATGGCCTGCCGGATCCACCATGTTGCATAGGTACTGAATTTATACCCCCGACGATATTCGAACTTATCGACGGCTTTCATCAGGCCGATATTGCCCTCCTGGATCAGGTCCAGAAATTGAAGGCCGCGATTGGTGTATTTCTTGGCAATGCTGACAACCAGTCTCAGATTGGCCCGGATCAATTCGCTTTTGGCGAATTTGGCCCGTTTACGGCCTTCGTCCACGCTGGCCATAACCCGTTTGAGGTTACGGTTGTTGGCTTTGAAATCATTCTCTTTGATCAGCAGTTGTTCACTGACCGATGTCAGATGCAGATAAATCCGCTCCAGGGCCTCATCATCCAATTGCGATTGTTTCTGGGCCCATTGCATGAATTCGGCTTTGCCATTCAATTTTTCCCGAAACTCACGGATGGTGATCCCGAACGCCTCGGCATTGACGGCCACCAGCTTGTTCTGGGCATCGAACCAGTCGATCAACTGACGGATGTGCGCTTCGATGCGATCGATCACACCGCCTTCCAGGCTCCACCCTTTGAGCAGTTGGAAAATTTTGTTGTTGCGCCGCATGATACAGCGTCTGACCCGCCGAGCCTCGTCGGGTTCCATCTGTTCGTTGAACATCCGCTCCCGGTACGCCTGGATCTCGTCATTGACTTTGCGGATGGCCGTGATCGTTTCCAAAAAGTTTTCGATTTGGACCATTTCGTCGACATATGCATCGCCCTCATCCACATCGCGCAATACATGCTTGGGCTGCAGGGCGCCCTTCTCGATCAGTTCTCCGAATTCGAGAATGTATTTGACCCCCAAAGAGGTTTCCAAAAGGGCTTTGAGCACATCCTGCTCTCCCTCTTCGATTTTCTTGGCGATCTCCACCTCGCCCTCGCGACTGAGCAGGGTGACCATGCCCATCTCTCGCAGATACATTTTGACCGGATCCGTGACCGAACCGAAATCAGATACGGATACCGCCTTGCCGGCCAGTTCTTTTTTTTCGGTGGCCGACCCTTTCCGGGTTGCCCGCTCTCCGCTTTCGATGATTTCAATATCCATGTCATCGAACATCATCAATGTGTCGTCAATCATCTCCGATGACATCATTTCGTTGGGCAACGCTTCGTTGATTTCATCATATGTCAAGGAACCCTGGGCCTTACCTTTCTGGATAAGGGCCTTGAGCGCCTTCTCGTCACACTTTTTGATCACGCCTGCGGACTTTTCCGATTGTGCATCCAGTGCAACGGTATCCACAGCGGCTTTCCCCGCGCCCCGTTTCGTTCGCGGCGTCTGCTTCTTCGAAGCCTGCCTGGATTTGCCGTTACGCTTATCGGACGTTTTGGTCATTCGTTATGCCTCCTGGACCCAATGCGGGTCATACGCCTGCCATCAACGACAGACGGTCACGAATTCATACCACTTCTTTTCTGTATGATCTGCCGGGCCTGCTGCTGTTTTTGTTCCAGCAACGCGGCCAGCAGTTTTACATCTCCGCTTTTTTCCGCATCTTCGATGCGTTTGAGCAAAATGGTGTCCCGCCGCTGGATACCGGCTTCGAACTGATCGATCAACCGACGGCATCCTTCCCGGTCCCAATGATCCTCAGTCAAAGACAAACGGGCAATGATCGCCTTTTTTTCGGGATCCTCCCACCGGGCAATCAATCCGGGGATATCGGCCGCGCCGTCACCGCTTTGGTCGATGATCCCTTTTCCGATATCCGCCAACACCGGATCGCTGAAAGCGTCCATCAACCGCCGTTTTTTTATTTCGGCGATCATCTGTGGAAACTGAAGCATCATTGCGACCAGGCGTTCTTCCATCCGATACGCAGCACCTCGCATCGGTTTCGAAGAAGTGGTCGCTTGCGGCCTGGCAGACGCCGGCCGCCAGGCCGTTTTGGCCGGAGACGACACGGACTGCCTCATTTTCTGTATGAGTACAGCCTCATCCACACCGATTCGCTCCGCAAGGTGTTTGACCTGCAACGAACGTGCGATGGGATCGCTGACAGCCAGAATCGCGGGGGTCAGCTCGTTGACAATGCGAACCTTCCCGCTGATGCTCAACCCGAGTCGGTCTATGGCCGATTGCATCATGAAGTCAATCATTCCCGCTGCTTTTCCGGCAGCCTTCATGAAATCGTCAGGTCCGTTGTCCATCAAAAAAGAATCCGGATCGTGGCCTTCCGGTAACACCAGAATCCGTGAATCCAGCAAACCCTTTTGAAATACCTCAACACTGCGACGGGCGGCCTTGATGCCGGCCTGATCGGAGTCGTACACCAAAACGGCGTGCCCGCCTTCGCCGACGCATCCTTTAATCAGTTGCACATGATCGCCCGTCAACGACGTTCCCAATGTAGCCACGGTATTTTCAATCCCGAACTGATGCATGGCGATCATGTCGAAATACCCCTCAACGATGAAAATCGACTGTTTTTCGCGGCTTCGTTGACGGGCCCAGTTCAAACCGTACAGGGACCGGCTTTTATGGTAGACCGGGGTTTCCGGGCTGTTCAGGTATTTCGGCAGCCCATCGTCCATGACCCGGCCACCAAACCCGACGATTTGGTTTTGCCCATTAAAAATCGGGAAAATGATACGGTTACGAAAGCGGTCATATTGCCCCGATCCTTTCTTGCGTTCAATGATCAGGCCGGCGTTTAAGGCCATCTGGGCAGACAGCTTGCGTGATTTCAGCCTCCGCAGCAAATGGTCCCAGCCATCCGGTGCAAAGCCCAGCTTGAACCGGTCAATGGTTTGGCGGGTGAACCCCCGTTTCAGCAGATATGTTTCGGCACATTTTCCGTTCTCTCCCGTTTTCAGGCAATGGCGGTAAAATTCCATGGCCTCGCCATTGAGCTTCAGTATCGTTTCCCGCTCCGTCAGCTTTTTTTTTTCGTGGGGCGACAGATTGCGGGTGGGCAGATCAATGCCGTATCGGTCTGCCAGCGAACGGACCGCTTCGGGAAAGGATAGCCCTGTGTGCTTCATCAGAAAACTGAACACATTACCGCCAGCCCCACATCCGAAACAATAGTATATCTGCTTGTCCGGACTGACTGTGAAAGATGGGGTCTTTTCAGAATGAAAAGGGCATAATCCCAAATAGTTCCGCCCAGATTGGCGCAACGATACACTCTCCGACACGATATCGACGATATCGGCAGCGTTTTTAATCGCGGAAATTTTATCTTCAGGAATGAATGCCGCCAAGTAAAACCGCCTCCATTTCAAATGGATTCGGGTTCGATCTTACCTCGGTAGGACCTGAGCCATCGAATCAATCCAGATGGTCACGGGCCGGGTCGGCGACTTAAGAAGCGCCTGCACGCCTGAACTGTGCCAATTGCTGGTCTTTGCATAGGGTTAACCTCTATTAAATTTTTTAATATAACCCTCTGCATATAAATTGTCAATAAATTGGTAAGCATAATTTGGGAATGGAGATGAAATAATATTTCCACTCCCTATCATGCGGATGGATCAAAGAACCCCTTTGGAAGATCGCACCCCCTGACGGCCGGCATCCAACACCACGGCCTGGTTGAGTGCCCGTCCTGTGGATTTGAAAACCGATTCCAGAACGTGGTGCTCGTTTTTCCCGTAACGAACATTGATGTGCAGGTTCATGCCGCCTTTAACGGCAAACGCTCTGAAAAACTCTTTGGCCAGGCCGCGATCGAAAACACCCGGTGATTCCAGTTCCAATGGCAGGTTGTATACCAGGTAAGGCCGGTTGGACAAATCAATGGCGACTTCGGCAAGGGCTTCGTCCATGGGCGTTACGGCAAACCCGTATCGTCTGATGCCGGCCCGGTCGCCCAATGCCCTGAAAACGGTCTCCCCGAGCACCAAGGCGACATCCTCGACGGTATGATGAAAGTCCACTTCGAGATCGCCTGAGGCCGCAATGGTGAGATCGAATTGACCATGAACGCAAAAAAGGGTCAGCATATGGTCTAAAAAAGGAATACCGGTATCTACATCCGCACGGCCACCGCCGTCCAGATCAATCTCTACCATCACTTGGGTTTCCGTGGTGTTGCGTTCAATACGGCTAGTCCGGACCATCGTGTCGCCTTTCATTCAAATATACGGGTCAGGGGTTACGCCTTGCCATCGGCTATATGGTCAAAAGGAATCCTTTTTTCCAATCCGATGTGCGCATATTTAAACCGAAACAGCGGACAAGGCAAGCGTTTCAAATATTTCGTTGTGCAATTCCCCGGCAACCCGGCTGCTTTTACACAAATAAAAAGGCTCTTGTGAAAAATGAGTGGGTAATGTATTCATTTCCATTGTAAATTACCCACTGGTCTTGATGTTTTTTCTTCACTCCAATTAACCAATAG
>PDWJ01000457.1_pt1 | contig 61179 bp, 45 predicted proteins | sample 1430881 | NCBI WGS metagenome assembly PDWJ01 (sample SAMN01162460, study PRJNA174530) | Oral metagenome, whole genome shotgun sequencing project. | biome: Marine environment; feature: Marine mammal; material: Swab sample of the gingival sulcus; isolation source: swab sample of gingival sulcus... | reverse complement strand
CGAGGCCGCGATGACGATTTCACCATCGGTGCTTAAAGCCGCCTTGCAGGCGGCCACGGTTTGAAGCCACCGCCTTTAGGCGGTTGAGAATTCACTTTCTTTTGGGGGAAAAATATGAAAAAAACGCTGGTGTTACTTTCTGTCATCTTTCTCTCTTTTCTTGCCGGAGGTTGTAGTCTGAAAGGTCCAAAAACTACAGGGATTATTACCCATGGTGAAGAAACAGAGGCGGCTGATTCGATTGCCGCCTTGCAGAAGCTTGCGGCAACTGATCCGGCGGCTGCTTATGATATGGGATTGCGATATTTGCGCGGTGATGGTGTTGCAATCGATAGCTACAAGGGCCTGCAGAGTTTACGTTTTGCCGGTGAGCATGGTGATGTAAAGGCCCAAGCGGCATTGGGCAAGATATATCTCACAGGACTGGAAGAGATGGGGGCTGATCCGATGGAGGCTGCTAAGTGGTTGCGGCTTGCTGCCGAACATGGTGATCAGCAATCCGCGGAATTGTTGAAAAAAGCCGAAGCGGCACGTAAAGATGATCTTGAAAAATATTCCTATCCCGGAATACGTGGCTGGTATTGGCATGCAGCCTATCGTCTGTATTGGCGCCATGGGGCCTGGTATTACCATTAGTCGTTGCAGTTGAGAGCTTTGGTGAGCTGTTGTTGTCGCCCCTCTGGCCGGGTTGTTGTCTCTTCAATGTAGTACCAAAGTGAAGAGAGATAAGACAAAGGACGCAGCCCAATTTGTTTTTCTCGGAAATGAGATGTTGCCTGTTTTCATCTCTTGGGGAGAATCTTTTGTATGGAAGCATTTTTGGATACCCTTTGGGAATACCTGGCTGCCGGATGTATCTTTATCGCAAATACCCTGTTTTCTCTTTTGCAACGTCTCCATTTTTTGGGTCCCGTTGGGGTGATTGTTCTGCTTGCCATTGCTACAATCTGTGTCATTAAAATACTGACAAAGCTGATCTCTACCAAGCGTTATCAGGCGCTCGAAAAAAATTTTATCCACTGGCATAACCTGCGTATGGAGGCGATAAAGTGTCAAGACCCGGAGAAGGGCAAGAGGATGGCTCGCAATATTGACCAGGCCGAGCTGAACCGGGCCTATTACGACTATTTTTTTGAGGGCTTTATGCTCAATATTGCCAGAAAGATCATCCCTATATTTTTTATGTTCGCCTTTATCAATGAATACTATCGAAGTGAAAAGCTGACGACGATTTTTGGTCAGGGATATATCTTTGCCATTCCCCGATCAAGTGGAGAACCTCTGCTGTTTGGAGCAGTTTTCTGCTACTTTGTCTTTCTGCTGCTGGGCTTTCTCCTCTCGTTCATCGTCGGCAGATATATGAGCAAAAGAAGGGCAGACGGGTAGAATGGGAAAAGCAAAGGCAGGCAGGGAGCTGGATCGTGGGTATGTAATGGTTGTTGATGATAAACCCGATATGCTTACCATGCTCGCCAAGGTCCTCGGTAAAAAATGTGACTGCGAGGTTGTCACAGCCTCTTCAGGTATGACCGCCCTTTCTCTTTTGCGCAGGCGGCACCCCGATGTCGTCCTCACCGATATCATGATGCCGGATCTTGATGGCTTGAAGCTCCTCAATACGATCCGCAAACAGGATCCTGCAATCTCTGTTGTTGTGATGACCGGCTATGGAACTATTGATATGGCGGTACAGGCCTTAAAAGACGGGGCCTATGATTTTTTGCAAAAGCCCTTTGAGCAGAGCCATATCGTTCGGGTGGTCAACAACTGTCTGGAGAGAACTCGGCTTTTACGCACCAACAAACGTCTGCAGGAGACGATCAGCACCCTGTCTCCCCCCCAGGGGTTTGTCGGGCAGGGCCCGGCGCTGACCCGGGCTCTTGATCTGATCAGACGGGTGGCAGATACCGATGCGACGGTACTGATTCGTGGAGAAAGCGGTACGGGCAAGGAGGTTGCCGCCCGGGCTCTGCACAGGTTGAGCCACAGGAGACAGAAGCGGATGATTACCGTCAACTGCCCGGCGCTTCCGGAAAACGTGCTGGAAAGTGAGCTGTTTGGTTACCGTAAGGGGGCCTTTACCGGGGCGACGCAGGACAAGAAGGGCTTGTTTTTGGAAGCACATGGTTCAACAATATTACTCGATGAGATCGCGGAGCTTCCGGTATCAATCCAGACAAAACTTCTCCGTGTTTTGCAGGAAAAAGAGATCCAGCCCCTTGGCCAAAACAGGACTATCAAGGTCGATGTTCGTGTTGTTGCCTCGACAAACAGAGACCTTGAGGCCAAAATCAAGAGCGGAGAGTTCCGTGAGGATCTGTTTTACCGCCTCAACGTTGTTACGGTGACCATGCCCGGCCTTGCCGAGATGCGTGAAGATGTACCTCTTCTTATCCATCATTATCTGGCGAAGTATAAAAAGCGCTACGAGCGAAACAGCCTCACCGTTCCCCACGAGGTCTTCCAAGCCCTGTATCGGCATTGCTGGAAGGGGAATATCAGGGAGTTGAAAAACACGATAAAGCGTATCGTGTTGCTCAGCGCCGGAGGCAGTGTACGGTTTTCTGATCTGGACGATTTTTTGCAGACAGAGGATGTTGTACAGGAAACGTCTTCTTTTCCCGGTGGTTATGCGGATCTGCTCGGAGAGAAGTATCAGGATGCCAAGGCGGCAATCGTTGAGAGGTTTACCAGGGACTACCTCGACAATCTTTTAGGCATCTACAATGGTAACGTAACCAGGGCCGCCCGCAATTGTGGCATGGAAAGGCAGGCTCTGCAACGGATTATGCGTCGTTATGGTATGGTTTCTGCCGATTATAAGAGCCGGTCTTGACCTTTTTCTCAGCCCTCGCCCGAATTTCTGATGAGTCTGTTATTTTGTCTTTAACTGTTTAATTTCAACACAAATATCAGGATCGCTGAAAAACAGTCTGTTTTTTGCAGAGAGACAAAAAAACGTCCCCTGTGGGTCGGCGATTTTTCCGTGGGCCTTCTCTGCAAGGCATTTCCTGTAGTACACGACAAGCAAACGCCTTGTGCCTTGGCCTTACGAAAAACTTTGCCCATCAGAAAGCCAGGCTAGAGAGGAGTTTGTTGCTGTGCTGGCATCTGAACCTTCTGACGCCCTTGCGGACAAGGAATTTTTTCAGCAGCTTTTACGTGAAAGCGACAGTTCGCCCGACCCATTTTATAATCTAGGTCTTCTGGAGGATAACGGTATTGCCGAGGAGGATTATTTTAATTGGCTCAGTCGCGGCAAAGGTTCGCTAGAAACAGGCAGATGACAGGCTGTGAATCGTTTTTGAGAGCAGCTCGGCAAGAGGGTGGCGGAAGTGCATGGGAATCGAACCCACCTAGCGGGCTATTAACCCGCTACACCGGATTTGAAGTCCGGGGCCAACACCAGATTGACAACCACTTCCGCATCGAAAAGGCAACACGAGGCGACCATATCCAAGAAAGATCTTCAACACATACAGCCATGCCCATCGCCCCTTGTCGCTGGGGGCTTCGTAGATAAAGATTTGGTAAAAGGGCGTGGTTTTTTCACCTTTGTTCTTCTTTATCGTTGAAAAGTAGTAATTATACTTTATTATGTTGGTTTTGTAAAGATATGCAAAGTGGAAGGAGCTGGCTTTCCGGGCCCTGGATCCTTGAAAAAAGTACAAACAGACACTTGTCCATGCAGTGCGAAAGATTGATCAAACAGATAAAGTCCTGGTATCTCCATGTCAAGAACGAGACTATGGCCCCCGCGAGGATGGTTTCGTTTATGGAAAAACACGCAAAAACCTGTGAGGTCTGCCTCGCTGATCCAGATCTGCGAGAGGAGATCGTAAAAATCACCGATCTTGTCCTCCCCGAGTCTAAGATTCCCAAAGCCGTTCGCCAGATCAACAGTAAGGAAGAAGAGAATGTCGACGAAAACGGGAGTACTGACGACGATATACTCGACGAGGATGAGGATGCGATCGCCGACACCGATGAGGTTGATGTTGATGACGTTGACTAGGTGTTACTGGTAAGAGCCAGTTTTTCGGATGGGCAGCCGGTGAAAACCCGGCAGGGGTCTGTATCCTCTTTCCCTTACGGTTTATTTCCGCTGTTTTTGTGAAATATATACCCCGGTGAGAATGAGCAGCCCGGCGAAAACCTGCTGTAGGGTAAAGCTCTCGTCCAGTATCAGATATCCAAGTATCACCGAGAAGATAGGGATCAGATAGACAAAGATTGTTCCCCTGTTTGCCGGAATATATTTTATCCCGTAGTTATAGAGTCCATACGCCCCGAGGGTGATGAACGAGCCCAGATAAAGGACGGCCAAAAAGGGCAGGAGCTCGAATTCTTGCGGCAGATTGGTCGATGGCAAAAACAACAGGGGGAAGTAAAAAAAACAGCCGGCAAGTGCCTGTACTGCAGTCAGAAAAAATGGGGAGTACCTTTTGGTCAACACCTTTAAGGTGATGGTATAGCCTGTGGCACAGACCATAGCCATGCCTTCCAAAATATTTCCCAATATCGGGTGAGGGGCCTCCTCACTGGGACTGCTCTCCAGGGTGAGCCATACGGTCGCTGCCAGGGCTATGGCCGCGCCCAGGCTGGCCTTGGGGGAGATCTTCTCTTTGAGAAAAAAGGCCGCCGCAAACATAGTCATTATGGGCAGTGTCGCCGTTATCACCCCGGCCTGGGATGCCGTTGTATTGACCATGGCCTTGGCCTCAAAGATGAAGTAGAGACAGGGCTCACAGAAGGTCATAAAGAGGATCAGCTTATAATCCCCTTTCTGGTAGTGGATCGATCTGACCACCCTTTTGGCGACAATAAAAAAACAGAGCGAGGCGATAAGCATACGACCAAAGATCACAACCATCGGATCGTAGGCGCGAAAGGCTATTTTCAAGGCAATGAAGGAACTCGACCAAAGCCCCATCGCCAATATGAGGGCAAGAACAGGCAGTACCGGCAGTCGCTCCTCGTCGTTGGTGAGCATCGAAAATTGCCTATCAGAGGTGAATTATTTTCGGGAGCCTGCAGTTTTCTGAGGCCCCCGAGAATCAAAGAAGAGAGTGTTCCTCTCTAATAGTCAGACAGAAAAGGTCTGCAAGCAAGATTGTTTGTAGAGAATCATCTTTTCTCCGAAAAAAGAAGGTTCGTGAACCTCAATCTTGAGCAGGTTTCTAGTTTTGCAACTCCCATTGGCCGGCATTGTTCCTGCAGGCCGTGGTATAGGTCTTTTCTGACTTTCCATCAATGACCGCTATAATCTCTGCCCTGCGGCAGTAACGTTGCGGGTTCGAAGGCTTGGTATACGCCGGCTCAGGAGTGACCTGATAACTGTTGCCGGTATCGGGGTTTCTCCAGGCCGTTGTCTGACCAGAACGGCCAAACTCGTAGGCGTGGTTGAGTTCCCGTTTGTCGAACTTGTCCATTTCGTTTCCAACAATATAGCCAAGCATTGTCCCTACCGCCGCACCAATCAGGGTTGCTTCGGTGTCGCGGCCAATGGCCTGACCAACAATAGCGCCACCGGCAGCTCCTATCCCCGCCCCCTGAACGCCTTTGTTCATATCTTGATTGGCGCAGGACATCAGTGTAAAAATGAATACCGGGAGTAAAAACACAATACATCTTTTCATCGTAGAGCCTCCTTCATAGAGTTGTATCGCTGGAAATCTGTGAAAATGATAGCCTATCACGATCCTTTGCACATGCTTTTTCTGAAAAAAATTGAGCATAAATTACGAAAAATTTGATATATCAGTCAGTTGTAGAATCATCCTGCTGCAGATCTGGATGTATACTCAATTTGTTCTTATTCTGCGGCTGGTTTTTTTCTTGTAAGGGCATCTCCTTGCTGTTCTCGGGCTGTTTCAGGCCGAGATCAGAAAAAAAGGGCGGCAGGGAGGGAGCCTTTTTTTGCCTCGTCTGGTTGCTGTTGATCTCGTCTAAGATATAAAAGCCATCCGCCGCAAAAAAATCTGTCTTTTTGGGGGAGGATGTCTCCATTTCTCCGTAAATATCTGTCTTCAAGCCTTTTTCTTCGCCGATGGACAGAAGCTTGATGCCATAACTCTGCAGTGTCTGTATCAGGGATTCTGTTGCGCGTCCGGAAATCGTCTGCTTCTGCCAGACCGTTTCCGGGGCGGCCAGTGCCGTGGCGTATGATGGGAGTATTCGCAGGCCGCTGTTGGTGAGCAGCCAGCTGGTATTGGCAGGATCAAGCACCTGAATCATCGGAAACTTCCAGCCGTATGTCTTGACGCTGTAGTCAGCGAGCCTTCGCAGGGCATCCGGGTCGTTGCTCTGGATAAAAACCTTGTCCTCTGCTGTGTAGCCTGCCTTGATAAGGGTATCTATTACCGGACTTTCGGTGGTATCGTTGCCCTCATAGAAGGCTGGGCCTTTTATATCCACTACACATCCGGTCTCTTTCCCCAGACTTGCATTCAGTCTTTGCAGCAGGGCCAGGGCCTCGGAAAACGAGGCGATGGGCAGCTGCAGAGGAAGAGGATCGTTTTGTTCCAAGCGTCTCTGTCTGAGTTGCCTCAGCTCGTTGAGGTTGAGATCCGCAACAGAGATACTTCGATCTTCTTTTCTTTTTTCGGAAAAGAACTCATTTGCTCCGGTTGTTTCGTCGAGCATAGACTCTCGGTAAAGAACCGGCTGACCATCGGCTGTCATCTGTACCGGAAATTCCAGATAGTCGGCATTGTCCTGTACCGCAAGGGCAATGGCAACAAGGCTGTTGCCGATCAGCTCCTTTGAGCCAATATCGCGGATGATGGTGATCTTCTCCGTTGCGCATGCCAGAGATACGGGTAAGAGCGCCGCAAATACAAAAGAGATGACCAAGGGGATAAGGCGATTGCGCATAATTTCTATCGGTCTTGATTTGACAGCTGTTTTGCCTAATCCAAACTGCTCATGAGTCCTTTTATTGTATCTTTAGCCACTTAATTTTAACGAGCTCACTCAAAAACAGTCTGTTTTTGCAGAGAGATAAAAAAACTTCTCTGCGGGTGGGCGATTTTTCGGTGAGCCTTCGTTGCAAGGCATTCCCTGTCGTATACGACAAGCAAAGGCCCTGTGCCTTGGCCTTAGAAAAACTTTGCCGATGAGAAATCCAGACCACAGGCATCTGAAGGCTGGGGTATCTCAACAGAAATATAAATCAGCCTTTGGACATTGCAAGAGGATCTCCTCTTTTCTTTAAAAAAGCAGCTGCTGAAAATCTCTGATACAGAGGTATCCAGGGGCTGGGACATAGGGAAGTTTCGAGCTCGGTTTGGCGATGTGAATCAGATGTGTAAAGCCGTATTGTCTGGCCGTATCCAGCACCCTTACGGTGTCATCGACAAAGAGTGTACGTCTTTTGTCAAAAGGCTGGATCTTTGCCAGCTCTGGCCAGAATTCCGGCTGTTCCTTGGCAAAGCCGACGGCCTGTGAGTGGATGATACCGTCAAAGGCGCCTGTTATATCTTCTTTTGCCAGTTTCACCTCCAGGGATTTGGGGTGGGCGTTGGTGACCAGAAAGATCTCTTTCCCTTTTTCCCGTACGTAGGCAAGAAAATCGGTAACATAAGGATGCAGTCGAACCAGATGGTTGATCTCCTTTTTGAGCGCGGGTATATCAAGACCAAGTCTTTCTGACCAGTAATCAAGATTTGTCCATTCCAGAGTATTTTCAACTGTTTTATAAATGGCTATCAGCTTTTTTCTACAGGTATCCTCGTCGGTGGCGTATTTTTTCGCATATTTCCCTGGTACATATTCTTCCCAGAAGTAGTCGTCGAAATATTTATCGAGCAGGGTCCCGTCAAGGTCGAGAAATATCCTGTCGATTGTCTTCCAGGAAAACAGTTTTGGCTGGGGAGTCATCGTTTTATGCATTTTTTTCCAATCGCTGGAGCAGGTCCAGGGTCGTATGGATGCCCGAAAAGATCAGTTCTTCGGAGTCCAGGGATAAGGGAAGAATCAATCTGTTATCTGGGGTGAGCTTGGGGAAAATATTTTTTTTCCTGCTGGTCTGCTGGGCAACGAAGGCAAGCAGGGTTTCCGGATGTATTGGTGTGGTCTTTAGAAAACTGAAGACCAGGTTGTCTCGCCCCTGTTCGAGCTTGTGGATGTGCAGGGCTGCTAGGATCTTCTTGAGGTGGACGATCCGAAAGAGGTTTTCTGCTTCACCGGGGAGAGGGCCGTAACGATCCCTGAGTTCTTCTTTCAGATCGTCCATATCCTCTGTATTTGCTTTTGCGAGCGCGGCAATCTTTCTGTACATGATATATCGCTGGCCGATATTCGGGATATAATCGCCCGGAATATAGGCAGAGATCTGCAGGTTCACCTCGGGATCAATCTCTTCTTCAAGTCCGTTCTCCAGCCCGTCAGCAGATCGTGCCTTGAGATCGGCCACTGTGCGCTGGAGAAGGTCAAGATAGAGGTCGTAGCCGATTGCGGCAATATTCCCGCTCTGTGATACGCCGAGCAGGTTCCCGCCACCCCGGATCTGCAGATCGCTCATTGCCAGTTTGAAGCCTCCGCCCAGCTCGCTGCAGTCGATAAGGGCACGAAGCCTCTCTTTACTCTCTCTGGTGAGGCTGTCCATCGAAGGTACCAGAAGATAGGCAAAGGACTGGGTCGACGATCTGCCGACCCGTCCCCTGAGCTGGTATATCTCGGCGAGGCCAAGCAGGTCTGCGCGGTTGATGATGATGGTATTGGCCGAGGGGATGTCCAGGCCGGATTCGATAATTGTTGTTGCCACCAGGACATTGATTTTTTGGCTGACAAAGGCAACCATTACCTCTTCCAGCTCTTTGCCGGCCATCTGGCCGTGGGCTATCGCAATTTTCGCCTCGGGGACAAGTTTTTGTACCATGGCCGCTGTCCTCTGGATGGTCCTTACCCGGTTGTGCACAAAAAAGACCTGGCCACCCCTGCGCAACTCCTTTGTGACCGCCTCCTTGATGACCAGTTCGTCAAACTGGGCAACGAAGGTCTTGACCGGCTGTCTTTGTTCCGGAGGGGTGGAGATAACAGAGAGATCCCGTATGGAAAGCAGGGACATCTGCAGAGTCCTGGGGATAGGGGTTGCCGTCAGGGTAAGGATATCGACGATTGCCCGCATTTTTTTCAGCTTTTCTTTGTGGGCAACGCCAAAGCGGTGTTCCTCGTCGATGATCAACAGTCCCAGATTGTTAAACTCCACGTCTTTTGAGAGAAGCCTGTGGGTGCCTATAATGATATCGATGCTCCCTTCGGCAAGCTTCCTGATAATTTGCCGCTGTTGGGCGGTCGAGCGAAATCGGTTGATGCACTCTATGTTGACCGGAAACCCGTTGAGGCGTTCTTGAAAAGTCTTGGCATGTTGTTCGGCGAGAACCGTTGTCGGAACCAGAATGGCGACCTGGAACCCGTCTTCAACGACCTTGAAGGCCGCCCGGACGGCCACCTCGGTTTTTCCGTAACCAACATCGCCGCAGACAAGCCGGTCCATTGGCTTGTCTGAGCTGAGATCATCGAGGACATCTCGTATCGATTGGGCCTGGCCGGGTGTTTCGTCAAAGGCAAAGGATTCCTCGAGTTCGTGGAACATCTCGCCCGGGGCTGAAAACCTGCGCCCCTGCCTGATCTCTCTTTTTGCGTAGATGTCGAGCAGCTCGAGGGCGACCTTCCATACCTCTTTCTTGATCCGGGATGTTGTGGCTTTCCAGGACTGTGCCCCCAGTTTGTCTATTTTGGCAGGCCTGTCCGAGAGTCCCTGATACCTGGAGACCAGATGCAACCGGTCCACCGGGAGATAGAGTTTGTCGCCATCACGGTATTCGATGAGCATAAAGTCATTTTTAATGCCCTGAAACGTCAGGGTACTCATTCCCCGGTATATACCCAGACCGTGGTCACGGTGGACAACGATATCGCCTTGTTCGAGTTCGGTAAAGCGGATGGGCTCGCCCCTGGCGCGTCTTTTCGATTTTCCGCCAACCCGCATCTCGCCGAAGAGTTCACTTTCCGAGACGATATGCAGGCCTGCATCGCTGAGCGAAAAGCCCTGGGCAAGTGGATGGTCGCAGAGATAGAGGATCTCTGGGCTGATATCTTGCTCCGGCCTGGCAAGTTGTAATGGAGATGGCAGCAGGCTGATCTGATTGTGGTAGCGCGGAAGGAGCTCGGAGAGATTTTGGGTACGCCGCGGGGAGCGGCAGCAGATAACCACCCGTCCAGCCTCTTTTTGCCAGGTGGTGATCTGTTCGGCCAGAACAGAGAGCAGACCCGATTTTGCCCTGCGAAGCGCTATCTCCTGTTTGAGCAGCTGGTGGTTGCTTGTGCGTATGGTCAGCGTCTCTTCATCTCTGCCCGGAAAGTCGCTGACAAGAACCCTGGGAAAGGCTGCAAGTCTTTTTTTCACCTCTTCTTCGGAGAGGAAAAGGCGGGAGGGGGGAAGTGCCGGGATGTTTCTGCTCTGGGCGGTACGGTGGTTACTTTCGATCCTCTCAATGCTTATATGCATGGCCTGGCCGATGGCATCAGGGTCACAGAGCAGCAGAAGGCTTTCCTGCGGCAGATAGTCGAGCGGCACAGAGCTGCTTTGCTGCCCATCTCCGTAGTAGAGAGGGAGAAAAGACTCCATGCCGGCAAAGCGGATGCCGTTTTTGATGTGACTGATAATACGGGCTGTCTCTTCGCTGTTCCAGTTCTGCTCTTCTCCCATCTGCCCGAACTGTTCGACAAGTGTACCCCGCTGCAAAGAATCCGCTGGGAGGAGAATATCGGTTACCGGAAGCAGGGTCGCATCCTTTACTGTATCGACAGATCTCTGGGTTACCGGATCAAACGAGCGTATGCTGTCCAGGGTATCTCCAAAAAAATCAAGGCGTAGAGGGCCCTGGTGGAGTTGGCCATTGCTCTGTAGAAAGGGTGGCGGATAAATATCTACAATGCCTCCGCGGTGGGCGTAATCTCCAACCGTTTGCACCAGGGCCGTCTGTTCGTAGCCCAGGCTGTGCAGGTTGTTCAGCAGGCCCTCGAAGTCGCATTCCTGGTTGGCCTCGACATAGTCGGCGCTGTTGAACAGGTTCTGTCGTGGCATGATGCGCCTGAGGAGCGCTTCAATCGAGGTAATAAGGATCGGTCTGTCAATCTCTTCGAGCCTGTAGAGGGTCGAGAGCCTTTCTGCGGTGATGCGCTGATCTGGAGAAAGCGGGGTGTAGGGCGGGATCTCCTGTCCCGGGTAGATGAGTACCTCTCTGTCTGTAAACAGCTTGAGATCACTTGCAAAATTTGCGACAAGGTTTTCGTCGGAGAGGATACAGCAACATGGTCTGGCCTCGGCGATGGTTGCGGCCAGCAGGGCAGGACTGCTGCCCCGAAGCCCCTGCACGGTGAGCGAGCCGCCTGCGGGCAGCTGACAGAGACGTTCGCCATATATCATTGGCCTGACACTGCGCTTCGCACTGCCTCTGTCGTTTGTATCGTTGCCAAAACTCAACTCTCCAAAAGAGCAATCTTCCACGGCCTGTCCAGGCGTAAAAGGGGTCGTACCTTCAGGGTCTCTCCAATCCATTCGAGCGAAAACACTTCAATTCAGCCAGGTTTTCTGCGCTCTCTGCTAGAAACTTCCACCAACGCTGAAATCCCACACCGTTTCATCCTCGTCCGGTTCGGGATCGAGGTTATACCCCCAAACCAGGCGCAGCGGTCCCAGCGGTGACAGCCAGCGTATGCCAAGCCCCACTGCCTGCTTGATTGTCTCCTCCGTGTTTTCAAAGAAGTCTTCATTGTCATTGAGGACCTGCCCCGCGTCGTAGAAGACAACTCCTCTGATACCCTGGGCGTCAAGAAGAGGAAAGATGATCTCTGTGTTTGTATACCACATCTTGTCTCCACCGATATGCTCCTTGGTGAGCGGGTCTATCGGACTGATATCGGCGTATTCAAAACCACGTATCGAGTTGAGGCCTCCAAGATAAAACCTTTCATACACGGGCAGCCTATCACTTTCGTTCTCAAAGACCTGTCCGGCGGCACCCTTGATATGGAGAACCATCTTGAAGAAGAGAGGGAAATACCAGCTTGTGGAGCCTTCAACCTTGGTAAACTGTGCATCTCCACCGAGAAAACCGCCCGCGTATTTTACGCTGAGGACGTTACGGGATCCGTTGGACGGATTGTAAAAACGATCCTTGGTATCGCGAACCAGCGAAAACTTCAAGGCGCTGGTGATATGCAGGTCCACAGATTGTCGTATGATATACGAGGCCTGGTCAGAAACCTCTGTAAGATCGGTGTCCGTGTAGCTGTAATTGCCATACAGCCGCCATTTTTCGAATATCGGGTAACCCATGCGCAGGCCGCCGCCCTTTGATTCCTTGGTGTAGTTATTGTACTCGCGCTTGGTATTGAACAGGTCTACACCAAAGGAGAGATCCGAGTCATTGAGGTGTGGATTGGTATATGCCAGATTAAATCGCGATGATTTGCTGCTCAGATTCGCCGAAAGTGAGAGGCTATCGCCACGGCCGAGAAAGTTGTTCTCAGAGATCTGTCCCATGAAAATCAATTTGTCTGCGGAGCTGTATCCCATACCGATACTAAAGGTTCCGGTACTTTTTTCTTTCACCTGAACAATAACGTTCATCAGGTCGGGTTCTGTGGCCGGTTCCGGAGTGATGATGGCCTCTTCGAAAAAACCCAGTCTTTGGAGGGCCATGGTGCTCTGGCGTATGGCCTTGGAGTCGAAGATTCCACCCTCTGTGATTTTCAAGGCACGGCGTATGACATTATCCCTGGTTCGGGTATTCCCTTTGATGATGATACGGTTGAAGCGGACGAGGTTGCCCTTGTCGATGGCAAAGGTGATGTCCATACGGTTGCCGCTGCTTGATTTGTTGATTATCGGTCTGATATGGGCAAAGGCGTAACCTGATTCCGCGTAATAATCCGTGAGTTTCATGATGTCTTCGCGGACAATCTGCCGGTTGAGGTATTTTTCCTTGCGAATGGAGAGCAGGTCTAAAAGCTCCTGCCTGTTTTTGGGCAGATCTCCACTGAAATCAACCGTCCCGACACGGAAACGGGGGCCTTCCTCGATAACGAAAACAATGTAGATCCAGCCGTCCTTTTGGTTGATGGCCGGATCACTGATTTTTGCTTCTAAAAAACCATTGTTGTTGTAAAAGGCAATGATTCTCTGGGCATCCTGCTGGATCTTTTGCATATCCAAGAGGCCGGAGTCCGTCAGCCAGGACATAAACCAGCGCTCGCCGGTTTCCATCTGATCGAGGAGTTCGTCGTTGTCAAAGGTCTTGTTGCCGGTAAAGGAGATCTTCTTGATATAGGTCTTCTCCCCCTCGTCAAGGACAAACTTGACGACGGCATTGTTGGCATCCGGATAGGAAATATCTGTTGTCACTGCACAGTTGTAGTAGCCCTTGCTTTTATACAGCTGCTTGATGGCCTCTGTGGCCTCTTTTATCTGCAGAAGATTGAGAATGAAATGCTCTCTGACATTGGCCGCTTCCCTGACATCTTCTTCCTTGAGTTCATCTATGCCCTCAAAGACGATCGCTTTGACAACAGGCTTTTCAACCACACGGAAGATAATCTCCTTGCCCTGATCGGTATCTTCAACCTCGATGGATACATCGTTGAAATACCCCATCCTGAAGATAGCCTTGAGATCGTCTTTTAAGGCCGTTTGATCGTAGAGGTCTCCACGCTTGGTTCTGATTTGCCGCAGGATCGCTCCTGAATCTATTCGTTCGTTACCGGCGGGGGCAATTGTGGCAATTTTCGACTCCTTTTGTAAATAGGTCTTCATCTCCTGCTGCACCTGGTCGATCAGCGCTGGAAGACTGTTTATATCCGTTCCGGTCGCATAATAGAAAGTTGGCTGATCGGGTGAGAGCAGATCAAAAAGTTTTACGTCTAACGACAGCTGGTCACCGAGGATTGTCAGTGTCCCGACCGCGATGTTGTCTGCATTTGTCTTGTCGGCCAGTTTTTGTAATGTAGTAATTGGCGGTGGCCAGGTGGTTAAAGGACCAATAAACGCTGGTAGCTCCGCCCGTGGTATGAGCGTAAATACCGCTTGATCAATCTGTTTTTCCAGCATGCTATCCGAGAGATTGGCATAGGAGAGAGGTTTCTCGGCGCTGGCTATCCCAAGGGGCAGAAAGACGTTGGTCTTTGCTGTACCGCCTGTGGCGCTGGCAAGGAGAAAAAGGAGGACAACGGGAATGAGAAATATATTTCTTTGTACCATAGTCAGTCCTGGGCGAGAGATAAATGAGGTGTTGGCTTTTCTGTCAATGAAGCAGCCGTCTTCAGCCAATAACAGAAAACGAAGGTTCTCTTGTTGAGTCCGAGCGGCCGCAGAGTCTCTTCTTCTTTTGTCGCAGGTCTCCGGGAGCTCTTGTTCCGGAAGGCCATTGTAAAATCTGGCACATTATGCCATGTTTGTCTGTAAATGCAAACCCTCTGTCTTCTTTAATCGCGCAAAAGCGACTTTTTCTCTTCTGAAACGTTGTTCGATACCCCTGGATGTTGAAAGAGATAAAAAAATCTCCTTGTCAGGGGCATATGTTTTTTGTTGAGGAGGGCTTTTGCTGATGCTTTTGCCGCAGTTGCTTGATGACCTTCTGCTGTTGCGCTCTGCAGAGGCTGTTGCAGGTTGAAAAGGGGGCTCCATGCAATACAAGGATTATACGGCTGCGCTGCTTGACCTCGTCTTTCCGCCGCGTTGTGTCGCCTGTGACCGTTATCTGCAAGCTTTCTCTAAAGAGACACTTTGCCGGCAATGTTTGGCCGGAGTGACAAGGATGCGCCCTCCCTGTTGCCCTCTCTGTGGGATCGAGATCGAGTCAGCCGATGATGTGCCCCATCTTTGTGGAGCCTGTCTGAAAAAGCCACCGCCTTACACCGCGGCACGGTCTCTTTTTCACTACCAGGGGCCTGTACGCACCATTGTCTCCCGGCTCAAGTATGCGGGGGATCTCTCTGTAAAAAGGGCTATCAAGGCGCTGGTTGGCGATCATATTGCCACCTTTTTTGCAGACTGTGATCTGATTGTCCCTGTCCCCTTACACAGAAAGAAATTACGCCAGAGGGGGTTCAATCAGTCCATGCTGATTGCTGAAATCTGTTTTGAAAACCATAAAAAACGTATTAAGCCAACACTGCTTCGCCGAAACGTTGCCACAGTTCCTCAGGTATCTCTGGACGCGAAAAGGCGTCGAAAAAGCCTCAAAAATGTTTTTTCGCTTGCCGATGGTGTTGATGTCCAAGGCTTGTCTGTGGGGCTGGTTGATGATGTCTTTACCACTGGTACAACCGTTGCTGAGTGCGCCAGGGTCTTCAGGAAAAACGGTGCAGCCAGAGTCCTTGTTTTTACCCTGGCAAGGACGGTCGAACAAAAGACTCAGGCCGTCTTGGAAGTCGTGTAATGGGAAAAAATATAATTATTTATAGGTGTTAAATGTTTTTTTTTGTAAAAATCCTGTTTGTTCTTGTCTGCGGAACCAGGATAGAGACAAACGGCTTTTCACCGTAGTCCTCACAAGGAGGATGTCGTTGGTGTCTCAAGCTGCGCTGTCTGCGAGGGGGGAATAAAAAATATATTTTTTCTTTGATTTTGGAAGTTGCTGTATTGTCGTTGATACCTTTATTTCTTCGGCATAATTTTGATTTATGTCTCAATATTTTGAGTTATTTTTAGAAATGTTGAGTAACATATTATGTTGTCGTTGTTGATAACTTTTTGAAAACGAGCCTAAGCATAGCATATCCCGCAGGAAAAACAGTTTCCCTTTGAAGGGGGTGTAAAATAGGAGCTTAGAGGCAGGTAACCTTGAAAATCTTCTTTTTTAGGGGCCTTAGGGCTGGGGAGAGCCGACAGCCTGTCAACACCGAAAATATCTCAAAATGATCTTTGACCAGAACTCCGGTTCCGTTTATCTTCCTCCGTTAATATGAAAGGAGTCGAGACAGGCATCTTTGCTCTGTCGGATGCCCGCCCTTGCTGGTCTCTCTCTGTGGCATTCTTCGGTTCCTTTTTTCTCCATCAAGCCACGCCTGTGACTGCAGCAATATGGTTCTTGCCTCCGCGGGGTGCGTTTTGTGCTTTGGCTGCGGCGGATGTTTTTTACGCAGTATATCTGTGTGGTGGTGTTTGTATCTTTTTGCGTTGTGGTGATGAGAGGATAGCAGACTCTGTCTGTTAGGGCCTTTTGTCTTTTTGGTTTTTGGGGAGGTATTTTTTTCGATATGGCCTGGGACAAAGTAAAAGAGACTCTCAAGCAGTCAATGTCGGAGAGCGTCTATCATCTGTGGATTGAGCCCCTTCGTTTTGAGAAATTTGAAAACGGACAGTTTGTTCTCAAAACCCCTGATCGGTTTTTCAGCGCCTATGTCAAGAGATCCTTTGGCGATAAGATTGAACGGCATCTGCAAGACCAGGGTATGCCCGGGGTTTCTCTTGTGCTTTCAGAGGATGTTTCCCGCCCAGAGTCGCTGTCTGCGACAGAGGGTGAAGGGCCTTTTTCGGGGAGACAGATGCGTCTTCCCAACGTCCCGATCAATAACTCCAGGTCAAAAAATCTGCATCCACGCTATACCTTCGATCAGTTTATGGTCGGAGAATCGAATATCCTCGCCGAGTCTGCCTGTCAAGCAATGGCATCGGAAGACGGGCGTTTTGCCCCCTGCCTCTATATCAACAGCGATACCGGGCTTGGTAAAAGCCATTTGACACACGCCGTGGCCCATAAGGTTTTTCAGGATGCGCCGATGACCAGGCTCCACTATCTGACGGCCAACCAGTTTGCGATGGAGATGATCAACGGTATCAAGGCCAGAACGATGGATGATTTCAAACGCAAGTATCAGGAACAATGTGATATCCTGCTCGTTGAAGATGTCCATACCCTGAAGGGTAAAAAGAAGACGCAAGAAGAGTTGAACGATGTTATCAATATGCTGATCAACAGTGGTAAGCGGGTTGTTCTGACCGCAAAGAACAGCCCGAGGGAGCTTGTCGATATTGATAACGAATTTCGCTCGCGTATGGCCTCCGGTCTTGTGGCGACCATTATGGCCCCGGATCTGAAGACCCGGTTGCGTATTGTTCGCCAGAAAGCCGCCCAGCAAAAGCTCGCTCTCGACGAAGATGTACTTGGCTTTATTGCCGGCCGTATCAAGGGGGATGTCAGAAAGATAGAGTCTGCGGTGCTTGCGCTTCGTGCCAGGGCGCAGTTGACCGGAGGCGTTGTCGACCTGGACATGGTCCGTGAGGTTGTGGAAAGTGTGGCCGGAATGCAGGCGGATCTGAATGTGACCGCGATATGTGATCTTGTCTGTGAGCAGTTCAAGATCAGCAGTGGAGACCTCTTCTCCAAGTCGAGGAAAAAGAGCGTCGCCATACCTCGGCAGATGGCCATGTATCTGGCCAGGAAACATACCAGAGAAACCCTCGCCGATATCGGCCGGGTCTTTCATCGCGATCATTCGACGGTGGTGCATTCAATAAAGGTCATCTCCGATAAAATTCTTCGTGATACCTCTGTGTCGGCACAGATGGAGATTCTTAACAACAAACTGACCACCCGGTAGCCTGCAGGCAACTGTTCTGCAGGCGTTTCCTGGTGTTCTCTTTGGGACTCCTTTTAAAAATAGAGACCTTTCAGCTCTGTCGTGTGCGCCTGTCTCTGTGATGTGATGAGAGCCTTTGCCGTCTGTACACTGAGTTTTATTGTGTCGTTGACGCCTATCCCTCCCCAGCCGAAACCGCAGATAAAGAGGCTGTTGTCTCTCTTCTCGATGGCGTTCTTCCACTGCAGCAACTTCGGATAGCCAGCCTCCAGCTGCGGGATTCCTCCCGGGGAGCGCAGCACCGCCTGGTAGACGGGCTGATCGCGGATATTGAGAATATCTTGAACATCGGCCAGGGTCTTTGCTGCCAGTGTCTCCTGGTCCAGCTCAAGATATTCCGGATGCCTCCGGCCGCCGACCAGCGTTTCTGTGATCACGCAGCCCTCAGGTGCGCGTCCGGCAAACATATTCGAAGAGAAAAGGGTACCCAGGCCGAATCGCCTCTCCTGCTCCGGTGAGAGGTAGCCAAATCCGGGCGGCAGTTTAACCCCTGGCCCGAAACCGAAAACAACCGAGGCAATCCAGGCGAGTGGCACCTTGTTGACCGGCAGATCGGTGACAATCTCGGCGAGAAGACGTAAGCTGGCGTTGATCGGCAGGCAGAAGGCGAGGTTTTTGGCGCTATAACGCTTTTCGCCAGCGGTAACGCTCCAGCCTTCTGCGTCTCTTTTCACAGAGGTGACCTGCGTTTGCAGATGCAGATCAACGCCTGGTTGCAAGGGTTCGGCCAGGCGTTCGACCAGCCGCTCCATGCCGCCGGGAAAGCTGGTCATGGCCGGCATCGAAAATTTCTCTGCTCCGGCCTTTTTTTTCTGGCGCATCCTCACCAAAAGGCCGCGCAGGACAGAGCCGTACTGCCGCTCCAGTTTTCTCAGGGCCGGCATGACGCTGTCGATGGTCAGTTTGTCGATATCTCCGGCATAGGTGCCGGTGAAGGCGGCATCGACGTAGGGGAGAAGGGCAGGACCAAATCGATGGTGTACCCACTTGGCCACGGTCGGCTCTTCCTCGAGGTAGGGTGTCCAGAGATCTGCCAGGATACGCAGCTTGGCCCGCCAGGGGATCAGGGGGGCCTTCAGGATCCTGCCCGGTGTCTGGGGGATAAGGTTGAGCCTGCCGTTGAGATAGACATAACGCACAAAATCGATAAGCGGCGCCTTGATGGCCTCCTTTTCAAGGCCGGTCTCCTGTAAGAGAGTTTGTGATTCCGGGCAGTTGTCAAGAAAACCATGCGGTCCTATCTCGCTTGTGAAGCCTTGTTCTCTGTGGGTTTGTATCACGCCACCCGCCCTGTCGCCCTGTTCGAGAACGAGAAAACGGTGATCGGGAGCCTCTTGTCTGAGCTGGTGGGCAAGGCTCAGCCCGGAAAGGCCTGCGCCTAAAATCAGCGTTTGGCAGGAGTTGTTCATAGCAGTTCCATATGCAGTTGTGAATGTTCATATATGATACGGACAAAGCCACCTGTCGCAAGCATCCCCGGATTGGCGATCCGGGTTTCTGCGATACGGTCGGTATTGCGTGCCTCGTGAATATGTCCGCAGATACAGAGATCGGGCCGGAAGGTCTCAATCAGCTGGCGTATGGCCGTTGAACCAACATGGGCCCCTGAATGAATCCTGTCAACCGCCGTCTCGTACGGAGGTGTATGGGAGATGAGCAGCAGAGGGAGCCTTTCTGCACCTTGTTCGTTGGCCTCACCGATCAGCTGTTGGGCCTTCAGGCAGGCCGTTGTTCCCAGTTGCAGCATCTCTTCTTCTGTAAATTCAGAGGGGGTTCTAAACGGTGTCTGATTGGAACCGCCGACACCGGCAACGGCAAGAGGGCCTGGTAATAGCCGGGCCTGTCCGTGCAGGTTAATCCTTCGCTCGTCAAGATAGTCGTTGACCTCTGGGCGGTCGAGGTTGCCGAATTGGGCAAGGACATTCGGGGTGATCGACATTGCCCGCTCCAGAACCTGGCTGGCTTCGTCTCTTCCGCCAAAATTGGTCAGATCCCCGTTGAGAATGAGCAGGTCATCTTCTGCCAGGGCGGGGAGTTTGTCAAAACCGTTCATACCCATATGTATGTCGCCGACAACGAAAATTTTCATCGTATTTCCCTAGGGTTCTGATGTGAAGAGGGGATCTTGACAGCGCTCTATCGATGCTTACCATTGTCTCCGACTTTGGGGAAAAAATCAATGGAAAGCAAGGTGTCTTTCCCCTTTACTCTGCGGGAGAGGTTGTTGAGCCGACCCTTGAAAAACAAATGAGGTAATGCATGACCAGTACGAACGATACGAAAACCACCTTTGAATTTAAGACAGAGACAAAAAAAATTCTCGATATTGTTATCAATTCGCTCTATACCGAACGGGATGTCTTTGTACGCGAATTGATTTCCAATGCCGCCGATGCCCTGGAAAAATTCAGGCACGCCAGTCTTACCAGCAGCGATATCTTTGACGACCATCTGCCGCTGGAGATCGTCATCGAGCTTGACGAGGAGAAAAATACCTTCTCTATCACCGATACCGGTATTGGTATGACCAGAGATGAGCTGGAAAACAACCTCGGCACCATTGCCCATTCCGGCTCAAGTTCCTATCTGGAAGAGCTGGTTGAAGCTGCCAGAAAGGATGTGAGCCTTATCGGACAGTTCGGGGTCGGCTTTTACTCGGCCTTTATGGCCGGTAATAAGGTTACGGTACAAACCAGGTCCTGGGATAAGAGCGAGGGGCATGAATGGGTTTCCGATGGTGCGGGAAGTTTTTCTATCGTTGAAAAGCCGGGGATACACCGGGGGACAAAGATTATTGTCGAGCTAAAAGAGGATGCCGCTGATTACGCGAAAAAATGGAAGATTGAGTCCATTGTCAAGCAGTATTCTGCCTTTGTCGCCTTTCCGGTAAAACTCGATGGGGATACCCTCAACACGGTAAAGGCGCTGTGGACCAAGAGCCGCAGCGAGATCGGCGATGAAGAGTATACCGAATTTTACAAATTCATTGCCAACGCGGCGACAGAGCCCAAATACAGGCTGCATTTTACAGCCGATGCGCCGCTGGCGATAAACGCCCTGCTGTTTGCGCCGGAGGAAAACTTCGAAAGCTTTGGCTTTGGCAAGATGGAGCCGGGGGTGAACCTGTACTGCCAGCGGATCCTCATTGACCAGCATTCAAAGAATATCCTGCCAGAGTGGCTGCGTTTTCTCAAGGGTGTCGTCGACAGTGAGGATCTGCCGCTGAATATCTCCCGACAGGCGCTTCAGGATAACGCCCTGGTTGCAAAGATCCGCAAGGTTATCACCAAGCGTTTTCTGAAGTTTCTCGAGGAACAGGCCAAGCAGGATCCAGAAAAGTATCTGGGCTTCTGGACCGATTTCGGCATTTATCTGAAAGAAGGTGCCACCTCAGATTACCAGTATCAAAAAGAGATCGCTCCGCTGTTGCGTTTTGAGTCGTCAAAATCCGAGGCAGACAAGCCTATTGCCCTTGCCGACTACCTGCTGCGGATGCACCCCGGGCAAGAGGAGATCTATTTTATCAATGGTCCGAGCAGGGCGGCGATAGAGGCCGGACCCTATGTTGAGATGTTCAAGCAAAGGGATATCGAAATACTCTATACCCTCGAGCCGATTGACGACTTTGTCTTGAACCATCTGGGCGAGTTTGATGGGAAAAAATTTGTCTCAGCGGATCGGGCGGATATCTCTCTGACCAAGGATGAGGCAGAAGAGAAAGAGGCCAAGACCGGCGCAGACAGCGACAAGGCCGGCAGCGAGGATATGGCAACTCTGGTGAAGTGGCTGCAGGAGATCCTGGCTGAGAATATCTCAGAGGTTGTGGTATCCAAGAGGCTGGTTGATTCGCCGGCGATGATCGTCAACCCTGATGGCTATATGACCTCGTCTATGGAGCGGATTATGGCCGCCAACAGGAGAGAGCAGGGGTTCCCCGGCATCGAAAAGAGCAAGAAAAAGCTGGAGATCAATCCGGATAACGCCCTGATACAGAACCTGGCTGTTCTGCAGGGAAAAGATGCCGGGCTGGCCGAGCAGGTCGCCCGCCAGATCCACGATAATGCGATGATTCAGGCCGGGCTGCTCGTCGATCCGCTGGAGATGGTCGAGAGAAATTACAAAATACTGCAGCAGGTCGTACGGTCTTAGTCGCATCGTTTTTCTGGTCGAAGGCCTCTTCGTCTGTTTCCTGTTTGTTGACGGAGGGGCCGGTTTGTCTCTTTTCTCGTTTGCCACCGGATTAGGCATTGAAAAATCGTATGTCTCGGGCTATAGGTCTTGAATAAGATTGTTAACAAGGCTGTAATGGAGCGCTTTATGAGGCGATTGATTGTTTTTTTGTTCTTCTCTTTTGTTGTTGGCATAGGACTTGCCGGTTGTTCTTCTCCGCAGCGGCATCTGGCGTCAGATGTCGGTCTCCTGCAGACCGGTATTTCTACAAAGCAGGATGTACTCGTCTATCTTGGGAATCCGGATCGGCAGAAGGATCTTGGCGCCGGTGTTGAAAAATGGTTCTATCGGCAGGTCGATCCTGGCCTGTTGAAAAAATCCCCACTGATCGGCAGGTATTTTGCCGAAAAGAAGGTTGAGACGGCAATAATAACCTTTACCAACGGCAAGGTATCCGACATCGCCTTTTCCTTGAATGGAAAAGATGACCTCGACTGGTCCAACGACTACTCCTGGCAGAAGAGTTAGTCCGGATTTCCTACGGGCTGGGTGTTGAAAATTTCTCTTTCAAGAGCAGAACGCCTTTCGGGAAATCTCGATATTTACATTGAGGGCATCTCATTACGCCTCACCTGGCTTGCTCATCGGCAAGGTTTTTTGCAGGCCAAGGCACAAGGCGTTTGCTTGTCGAGTCCTGCACGGAGTGCCTTGTCATGAAGGCTCACGGAAACATCGCCCACCCGCAGGGGGCGTTTTTTGTCTCTTTGCGAAAAGCGGACTGTTTTTTGCGTGATCTTGATCGTTACATTAAAGATTAAGTGGTTGAAGATACAATACAAAAACTCATGAGAAGTTTGGGGTAAGACGCTATGGAAAATCTGGACTAATGGCTCAGTTTGTAACAAGCCGCATGCGCATGGTCGAAGAGCAGTTACTGCCCCGTGGCATTAAAGACCCGAACATCATCGAGGCGATGCAGACGGTTCCCCGGCATCTCTTTGTCGATGATGCCCTGTACGGACGAGCCTATGCCGATCATCCCCTGCCCATTGGCGGTGGTCAGACGATTTCACAACCCTATATCGTTGCCGCTATGACCCAGGCCCTGCAGCTTGAAGGTGGGGAACGGGTCTTGGAGGTTGGTACCGGATCCGGTTACCAGGCGGCGATCCTGTCGAGGATCTGTGGGCAGGTCTATACCGTTGAGAGGGTCAATTCTCTGCTCTCCCGGGCCAGACAGGTTTTTGACAGGCTGCACTACTACAACATCCGCTCAAAACTTGACGATGGTTCTGCCGGCTGGGCGAAGTACCAGCCTTTTGACGCGATTATTGTCACCGCCGGTGGCCCGCAGGTCCCGCAGCCTCTGGTTGAACAGCTCCGTGTTGGCGGGCGTATGGTGATCCCGGTTGGCGACCAGAGCCTGCAACAGCTGCAGCTGGTGGAAAAGGAGGCGGAGGCGGTCAAGATAACCACTTTGGAAACGGTACGTTTTGTGCCTCTGCTTGGAGCCCATGCCTGGAATGAGTAGGACTGCACCCCACCCCGGAATCCTCCGAAGGCTCTACGACAGATGCATGGTCTGGATCTCTGGCAGGTATGGTATCTGGGCGCTGTTTGTGATCGCCTTTGTCGAATCTTCCTTTTTCCCGTTACCGCCAGATGTCTTTTTGATCGCGATGTGCGTTGCCCTGCCGGCGGCCTCCTTTCGTTACGCCGCGGTTTGTTCGGTTGGCTCGGTTCTCGGCGGCATCCTCGGCTATGGTCTTGGCTTCTGGTTTATGGACGGTATTGGCATGAGCATCGTCAACTGGTACGGTCTTGGCGATACCTACCTGCTGGTGCAGCAGTATTTCAAGGACTATGATGTCTGGATCGTCGGTACGGCCGGCTTTACGCCGATCCCGTACAAACTGTTTACCATCACCGCCGGTTTTGTCCATTCAAACTTTGTCAGCTTTGTGCTCATCTCTCTCTTGTCGCGTTCTGCACGGTTCTTTCTTGTCGCGGCGCTGATCTGGCGGTTTGGTCCAAGAATCCAGGGCGTTATCGATCGTTACTTCAACCTTCTCTGCGTTGCCTTTGTCGTATTGCTGGCGGCCGGCTTTCTGGCGATAAAATTTTTCTTCTGAACATTCGGCTTACGTCTTTTTTGTGAGAAAAAGCCAGCTGTCTGCTGAGCTTTTCTCGGCTATAAAGCTGTAACCGTCCATAGCAAAGTCTTTCAGGTCTTCGGCGCGCGCAACGTTTTGGGTTATGAAGTAGTCGATCATACGTCCCCTGGCCCGTTTTGAGTAGATCGGTATGGATCTGCTCCTGCCCGACTTTTCCTGTTGAAAGATGATGGTTATCATCTCTGCCTCAAGCCGTTTTTTGTCGATAACCTTTGCGTATTCCTCTGAGGCAAGATTGATCAGGACAGCCTGCTGACTCTTCCTAAGCCTGGTGTTGATCAGAGCGGTTACGGTATCCTTCCAGAGGGCGTAGAGATTTTTGTGTTCCCGGACTGCAAGCCGTGTTGCCATCTCCAGACGGTAGGGCTGCATCAGATCAAGCGGACGCAACAGGCCGTAAAGGCCAGAGAGTATATTGATATGTTTTTGCGCCCGGTGCAGCTCGTCAAGACTATAGGAAGTTGACTGGATGGCCCCGTAGGCATCGCCCTGAAAGGTGAAAAGAGCCTGTTTGGCGTTGTCCAGGGTAAAGGGCGTGCAAAAGCTGTCAAGCCGCTGACGTGTCGATTCGGTCAGCCTGTCACTTGTTTTCATAAGGCTTGCCAGCTCGTCTTGTGTCAAACCTCTGAGAATCTCGACGATCTCTTCGCTGAGCGAGAGTGTCTCCGGGCAGGTGTATTCTTTGAGTTCTCTGCCGTTGAACTGCTGTGTCTTTGACGGTGCGGTGATGATCTGCATTGGTTTCTCCCTGCCGGTTGAAGGTACATGCCTCTGTCGTTTGCAATGATCTGCAGGCTCCTGAACTATCCGATTTGTAGAGGAAATTCAAGAGGGCGTGGTTTCCTGCTGCCCTGCCAGGCCCTTGCCGCTGACTGCGTTTTGGCATCAAGAGAGGCAAAAAACGTATGCGAAAGAGAGAAGAGACGGTATACTGTACATGCGAAACAGGAGGTATTGCCAATGAATCTTTTACTAGGGAGCTGATATGGCCAGATCTGTTGGTACCGTGGAAATTGAGACGTTTCTTGACAGCTGGACCGGCGATGAGCCCGCCCGGAGGCAGTTTGAGCATTTTTTTCGGCACCTCGCGGCAATGCAGGATGTCGAGCTGCAATTTATGGCCCGGCCCGGCGTCAGCTATTCAATGCGCCCCAGGCACCCCAGACAAAAGGATAGGGAGCTTTTTGCCATCGTCGATGTTATCGACGACGATCCCGAGCAGCGCTGGCTCTCGGTCTGTTTCTATCGCGATATGATAAGCGATCCCGAGGAGCGCGGCGAATTGATTCCGGGGGGGCTGGCCGGAGGCGATGGCTACTGTTTTGACATCTTCGCCGATGACCAGGCCGTGATCGCGTATCTCTCTTCCCGTCTTGATGAGGCTGCCCGGGCTGCGGCTGATACTGATGAAAAAACCAGGGATTAGTCCGGGGCTTTCCTGCAATCTATCCTGTCGCTGAGATCATAAGGGATCTGGTCAGTTTTTAAAGCTGTGGATCGGGGCGGGCATCCTGCCGCCCCAGGCAATAAAGCGGCTCGATTTCCCGACGTTGTTGATCGGCATAATCGGGCTGGCGCCAAAGAGGCCTCCGAAGCTGACGTACTCTCCTGCCTCTTTCCCGGGGACGGGTATCAGGCGTGCTGCGGTAGTCTTGCTGTTGATGACGCCTAAGGCCATCTCGTCGGCGATGATCGCGGCGATGGTATCTGCATCGACAGAGCCTGGAATGGCAACCATATCGAGGCCCACCGAGCAGACACAGGTCATTGCTTCGAGCTTTTCCAGTGTCAGATGCCTGTTGCCCACGGCCTCTGCAAGAACGGCGTCTTCCATCACCGGAATAAAGGCCCCGCTCAGCCCGCCCACCGTTTTGCTGGCAAAGATACCGCCCTTTTTCACCGCATCGTTGAGCAGGGCAAGAATTGCCGTTGAGCCGGGGGCACCCACGGCCTCAACCCCGAGTATCTTGAAGATTTCTCCAACACTGTCGCCGATGGTTGGTGTCGGGGCAAGCGAGAGATCGACAACCCCGAAATCGATGGCAAGGGCCCTAGAGACAGCCCGGCCGATAAGCTCTCCGCAGCGGGTTACCCGAAAGGTGGTCTGTTTGATCTCTTCGGCCAACTCGTCGAGCTGCAGGCTGCCCGGTGCAGGGTGTTTGGCAATCAGCCGTTCCAGGGAGCGTGCGATAACGCCCGGCCCGCTTACCCCGATGTTCAGCACGGCATCGGCCTCTTCCAGTCCATGAATGGCCCCGGCCATAAAGGGGTTATCACCTGGCTGGTTACAGAAAATCACAAATTTTGCGGCACCAAAACCTCCCTGATCCGCGGTCCGTTCGGCCAGCTGTTTTACCGTCTTTCCCATAATGGCCAGGGCGTCCATATTGATGCCTTTCTGGCTGGTGGCGATATTCACAGAAGAACAGAGTTTGCCGGTTTGGCAGAGGGCCTCGGGGATCGAGGCGATAAATTCTTGATCCGTGGTTGTCATCCCCTTTTCCACCTGGGCCGAATAACCGCCGAGTATATCAACGGACACCCTGGCCGCCGCCCGGTCAAGGCTTTCGGCGATGCGCAGGAAGTCTTTTCTGTCAAAACCTGCCCCGACAACGGCAATCGGGGTAACCGCGATCCGTTTGTTGACAATCGGGATTCCATACCTTTTGCTGATCTCCTCGCAGGTGGGGACGAAGTTTTCGGCAAGGGAGAGGATGCGGTCTTCGATCCTCTGGCAGGTCTCCGTCAGGCTTGTTGAGCGGCAGTCAAGCAGGTTGATCCCCATCGTCACTGTCCGTACATCAAGGTTTTCCTTCTGGATCATTTCCACGGTTGAAAGAATCTGGTCCGAGCGTAGCATGGCCTTGTGTCTCCTGAAAAAGGCTGGTGGTCTTAGTGGAGGGGGATCTCGTTTGTCACCCTAAAGATATCGTTGTGTTGCATCAGTATCGTCAGACCGTTTTCCTCGGCGTAACGGTCTATTTTTTCTTGCAGCTCGGCCCTGTTGCAGGGACAGCCTGTCAGATCCAGCTGGAGAGCCATGGTGTACTGACCGGCGCGGAGTGTGGTTGCAAGGTCGGTAATATTGATGTTGTTCGTGTAACAGAAGTTGCTTATGCCATGTACGATTCCGGTGCGGTTCTGCCCCTGTACGGTGAGGATATAGATATCGTCCTGGCCTGTGGCTTTGCCGGTGTTATCTTCTTTGATCTCTTTTATCGAGATTGCAAACCAGTGCTCGGTTTCGATCTGCGAAAGAGCATCACTGATTTCTGCCTGGTCGATTGTTTTCTGAAAAGAGGCGCAGAGGATCATCGACAGATACCCGCAGACAACCGTCTGGTTCAGGTCTGCGACATCTCCGCCCAGCTTGTAAATGACCTCTGTTGTCTTGGCGATAATCCCCGGGCGATCCCTGGACGTAATTGCGATAATGATCTGTTTTTTCATTGGTTCCTGTACGTGTTGCGGGCCTTTTTGCCACGACTGCCCGAAGATGTGAGAACAGTAGAGTGCAAGGAGGGCTCTCTGAATAGGCTGCTCTTGCCGTATATGGGGAAAGTCCAATTGCTGTTATTCGAGTGTATAATACAGCTTTCTCTCTTTTTTGATAATAAAAAAGGATTATGGTGTATAGTAGTCGCCTGAAATATTTGTTCGCCGTCCTGCTTCTTTTTTTAACGAGAAAAATCTGCCTCGGCAGAGACTGTAGAAAAGAGCAAGACCGGGCCATTGAACCTGCAGAGGAGTTTGTATGACGGAAATAAAAAGCACAATGGAAATCGTTCTTGAACGTGCCAGTCGGATGGCCGCATCTGCCGCCGATAACTCGATGCGTGATACATTGCTCGAGAGGGGTATGCGTCTGGCAGCCGAGTTTATCGATAGCGGGCAGACAGATCTCAATGAGACCCTTGCCGGCCAGAGGCAGGAAGAGCGTTTGCAGATCCGTGAGGGTATGCTGCAAATCTTGTTACGTAATATTCTGCTGCCACGGGATGAGGATCTTCAGCAAACCGGACAGACGGCAATCAGAGGGCTTCTTGCCCTTGGGGAAGGCAGGGAGAAGGTCTTGGCGATAGGTCAGGAGCTGAGCCAGATTCTTGGACAGTACCAACAGCATAAAGAGCAGACGATAGAGCAGCTCCAGCAGGTCTTTACCTCCCGGTTGCAACAGCAGCCTGCCGATCAAGGAAAAGCGGGGCAGGAAACGATCGATTTTTTGAGGCATCCCAAATACAGGGAGGAACTTGGCAGGCTGCTGACAGATCTCAACAGTCAGTATAACGAGGCTCTCGAGCAACGGAAAGAAGCGCTCCGCCTTTGTTTTTAAGTTGGGCAGTTTTGTGAAGACAAACAGGGGCAACCCGAAAAAAGAATCTTGTCGCCGCATCCCTCTCGACGGTGGGCTGGCGGTTGTGTTACGATTATGAACTATAGAAAAAGAAGAAGTATCCTGCAAGAGAAGCTCAAAGAACAACAACTCGATGCTCTTCTCGTCAGTCAACCGGAAAATCGTCGCTATCTGAGCGGCTATATTGGTGGAGACCACGGTATCATTGAGTCGTCGGGGGTTCTGGTCGTTCCCCAGGAAGGCAAGACCATTCTTCTCACGGATTTCCGTTTTCAGCTGCAGGCCGAGCAGGAGACCGAGGATCTGGATATACAGCTCTACCCCAAAAACCTGCTGAGCTTGCTTGGAGACCTCCTGCCGAAACTCGGTATTGAAAGATTGGGCTTTGAGGCCGGCTACACCCTGCACAGTGTTGCCAGGAAGATGACCGAAACTCTTGCTGAAAAGGGTGTTCAGCTCTTTGCCACCGAGAGGATCGTCGAAGATATGCGACTTGTCAAGGATGAGGATGAGATTGCTGCCCTGAAAAGATCTGTCCTGCTTAATGAACGGGTCTTTGAAGATATTTATCGTGATCTTGATACCTTTACGACAGAGATTGATGTCGCTTTGGCCGTGGAGTCGGCAATGCGCAGATACGGGGCCGAGCGGCCAAGTTTTACTACCATCGTTGCCTCCGCAGGCAATGGGGCTCTGCCGCATGCCGTTCCATCGAACGATGCAATCCAGCGAGACGAGGGCCTGACCATTGATATGGGGCTTGTCCTGGACGGCTACTGTTCTGATATGACGCGTAGTTTCGTCCCCCGCGAACCCTCGAAGAAGTATGTAGAGCTGCATCGCATTGTCCGAAAGGCGCAAAAGGCGGGTGCAGATGCCATTCGTGCCGGGGTGCCTTGCCGAGATGCCGACAAATGCGCCCGTGAGGTTATTGCCCAGGCCGGCTATGCCGAGTATTTTGGCCATTCTCTCGGCCATGGTGTGGGACTGGCGGTTCATGAGGCGCCATCTGTCTCTGCCCATTGTTTGACGACACTGCAACCGGGAATGATCGTAACCGTCGAGCCGGGGATCTATATCCCGGGATGGGGTGGCATCCGTCTTGAAAATATGGGGGTTGTCAGAGAAGATGGTTTTGAGAACTTCAACGAGAATGAGACCTGGCTTGATATCTAACTCGAATTTTTTTTCATGGACAGAGCAGTGGTCTTCGTGAGTTACAACAACACGTTACGGATGATGGTATGCGGCAGATTGTGATAGATGAGCTCTCGCCTCTCGAGCACGACAATATCGACTCCTATCTGAAAAGATCTTTGAAAAGAGGACCGATGCTCGGTGTATACTGGCTGGAGTTCCCCTCTGACATGCTCTCAGAGATACAACAGGGGCATGCGGAACATGCCCCGTTCTACTGTGCCGTGGAACTGACCAGAGATACGGTATGCTTTGAGCTCCTGGTCAGAAGTGGCAGTAATCTTCATTGTTCCTGTATCGCCTATGCCAGCGCCCGACAGAGGCAGTTTGTTCTCGATTTTATCGACAAGATGCTCGATCAGGAGTTGATTGCCGCCTGAGCTGTATTTTCGATAGCGTTTGCCAGCGCCCGGGAGCGGAGGCCTTTTTTTGATCAGGCAGTTGCTCGTGCCGCTCGCTGCTCTCTGCTGTTTCTGGGATTAAACTGCGTTTTTTCTGCAAGTTGATTGAGTAAATGTTCTTCTTCGGCCGTAACGGACTTTGGCAGTTGAACATCCAGCCGGGCGATAAGATCTCCCGCCTGTGCATTCTTTCGTTGTAAGCCCTTGCCTTTCAATCTGAAATGCTGTCCGTTCGGTGAGCCTTTCGGGACCTTCAGGAGAACCCTCCCGCCGGGTGTATCCACCGGGATCTTGCCGCCCAGTATTGCCTCCCAGGGTGCAATTGCGATCGTGGTCTTCAGGTCGTAGCCGTCTACAGTAAATCGTTGATGCGGCGCAACCCGTATACGCAGATGTATCTGCTGATCCTTTTCGCCAATGCGCAGGATCGACCCCTCCTTTAAGCCTTGTGGAATCGTAACCTTGAGTTCTTTGACAAAAGGCCGGTCTGTCTGGTGCTGATCCCGGATTTCTAGACAGAGATACCTGCTGGTTCCATGGTAGAGGTCTTCGACACTCAGCTCTAATTCGTATTCGGCTGGACAGGGTGCTTTCTCTGCAGCTGTATTCCACCGGCCTTGCTGTTGGCCTGCGGTCTCTGCAAAGATACTCTTGAGAATTTCTTCCAGATCTTCAGCTTTGGAAAAATCGTCTTTTGTCGATTGATACTGGTAGCTCCAGCCGGGGGCATTCCCGGCAGATGAAGAGCGCTGTCCTGCCTGCTGGGCCTGCCCGGCTTCCTGCCAATTTTTTCCGTGTTGATCGTAGAGTTTTCGTGTTTCGGTATCCTTGAGAACCTCATAGGCCTCTGCCACCGCCTTGAATCGTTCTTCAGCATCTGCGTTTTTGTTGATATCAGGATGGTATTTCCGGGCAAGTTTCCTGTATGCCCTGCGGATTTGATCCGTTGAGGCATCTCTGGATATTCCCAGAATCCTGTAATAGTCTTGGTTCTGCATTGCCTGTCTCCCGCTCTTTTCGTTGACAATCGAGAGAGTAAGCATCCTTTGTTACTTTTACAATTTTTTATTTAAAGTAATGTTGTTTATTGATAACCAATTCTGCAAAGAGCAGATCTCTCAACGAGGCCTTTGTGTTGCCCAATTGGGGCGTAATGCTTTGTCAAATCTGCTCTGTGATCGGTTAAGGAGATTTTTTATGAAGAGAGGCTGCGGCCTGCAGAAACCTTGTCATTGTCGGCTGGCAAGCCCAACCCATTTTCTGCTGGCAACGATAAAGACGCCGACTGAGGCCAAAATCAGATAGCCAAAGAGCAGGGCACTTTTGGTTTTCAGAATATAGGCCAGACAGACAATAATTGTGGCGCTCACCACGAAGAAGAGGGGCCTGGGCAGATGCTTGAGTATAATACGCCCAAAATGGGCGAAACGGACATGGCTTACCATCAGGGCCACCGAGAGCGTTGTCAGCATCCAGAGTATATGGGGTGGAGCAACCAGGACACCCCCGAGGACGATCAATGCGCCTGCAGGGCTTGGCAGACCGTTGAAAATTCCATCTGGCAGATCCGTTCTTTTTTTGTCAACAGCGACGAAACGGATCAGCCGGAAGGCCACTCCAAAAATCAGAAGAAGGGCGAAAACAACGGCGAGGGTGCCACCTCCAGAGCGGTAAATGATAAAGGCCGGGGCAAGACCAAAACTGATAAAATCGGCTATATCATCAAGATACGGGCCATACTTGGTTCCGCCGTGCTTTAAGGCCATACGGCCGTCGAAGAGGTCAAATAACTGGCCGAGGATGATGACGAGGATCGCCCAGGTGAAGGTATCTTGTGAGGCGAGGTAGAGACTGACCAGTCCACAGCAGAAGTTGAGTGAAGAGAGGATGTCTGCGTAGAGTTTGTTGGGGATAAATTTGAAGAGCAATGAGGCCGCAGACAAAACAATGCAGGAAATGAGAATTTCATCGCTGATATCGATGATAAGCTGTATCTCCTGAATCAGTGCACAGAAAATAACCAGGCCAAAACAGATGATCGCCTTGATTTTCCCAAAATTATTGGCCGCCCCTGAAGTTCCGAGCAATTTAAGAATATGTCGGGCAAAAAACTGTCCGACAAATTCAACGATGACCAGGATCCATACCAGCTTCACATCGAGAATACCGGCATAGGCAAAGCCAATGAGGGGCGGCAGGTAGGTGAGCTTGTCGCAAAATGGATCAAGCCACTCTCCCCAGCGGCTCACCAGATTACAGGCCCTGGCAACGATCCCATCCACCCCGTCCAGTATGGCCGCCACCGTGAAGATAAGGATGGCAACATTCTGATATGTTAGGCCAAAGTACAGATAAAGCGCGACAAGTGCTAGCGCCGCACGCCAGTAACAGATGGCATTCGGGTGCAGAAGCCAGCCGTGGGCAAGAACGTAATTTCGTCCAGCCTCTCGTTTTACAAGGAAGGCCATGCCGTAAAACAGGGCAAGACCAACAAGAACAGAAGCAATTATGACGGAGATACGTTCCATGGGGCAGAGAGAAAGAATTAGTTATCTGGAATGGGCGTCATACTTGCTTCCGCACTTTGAAACTGCAGGGTATCAATAAATATCTGAAGGCTGTTTTCCAGTTTTGTCAGCTCTGGGCCACTGAGTTTTGCTAGGGTTGTGCTCAGCCGGCCCTGGGGTGGTGAAGGAGCCTTTGCGAGAAGCCTTTTTCCTTCTTCGGTGACATAGATATGTACCGAGCGCTGGTCAGATTTGCTTCGGTCCCGGTAGATTAAACGCTTGTTTTCCAGCTTATCGAGCATATTTGAGCTGGTCGATCTGTGAATAGACAGAATTGTCGCCAAGTCAGATACATTGATCCCGTCGGATAGGGAAACCTCATAGAGCATCCATAACTGTGCGCTACTCAGGCCGCAGGCCTTTTCGACCTCCCGGGAATGGGCCTGTACCGCCCGGTACAGGATTCGCAACTGACGTATTACTGACTGTTGTTGGACATCACGCGCATCCATCTTGGAAAACTCCTCATCAAAAAAGTTCTAACCTCGATCCCCGCCTCACCGAAGGAGACAAGCGCGAACCCGGATATTTCATCAGTTCAGGCGGTGTCAGGTTCGAAGTTTTTTGCATTACGTAAGAGTAAACTATATGTAATGCAAAAATACGTAAAGAAGATGACGCCGTATGGACTGACCTTTGGTGAACACTTTGTAATTTTCTCCGTGTAGTATATTGGAATATCATCAATTTTTAAAAACTTGACACAATATTCATGAAATATCCGGGCTAATCCGATCTGCAAGCCAAGCTCTTTTTTCGATACACCCAGCATTCTGGAACGACAGTCCAGCGATCTGTTTATACCGTATTCCTGTTGGAAAAAGAAAGCGTTTTTAGCAGAAGATAGAGCTGGAAATCGGGTGGAGGGTGCTCTCCATAAACTGCACCGTAGAATGCGAAATGAGCGGTGTCGCTTTTTCGTGGAAAAACTTGATCTTACAGGCTATTGCAACGTGCATCAAGGTCTCGGATGAGACCTTGATGCACCGAGAAACAAGGGGACTATTGAGCGGCCTTTCTGGCCTCAGAGAGCCATCCATCCCAAAGTTCTTGGTTCTTGGCGATCCATTCTGCGGCGTGTCTTTCCACATCCTTCTGGTTCTTTTCACCCTCGTTCATTTTGGTATTTTGCTCGTTAATATCGGATAGAGGCAGGGTGAACAGCTCAAAAAATTTCTTTGCTGCCGGGTTTTTCTGCAAGAAATCCTTGTTGGCAACGATACGGATGTCGGAGACAACAAAGCCAAGTTTTATCGGGTCAGAAACGGCGCCCTTGACACCGCGAACTTCCATACGATCTTTGTCCGCTTTTTGAGACTCTTTGGGCATGGTTTCTGGGACATTGATCCAGACAACATCTTTTCCCGGTTTGAGTTTGAAAATAGTCCAGTTTGGTGCCCAGGTGTAGAAGAACACAGGTTCTCCATTTTTATATTCGGCAAGAGCGGAGGCCATACCAGCCTCGTAGGAGGCTTTCAGTGGATTGATAAACTTGTCAAGGTCATAGACCTTCATATGGTGGGCAATAACCGTTTCACACCCCCAGCCCGGAGGACATGCGGTAAGATCCGCTTTCCCGTCACCATTTTTGTCAAAGGCCTTTATAACCTCGTCGCGCTTAAAGTCATCAAGAGACTGTATATTGTATTTTTCAACGTCCCTCTTGGAAACCAGATATCCCTGGAGCCCTCCGGCTTTCACCACATAGCCAATGGTCTCAGCCTTGTCGTAAAATCCTTTTGGCAGCTGGGCGTTATGGAGAGGAAACCAGCCATTTGTCCAGTAATCGACGTCACCTAAGGTGATAGACTTATAAAAAATCGGGTTGGCCAGATCCTTTGGCTTTTTCACCGTATAGCCGAGCTCTTCCAGCCCTTTACGGACCAGAGCCTCCTGAAAGAAACCGGTATTCCAGGTAGCCCGGCCAGGGCGCAGGGTTACTCCTTCTCCTGGTTTGTCAGGGTTCGCCTGGACACTGCCGGCTAGAACTATGGAAGCTGCTGCTGCAGCCAGTAATAGTTTTTGTAACATGAGAGTCCTCCTTACTGTTTTTTTATTGTTCCTATTGTTTGGGTAATTCTGTCCAGGATAATGGCAATAAGGACGATGGAGAGCCCACCAATGGTGGCAAGCCCTATGTCCAGGGTATTCAGGCCGCGAACCACCGGGGCCCCGAGGCCTCCAGCACCAATGAGCGCTGCGATGACGACCATGGAGAGTGCCATCATTATAGTCTGGTTAAGACCTGCCATTATCGTCGGCATCGCCAGAGGAATCTGCACCTTGAACAGAACCTGCTTCCCGGTGGCTCCAAAGGCAAGGGCTGCTTCAATAAGTTCTGGGTGTACCTGACGTATGCCAAGGGTGGTCAGCCTGGTGATCGGCGGTAGGGAGAAGATAATCGTCGCCAGTACGCCGGCAACATTGCCGATGGAAAAGAGCATAACGATCGGCACAAGATAGACAAAGGCCGGGGTGGTCTGCATACCATCAAGCAGAGGACGCAACAAGGCCTCAAATCTGTCGCTACGCCCGGCCAGTATCCCGAGCGGCACACCGACGAGTACACAGAAGACAACCGAGGAAAAAACCATTGCCAGGGTGATCATGGTCTCCTCCCATAGTCCGAGAAAACCGATAAACAAGAGGCTTACAACAGACATCGCCGCCAGGCGCAACCCGGAGACCCGCCAGGCAACCAGGGCAAAAAGGCCTATAATCACAGCAGGATGCAGGGCGAGCAGGCCCTTTTCAAGTCCGTTCAGAGTCAGCTCAACGGGGACCTTAAAGCCCTGAAAGAACGAGCGGTAACCCTCGACCAGCCAATCGACAAACTGGTTAATCCAGCCGTCGACGGGAATGATATTGTCGTCAAAAGAAAACATGGTACCTCTTGATTAAAATAAAGAGCCTCAGTTCGCGGCTGTTGGAGCCTGCAGAGGCAGATAGAAGCAGCTTCCATCGAGGAGGCAGGGTCCTGCGCAAGCCTCTGATCGTTGGTCTAGATGGCCTCAGCATCCTTGTCTGCCCGGTAGAGGGTGCGCAAAAAACGATTTTTAGAGACAACGCCCTTAAAGCGGCTGTTCTCATCAATGACAGGGATAGGCCATCTGTGTGAGGCAACCTGGGGCAGAATATCCTGGAGGTTTTCAGACTCCTGTACCGCCAGGCAATCACGTATAAAGGCATCTTCGATATTACCGCTGCCAGCCTCCTTGGTCTCGAGGAGCTCCCGCAGGGAATCGGTGGAGACCATGCCGTAGAAGACACGCTCCCTGTCCAGAACGTAGGCATACTCGCGGTCCTCACGGTTGAGCATCTCAAGGGCTGCCCGGGGACAGCCCTTTGGGGTATGCCAGATGATCGTTGGCTGGTCTCCCTGGGCGATATCGCCGGCGGAAATAACGCCGGTGGGGTCGACTCCGCGGAAAAAAGCGCGCACATAGTCGTCCGCCGGATTTTGCAGTATCTCTTCAGGGGTCCCAACCTGAACGACGTGGCCTCCCTCCATGATGGCGATACGATCACCAATGCGGAGGGCCTCATCAAGGTCATGGGAGATAAAGACGATGGTTCTCTCGTGTCGGGCCTGCAGGTTGAGCAGCTCATCCTGCATCTCTGTTCTGATAAGCGGGTCCAGCGCAGAAAAGGCCTCATCCATCAGCAGGATGTCGGGGTCCACGGCCAGCCCTCTGGCGAGCCCGACCCGTTGCTGCATACCGCCGCTCAGTTCATGGGGCATCGCCTTTTCCCAGCCTTCAAGACCGACCTGAGCCAGGGCATCCATTGCCCGTTGCTCTCTGATATCCCGGGATACGCCGTCGAGGTCAAGGCCAAAGGCGACATTATCGACAACCGTCAGATGCGGCATCAGTGCAAAAGACTGGAATACCATGCTGGTCTTGTTTCTGCGAAATTTGACCAGCTCCTGTTTGTTCATCTGCAGCACATCCTGCCCGTCGACGAAGACCTCTCCAGAGGTTGGTTCTATCAGTCGGTTGAGCATCCGTACAAGTGTTGATTTTCCTGAGCCGGAAAGCCCCATGACAACGAAGATTTCACCCTTTGTCACCTCGAAACTGGCATCTTGAACACCAATGGTCATGCCGGTTGTTTCGTAGATTTCTTCTTTGGTTTTTCCGCTGCGCAGAAGGGCCATTGCCTTGTCTGGAGACTTGCCAAATATCTTATAGAGTTTGTTTATTACAATTTGAGACATGCCTGTATCGTTGTAACTGTCTGTTCTTGTACACCTCTGAAGCCGAAGAAGAACACCGGCAAAGATGGCTCAGGTATCTGCATATTTCTCGAAATATAGTACAGCACAATATAGTATTGCGCAATACTATATTGCGGAAGGCGGAAACAGAACTTCTGTTGGTATACTCTCAGACAACTGCCCGACCGGTATCTGGCGGGAACGAGATCTTCTCGCCTGGATTTCTCATCGGCACAGTTTTTCGGAAGCCAGGGCACAAGGTCTTTGATTGTAGTCTACACGGAATGCCTTGTAACGAAGGCCGATGGAAAAATCGCCCACCCGCAGGGGGATTTTTTTGAGTGAGCTTAATATTTATTTTAAAATTAAATGGTTAAGTATAAGGATTCATCAGAAATTTAGACTAGGATTGTTGTCTGGGGCGCTGCCGTTTCAGGAACTCTTCAAAGTTGCAGTCTTCTCTGGCCTCAAGTTCCTGTTGTCTGCTGACGGAGTCTTGGACCAGCGTATCCATTGCCACAATAAAGTTTTTGTCCTCCGGCGGGATAGAGAAATACTGTTTATGCTTTTGGCTCTGTGCGAGTATCCATTGGTCATAATCCAGATCCTGCCTCTTCAACTCTTTGAGCACCTGGGCAGAGGGCGTTTCTTCGATATCTTCGATTTTCATCAGCTGTGTTGCCACCGCCTGGCTATGCGAATGTTCACCTGAGATCTGATCGAGAAAAACGGCGGTCTCTTTCAGCTGCACAAACAGCTGCCGCCCCATCTCCTGCAGGGGGCTTGGTCTGCCATTGTCGGTGAGCATCAGGTCTGGTTTTCTCCCCTGGGAGATGACCCTCTGGAGATTGTCGGTAACCTGTTTACATTCCACCGGGCGGAGAAACTCGTCCTGCATAAAGAGGCAGCTCAGTAAAAAGACATCGATAAAGAGGGCCTGTTCGTTATTGATGCCGGAGGAAAGAAAGGGGTTGATGTCGGTAAGGCGTACCTCGATATATTCAACACCCCTTGCCTCGAGCGCCTGCAGGGCGGTTTCCCCTGGCAAGGGGACGGCCTTGGGGCGGATATCGCTGTAGTATTCGTTTTCGATCTGCAAAATGGTGTCCGAGAGCTGAAGGTAGTGCCCATCGACCTTGACGCCGATTTTTCGGTAGGGTGGATAGGTTGTCTGGATCGCCTTTTTGAGTGAGGAGATATAGGTGGCAAGCTGATTAAAACAGATGGCCAGAGATGCCTGTGCCTTGGTGGAATAGCCCAGATCACTCATACGCAGGGAGGTGGCATAGGGCTGGTAGAGGGTGTGTTTGTGCAGCCTCTCAAGCGTATGTTCTGTTCCGGCAAGAAAGGTATCGCTGAGCGCCGGTGAAGCGCCGAAGAGATAGACGAGCAGCCAGGAGTGGCGACGAAAATTGCGTATCATCGTAAAATACGAGGCCGACCTGAATTCTTGAAAAGGTGCGCTGTTTTCCTGCAGCTCCTGCAGAGCTTTCCAGAAGCTGTCCGGTAGAGAAAAGTTATAGTGGATACCGGCGATCGTCTGCATCATATTGCCGTATCGGTGTTTGAGGCCCAGACGGTATATATGCTTGAACCGCCCTTTGTTTGAAGAACCAAATTCGGCAATGGGGATGAGGTCCTGATCGTCTATCCTGCAGGGCATACTGCCCGCCCAGAGGAGTTCATCGCCGAGGTGCAAAAAGATAAAGCGGTGCAGGTTCTCCAGATACTCTATCGTCTCCTCTGCCTGGCACAGAGCTGGAGTGATAAGTTCGAGTAAGGCCTCGGAATAGTCAGTGGTAATTGCCGGGTTGGTCAGGGCTGCACCGAGTCCGGGCGGGTGGGGACGCATGGAAAGTTGTCCCCGCCCGTTGACCCGCAGGCCCTCCTTTTCGATGCCGCGCCGGATTGCCGTTAAATGGGATCCGAGACCGCGGGCGTCGAGAATATTGAGCTGCTGTTGAAGACGGGTGATCATGGTCTGTGGCCGGGAGATACAGCAAGAGGCTGTTGTCGAGATGGCATCGAGTTCAAGGTTTGTCCTCGTGCTGTCTGTTCTCGATTCCCAATCGTTTGACCGCGCAGGAATTGAGCAGCTGTTTGATGTCGTCTATGTCCTTGAGTCGGCCATAGACAGTGACAACGTCTCCAGCCTTGAGCACCGTATCCCCCCTGGGGATGATAATCTGCCCCCCACGTTTTACCGATACCAGATTGACGGTGGGAGGAATGGTCAGATTTTGTATCTCTGTTCCGCTGCAGTGGTCTTCTTCCTTGAGGACAAAGTCGACGTAGCCATTTTCTCTGGTTTTGCGCAGCTCGACATCCTGTTCGGCAATCAGTCCGCGCTGTTTGCGCATAACCCCAACATCGTAGGCCCTGAGAATATCGCTTCTGCTGATCAGGCCGCAGAGCCTGTTGGAACCGTCTCTCGAGACAACCGGCAGACGCGCGAGATCCCTGGGCGACATCTTCTGGATCGCAAGCCAGATCGGTTCATCGGGAAATACGGTGATCGGATCGGTAACGCAGAAGTCCCCGACCGTAACATCCCGGGGACTAAAGTCTTCGTTTGACTGTACACGTCTGACATCCTGCAGGGTTATCACTCCGTAGAGTCTGTTGTTGTCTGTGAGAACCGGAAAGCCGAGGAGGTTATTTTCTTGGAACAGGGTCATCAGGTCAGAATAACTTTGATCCTTATGGATGGTGATCGGTTTGCTCTTCATCACCTCGCTGACCTTGACCCCCTGCATGATGTCCAGATCGCGGCCTTCGGCAAAGCGTACCCCCCGTTTGGCAAGCTTTATGGTATAGATCGATTCTGGATGCAGCCACTGCGAGAAATAGCTGGCTGAGACACCGGCCACCATAAGGGGAAGGATCATAAAGTAGTCGTTGCTCATCTCAAAGACAATGAGCATCGCGGTCAGCGGCGCCCTGGCCGTTGCAGAAAAAAGGGCGGCCATCCCGACCAGCGCAAAGGCGCCAATATTGCCTTCACTCATCGGAAACCAGTAGCTGAAAAGATGTCCCATAGCACCGCCGAGCATCGCCCCGGTAAAGAGTGAGGGGGCAAAAACCCCGCCCGAATTCCCTGAACCGAGGGTAAGGGAGGTGGCTATCGGTTTTATAAAGATCAGGGCAACGAGTATCCAGAGTGCCGTATCTCCCTGTATCGCCGCTTCAATAAACGGAAAACCGGAGCCGTACATATGGGGAATCGCCGTATCCAGACCTGGACCATGGGCCGAGGAGCCAGCGGGAAAGCTCAGGTTTGGCAAACTCATATAGATCATTCCGAGAACGCCGAGAAGGAGACCACCAATCGCCGGCTTGAACAGCTGTGGAAACTTCCAGTTGTCAAAGATATTCTCCGAGAAATTTAACAGGCGGATGAACATGATACCGACCAGGGCCGCCGTCAGGCCGAGAATCAGGTAGAGAACGATCTCATAGGGGCTGCCCAGGGTATAGGTCGGGACCTGGAAGGCAAATTTGTCGCCGAGGATCGAACGGCTGACCACCGATGAGGAGACTGCTGCGATGACAACGTTGCCGAATGCCCGCATCTGTATGCCGCACATCAGGACCTCGATGGCGAAGACCACACCGGCAATCGGGGCATTGAAGGTTGCGGCAATTCCGGCTGCAGCGCCACAGGCAACCAGGTTTCGGATGCGCTCGTCGGAGAGGCGCAGCACCTGACCAACCGATGAACCCAGGGCCGCACCCACCTGAATGATCGGGCCTTCCCGGCCTGCCGAACCTCCGGTACCGATACAGAGGCCGGATGCGGCAATCTTGGCCGCCGCCACCCGTGGCCTGATACGGCCGCCGCGGAGAATAAGGGCCTGCATCACTTCTGGAACTCCGTGTCCTTTGGCCTCCTGGGCCATCAGGATAAGAGGCCCGACCAGGAGTCCTCCGAGCGCCGGGATGATCAGATAAATCCATTTACCAAGCAGCGGAACCAGACCAAAGAGAGAGCCGTAGGAAAAATCCTGGATGGCGAAGATGAGCCGGACGAAAAAAACCGAGGCAAGACCGGTCGTCGCCCCTACAATGACGCTGAGTATCAGCAGAAGCAGCCCTTCAGATGGTGAGAGGCGGTCCAGGTAGCTGCTGAGTATCGGTTTTTTAAAAATCATATTCCGGTGCTGTTAAAAAAATGAAATAAAATATAGAAGACCAGACGATTCTCTGCTGTTTGTCAATTTTGCAGAATACAGCCCAAACTACAAAAAATAACGCCTTCAGAGTACATATTCAAGACATTTTCCCGGCTTCGGCCCCTGGATTTCTGGCAGTTTTCTGCCTTAAAATGCTTTGCCCCTCACCGGTCGTCTTTCTTGTCCATAACGGCCTTTCTTGCCTCCTGCTGCAAGAGCATATCAAGGATGACCAGGGCCGCCATCGATTCAACGATCGGAACAGCTCGTGGTACAACACAGGGGTCATGCCTGCCCCTGGCCTGCAAAACGGTTTTCTTCCCGTCAAAATCGACCGTTTCCTGGGGGAGAGAAATGGTCGCCGGCGGCTTGAAGCCAATCCGGAGGCGGATCTCCTCGCCGTTGGAAATTCCCCCCTGGATACCGCCAGAGTTGTTGGTCTCTGTCCCCAGCCGCCCTGCCTTTTGTACGAAGGGATCGTTGTGTTGTGAGCCTCGCAGGCGGGTTCCCTGAAAACCGGAACCCACCTCGAAGGCCTTGGTCGCCGGGATCGCCAGCATCGCCTGGGCCAGTCTTGCCTCGAGTTTATCAAAGGTGGGCTCGCCGATTCCTGCCGGAACCTCGCGGATCAGACAGGAGACGGTCCCGCCCACCGAGTCGCCCTGCTCTTTGAGATCGGCTATCAGACGTTCCATTCTGATTGCCGCATCGCCATCAGGGCAGCGGACCGTGCTGCCGTCAACGAGATCTCGGCGCAGCTTTTTTGTCTCGATCTCTTTTGCCTCAATCTCGCCGACACTGCTCACCCAGGCGACGATCTCGATACCATATCTCTCCTGAAGTATCTTTGCTGCCACGGCGCCGGAGGCGACCGTACCAATAGTCTCCCGGGCACTTGATCTGCCGCCTCCGGAGGCGGCCCGTATGCCGTATTTCATCTGATAGGTAAAATCGGCATGCGAGGGCCGCGGGATATTCTGCATATCCGCATAGTCGCCGGGGCGGTGGTCTCGGTTTGCGACCATCAGGTTAATCGGTGTGCCCAGGGTCCTGCCATTTTCGGTCCCCGAGTAGATGGTAACGCGATCGGCCTCTTGCCGGTCGGTTGCAAGCCTGCTCTGCCCCGGCCTTCTGCGGTCGAGCTGTGGCTGGATATCCGCCTCTGTCAGGGGCAGGTCCGGCGGGCAGCCGTCAATCACAACGCCTACGGCCTTGCAGTGTGATTCTCCATAGGTGGTAATGCGGAACAGTCTTCCAAAACTCGATGGCATCTTTTTTCTCCTGATTTTGTCCCTCTGACGACAGGGCCTGTTTTTTCCGGCCGACCTTACTGCCTGTAGTACAGACTGTGGCTGCCCATGGTCATCAACGCCTTGTGCAGGTTCTTTCGGAAATCGCGCCTGTCCCATATCCCCTGGATATGCCCTCGTTTCAGGGCGTTTCTTGCAGAGTGATAATCCGGGGGAATGTCACTGGCCGTGGTCTCGCGGATGACCCTTGGCCCGGCAAAGCCCACCCGGCTCGATCGGATCGCGAACTGGTAGGGTGAGCAGCCCAAAAATGAGGCCACAGGCCCGGCGTAGGAGTTATTGTCATAGACGACGATATAGAGCCCCCCTGAATCGATGTATTCGCGTACCGCCATCGTGCATTTGGGCATCTGGGTAACACCGAGGGTCCCTTCCTGGATCCTGATGCCGCCGGTGGTGTGTACGTAGGCGAGAAGCGGCCGTTTCTTTCTCTTGGCCAGCGAGCAGGCCTGACAGAATTTTTCCCCCTCTGCGGCACCAACGGTGCCGTTACGAAAGTCCGAGTAGAGCATCGAGACAACGATTTCGATTCCGTCTATCCTGGCATGAAAGGTCATATTGCCGGCCCGTTGTCCGGTCTTTTTCTGGGCTTTTTTCAATCTTTCGGTAAAGCCTGTGTAATGCAACGGGTTTTCGGCGGTTATCCCGTCGTTGAACGGCTGTATGGAGCTGGCATCAAATATGTTTTTCAGGTACCACTGATGTTCGAGCGGGAAGTGGTGCCCGCAGGTCTCGCAGACCCCGGCAAATTCGCCGTAGAGATCGGGTATCCAAAGATCCTTGCAGCCACGTTTTTCAGCGTTTGGACAGCTCACCGTCTTATCTTCGTTGGCCAGCGGACTGGTATAGGTATCTGTCAACTCCAACGGGTCAAGCCGGGGTTGTGATGGTTCCTGGTTGCCGTTGAGATATGGCAGAAGACGCTGCGGGCGGTCCTTTTTCTTGCGGCCAAGTAATTCCCTGATGGTTATGAAGGGCTCGGTGATACGCTTCAGCATAACTGAGCCTTCCCCTGAGAAATCACTGATAACCTTTTTGACCTGGCGTTTATGCCCCTTCATAATGTCGTAACGCAGGGTGTAATACACCTTTTCGGTTTTGACCCTGGCCCGGTTATAGACACCTTCTTCCTGGTCGGCCTGGCCGGAAAAGGCCTCTTTGCCCATCGCCATATATTTTTTTGAGCGCAGGGCGAGCAGGCGCTCTATCTCGGTGTTGCTCAGATCCCAGGGCAGCTCAAGCTGTAATTCTTCCTCTTCTGCCGGCTTGTGCTTTTTGCGCCGTATCTCATAACTGCGCAGGGCGCTGAAGCTCTTGGTCGAGAGGACCACCTTGTCTGTTGCCCGGAGCATTTCGGCACGGAGTTTGGCAAAAAATGCAAAATCGTCTCTTCTTGCCCCGAGAGATGGCTCGTAGATGATCCTGTCGATGGTTTTCCGTCTGAGATTGTCCTTTGCCGTCAGTTTCAGACGATCGGCACAGACCTCGACAAGTTCCTTTGGAACCTTTTCTCCTTCCCGTATCTTGCCCTCGATGGCCGCGGCACCCTCCGGTGAAATAACCGAGTAGTAGCCATGCGAGGCCATAATTCTGTAGTCCGACAGACCGATGGCCTCGGCTCCGCCCGAGCCCCCCTCTGAGATCATCGAGATCATCGGAACGCGCAGTTTGCTCATGGTATAGATATTACGGGCAATCTGCTGTGCGGCCCCGGAAAACTCCTCAACCGGATAGGAGCCCGGGGTAAAAATATAAAAATGGATCGGGATCCCTTCTGTCTCGGCAACCCGCATATAGCGGAGCGCCTTTTCGTTGCCCTGCGGCTTGCAGGAGCCACCGTTGCGGAACTCTTCTCCATGCCCGGTTTCCTGGCCGATGACCATAACTGATGCGGTAAACGGTTTCCCCTTGATACGCCTGGTGATGGTCGCCTTGGCACAGATCATCGCGGGATCGACGTTGGCATCGTTTTCACCGCCCAGCTCTGTATAGTCTTCGTAGACGTTTTCCAGGATATCCTTGAGGCTGAATCTCTGGGCACTGCGAACGATACGAACCCGCTCCATTGGGGTGAGGTTCTCCTCCGCCCGTTCCTCGAGAAAGCCGATAGACTCACTGAGTTTACGCAGCTCTCCGGCGAGTTCCTCCTGCGAGTATTCATAAAAATCCTGTTTTAATGTTTCGCAGCTGCGCTTGAAGACATCCAGATTACCCCAGTTGGTATAATCCTTGATCTGCAGCAGATAGTTGATGCGTTCTTCTATTTTCAGAAGTTGTTTTCTTCGTTCATTCATATCTCTGATAAGGGCTAAAAGGTGAGCAGACGGTCGAGGTTGTTCTTCAGGTAGTCAAGGTTGGTGATGATCGGGTTGCCACTCGAATCTTTACCACGAATCACCGTTTCCTCAATAAATCGATGGGCCTTTTGTTTGGCGTCGTCCATCGAATCCCCCCAGACAAGGGCCAGGGCGAGATTCGGGTCAAAATCGCTTGGAATCGGGTACGGACGCATCCCCGGGACGTGTGAATAGACCGTTGTCCACGGGTAGTCGGGGAATTTGAAGGTGTCGATGGTGCCGATCCACGGAGAAAAGCCCCTGTTGGTGTCTTCGGCGACGATGCGCAGTTCAATGGCAGCCCCGTTAAACTGTACATCCTCCTGCCGGTAGCCGATCTTTTCGCCAAGCGCTAAGCGAATTTGTTCACGGATAAGGTTTGGCTGCTTGCCGTCGATATAGCTGATGCGTGCGGATACATCGTTTTCTACCTGAATCCTGGCGTTCACTTCAAGCAGATAGGGCTGGCCGGATCTGGTGACAATCCACTCCCAGGTGCCGACATTGTCGTACTGCACATGGTCTGCCAGTTTCAAAGAGTATTCAACGATCTGTTCGAGAACCTTCTTTTCGTCGAACGAGTAATCAAAACACGAACGGTGGAAACCGGGTGCCGCCTCGACCCTTTTTTGCCGTCCGCTCGACTGGATAGTGCAGTTCCTCGAGTTAAAGTGGATCCTCTCTCCATGGGTTGAGCAGACAAGCTGGACCTCGAGGTGGTTATAATCCCGCAGGCACTGTTCGATAAGTACCCCGCCATCGCCGAACTGCCTCTTGGCATAGCTCTGCAGCTGTCTGTACATCCTTCTGAACTGCTCGATTTCGGTCACCTCTTCGATCCCCATACCGCCGCCACCGGCCGCCGCCTTTATCAGAATGGATGGGTTTTCGATCCCGTCTTCCATCTGTGTCTGCAGGAGCTGGGCGGCGATATCTTCGGCCTCCATCTCGTTATAGATCGGCGCATCGGTGCCGGGTATGGTCGGAAGCCCGAGACTGTTTGCCAGCCGTTTGGTGTTGATTTTGTCGCCGAGATCACGGATAACCTGCCAATTGGGGCCGATAAAGGTGAGTGAGCGGTCGCGCAGGGTTGCCCTTCTGGCAAAGCGAAAGTCTTCGGAGAAGAAACCGTAGCCGGGATGGATAGCCGTGCAGCCGCTATGATCGGCAACGGCGAAAAGATCGTTGGGCTCGGTATAGCTGGTGATCCGCCAGGCGTTCTGCTCCGGACCACTGGTTTTGTTGAGACGGACGTGTTCAGAGTCCCTGTCTGCCTCCGTATAGACGATGGTATAGTCAAGACCGAGATCGTTGCAGGCATTCATGATACGAATGGCAATCTCTCCCCGGTTGGCGATAAGAATTTTCTCTTGCAAATCGTTCCTCTTCTCTTGGTATAGGTTATTGACTGTTTGGGGGACAGATACGGCCTCTCAGACCGGACAAGAATTTTCGGGGAAAGCGGGTACGTGCGGTTGAATAAAACATCTTGTAAAGTAGATTCCCTGGGAATATATTTGGTTTCCTGCTCCGAGCTACTATAGCCACAGCTTGTCAAATAGAAAAGAAAAATGTTTTGCGGATTGGCGAACGGACCATTTTGAGGCATCTTTTTGCATATCCGTCGGCGAGGGGATACCCCCCTTTCAACCTTTTCTTGATGCAGAGTAATGGAAGATATGGACAGAGAAAAAAAAACCGATGATCTGGACTCCGAACCGGGGTCCGGTGTCCTGAAAAAGCTGCTCTCCCTGATACCGTTTAAACGTCCGGGGACCAAAGAAGATCTGGATCTTGAGATCCAGGAACTCCTTGAAGAGGGTGAGGAGCAGGGGCTGATTTCTCCGCTTGAAGAGAAGATGATCAATTCGATCCTCGAGTTCAGGGAGACCTTTGCCTCGGAGATCATGACCCCGGCCGCCGAGGTGGTTTCCTTCGAGGAAAATATGCCGATGTCGGAGCTGATCGGGATCGTTATCGATTCGGGTTTTACCCGTATTCCTGTATACAAGGAGAATGCCGATAAGGTGATCGGGGCGATTCACGCCAAAGACCTGCTGCGACTCTGTGCCCGTCCTGATGCCAGTGATGTCCATCTCGCCGACTATCTGCGTCCCGTCTACTTTATCGAAGAAGACAAGCCGATTGTTGATCTGCTGCGGGAATTTCAGAAACGAAAGGTGCATATGGCCATAGTTCTCGACGAGTTCGGGACAATGCGGGGCCTTGTCACCCTTGAGGATATTCTTGAAGAGATTGTCGGTGAGATAGACGATGAATACGATGAAGAAGAGCAGGGCATCGAGGTCGTTGATGATGCAACCGTCGAGGTTCATGGCTGGGTGGACGTTGAAAAAATAGAAGAGCATTACCACCTTGAGATGCCAGAAGGCCCTTATGAGTCGGTCGGCGGCCTGGTTATCCACCTCCTTGGACGTCTTGCAAAAACCGGTGATGAAGTAGGAACGGCTGGTCTGCTTTTTTCTGTGCTGAGCGCCACCCCCCGTCAGATCAACAGGCTGCGGATACGCCGTCTTCGCGGGGAGGATTGATCTGTGCCCAGGGGCCCTGCTGCACTCTTTGCTTCCTGCCTGGCAACGTCCATCCTGCTTGCCGTTGCCTTTCCCGGTGATATTGGCTGGTGGCCGCTGGTCTTTGTGGCCCTTGTTCCGCTGTTTTTTGTTCTCCGTTTCTGTTCCGTCAGGGCCGCTCTTCTCTGTGGTTTTACCAGCGGGCTCCTGTTGTATCTGATGCTCCTGTACTGGATTTTTATCGTATTGGCAAGGTACGGCGGTCTGCCCTGGTTCGTGTCGACGGCCGGGGTCTTTTTTCTGGCGCTCTATATGAGCTGTTATTTTGCCGCCTTTGCCGTTCTGACTCGATACCTGTTTCTCTCTTTGCCGGCAACGCTCGTTTTGTGGCTGGTACCGGCACTCTGGGTGGGGCTCGACTGGTGCCGTGGCTGGCTGTTGAGCGGCTTCCCCTGGATGGATCTCGGTTACGCCCTCTACGAGGTGCCCCTGCTGATCCAGGTTGCCGACATTGGTGGCCACCATCTGGTAAGCTATTGTATCGTCATCGTGAACCTTTGGTTTTTTTTCCTCTTTTTGGGAAAAGGGTGCAGAAGACCTGCCGTCCTTGTCCCCGGTCTTGCCTTTTTGCTTGCCGTTTTGTGTTATTCGGGACTCAGATACTCGCAGGTGAGGGAATATCTGCAGGATGCCGCTGTTTCCCGAGCCGTTGTAGGGATTGTGCAGGGCAATATTGAACAGGATCAAAAATGGGCCGAGGCCAATCTGCAGGGTACCGTTGACAGGTATCTCAGGCTCAGTGAACAGCTCTTTGACGAGAGCGCTCCGGAACTTGTCGTCTGGCCTGAAACCGCTCTGCCCTTTTATCCGCAAAAGGGCAGGTTTATGGCTCCGATCCACGCCTTTACCGCCGCATACAAGACGCATATACTCACCGGAGCGCCGTGGTACAGCGTCAACGGCGCTGCGGTCAGCTACTGTAATGGCGCCGTCTCTATCGGCCCCGGGCGGTTGCTCGAGCAGCCCTACTGCAAGACACATCTGGTGCCGTTTGGAGAGTATGTTCCCCTTGATGGTTTTTGGGGGCTTTTGGGCCCGCTGGTTGAGAGTGTTGGCAACTTTACACCCGGCCGGATCGGAGAGCCGCTGCGCAACGGGCAGCTGAGATCCGGCATCCTGATCTGTTTTGAATCGGTCTTTCCCGATTTGGCACGCTTATGGGTTGACAGTGGTGCCAATATCCTCTTTAATTTGACCAACGATGCCTGGTATGGTAAATCGAGCGCCCCGTATCAGAGCCTGGCGATGGCCGTTTTCAGGGCGGTTGAAACGAGACGCAGCCTGGTTCGCTCGGCCAATACAGGGATATCCGCCTTTGTCGATCCTTCAGGAGAGATTCGCAGCCGCTCTGCGCTCTTTGTCGCCTGGAGAGAAAGTGCCGGGCTGGTTCTGCTTGAGGGCAGGAGCCTGTGGGTTCGTTTCGGCTATGGCTTTGCTCCGCTTTGTCTGCTGGTATCAATGGCCTTCGTCTTTTGGACCTTTCTGAACGAGAACTCTTTCGGGCAAGGGGCCGCCTGCAGACGGCCTGATTGATCCCGATTGTTTTTTGGGTCTGTTCACAGAGCGTCGAAGGCGGCAGACAGAAGACGAGATAGTTTGAATGTACAACGTGAGTTGACTTTGTATGGGTGTAAATAATGGCGATAGAAACCGGTGTTGCGGTATCAAAACAGAGGCTTGAAGAACTCAGGAGTCGTCTGCTTGCCTTGAAGGAGCATCTTTGACCTCGCTTATAAACGAGAGCGGCTGGAGGAGCTGGAGCGTCAGACAATGGCGCCGGAGTTCTGGCAGGATGTAGAGGCTGCCCGGATCGTTCAAAAGGAGCACGGCCGCCTGCAGGACGCTGTCAGTCGCTGGGACGGGCAGTGGAAAGAGCTCGAGGAGACAGAGCTTTTTCTGGAGATGGTTGCCGAGGAAAAGGACACAGAGCTCGAGGCAGAGGTGGCCGACAAGATCGGGGAGATGGACGAAGATCTTGCCCAGGCGGAACTCGAGTGTATGTTCAGCGGCGAGCATGATGACTCAAACGCAATGGTCTCGATACATGCCGGCGCTGGAGGAACCGAGGCCCAGGACTGGGTCGAGATCCTTATGCGCATGTATCTCCGCTGGGCCGAGGTCCATGGCTTTAAGACCAGCATCCTTGACTATCTGGCAGGAGACGAGGCCGGGGTCAAGAGTGTGACCATACTGTTTGGCGGCAGGTATGCCTATGGGTATCTGCGTTCCGAGCTTGGCATCCATCGACTGGTGCGTATTTCCCCTTTTGATGCCAGCGGCAGAAGGCACACCTCCTTTGCCTCGGTGATGGTGATCCCGGAGCTGGATGATTCGATTACCGTGGCCATTGAAGACAAGGATCTGCGGATCGATACCTACCGGGCCAGCGGTGCCGGCGGTCAGCATGTGAACAAGACCGATTCGGCTATTCGTATCACCCATCTGCCGACCGGAGTCGTGGTGCAATGCCAGAGCGAGCGCTCCCAGCACCGCAATAAGGATACCGCGATGAAGATGCTGGCGGCGCAGCTCTACGAGCTGGAAAAGCAGAAACAGAGCGAACAGCAGGACGATCTCTCAGGAGATAAGAAGGGGATCAGCTGGGGCAGCCAGATCAGATCCTATGTCCTGCAGCCATACCGTCTGGTAAAAGACCATCGTACCAGCCAGGAAACAGGCAATGTTGACGCTGTCCTCGACGGTGATCTCGATGCCTTTATCAAGGCCTATCTCCTCTGGGACCGCACCTGATCGTCCTGCCTTCCGCTGGCGTTTTGTTTCCGGGGCTGGCTGCAGCCCCTTCTGTTGTCCTCTGACTGGGGCTTGTCATGGTTATACGCATTCTGATTTTCTGTTTTACCTCGCTTGCCGTCGGCAGTATGTATGCGGCGGGTCTTATCCGTTTGACCACTGCGCTGATTGTCGGATTCGGCGCCTTTTGCAGTCTCTTTTTAGGGGTGCTGTTTCTCTTCCCGGTCGACAAAGAGCGTCTTCTTCTCCCGGTGTATGAACAGGTGCCCGCCTGGCCCTACCTGCTGCTTGCCGTCATCCTGGCGGCGATGCTCGCCGCCTTTTTCCTCTACAGGTCGAGCCCGGTCCGCAACGAAAGGGCGGATGCCCGCCATTTCAAGTTGTTGACAGCCGGTTTTGGCTGTTATCTGGCGAGCGTCTTTCTCTCGTCCCTGTTCTGGTTTCCTTCCGATGCAAAACGGCTGGCGGCCTCAGCGGAAAGCCTGCGGGGGGAGGTGCTTGGCGGTACCATCCTCTTTCTCTGCGGGGTCTGTCTCTCCTGCTATTTGCTCTATCGCGCCTCGAAGGGAAATACCGTAAAAAGCCAGGATCTTATGCGGCGCCTGGTGCTGAGTCTCTTTGCCGTCCTTCAGCTCGACAAGGTTCCGTTGCTGGTCGCCTACCTGCTCTTGTATTCCCCGGAGACGGAGGTGGTTTTTCCAAATATCGCGGCACTGGCCCTGTCTGCCTACCTCCCGGTCTCTCTGTTTCTGATACAGACCAGCCGGGAGACACACTCCGGTGAGTGATGCAACCGAGTCGTTTTTTTCTCTATCAGCGTAGAAGCATTATCGCATGGCTATAGATATCGGCTCTCTTCGAGAAGAGCCTGCACATCCAGATAAGTAATTACTTGCAGGGGTAAAAACATGTTGAAATGGTCTTTTTTCACGAGTAACTGTTCTGGAGACGCCGCAGATTTGGAAAGGCACAATTTCTCGCTAGTAGGCCTATGCGGGAAGCGTGATCTTGTAAAGATGAGCTGTCTCTGCGTAGTTACCCAGATAAAAGATGCTGTTGTCTTCGATCTTTTGGTTGTGTATAAAAAGATAAGGTCATTCTTTTTCAAGGAAAACCCAGGATGTTAATCTGTTGTTGGGTTCAGTAGTGAAGAAAGACGTGATGTTTCTGTGCCTTTAATATAAATGAGCAGTTTTCATTTTTTGGAAAAGATAATTTCACAACAATCATATCTCACTATCACCTTACAAGGTCCTCAATGAAAGTCCTTTCTCTTTTGTCTTTTATAAAAATAATGAAAGATATGCTGATAAAAAGATCAGTAATTGCTCTTATTCTCGTCTTCTTTTGCTATACACAGGGCTCTTGCGAAGAGATTGCCGATATTCAGTATGTGAGCTCAGATACCTCTATCAAGGGGATATTGACTCCGGATCCATCCCCCGGTCAAGTGCCAACCCAAAATAGAAGTTATGTGAGTCTCGAAATTGATGGAAGCCCGAAAAACTTCAACCTCAGCCGATCGGGAGGAGGTGCGGCCAAGGTCTCTGGAACTTTGGGAGCGTTGAAAGAAGATCGGCATACGGCAACTTTAACCACGAAAACGCCGGATAACCAGGAAAAAGACAGTAAAAATATCTTGTTTATTTATGATACAACCCCGCCAACCATTGAGCTGAAGTACCCCGCCTCAAGCTCTTTCCCCAGAACAAGCCCCATGTTTTTTAAATTCTTCTACAGCGATGATGCCTCTGGCGTTGACGAGCGAAAAGATTCCGGCAGCGTTGTGGTAAAGATAAATAACAGAGTTGTCGATTATAATATCCATCCAATATCAGGGAACAAGGGAGAAATAACTTTCTCTCTTGAAGGTGATGATCTCGTTAGTAACTGGAATATTCTGTTACAGGTAAAAGATAGAGCAGGTAATAGCCAACAGTTTTCAAAAAATGGCGTGACAACGACCACTCCAGGCAGATGGGTTGAAAAATGCGATTTTCCAATTAGAACAAAAGGAGAAATTTCCTATAATTGGCAGTTTCCGAAAAGTTTGTTTAAAGGTGAAAAAGGATCTTTTTTTCTTTACTTTTCAGTCGATACAAGAGATTTTCCGAGCGAAAAACATATTGTTAACAAAGAGATATGGAAGAAAATATCCCTTACAAGCTCTGATCCTCGTATCAGTATTCGTAAAAAATATCTTAAAAGTTGTTCTGAAACCTCATGTCCCGTTTCAGAAGATTATCTTGCTGGAAAATTCGAAATTTCATCTCAACAGGAGCCAGGAGATCAAGCAACGCTCTTTCTTACCCTGCCATTTGAATATAAGCTTAAAATTGTCTGTGTTTCACATCGTGGTTATCGTTTGAACAAGGTTACCGAAGTCTCCTTGAAGTCGCGTATAGTTAAAAAACCATTCTCTACAGCAGGGACGTTAAAAAAAGTTTATCATGAGGTTGCGTCTCAAGACAATAAAGTTGTTGCAAATGTCTTTTCCCTTCCTCCGCCTTTAAAAAGCCTCAATTCGATTTTATCATGGTTTGAGGTGGATGGTCAAAAACACTGGTTCGATAAGAATTGGATATCGGTAGTGCCTGTGGATGAAGGGCTGCATGATATCAGAATTGTCCTGACAACGATTTACAAATGGAATTTGGGAACTGGAGGCTGGACATATTCGGATGATCTGAAGACGATATCCGGTAAGGGAAAGATCTGGTCAGTGCAAGAGCCTCCCCAAATAGAAAATTTTACCTACCATAAAAATTCTCAACAACTCACTGCAGCTATTCAGGATCAAGGAACCCCCCTTGAACAACTTGATATTTCATTAAAGAACCAAAGCGGTCAACCCATCTATTTCCAGTTTGATGCCAAAACAGGTGGACTGACGGCACCATACTACGCCTATAATACCGTTGAAACTGTTACCCTTACGGTAACAGATAAGGCCGAACAGCAGGCGATTGCGACAACCAAGGTCTTTGGAAGGCTGGGCGATGATAATGATAATACGTTTATTTCGGGTGATAATTCTTCGTCCTATAGAATATTTCCTCCTCATCGCAACAATTCTTTCTGGAAAGAGCGTATTGAAAGATTGCCAAAAGCTGCGGACGAGCCTCAGCAAACCAAATCCTATAGAAGCAATGATACCTGTTACGGAGACAGCACTCGGCGTTTTACTCGAAATTTAGGGTATCAGAATGGAGGATATTTGCTCTCTGAATGTACGCAGGAGATACGATGTGAACCAGATACCTCTTATAACGAGCATGTGGAAGAAGCCAATCGGGAGACACTGGCAATTCTGGGTGCTCGAGATTGGATAGAGGCTGCAGAAATTTGTCCCAGCGGACGTTTTAGAAAGGGATTAACCTCTTTCCCTTGTCCTCCCCGGCCTTTGCTTCTCCGTAACACCTCCAGGATTTATCCTCCTCAATGTGAAACGATATGGAGGGATGTGGATGCTCCGCTGATATATAACGTGCGCTATAATGTCGATACAGGCAATCTTTCTGCCAATATCCATGATCATGGTGCGCCCCTTGCGGGGATCAGGACCTCGTTAACGGTCAGTAAACTCGATCTTCCCAGATATGTTCAATCATTTCTATATCTTCCTGGTCCGTCAAAAACGATCTTCCAGCAGAACTTCAACTCTTTTACCGGTATATTTCAGGGAACATATAAAAATACCGACTATGAGCTGGCTGTCTTAAGGCTTACTGCGCGAGATCAGGCGGGCAATGAGAGCTCTGTTGATATCGATATAAAAACGCCTCTTCGTCCTCCTCAAGTAGATCTCTCTGTTGTCGAGATCGAAAAAACAGGCCATATCCTCAGTTTTATGGGGCAGGAAATCAGTGCTCATCTCCTTGGTACAGCCTCTGACGAATCTGGTTTTGAGCATGATAAGACAATCTTTACAATTGATGAGCAAAGCCTTGCCTTACCTGAAAATATTTCCCATTGGTATCAAAAAGGCTATTACGATTTTACTGCTCATGAAATCAAGCTTCATTACGGAAAAAAACTTGAGGAAGGCCCGCATAAGGCGTTCTTTAAGGTAACGGACAATGTCGGCTTATCCAGTGAAACATCTCTCGACTTCAACCTTGCCTTCAAACCTGAAATCTTCAACTTTAAATCCCTGGCCAACAGCGTCAGAGAAGAGAACACCCCGCTCTTTTCTGCGTTCGTCATTGATAGAGGCGAAAATCTTGACCAGGCTGGAATGCAGTTCTTTGTTGATAACAAAGAGATTTCAAAGGAGAAAATACAGTACAATGCTATAAGTGGATATTTCACTGTTTCAGGACCGTTGGATTTGTCGACAGGGCGGCATCTTGCTCAAATAAAGGCCGTTGATCAGGATGGCAATATGGCAGAAGATATGTTGAAGTTTTTTGTTGGAGAGAAACAAACTGTTTCAAATATACGGCAATTGGCCGTTGATGTTGAGAGCTATCTTCTCTGGGAGATTGCCGATCATAATAACGATGGGCAGGCAAACCCCGGCGAGACCATTCGGCTCTTTCCTGCGTTGATCAATAGGACAATGCTACCCTATGCGGACTGTTCGGCAGTTTTACGTTCTGAAGATAATCGTATTAACGTGACCGGTAATACGGCCGAGTATGCCTCGTTGGCAGCCAACAGGTCCACCATGCCGTTGAGGGGCTTTGAGATGTCTGTCGATACGGATATCCTTACAACCACCATCGATGATCCCTATATGGTCGGGATGTCGCTCAACCTGCGTTGCGAAAATGCAGAAGATATCGAACTTCCGTTTACACTGCCTGTTTATCAGCCGAGAATCCCGGCAGATTTCTCGTCAACGGTTACGGTGAAACTCGATAGACAGAAAGCAGAGACAAAGCAGAAGGAGATTACCCTCACAGGAACGGCAGAGAGCAGCCACTCTTCGATCAGCTCGTTGAAGTTTCTTGTCAATGGCAAAGAGGTCTCTTCGCAGCCGTCTCTCTTTGATAAGGATACGGGCAGATTTGAAATCGAACTGAGCCTTGAGCCGGGAACAAACATCATTACCGTAGAGGCCACAGATGATTCAGGTGCCTTTGGACAGGATCAGCTGTTTCTGCGATTTGACAGCAGTCTGCTGGTCACACTGGATAGATTGCCCCGATTGACCTCAGAAGACCAGCTCGCTGTCAAAGGTCGTGCGGAAAGCCCTGGTTCTGCTATCGAACGTGTTGAGGTTTATAATAACGGAGTACGATATCAAGCCGATTATACCCCTTCGACAAAGCGGTTTACCGTGGACATCCCCTTGGCCGCTGGCAGCAATATAATACGGGCGGTAGCAACGGATAGAGAAGGTCTGACGGGCTCCGCCACAGAGACCGTCGAGAAAGAGGGCGTCTTTACTCCGCCGAGTATCCAGTTGACTCCGCAATTCTGGTATGACCCAAGTCGGTTAGGTAGCAATTATTGTGAAGATATGCCTTTTGCGGGTGTTTTTAATCCGGGCAGCAGCGCTTCGTATACGGTAAATGTTTCATTCTTAGATGGACTGGGGTCTTGTGAGCAGACAAGCGTCACGAACGGCGAATTTCATTTCCTTTGTACAATTTCAATGTGGGATAGCGGATTTCATACCGTTGAAGCGAAGATTACCACCGCGGAGGGGGCAGTTGCAACAGACAGCATAGATCTCGAGGTTAATGATGCGTTTTGTCGTAATCCCTGGTGATAACAGTGATAAAACTTCTTTCTTCTTTGTTACTCGTCGTCTGTTTCGGAATGTTGATGTTTCTGCCTGGGGACGTCTCTGCCCAGTCTTTGCTGGTTTTTCAAAATGATCTGGGCATATTCGATCCAGAGCGGGGCAAGCTCACCGTCACCTATCAGATACGAGAAGATCTGGAGTCGTTTGAAGTGCATATCGTCGATTTTCGCGGACAGGTGGCAAATCGCCTCAACTTTGTTGATCTCAGGGCTGGCGACCACTCCTTTGAATGGGATGGCACCAACAACAATGGCGGGCAGGTTCCCGAGGGCAGATATACTCTGAATATGGCGGCAAAACTGCGTAACGGCAGCATGGAGACAGCCATGGCCAGTGTTGTCGTGGCCTCCCTTGAGGGTGTTGACGGTGTACCGGTTCCCGAGCCCCTGCCGGCCGAACAGTATCCCCATCGTATTTATGGCGCACTGTCCTCTTTTTATCGTTACAAGGAGGATGGTAAACCGGATCAGGATTCGGCTGAGGTCCGTTTCCGCACTGGACTTGACTTTCGCAATGAATCCACCTCCGCCCGCGGTGTCTTTCAGGCCATACATGATCTGGATAACTCCGAAACCGTCTTTAACGGCAGCCAGCTTATGGCTGAACAGCAGCTCTTTAAGGGCAGTCTCAAAGGTGTTTTCCGTGATAATCTGGGCAGCTTTGATGACCTTTTTAAGCTCTTCAGTGACTTTAAGAGTGAGCGCAATAAGTTTGGGGCCAGACTCGAACAACAGATCAATATGTTCAATGTCTCCGGCCTTATCTTTAGTTCGGAGGGTGATGTGGACAGCAATGAACAGGGGGCGGCGGCTCGCATACGTTATGGTGATCTGAACTCTTTGCTGCTCGGTCTAAGTTTTACCCACCATCAGACCAGCGAAGAGTCGGACGTTTCGACGGTTCCTTCCGGTTTTGGCGAAACGGAGCCCGCCCGAGATACTGGGTCCTCAACAAGCTCCCAGGCCCTGGCCGCTGATCTTCGCTATCAGTTGACCGACTCCTTTGCATTGTTGTCCGAAGCGGTTGCCAGCAGGGCCGATGACGATAAAGACGACTATGGCCTGGCCCTCAAGGGAGAGCTTGACCTGGGGTCGATTATCCTTGCTGCCGGGTATACCAACCTGGGTGAGGATTTCAGGGCCGATTTCGCCGATCCCCTCCACCATGTCGACCGCGATGCCCAGGGCCTTGACGGCAGTATCGACTATTTTATGTTGCAGCCCCTTGGTTTTATTCGGTCATTTTCGGGGACCTTACGTTTTTTTGAGTTGACCCGCCATAGCAACGATACCCGTCTCAGGGAGATAGACGGCTCGTTCCGACTGGGCCTTGGCGATAAGGACTCTGTTTTTATGAGTCTTCTTAACCGCCGCGATGAATTCGGTACCAGCACCACGACCATGGCCAACCTGCAGCACCGTTGGACCGATCATTGGTCCCAGCTGTTACAGGCCAACTTTTCGCAGACCGACAAAAGCGAGAGCCTTCGTTTGGGGCTGGGCACCAACTATGCCAAAGAGGATCGGCAGGGCCGTCTGCTGCTTGAGTGGACCAGAAGGAGACTTGAACATTCCAGATTCTCCCCCTATACGCAAACCTACCTGCGTCTCGATCTGAGCAATGCCAACTGGTCCCTGCAGACCGATGTCAGCTACTCGCACAATGAAGAGGAGTCGGGCCTCAATTTTTTTGGACGCCTGGCCTATAGCCCCGAATTTTTACATCGATATGAAATATGTACCTACCTGTCCCTTGGCAGCAGAGCTGCCATGACGACCGAAGAACAATTCGAACTGGGAATCGAGGTCCGCTTTTGATGAAACGTTTCTCCAACCCCGCCGTTATCGTCCTGCTTGTTCTGCAATGTTGTCTTGTCGCCTGCGCCCCGCTGCGCAGCGAGTTTTACCGCAATGAAACCAAGGCCCTCTATGAAGATGCGGTGCGGCACTATAAGGAAGGTGACTACGACAGAGCAAGGCGCTCTTTTGAAAAGGTCATACAGCTCGACCCCGACTACGGGCCAGCCCATGCCGCCCTCGGTAATCTTGCGATGATCGAAGAAGACTATGACAGGGCCGTGGCCTCGTATCAGGAGGCCCTGCGTCAGGACCCGGAGCTGGAAGTGGAACTGCAGCCTCTGCTGTTAACCGCCGAGAGCTATCAGCGCCAGGCACCGTTGATCGAAGCCGGGATACATCTGGGCCAGGTCTATGCCCTGGTGATGGAAGAGGATCTGGCCACCTTGAATAGACGGATCACCCCGGAGCTGCCTCTGGAACTTCTGGCCAGCGATCCGTTGAACATTACCCCCGGACAACTCGGCGAATTACGCCTGAAGATTACCGAACTCGCTGCAGGTGCTGAACTCTCTGATGCCACCAGGCTCTTGTTTGCCTATATCCTGTTTCCCGATGGCGGCCTCGATAAGACGACCACCGCCCTGATTGCCGCCATTACCAAAGGCAGCGAGCCCCAGGTTCGACAGCAGGGCTTTATCCTTCTGGGCCGTCTTAAGGAACGGGCTGGTTATAATAACGATGCGGTTGATGCCTTTTTGGCTGCCGTTGAAGCGGGCAGCCCGATTCCCGAGGTTGCCCACCATCTGGCAAGGCTTTACGGGGTGGATATCGCCACCGTCCTCCCGGTCAAGGAGCCGGTGAAAACGATCCGCCGGCCGCCGCCGGACCCTGTTCTGTTTACCGCAGAGGCCACAGCTCCAGCACAGGAGGCCTCCGGCACTACCGTTGTCGGTACGCCGACAACCAACCGTATCGATCCCCCATCCTCTCAGGAGTAATCCGATGATCTTGTTTCGCATCCTTTTTCTGGCGGTTGTCTCAGTTATCTGTGGTTTTTCACCGCTCTACAGTGCCGGCCTTGATTTTGGCAGTCTCAAGGCGACACCGGTCTCGGTACTCTCGATTACTCCAACAGATACCTCGAAGCTGCCGTTGCCGCCCGGCGAGTCCCTGCAGCTTGTTGCCAACACCTTTCCTGAAGGGATGGCGGTACGCTGGGAGGTGGCCTCGTATCCGGCACAAAACGGTGAACAGGCCAGAGCCAGTATCAGTTCTGGCGGAGTTTTGCATGCAGACCGGCAAACCGGCGATGGCTGGGTCAAGGTCACCGCCAGTGTTGAAGGCGGTGGCTCTAAAACGGTTGGCGTGCAGATCGGCTGTCCGAGCTGTTCAGGCGGCTCCTGCGACTATAGTGCCGGCAATGGCTTTGTGCAGCTTGGCTCGATCGATTTTCGTATCAGCCTTGGGCAGGCCGAAGATGGTCTTCCAGCCGGAGATCTCTTTCTCTATGGAGAAGAGGCGACGTCAGATCTTGCCAGTCCGAAGGCTCTGCAGGTCTCGACTCTGAGTGAAAACGTTGCTCTCCTCTACGATGATGAGATGCTGCGCCAGGTCATCGCTCCGCAGGTGATTGTCAGTATCGTTGCAGACGATGAGAACAGTTATGAGATTGATGTTTATGAGAGGGGTGCCGGCGGCGGTTTTGAGGACGGTCTGTTCGTTCCGGATGAGAGAACCTCACCGGTCAGCCGCTGGCTGGTGGAGGGTGTGGTTGCGGATGAGCGGCTGCAGGAGCTGCGAATCACCCGCGAGCGTCGCAATACGGAAACGCTGTATCTCTATAGCTATGAAGAGGATACCGGAGTCTGGTCGCTGTCTTCTGGTAATGGTGAGAGGCAGGAGAGCCGCCGGGAGTTTACCGACGCAGCGGGGGACCGTGTTGTTCTGAGCCGTATACGCGGTGCGGACGGGAAGGAGGCTTTGGTTCGTGAATCGACCTATCGTCGCTTTGCCTGGGGAGAAGAGCTGATCGGTGATATCGTCGACCCGTCTGGAGCGCGTCTTGTGACCAGTCTTTCCTATTATACAGCTCCTGGTCCTGGGTATGGGCGTCTGCGGCAGCGTATCGAGGCGGACGGATCGTGGCAGCGCTTTGTCTATGATGCCGAGGGCCGTCTGCTCAAGAGTATCCAGCCGTGGCTTGACAGCAAACCTGAAGAGCCGGAGTCACACCACCGTGTGACCGTCTATGACTACAGTCTGCTTGCCGGCGACAGTAACCGGCAGGAGGATGCCTTTGCCCCCCGGACGATCACCGAATATAGCGGCGGTATCGTCAGCGGGAAGAGTTTTTATGTTTTTGGCGAAGAAGATGGCGGCCGCCTGGAGATAATCGAGAAGTGCGGTGTTCAGGATTGCCGTTACGGTGATGCCGGCAGCAGCAGAACAGTGCGCCGCTACTATCCTCCTGCGCCTGGCAGCCATCGTGCGGGGCGGCTGCGTTCGATCCACTATGCAGATGGCCGTATGGTCAGCTACAGTTATCAAAGCGGCCGCTTTATCCCCTCTGCGGATCCCGATTATGCCGATTTTAGGCCGGGCGAGGACAAGGCCCTGCGCACCATTATGCTGCAGAGCAGTGCCGCACATCCAGAGGGCATCCCGCATCGTTCAACGCGGGTTATCAGTATCGACGACTGGCTTGGTCATCGTGTGATGAGTGAAACCGAGGTCCGTGTCAAGGATGGCTGGGAGCGTATTGATTGGAGCTATAGCAGCTACGATGGTCTTGGCCGTATGGTCGAGCGTCTGTACGGCAATGGTACCCGTATCCAGGAGCGTTGGAGCTGTTGCCACAAGCTCAGCGAGACCGATCGTTATGGCCTGACCACCTCCTACCGCTACGACAGCCTGCAGCGTCGGATCGAGGAGAAGGATGAAGCGACAGGCCGTCTGACCAGCTTCAGCTATGATGCCCTTGGCCACAGGACAGGCAGACGTGTCAGCAATGGCGACCTTTTTGCAGACAGCTCTTGGAGCTATGATCAGGCGGGACGTCTGCAGAGCAGTACCGATGAGTCCGGTCTGACCACCAGCTATCGCTATGCGGCCAATCTTACGCACCAGATCCTGCCCGGCGGCGGCGAGGTGAGAACCGAATACTATCTTGACGGCCGCCTGAAGTCGGTGAGCGGTTCTGCTGTGGTTGCGCGTTATTACAGCTATGGCATCACCGCCTCGGGTATAGGCTGGAGCCGTGTTGCGATTGGCAGTCCTGATTCCCCGCGGACCGAGACCACGAGCAGAGACCTTCTGGGTCGGATTGTAGCCGTTGACAAACCGGGTCCTTCCGGTCGTATCAGGGAAGCGACCTTCTACGATGCCCGGGGGCGCATGGTCCGTCAGAGCCGAACCGGCCAGTCAGACCGGCTTTTTGTCTACGATGAGCTTGGTGAGCTGCGCTATTTTGGTCTTGATCTTGATGGCAATGGTCAGCTGCTGGAGGCCTCTGTTGATAGAGTTGAGGGGAGTGCGAAGCGTTATCTGAAGGCGGATAATGCCTGGTGGCTGGAAGAGCGTCGTGAGGTTTTTGCCACTGCAGACAGCGCGGTTTCAACTACGCTGAGCCGTCGTCGAACACGTCTGACGGGCTGGCAGGGTCGAACGATCAGCGAAAGCATCGAGGCTGATGTGTCTGGTAATACCACAACGGTGCGTGAGGAGCTTGACCGTTC
>PDWJ01001064.1_pt1 | contig 61194 bp, 73 predicted proteins | sample 1430881 | NCBI WGS metagenome assembly PDWJ01 (sample SAMN01162460, study PRJNA174530) | Oral metagenome, whole genome shotgun sequencing project. | biome: Marine environment; feature: Marine mammal; material: Swab sample of the gingival sulcus; isolation source: swab sample of gingival sulcus... | reverse complement strand
GGGTTCGGATATATTTTTTGTCAAGTATTTTTTAAATTTTTTTGTATATTGGCGTCAGGAGGAAGTCGCACTGGAACTCGAAATGACGACCATGTTTGTTGTAGGGGGACAATGATTTGGGAGTCTTAAGAGAGAAAATGGGTAGCTTTGTAAGTTGTTGTTTTGTAACAATTTTCTAAACTCTATCGAACATATCTTACTTTTTTAGGTGGCAGATTAAGGTGGATGCAGGGTGGATGCAGGGTGGACGAGGGAAAATGACAGCTTAGATGGGAAAAATGTCTGATGACGCAGGCCTATATATAATTAATGTAATACGGAGGTTAATGATTTATCGAGAAGGCTCCCTGGAAAATCCAGGGAGCCTTCTTTTATACGAGGGGGTAATTCGCGATCAACACTTCCTTGCCCTCAGTCTTCTTGACTTTGGAGATCGAGTAGCGCAGCGTGACCGGCTTAATCTCGAACGTCTCGAAGATGGTCCGGACCGCCGGCACATCATTGAGACTCAACAGGAACTTACCCTGAAGCGGACGTAACGCCTCCGCCAACGCTTCAAAATCAGCATGTTCGAAATTATGTCGGTAGTACGGACAGTCGTAGTAGGGTGGGTCGAGGTAGAAGAACGTCTCCGGCTTATCGTAGCGCCTGAGACACTCGTGGTACGGCAGGCACTCGATGGTGCAGCCCTGAAGCCGAAGATAGACCTCCGACATCTCCTCCTCTAAGCGCAGCAGATTTATCCGGGGCCGGCGCTGGGCTGCCATGCCGAACGTCCGACTGCGTACCCGCCCGCCGAAGGCATGGCGCTGCACGTAGTAATACCTCGCTGCGCGTTGAATGTCTGTTAATCCTCCGGCCTCTTGCTGCCGAGACCACTCCTGGAAGATCTGCCGCGAACTTAACAACCATTTGAACTGCGATAAAAACTCGCTTAAATGATGCGTAACGACCCGGTAAAAGCTGATTAAGTCCGCATCAAGGTCATTAATGACCTCGTAGCGGGACGGCGCCTTGCTGAAAAATATCCAGCCGGCGCCGGCAAAAACCTCAACATAGGTCTTGTGCGTTGGAATGAGCGGAAGAATTGTGGTGGTAAGTTGTGATTTGCCGCCGATGTACGCCAAGGGAGAACGCATAAGATACTCCTGTGGTATCTCTCAGGGGCTTGCAAGCTCTGAGAGTGGACGTACATCAGCGGGAATGGTTGGCTACACCACAAGCGCAATCTTATACAGATTGGTGCGATGACCGCCACCATCGGCATCGAGCAGACCATTAATCGCGTCGATCGTCGCCCAAAAATTGCCAACATCAGCCATACTGACGCCGTCATTATCCCCGCTTAAATCAGCATCAACGATGGCGCTTCCCAGCGCCAACGAATCCCGGCGCTGGCGCAGATCACGCAGCTTATTGAGGGTCGTGATGAGGTTCGTATCCTCCGTCCGAACAAAACCAACATGGGCATTTTTTTCATCGATATTCATAATGTCTCCTTATGATTGTAATAATGTATAGTAGTGAGCATCAAGCAGCCTAGACCTATCAATCTGATAGCGTGACGGGTCTGCAGCTACGATAAATGAGATGTCATCCCCAGCGAGGACGACCTGGTACGACAGTCCGTCAATAGTCAGAAGCGGAAACACGTCGTCTCGAATCAGGTAGTCTCCATCCTGCGCAAGCGTGTACTCCTGGGGACGAATCTCCCCTTGTATAAACGTAAGTGATAAAGGAAGGCTCTCGGTCGGAGTCAAAGCCTGCGCTGTCCAATACCCCCGCAGCAACGGGAGCGGATAGGTCAGCGAGACATCAATAATCTCGCTGTCCGCGTCTGTCAGCGCCCCGGATAATTGCACGGTGCGGCCCTGACGTGTTGCTGTCAGGGAGAGATGCAGCGTCGGGTACTCCGGCGCAGCGGGCGGATGCGCGAGATCATAGGCCGCCTGATACTGCTCGATCTTGCCGCAATACTCAACAAGCCTGGTATAGCGATACTCCGGATCGCCGGTCTGTGTGGAGCCGGTGCTCAGATAGCCGCGCTCCTCATCCCAGCGCCGCAAAGCCATGCCCTGCGGCAAGGCTGGGAAGGACGGCTCATACTCCCGAATCTCATCCGCCGGACAATGGAATGTCTGTTTGGAATCATCGTTGAGAGTCATCGTGTCTTGTGTCTGTTGTACAATCATACTGCCTCCTTATGCCTTGATTATAAAGTTGCACACAAGCACGGGATGCACGGTATTGTGGGGCTGATCACCACCTATAATACCACTCTCTCCCCCCATACCGTAATAATAGTTCCCTTTTGGGCAGATTCCGCCGTACCCCTTGTGAGGTCCGTGTGAAGGCATCTCATCCACAGTCAACTGATGCTCCCACTCGCCGAGAGTCTCGCCCAGCGCCACCAGAGGCAGCCCACTGCCCTGGCCGCTGCCCATCGGACTCCGCCCGCGCATATCCGGCAGCCCAAACGTCGTGCTGCCGTCACCGGCCCCATAGGGCAGAGCCGGACTATAGCGCGCGAATAAGCGCTGATAGGCCGGATGCGTACGCGAGACCTCTTGGCCGTGGGCCCAATGACAGCCGGCCGGCTTACAGGGGCCGTCCCAGGCGTACAAACCGACCGGCCAGTCATCCGGCAGGGGGTTATCAAATCGCTCGATGTTACTGTTACTGGGTAACGTATTGAAAAAATGCCGCAGGCGGTAGGCCGAGGTCGAGACCAGGCAGGTCGGTGGCGTATCGCCACTCAAAGAGATCTTGAGCTTAGTATCACCGCTGATCGTGTCCTCACCAATCCAGACAAAATAAATTACATTGGCCTGGCGCGTGCCTGTATCCAGGTCGGCATCGAGGCTCAAGGTCGTCTCGTTGACGACCTCAAAGGTCTTACCTCCGTTGAGCGCCTTTCCGGGCTCGACAATAATGGCGTCGTCGGAGGCCCAGCGGTACCTGAGCGTGTCGGCGCTCGTTATGCCGACCAGCTCCTTGAGTATGTCGATCTCCCCGGCCACCTGCGCCATCACGGCATTGTAGAGCGCTAGGCGCGCCGCCTCGAACGATGTGCTCCAGACCGTCCCGGTCAGGGGATCGCCGCCCACAGCGTCGTGCTGCGGGGGATTGCTGAAGAGATACTGAGTAGACATCCTTAGTCCTCATAGTTTTCGGTCGCCGAACGCTCATCAATGACGCGCTCAGTGGCCGTGGTTGTTTGAGCGATGGCCTCAGCCAAATCGACTGGAGCTGTGCCCAAAGAAACGTCTTGTTGAAAGATCAGCCGATGGTCATCGGCTGGAGCCAGCACCGTCAATGTGCACTTGCGCACGGTCAATGTGCGGTCGTAGTCCCAATACTGGAGGCGTTGCTGCATACCAGGACGCAGCTGTTGTGGCAAGAGCGTCATCAGCGGCTCGGTGCGCGTATAGCTGACCGTCAGATGCGGCTCGGCATGGGCCGCGAGTTCGGCGTCCGCCACGGCCCTCGCATCCTCCAGACACAGCAGCCCGTCGCGGTCCTCAATCAACAAATCATAAAAACCATACCGCTCAATGCTCGCCTGATGACAGCGTGTCAGCCGGGCCGGAATCCTGACCGTCCCGGAGAGCACGAGGCTCTGGCCCACCGTCAGAATCGGATGGGCGCGAGTCACGATGACGCCACGTGAATAATCAATGCTGAAATCCTGCTCGCTGTTATCCTCGGCATAGTGCCGGCCAAAACTGACCGGCGTGTCGGGCTGCCCCGGCTCCTGAAGCACAAGCGCCGTCACCTCATACGGCACGGACGGCAACAGAAACTCGCGGGTCTCGCCGTCCCCCGAGACGCTCTGCGTCAGAGCCTCGACCTGGCTGTAGCGCACCATCACGCGATTGACCAGGCCGCTCGAATCCTCCGATATTGTAAGGTTGGCAAAGCGCTCCTGATCCGTGATGTCCCAGCTTGCAGGCAGCATCTCGGCCCGCGCAAAATGGGCAACGCGCTGCGCGTCAACCCAGAAGCTCAGGCCGCTCTGCGCGGCCAGGCGTGTACACACCACCAGCGGCGTCTCCAGGTCGGCGACAGCCTCTGTAATGCAGGTCCCTTGCTCGATCTCCAGATCCGTCTCCATCCAGGGCGCTGCCTCCTGCAGAACCTCGCGCACGATCTCCCTAGCCCAGCGATTGCGCCACGTGCTCTCGATCAGGAGGTGCTGCAGGCTCTCGGCCCAGCCCACTGCCCGACAGGCATATTGACGGCGATTGACGCCCAGCGGCGTCATCTTGGCCGATTGCAGCCATCCGCCAAACACCCGCGCGGAGAGTGTCCCGATGGCGATCACCACTGGGTCGCCGTGCTGCGGAGCCCGCTCGCCGTCCTGAATGACGATGCTGAACTCCGCAGTCGGCACATCCAGTTGGCCGGACTGCTTGACGTTCAGGCCGTCAATATACTGGAGCTGCGCCCCGTGTCCCGTATAGTCCGACGTCCCCAGGCCGCTGACCATCATGCCGCTCACGGTGGGCGTCCAATAGGGGCCGATCTGCACCAGCAGCCGGGTATCGCACCAGCCGCTGACCATCATGCCGCTGACGCCAACGCCGCTCACGGCGTAGTGGGCTCTGGTCGCATCGCTCATCGTCCGCGCCTCCGGCGTGCCGCCAGCTTGTTGGCGCTCTGCTGCATGGCCTGTGTGACCACACGGCGCACGTCCATCTCGCCGTGAAAATGATTATCGTGAATATCAACCTGAATCACGACCGGCTCGCTGCCTGGCAGCATGGCCTCTACGCGCCCTCCGGACGCGCGGGTCTGCACGACCGGGTAGCGCCGCAGGATGTCGGGCACGCGATGATGGGGGATAATCTCGTCTCCCACCGCGAACAGGCCCAGGGCCGGGCCGGGCGTGGTCAGCAGGCTCACGCTGCCCGAGCGGTGCCGCACGGCCTCCATGCCGCGCTCGTTGTAGATGACCGCCGCCATGTCGGAGGTGATCATCCCACCCGTCGCCATCTGCGGCACGCTGCCCTGCTGCTCCAGGATGAGCTGAATACGCTTCTCTTCGGGCAATTCGGCCAGCAGGACTCTCAGATTGTTGAGTTCCTCGCCGGCCAACCCCGTCATGCTTGCCAGCGCGTCCACATCGCCGCTCAAGGCGGTCGCCGAGAGCCCGGCCACGCCAAACATGTTGGAGGTCTCCAGGACGCTCACGCCCTGCTGGCCCATGGCCGTGGTCAGGGCCTCCACATTGCCACTCAGGCCGGTCACGGTGCTGTCGAGGGCTTTGGCCGCCGTATCACCGGTTGTAAAAATGGCGGCGGTAGTCGCGCCTTCAGTTCCGGCTCCGCTCAGCTTCCCCGACACGTCGGAGAGGCTGCCGCTCAGGGCATCGACCTCACCCTTAAATTCTCCGGCAGCGGCTTTGGCACTGTCGAGGCTGTCGGTGGTCAGGCCACCTTCCTCTCCGGCTCCGGAGAGTTGTCCCTGGACGCCGCTCAGGGCATCGCGCAGGGCTTGCATCTCGGCTTCAGTCGCGCCGGACGCCTCGGCAATTTCGAGCATTTTCAGCCCGGCTTCTTCCGCCGATAAGCCCATATCCTGAAAGCTCGCCATCATCTGCAAGCTGACTTGCGGGGCTTTTTCCATGTTGCCGGTGGCGCGTCCGACGGCGAGCACAAACTGGTCCATGGCAGTGGTGCCTTGCTCCCAATTCGCGCTGATGCCGCCAAAGGTTTGGTCCATCGTGGTGCCGGTTGCCTGGAGAAAGACGGAGTAATCGAAGCCAGCGGCGCGCATCGCATTGAAATTGGTTTTTAGGGCGGCTTCCATCTCAGCCCCGCCTGAGATATTCGAGGCGACGAAATCCTGAAAGGCTTCGGCAGCTTTTGTGCCTTCCGACTTGACATCACCAAACAAGGCCGATATGCCTTTCCAAACTCCGAAGATTGCACCGCCTGCCAGAGCCAGTGGACCCGCTGCGGCAGCAATCCCGCCAAGGGCCCCACCCAACCCTCCGAGGCCGCCAAGCAAACCGGAGGCCGCACTGCTCACGCTGCCGAGCGCTCCACTCAGCCCGCCGCCTAAAATGCCGGTCAGACTGCTGCCGAGTCCGCCCAGATTGCCGAGCGGGCCGAGCAAGCCGCTCAGGGCACTGCCTAAGCCTCCCAGCCCCTCACCGCCCAGCAAGCCGCCGACCGCGTCCTTAATATCTCGGATGGTACCAGGAATTTCAGCATATTTGCGTACGTCCTCCAGTCCATGCAATGCTTTCGTGAGAGGGCTGGGGTCAATCTGTTCGTAGGCGTCTCCGGTCTGTTTGGCAATATCAAGTTCCAGGCGGTTTCTCTCGATTTGTGTATCAATAGTGTCGATCTGCTGCTTGATCGCATCCCGCTCCTCGTCCGACGCATCCAACATGGTTAATTGCAACTGTTTTCGCTGTAGCTCTAAATCGGAAAGAGCATCTTCCTGAGCTTGATATTCTGAACGAAGTTTTGCCCCGCCTTCGTCAAGCAGTCCGAACATGCCTCCAAGCTCACCGATACCGCCGGAGAGCTTGCCCAGATTCTCACTCATGGCCTGGCCGATCTCCGCCGTGGTCATGAACTGCTTTTCAAGTTCTTGCGTTTGGGCTTCCAGGGCTTTCTTGCGCTGATAATCGCGTTGCAGTAGACGCGCGGCAAGTTGCTGATTTTCGTCGAGTATAATGCCCTGTTTTTCCAGGGTGTCGACAATGTCGCCTTCCTCCATCAGGCGCTCTTTGGCAGCAGTGCTCAGGTCATTCAAATAGGAAATCGAGTCGGCGGCGCGTTCACGCTGCATTGCCAATATCTGCTGGTTAGCGTCACGTTCCTCTTGCCAATGCCGCTGCATGGCCTCGGCGGATTTTTGTTGCTGGGCCGCCAGCCATTCAGCGGCCTTCAGGCGTTCTTGCGTGGCTTTGACCGCCTCTTTCTGCTGTGCGACTTCATCTTTTTGAGCGCCGGCCTTCTCCTTCAGGAGGCTGATTTCGTTCGTCAAGACAGACCGCTTGTTTTGTAATTCGACGATCGCGGCGCGAATGCCTTCTTTTTCTTCTTTGCCGGCCGCCCGGTATTCAACATTCAGATCGCGTATCTGCCGTTTCAAGTCTTCGGACAGACGCTGTTTCTCTTTTATCGCGACATTTGTGGTTTTGTACGCCTCATCGAGGGCGACCACTTCTGCTGTCATTGCCGTCATTTCGGCGGTTAATGCCTGGGCCTGAGCCTGGGAAACCTGCATGGCGTCGGTCATGTCCGGGAAAACAGAGTTGCCATAGGCGATGATGCCCAGGCGAGTGAGTTCCTCTTGCAGCTCGACGAACTTGGCTTTCAGAGCATCACTGGGTTCGATGGACTGCATGGTAGCCTGATGCAACCCCATGAAGACCGCTTGAAAGCTCTGGTTTAGGCGCTGGTTGCCGGAGATGAGGTCGCCGTGCTGGTGGCCGATCTCGTTCAGGCTGTCGAGGGCGGCGGACCAATCAATATTGTCGAGGGCGGCGGCGGTTGCCTCGCCATACTCTTCAGTGGCGGTTTTGGCGTTTTCGAGGGCTTGTTCGGCCTGCTCCAGGGGCTGAATCATGGCACCGACCACGTTCGTGTATTCGCCCATGTAGGCCATTTGTTCGGCCTGGATCGCGGCGTACTCGCCTGTCACCTCAGCGACTTCTTGCACCTCGCGGCTCAGGGTTGTCTGGTGAGAGGTCAACTTGTCGAAAGACTCTCCGACAAACTGGGCGGTTTTGGCGATAGCGTTGTGAAAGCCACCTAAGACGGTAATCATGCCCTCGATGACAGTGATAGTCCCTTTTATCGCGCCGGGCAGTGTGGTCTCAAAAAAGACGCGCGCTTGGTCCGATTCCTGCACCCATGTCCGAAATTGTTCGACAGCAGGGGTAATGTCGGTTTTCGCGACCTCTGAGAGCGCACCAGTCAACCCCTCCCCTATTGAGATTTTTACATCCTCAACATAGGAATTGAGTTCGTCGAACGCGGTGCCTTGTTTCTGGAGAGCTGTCTGAAACTCTTGCTCTATAGAGATACTTTGTTTTCTGGCCTCTGTCCCTTTATTGATATTGGCAGTAACCTTGTCTGTATTGCCAATAAGCGCATTCATCGTGCGGGCACCCTCACGACCGAAGATGTCGAGAGACGTTTGCGTTTGTGTGACGGAATTTGGAATTTCTCCAATACTTTCAAGTAAAGTATTTACAGAGCTGACAGCATCAGCAGCCATCGCTTTCTTGAAGTATTCGTAGAAACTCTCGGTCTCGCCTTTTGTTCTTCCTAGTATCTGGGAAAGTTTTTCTTGTGCCGATGTCGAACCTTGTAATGCTGTTTCCAGAGCACTTACCGACCGTTTAGTGCCCTGGAAAATTTGACTGATTGCCCCCTGATAGTTTGTCGCTCCCTGATTCGCATCTTGCCCGAGACTCACAAGAGTCGCGCCTATCCCGGCGGCCTCTTCGATCGAGATCTTGAGTTGCGGAGCCATCGTGAAGCTGTTGACAAACGTCGAAATCTGTTTCGCATTCGCTCCAGTCGTATTGGCAAGCTCGTTATATGTGGAGAGTATGCCTTCAGCGGCAGATGAGCTTTCGCCATGTAGTTGGATTACTTGTGCCGCGGCGTCAGCAATTTCAGAGACGCCCCCTGTAAATTCCGGGAGAGCAATCTTTCCTTTCGCGATAACTTCAGCAAAGCCTGCCAGCTCTTCACTCGCAGCCTTAAACTTTCCTGAAGAAATCTTGTCTTGAGCAATTCCCAGTTGACCGGCAATTTCTGTAATCTCAGCCATTTGGGTGGCCGCGCCCTCTCCCAATCCTTTTAAATCCAGAGCTGATTGGCGAAGAGTCCCGCTCAACTCTTTGAGATCGTCGCCTTTAATCCCAGTTGTCTTTGCAGCTCCAGTCAGGGCATCTTCGTATGATCGGAATTCAATAATGGATTCTGAGGAGAATTGTTTGACTCCACTAATAGCCCCCTGTAGACCGTCCGCCAAGACTTGCCCGGCGGAAAACTTAAAGGTGTCGTTGAGGTCTTTGCGGATGCCGGACAGGGAGGTTTTAAAGGCGGCAGACATCCCTCTCGACGCTTTTTGGGCGTCGCCGGGCAGGTCGTCGAGAATCCGGGAAATCTGGGTCAGCGCGGCTTTGCCCTGTTTGTTGTCGCCATTGATCTTGAGGAGGATGGCAAGTTGTTTATCGGTCACGGCCTCGGATGGCAGAGAGACGTCTGTTTGTCGGCGATACAGAACAGGACGGGTTGGGAACCCGCCCCTGCGGCGTTATTGAATCATATGCTCCAGGCTCCAATCGACTTTGACGATCGGGCGCTGGGGCTGCTGCGGTTCGGGTCGTCGGCTGCGCTCATGCCGCCGGACACGCCGCAGCACGGTCAGGTCGAAATCGAGCGCCACTGCCGGATCGGCTACGCCGATGAGGGCGCTGGGCCGTTGTCCGTAGCGCTGGGCGACGGCGTCGAGGTCGAGGAGCGTTTCCCCTTCCCCGGCTTCGATAAAGGGCGCAGACGCTCGACTTCTTGCGCCATGTTCGAAAAGGCGGCCTGGAAGATGCTGATCTGGTCGGCGTCCGGCAGATAGTCGAGCGGCAGAACGGTGTCGCTGACCGCTTCCGGCAGTGTCGTGACTTTGGGAAATTTCAGCGCTTCGCAGATTACCCACTCGAAATATTCGCGCTGCTGCTCGTGCCCGCTAATGGACGCGATGCCGTCCGTATGGGCTTTGGTCACAACAGCTTGCAGATGGGACGGCATCTTGCCGTAGCGCACATAATCGCCCAGGCTGATACGGCGCATCGTGACGACGATGCCGCTGGGGCAGGTGTGCTCAAAATCTTCGTTAATGGCTTTGTATAAGTCGTAGGCGTTCATCGTTTTGCTCATGTGTTACTGTCAAAGCTCACCCGGCTTCGCCGGGTCGCTTTGACACTCTTGTTTTTCGTGTGTTATCGTTTAGGCCGCGCCTTCGTGGTGGCTTTTCGGCAGGTTGATTTCGCCAAAGGCATAGGCGGTGCTGCGGCCCTCGACCCGTTTGGCGTCGAAGGTCATCTGCATGCCCACGCCGCCCGGATCGAGTTCAACCTCGGTTTCGTCGATCATCTCGGCGTCGTAGAGCATGATATAGCCCCAGTCGCCGCTGCCGTCGGTGGTCTCGAAGCTGACCAGAATGCTGTCGCTCTCGATTTCGGTTTCGGCGCCGATGCCGATGAGTACGCTGGTGTCGGTCATCACATCAAGCGAACTGCCGCGAATGGCGAGCTTGATGTTTTCGGCGGTGTTGCGATTGACGACAATCGTCAGTTGCGCGCCAGGGCCTTTGATGTAGCTCTTAATCGGCGAGCTGTAGTTCACGCATTCGATGACTTCGCGCGAGCCGAGGCGTTTGAATTTCGGGCCGGTGGACATTTCGCCCATTTCGCGCCCGGTGGCCGGGCAGCCGGCGGTCAGGGCCACGTTCGTGCCTTCGGTCGGCACATCCACGCCGTAAAACACGTGGCTCTGCGGGTTCATCATCAGTTCCGGTTTTTGTGTCAGAGGCATAATCGTTCTCCTTGTGGTTCTCTCCGTTCACCCCTGCCAGGGAGACAACACCCCTGGCAGGGCGTCCGGGTTCCTATTCCGTGTGCCGTTCATGAATGGCCGGGAGAATGTCCCGGAGCACGGCGGGCACGCGGAGGCCGTGCTGTGCGCAAAAAGCGTTGATGCCGCCAACCCGCCGGTCGAGGGCCTGCAAGAATTCTCGCATCGCCCCGTCGTGAAAGGCCGGGGCCAGGCCATGTTTCAGCCGGACCAGCGGTCCCATCATTTCAATCTCTCCCGATTCCTGCGCCAGGGCGTTCGCCAGAAAGATACAGGTATTCGGGCTGTCCTCGTCGCCGAGGGTTGTGCGCAGTAATTGTGCGATGGTGGCGACAGTGTGTGTCATTACGGTAAATCGTTCTGGTGTCATGTGCTGACCCTCACTTCGATGCGTCCGTAATGGACGAGCCATTGGTAAAAAAAGCGTGGTTCCGTTTCGACCAGCCGGGCCGGTCCTCGGTGGACCACGGTGTTATTGAGCCGGGCATCGCCTCTGAAGCTCTGTAGTATCGCGTCGAGCGCGGTATCGTGGGCGTGTTGCGAATCGCTGCCCTCGTAGGCGCGCAGCGTCTCGATCCAGATCGTGTGCTGCCAGGCGGCGTAGTTGTGCCCCCCGCTTTCTTCCTCGGCCAGTTTGCGGCGCACGATGGCGCAGTTGATCGCGCCGTCCGCCACAAAGGCGGCTTGCGCGATCGTGCCAGTGACCGCGTCGGACGGAAAGTAGTCGAGGGTGTTGCCGATGCCCTCGATTGCGCCGATTTTGCCGAGCAGATAGGCGAGGCAGGAACCAATCATGCAGTCTCCTTTTTGCGCGTTCTGTTCTTGGCTTTCGGCTTACTCCCTTCGGACGTTTCCGATGTTTCGGACGTTTCTACCGCGATGTCGTCGGCAAAATTCGGGCCTTCGGCAGCGGCGAGTTTCAGGCGATGGATTTCATCCACCATTTCTCCCACGCTGCAGTCAACCGGCAGTTCCAGGGCCATTGTCAGCACGATCTGGGCCGGGCCGGGTATCATCAATGCTTGTGTGTTCATTCGAAATTTTCCTTTTAACGGGCAGATCGTGGACCGGCCCCTACAGGGTGCGTAATAATTCGTCGCTGATATGCACGCCGATATTGGCGAGCATGCCGGCGATGCGGGCGGCGTTATCGTTCCAGGCGTTCTCGAACATCTTCCAGCCTTCGGGCCGGCCTTTGAAGCCGCGTTTGCCGATGTTTTTGGCTACGGCGATCGCGGCGCTTTTGGCTTCTTTGCCGCTGATGCCGAAATGACTCTCGACCCACGGAATTAAATCTTTATGGGGCGGCGGCGTGCTGCCCGGTTTGCGCCCGAATTCGATGGGTGGGCCATACTCCAGCGGGGTGCTGACAATGCCCTCCAGGCTCAATCCGGCTTCGCGCACTTCCGTGCCTTCGTCGAGGCTGGCTTTCAGTCCGCCGCTCTGGCTGCCGCTGCTGGTGGGCATGCGCTGGGTGACTTCGCCTTTTAGCATTTCGACGATGATGCGCAGTTCGGCTTCGGCGCGGTCTTTCGACACGCCGTCCATCTTCGCTGCGGTTTTTTTGAGGGCGGCCGCGTGTTGCTTGGCGCGCTGGACGGATACTGTAAACTCCATGTAAATAGCCTGTAACGCCTGTTTACTGCCAACCCTGCCAGGGTTGCCTTACCCCTGGCAGGGTGAGCGTGTTATACGAGGGTTGAACGCCCTCGCCAGGTTTTCATTCTGCCGGAGGCGCGTTGGGCGGAGGTGCTGCCGCCGCCGCAGGCGCGTTCGTATTCGGCGTGAAAGTCTTTGGCCAGGTCCCGAAATTTGCGGGTCTGATTCTCCTGGTCGATGGTCACAGCCCCCATGCGGGGGGAAATATTGCTGGCGTAAGCGGCAGCCAGCCGCGTACAGGCAAAGCTGGCTGCCAGGGCCACCACAGCCGGTGCATCTCCGGAGGGAACCGTGGACGCGGTGTCCGTGATGGTATGCGCAAGCGTGTAGCGCAGCCGGTAGGTCTGTCCGCTCGAAAAATAGCCGATATGCCGGTACAGGCGCGGCGTGTCGTTGGGCCGCAGCTCGATGCTCAGACGGTTACGCCGCACTTCGCTGGGGTGCGACCGGTTGTCGAGTTCGTCCAGGCGAATCAGGTCGGAGGTCTCCGGGTCCCAGTCTGCCGGCAGCTCCAAAAAGGCGGTGCCGTCGCCGCTCAGGTCAATGATGGCGCTGTGCGGATGGGCCTGGCTGTATTCGCTCAGGGCGTCCTCCAGCGCTTCGGACCAGTCGGCGTCGCTCAGGCGGCTGTCTTCGTCTTTGGCTTTGTGCTTGATGCGGTCGATGTAGTCGGTCTGCGTCATGAGTGTTCAGCCGCGACGTCACGCGAAGAAAAACCCCTTTGCGTGACGTCGCGGTTAAAAAAAAAACGGCTCCTGTTGCGGGGAACTGTCTTGTATTTTCGTCAACCCCAGGGCTTATGTTTTTGCGCCTCGGAGCACTCCCTTCCGGCGCAGTATTCTTGTGTCGCAAGGAGCGCGGGCTGTCGCCGAACAGCCGGACACATGCGCCAACTCTGCCGGGTTGGCGATACGGCGCTCCTGCTTCGGGCGGTTATTTCTTGGCGGCTCTCGATTTCGTCGCGGTCTGCCGCTCGGCTTCGATGGCGATGTCGAGGCATCGCAAAATCTCGAAAAGCACGTGCCAGCGATTGGCGTATGGTTCAGGCTCCGGCATTTTCGGATACAGCTTTTTCGCGAGATGCTGAATCGCCCGGTTGACGTTGTCTTGTTCCCCCTGCGTGGGGTCGTATTCCAGAATATCCATGTTGTGTCACATGCACCCCTGCCAGGGATAACAGAACCTTGGCAGGGGTGATGCTTAGGCGCTGGTGCCCAGGCGGGCCACGCCGCGATAGTCTTCCCAGCCGATGCCGAATTCGTGGCGGCCTTTCCAGGTGAACACGTCTTTCAGGAAGGCGTTGCCCATGGTCGGGTCGTTCTGCACGAAGATTTCCGGCACTTGCTGATTGTTGATAAAACCGACTTCCAGGGTTGGGTAGACCTGCGGATTGACGCTCATGTAGATGTAGTCGCTGCTGCGCAGCAGGCCGTCATCCACGATGATGCAGTTTTCTTCTTTTATCCGCAGCACGTTGGCGTCGTTCAGGTTGTCGCCGGGGGTGCGCTCGCTCAAAATGTAGACCAGGTTCTGGTCTTCCAGGCTGAGAGGAATCACAACGTACTGCCCCTGCAATTGCAGCCAGATGTCGGAGCCTTCGGCTTTCTGGGCTCGAATCAGGCGTTTGAGGGCCAGCATGTTGTCGTGCGTGATGGCCGCGTTCAGCAGGTTGGCGTGGTTCGCCGCGTCGTACACCGGGTGCGTATCCCCCATCGTGCCGTTGTTCAGGGCCGTGTTGTAGTTGACGAATTTATCGAAAAAGGCTTTGTGAAAGGTGTTCTGCCCGGCCAGGCGGAACATCATCAGCAGGCGGTCGATCAGGCTGACATCGTCGCGCAGAATCATCTCCCGTGTAATCGGGAGCAGTTCGCCCTTTTTGCCCGGGGTGTAGGTTTCTTTCACCTCGGTCGGCACGTCGAGTTCCAGATATGCCGCACCTTCGGCCACGTCGCGCCATTCGCTCCAGCCGGCCACGCGAATAATTTCCTGCTCGCGGAAATCCCTCAGCCCGCCGGTCTTGATGCGGCTCAGTTTGCTCCAGGGCACTTCGTTCGGCATCCAGTCCTGAATCAGTCGCCGGTTGATGCTGGTGCCTACCGCGTGCGGCAGGGTGGTCTGCATGGTGGTGCTGGCTTCCAGCAGGCGCGTACGCGAATGGGGGGACGAGAAGTCGAAACTGACGTCCGCGTCGCCGGTCAGGCGCGTATAGAGTTCGCGCAGGCCGATCCGGTCAACTTGATAGCTGTCCAGGGCCCGGTTGCTGGCTTCGAGGCCGTAGCGCCGCATGCAGTCGCGGCTGGTGATGCCCTGGCGGGCTTCGAGGGCTCGCAGCGATTCCTTAAACTTGCTCGGCACCACGCCGAAGAGCAGATCGCAGGCTTGCTGCACTTTGTCGCTGCTGCTGGCCATCACGCGCCTGCCGGTCATGTGCTGTCCGCGGCCGTCGTCGCTGACCAGAGAGATGACTTCTTTATAGCCTTTAATGGTCTTCGCGATCTCGTCGGCGTCCGCCGCGCGTCCGGCGAATTTGCTGGCCACCAGGGTTTTGACCGCTTCGTTCAGGTGCTTTTCCTCGGAGAGCATGTCTTTAACGAGCAGTTTGGTCAGCAGCACGTCGGCTCTGGAGGCTTGCACGGGCAGTTTCTTTTTCTTCTCGTCGTCGCCGTCTTCCTCCTTGTCCTCGTCGTCTGCGTCGTCGTTTTCCTCGTCTTTTTTGGGCGGGAGAGGCTTTTTGTCGTCTTTCTCGTCTTCGTCCTTCTTCTTTTCGTCCTCATCCTCGGAGGCGAGCAGGAGGTGGGCGACCGGATCGAGCCCCGCTTGCAGGGCGCTATACACCGCTTGCAGGCGCTCGGCCTGGGATTCGCTCAAATTCTCCGGGCGCTCGCCATCGGCAGTGGTGATGCCGACAGAGGCCAGAATCGTCAGGGGCGCAGTGCCGTCCTGATAGGCGATGCCCTGGTGTGTGAGCCAGGTTTTTAACTCGTTGGCAATGTTCATGGGTTTTCCTCGTGTGTGCCGGGGTTTCGTGAATAAGCCCGCGCTGGCGAGCAGATCCGAGAAGCCCCCGCCGCGTCCCGGATGTGTGACCATATCGGTCGAAAACAGTTCGTCGATTTGCAGCACTTCGTCGATGCGCCGTCCGTCGGGCAAGACTCGCGTGGTCAAATGGGCCGGGTCGGTCACGTCGCCGTTGATGCTCAGGCCGAAGTCTCCCAGCTTGCCGGCCGCAGCCGCCATGCGCAGCAGATTGCGCATGTGCTCGGTGGCCGGCTCGAACCAGCCGGTCAGGGCATAGGCCCCGTCGATCTGTTCGATTTGCGGCTCGGAGGCCAGGCCGATCACGTTGCTGGTGATGACGCCGCTGGGGAAGGCGATGCGCACATCCGGCGGCAAATGGTCGGTGACGCCGCCTTCAAATTTCAGGCTTTGCACCCAGACCTTATCGAACAAGGGCAGCGAGGCTTCGAGGCCTGCTTTCCAAATCCCCCAACCGCGTCCGGCGGTCTCGCCTTCGTTGATGTACACCAACTTATATCGAGTGCCGGCGCCGGCAGGAGACTGTAGTGAAGCTATGACGTGTATTCGCATGCCCCTAAGATCGGCGGGCCGGGCAGGTTTATCAATGGAGGAATGTTTTGCATTGGAGATTGTGGGGGGTGGAGTCTTTGTCTTGCACAAGCAACTGTTCTTGTTCCTCGAACAGAGGGCACTCGGCGAAAATATGGTCGGGCACACCGCCGGGATATTTGCGGCAGACGATCGTATAGTCGTCGCGGCTGATAAACTCGGCATGGCGGCAAAACCGGCAAATCAGGATCGTAAAATCCGGCATACGTCCTCCTTACTTCTGGTAGTGGGGAAACAGCATCTCAAAGAAGTGCTGCGCTTCCTGGTCCGACTGTAAACTGTGCAGAGCATGGCCCGAATCGGTCACGATGTCAAGCACATCTTTCAGTTCTTTCGCGTAGCGCGACGACAGATCGCCGCACTGCGCCGCCCGAAAGGCTTCGGCAAAGGCTTCGATGTCGCCGCCTTCCGCGGCCCGCCGCGACAAGCGCCAATCGTCGGCCAGCGGATTGGTGCGGTAGGCCGCGTCAACCTGCGTGTGCCAGGTCGCGGTCAGCCAATTGGCCGCATCGCTGCTCCCATGCAGCAGCGTGTCGTGAACGGCGTGACCGAACTCGTGCGCCAGAACATCCTCGAAAGTCATCCCCATATCCGCAAGACGGCTCTGAAGCCTCTGGGCGCTGCCATAGAGCGCTGGATTGAGCAGAATGCGCTGATTCTCGTAATGCGCGGGCGTGTTCGGCCCCCAATTCCGCGTCGCGTCGCCTTCGATATATTTCAGATGCCTGGCCACGTTCGGGTAGGCTTGCGTCAAACGCGTGAGTTCCCGCACCGTTGGGCGAATCGCTTTCGGATCGAGATCGGGAAAGTAGGCGGCAATGCCGGCGTTTTTGACCTCTTGTTCGAGCTGGATCATTGTGGGCTCCGACATGCCGGGCACCACGACCGAGGGCGTGGGCGGATTGTCGGCCAACACGAGGTAGCTGGAGCAGCCGCAGCGGATGACCTCGGAGGCCGGCAGGCGCGGATCGTGGGGCCCGTCAGCCGGATGGCCGTTGACGTCGAAGTCCTCGGAGATCGGGATCGGCGGCTGGCTGCCGAGGCTGACATGGCTGGAACGCGGGTGCTGCATGTTGCCGCTGTGAGACCATTGTTTTTTCATGCGTCCCGGCTGCATGAGCTCGATGCGGCGGTAGCGCTCTTGCGCCAGGAGGTTATAGACCCGTCCGCTTTCGGTGCGCCAGATCGCTTCGGCCCGGCGCTGAATGCTGCCGAAGAGGCCGGGGTCGTCGAGGCTTTTCGCCAGACTACGAACGAGGTCGCGATGCGTCATGGTGCCGAGGATGGCCTGCTGCAACTGGCTCTGAATGTTGGTTTTGAGGTCGGTCGTGAGTCCGCCGATTAGTTCTCCGGGGGAATAGCCGCTCAGAAGTTCGACGCTCTGGCGGCTGATCTGAGGCAGGCTGATGTTGATGCCGGCGCGTTCCAGGGGACGATCGACGCCTTCGCGCACGTGGTCGGCGACGCGATCGAGGTCGGCGTCAAGGGCTTTGCGGTAGCGGGTGGCGAGGCTCTGGGCCGTGCGGTCGAGGCTGTCGGAGAGCTGGGTGTAGTACCACTCGCTATACTCGGTGGGCGCGTCGTTCAGGCGCAGGGCCAACTCAGCCTGCGTCTCGCGTAAGATGGCTTTGGCGCGTTCGATGCCCTCGTCGGTCAGGTGGCCGATGTGTTGGGCGGCGGCTTTGGTCTGGGCGGCAAATTCCTCGGGGGTCATATTCTCAGCCGCGCAAGCCGCGCAAGACGCGAAGACTCGCGAAGACCCCCCTTTGCGTCCCTTCGCGTCTTGCGCGGCTTCACGGGTGTCAGGCATAGTCTTCGGTGACGTAGTCGTCTCCCTCTGTCTGCTGCGGCTCCTGGTATTCGCCGAGTTCCGTGCCCAGGTCTTCCAGGTTTTCGCGGTAGACGCGGCGCGCTTCTTCGGTCGTGAGCCACTGGCGGTCTTCGGCGACTGTGAGGGCGGCGGTCAGTTCGCGCATGGTGGTGGACATCTCTTTCATGTCTTTCTTCGAAATCGTGGGCAGCACCATGTCGAACTCATCGGGGTCGAAGCCGGCCTGCACGGCCTGATATTCCAGGAGGCTGCGAAAGATGGCGGCCTGTTTGTCTTGCTGGCGTTCGAGGCCCAGCACGGTCGTAAAGGGCAATTCCTGCGCGCTGGCGCGGTTGGCGTCGGTCCCGTCGCCAAACCAGGTGGGCGGCATGCCCGGGCCTTTACCGCCAATGGCGTAGTTGCGGACAATGCGATGCTGGGTCTCGTGTTCGCTGGCTTTCAGGTCGGGGGCGTTGAGCTGCCAGCTCACGCGCTCGTTATGGGCGTTGACCGTGTATTCGTCGGGCACGTCGTTGTCTTCGAGGAATGCCTCGATGTCGTCATCGTCGGCCCCTTCCAGCGTGACGTCCCACAAGATCCGCGAGGCCATGTCAGCCCGGCGGCGCATGGAATAGAGCACGTCTTCGGCATCCACAGCCGGGTCGAAGCTGGCCAGCAAAGGGGGCGTGCCGCGCAGGTTCGGGTTGTCGTCGTCTGCCGAGAGAATACGCGGGTTGAGGGGAAAGTAGACACACTCCACATGTTTGTCGATTGTTTGTTTGAAGGCGGCTCGCTGGGCGCGGGTGGCCGTATCGAAGAGGGCTTCTTCGGGCTGGGTCGGGTCGAGCACCGTGGTCAGAATCGGCTGTTTGGCGTCGAAGGTGCTTTTCAATCTGACGCCGGTCACGATGAAAGGATTACCGGGGTCGGTATAGGTGCGGTCGATGTTGTAGGGCTCGACAAAGCCGACGCGCACGCTGCCGTCGGGGCGGGTGAAAAAGGTGAAACAGCATTCGCCGAACACGCGCAGCCAGGCCGTATACACGTCTTGCAGCCAGGCGAAATTGTTGAGCCGGTCGCGTTTCCAGAAGCGGTCGAGGCGCTTTTGTAATTCGGGGTTCTCGGTTTTATAGTCGAAGCCTTTGCCGCAGATCACGTCGGTGCTTTTTTCGATCATGCCGCCGATCAGATTATTGGTGTAGTAGAGCCAGTAGGAGAGCGTCAGCAGATAGTCCTGACGGGGCAGCAAGAGGGGCGATCCGTTCAGGCCGCGCCAGGCGGCCATATCGTTATCGAGCATGCTGCTCAGGCGTTCGTCGCGAAAGCTGGCGACCACGCGGCGGCGAAAGCTGCCGTCGGTCTTGGGGCTTCCGGCCTTTTTTTTATTGCGGCCCGCGATGTAGGGCGAGCCGTCGGCTGTGAGTATGCGTGCCATATTATCGAAATATCCTCCGTCGTCGTGGGTGGGGGCGTTTGCCCCGTTTTTGTCCACTCATGCGTCGGCCCTTCCGTTTCTTGCCTTCCGCCTTCTGCTTTCTGCTTTCCGCCTTCTGCTTTCCGCCTTCCGCCGACTGCCTTCCGCCCCTTCGCTGGCCGTAGGCGGCTTTCATGGCTTTGTCTTTGGCCATCATAAAGGCGTAGGCCAGGGCATCGGGTCCGTCGTCGTGGCTGCCGTTCGGGAACTCGATGAGCTGCTCGATCAGTAGGCCGATGTCGCCGGGGTAGCCGTTGTGATACAAAAAGCGAATGTAGCCGTCTTCGATAAAACCGGCCAGGTTCTCGATGCGCGTGAATTTGCTGCCCACCGAGTTGATGCCGAGGGTGCGGATCGGGTAGCCTTTTTTCTCGGCTTTGTTTTTGAGCAGCTCTTTGTAGAGCCGCTGAAAGCCGTTGGTCTCGAAGCCCTGGTGCACGCCAGGATATTCGGCGTCGATGCGGTACATCTCTTCGAGCACGTCGTTGGTGGTTTTCTCCTGTTTAATCCAGGCCCAGCGCACGGTGTAGATGCCTTTAACCATCGAGCCGAGAACGATGGCTTTGTAATCGTGCTGTTTGGTTTCCCCTGCTGCGGGGTCGTAAAAACAGGTGGTGATCATTGGTGATTGTCTCAATCGTCACATCTCGTTTCTAAGCCGTTGCGTCCCTGTGTGTCCTCTTGTCTGTCTTGTGTGGCGTTCATCGCTCCTGGGGACGATTAAACGCGGTTTAAACGATTTTTACGCGGCTGTTGCCATCTCAATAAATTCGTCCGGATGCACGTTGCGAATCCAGGCTTCTTTAATGATGCTGTCTTCGTCGCGCGGGTCGTTCATATATTCCTTCGCAAAGCGTCGCGGTTTGATGCGGCGTTTGATGCGCTCCAGGCTTTCCAGCGTGAAACGCGGAAACCAGAGCGGATACGGCTTGCCGTCGTCATCGGTCATGATGGCGCGCCAGATGACGCCGAGCCTGGCGATTTCCGGGTATTCCGGGTCGGGCGCGTTGTTGATGTTCAGGAACCGGGCCAGCATGGCTTTGCGGCTGAGCATCGTGCCGGTGCCGACAAAGGTTCCGCCGCCGTCGCTTTCGGGTTGTAAGCGGTTATACAAGACTTCCAACACGATATCGATCAGCTTGTTGGTCTGGGCCGCGTTTCTGGCCTGGGCATCGGTTTCGATGTCGTCGAACCAGATCCAGTCGTTCCTGGGGCCGCGTAAGCCTTGCTCTCTTCCACGGCAGGTGATCTTAATATCGCCTTTGGCCGTGAAGTCCCCGGCGCTGCTGCCGGTGATGATGCTGCCAAAGTCCTGGATGACGCGGGCGTTCTCTTCGATTGAGATGCGCAGCGGCTCCAGCAGTTCGGCGGCCAGGTCTTTACTTGCCGAGACGGTAGTGGCGCGATGGATCTGCCGGTGACAGGTCATGCGCGCCAGGCAGATAATGCCCCGCGTGGTTTTCGCGTGATTGCGGGGGGCCGCGTAGCAACGAATCTCGTTGTCGCGCGCGGCAAAACCCTCGGAGAGCACCTTATGAAAGGTCGGCGACGCCTGGCGGTACAGATGGGGCAAGTAGGTGCTGGCAAAGGCGTCGTCGTCGTGGCGCGTGGCCTCGATGCGTTCGTCCCGCAGGTCTTTGGGCAGCGGGTCGCAGGCTTCTTTCATCTTCTTGCGCAGGGCCGCCAGTTTGCGTTTCAGCTCGCGGGTCATCGCAGGCGCTTCAGCTCCCGTTTTGTTTCGGCGTAGGTGTCCAGGGCGCTTTCGATGTCGAAGACGATGCTCTTCAGGCTGTCGAGGTCGAGGTCGGAGGCGACCGTTTCGATGGTGTCGCGCACGCGCTTTTCGCCGTAGCGTTCCAGTTCTTGCAGGTTGCGATCCAGTTTCGTGAGGGCCGCAGCCTGGCGTTCCGTTAATTCATGCTTGCGTTGTGTACTATCCATCTCTTTCTCCATTCGTGAAATTCGATGACTGATGACTACGGGTTCGAGCCGAGCAGCAGGCTGAAAAAGTCGCGAATCTTCTCAAAAAAGCTCAAGAGGAACAGCAAGGCCGCAAAGCCCCCGGCCACGTAGCGCAGGTGCATTTTGATTTTGCTGATGTCGCTGCTGTGCACCAGGTCTTTTTTATTCAACTGCTCGCGCAGGCCGGTGTTCTCGGTATGCAGGCTGTCAAGACGTTCGTGCATGCGCGTAAATTGACCAATCACCATGCCTTCATGCACGCGCTGGCGTTCGTGCATGGCCCGCATTTCGCCGCGCACCTTTTCGATCTCCAACAAGAGATCCTTATGAATGGTGCAGCCGTCTTGCTGCTGGCGCAAGCCGCCTTCTATCGAGGAGAGCAGGCGTTCCAGGCGTTTAAAGTATTGGTCCATGCTCGTCCCCCTCTCGCCGGTCGATCTGGCGCAGGTCGCGCAAGGTGGCAAACAGCTCGTGCATCAGCTGCTCGGCAGCATCGATGTCGATCTCGCGATAGCCGCCGCTCGGGAAAAAGCGCCAGCTCACTTCGGAGATGCAGCGATTCACCTTAATTTCCAGGTCGCGCAGGCGTCGCTGGCGCTGCTGTTCGTCGTGCTGCTGCTGCTGGTTCAGGCGCTGCTGGAGCTGGTCTCTCATTGCTGGTCCTCTAGGTCGTGGAAAAATTCGTCGATTTCGTCGGTGAAGGCCCGCCGCTCTTCCGGGTCTTTGTATTTGTGCATCAGGCGCTCGACAAAGCGGTCCATGACTTCGATCGCTTTGGTCAGGAAATGCTCTTCCGACACTTTCAGGTAGTTCTGTAAGGTCTTATCGAGTTTGGCCAGGGCGTCGGCAGTCTTGTGGTCGATGTGCTCGCCGTCGAGCAATTCCTGCTTGGCTTCTTCGATGCGTTCGACAATGGCGGCGGGGCTGACTTTGCGCTTTTTGCGCTTCAACACCCAGTTGCCGGCCTTACACCAGTCGCCAATGGTCTTGCGCGACACGGGCAGCAGGTCGGCAATCTCGTCGATCGTGCGTCCGGCTTCGATGTAGAGTTTTTCGGCGGCGGGGCCGTACTGCTCGCGTTTGCCCATCAGTCGCCTTCCTGGCTGTAGCCTGCCGAGCCGGTCGCCTGAATCGGCGGCAGGGTGGTGCCGTGTCCGTACAGGGTTGTATACTCGGCGACGGCGACCGGAATCTGGTCATCGATGCTCTGCGGCTGTTCGGCGTCGAGGCTGCGCGAGCTGTCGGCGGCGTCGGGTTCCGGGGCGTCGAGCCCGGCAATGCGCAGGGCCGCGCCTTCGAAAATCTTCGCAGCGTCCCGGATCTTCCGGGCCAGGGCGTATGCGTCGTTGACGGTCTCGACGCTGACCAGGCGCCGGCAGATCGCGAAGAGCGCATCAAAATCGAGAGATTGGCAATGAGTCTGTCGATCGTCCATATCGTGTCTCCTCTTGAGACGCACGGCTGTGCGTCTGTGCGAATGTGTGTACAGGAGACACGATAGGAGGGCGGGGCGGGGTTATCAATGGAGGAATGGTTGGGATTGGAGATTGTTGATGTGAGAGTGAAGATTGGGGAGACGATGGATAAAAAAATGCCCCGGTCTCGATTGAGGCCGGGGCCATGGATGAACGTTGCACTTTTGACCCGAAAGGACGAGTTTGGAAGGCATCTTTCAGACGCTATAGTTATTGACACTCTTGACCAACGCCCACGGGCACGAGGTCACAGAGCATTTCGATTGTTATATACCCTCCACAATCTTGCACCCTTCCATATGGCAAAAATCGCCTGTACACAGCCTGTAAAAACCAAAACTCTTGACGGCGGTTTTGGTCAGCACCAGCGCCTTGTTATAAGGCGGCCCCGGCATTACCCGCGCGGTGTTTCGGTTCGAGGCTGCATCTCATACATTTCTGAGATAATCGCTTCTGGTATTTCGTCAAGAAGCTTTGTGACTGCTTCGCTTCTTGTGTCGGCTTCAATATACTTCCTCTCTGGCATGACTGTTTTCTGTGTATGATAATTGACCAAGTATCTCATGTTAGCCTCATAGGGTGGTGCCGTGTCCGTACACTGTATAACTCCACCCTCTAAAATTTTGCGTGTCTCTAATATAGCTCTCCTTCGTCTAACGTCGTCTTCTTCGGATGCCGAGCCGCTCTTGTTCTCTGTCGCAATCTTGATCATCATGGCGCTGCCTGTGTCTTACTCTTTTCATATTCATTAAGCTGCTCCTTTCCCGTGAATGCGCTTGTTATGAAGGCGTTCCTGCAACGCCTTCTGTTGTTGTTATGCTGGCAACCTCCCGGATATGTGCTCTGGTGTCGAATGCGTCATACTTCTCGGTTTTGATTAATGTGTAGCCTTCTGGGGCCACGCCGCGAAAATAGCGTTTCACCAATTCCCGCTGCACCCGCCACGCGAGTTTATCGCCGAGCGACTTGACCAACATCAAATATCCGCGGCGACCCATAATGGTTCATTATTTGCGTCCAAAAAGACTCTAACCTGATGTTCTTGATACTGAAACGGTACAATCTGTTGTGTGTTCATGCGGTTCCCTCCGTGTTGGCCGCGCTGTCGCGTAGCGCGGCAATGGTTTGACGTAATTGGGCGATGGTCTCAGCTAAAATGTGCTGGCTGATGTCGCGCCAAACAAGCAAGTGTGTCTCGGTGTACACATCGGTCAAGCCGTTGTGCAACACCTCGAGCACGGCGGCCGTGTAGCGCAGCAGGGGCAAGGCGTCATGGATCGCCTCGCGAGGATTGGTCGATAAGTTAGGCATATTACTACCTCCGAAAAATAGAAAAAGCCCGATGAGGGCCTACTCTTTCAGACGAAAGAATGCAGTTCGCGAACGGATCGCTCCGCATCAATATGTTGTCAAGAAATTTTTTCATGATGCTGTCATCTCTGGGGTGGGCGTTCTTGCCAGGCCCTGACACCCTCCCATTGAGAAACCTGCTCAACAGTCATGATGTCAAGCGCTTGGTCAATGAGTCTTGCAGCTTCTTTCAGATGTTTCTGCTCAAGATTTCTCTGCTGTCTTCTGTCGCAATCTCGATCATCATGGCGCTGCCTGTGTCTTACTCTTTTCATATTCATTAAGCTGCTCCTTTTCCATCGGCGAAAGTCGTTGAATGCGCTTGTTATGAAGGCGTTCCTGCAACGCCTTCTGTTGTTATGCTGGCAACCTCCCGGATATGTGCTCTGGTGTCGAACGGCGTTTCGTCTGGGGGCGCAAGCGCGATCGCGCTCTGGGCACGATTTGCCTGGTGTGTTTGTGCCGGGCCTGAGCCACATCTCGTGCCGATCCAGACCGTGCGTTCAAGGCGTCTTCGTCATGCATTCGTCCTCCTCCTCGTTCATCGATGTGTTCGCAGGTGTCCAGGGTGGATTTAAATCCTTGGATGCCCTCTCAACGAGTTGGCTCTGTTCATATCTTCGGGGGTCTCTCCCATTATCTAACTGCAAACACGCGTCCATCCATGCCCAGCCTATAGCCTCGAACCGTACTTTTTGTAGCAGTCTTTCAAGCTGGTTACATGCTTTTGTTGTTGGATAGATGCCATATTCATCAGGGTGATCTAACATTTCGCTGATTATATTACAAACCTTCGATCTATCCTGCGTGACTCTTTCAGGAACGTCGCACATATTTTTTATACTCCTCAAAATACCTTGGTAAACAAAAAAAACCTATCATCATCGCGTGTGGGCTTTCCGGCCCGGCCATAGGGGGTGTTCGGGCCGCCGGGCTTGCGGATCGGCGCATGCATTTCGATCAGCTTGTTGCGGATGGTCCAGAGGCTGAAATTCATGCGTGCGGCTGTCTGTCGCAGGCTGCCGGTTTCGCGATAGATTTCCAGGATTACCTCCTGAATGGTGTCGTAGCCCTCACGTGTGGCCGCGTCCTGCCAGTAGGGCAGCAAGCGGAGGTGCAGGGTCGCGCAACACCTCATGCGTGTGCCGCAACACCGGCGAGGCGCGTGTCAGCTCAGCACGTCCTCCTGCTTCGGTTTGCCCGTCTGGCCCCAGAAATTATGCTGCCCACCAGGGCGTCCGGGCATGGGTTCGCGCATGACAAGCAGCTTGTCGCGGACGGCGGCGCGGCTAAAGGTGAGCCGCCTGGCGGTTTCGGCGATGCTGCCGGTCTCGCGAAAAATGCCGAGTATCGCGACTTTGGGGCTGTCGTAGCCGTTGCGCTCGGCGGCGGCCTGCCAGTAGGGCAGCAGTTTGAAATGCAGCCGGATTGCCGGCAGGATAAATCGGTCCTGTCCTTTGAGCGGCAGCAGCAATTGCCGTCGCGCTTCGCGGCGCTTCTTGCGTCGCTTGAGTCGGTTTGCCATGTCGGTTCCCTCCGTGATAGACCTGTGTAGTCGTGCGGTGTTCACGGCCGTGCCACAATCTCGATCTGTCTGGTCGGTTTGCCGCCCCGTGCCCGGCGATAGGCGCTGTGCAGCAGATCGACGTAGTGCTCGCACAGCCAGGCCCGGTGCACCTCGGTCGGCACTTGCAGGCGCAGGGCCTCGTCGGTCACTTCGAGCGGCACGATCGGGCGCACCCAGGTGTTGAAGCTGGGGGCGTTCAGGCTGCGCTCGATCACCTCAAGCATCTGCCTCCAGGTCTGTTGTTCCTGGTGTGTTCTCATCTCATGTGTCCTCTTCTGTTGTCGGGCGTGGGCCGCATCGGCGGCTTTTGCCAGGTCGCGTACGGGCGGAAAGCCGCAGTCGATCCGATATGTGTGCGCCACTTCCCGAATCTTCTTAATGGTCGCCGGGCTGAGACGCTGCCCCTGCTGCGCCTTGCGGTAGACGCTCGGCACAAAGGTGTCGCGCTCCCACTGATTCATGCGGTAGCGCTCGACGTACAGGGCGTTGACGAGGATCGTCAGTTGCGTGTAATAGGGGCGTATCAGCCGTAAGATCATCGCTTCCAGGGCCTGCACGACCTTTGCGCCCTCTTGTGTGGTGCGCGGCTGTTCCACGCCGCACACGCGCCGATTAAAGCCCCGCTGCCGGGCGTCGTTCCAGCGCAGATCCTTATAGCATTGCGCGATCGTGGCGCCCATGGCGGCAGTCATCAGTCTGGTTCCTGGCATGCGTTCCTCCGTTCGCAGAAGTCGATGATATACGCCTGGATCGCTGCCAGGTCGATGTTGTTTGGTATGTCTTTCGGGGTGCCGTCCGGCCCGAAGCTGTCCGGGAAATACTTGCGGCACATGGCCCGGTGGTGCTCCTCAAAGGCGCGCTGCGCCGCTGCTCGTGAGGATCGATAAGATGCCCTGTACAAGCCGTCGTACAGATTTCTGTAACATGCGGGGCAATAGTGCTCGTCGAACAGTGTGCTCTGCACCACATTCCCCCACCTGCTGCAGCGGGGGCAGAGGCCCTGTTTTGGTGTGCGATAGTAGGCCATCCATCCCCCTTTAATATGGCGTGCAGCCAGAGAGCACAAGCAGCAGGGCGATGATCGCTCCAATCAGGAGCAGGGAGGCTTTGATGCAGAGCCGGCGCTGCCAGTGATACAGGGCGGCGAACACCAGCCCGCTGTGTGTGAGTCGTGTGAACCATTGTTTCATGTGTGTTCCCTCCTTCGGGCGCGGCGCGCATCGTCGGCCTTCGCGAGTTCCCGAAAGCTGGGGAAGCCGCAGTCGACGCCGCGCACGTGGGCGATCTGCCGGGTTTTCTTGATCATCTGCACTGTCACCGGTTTGTGCTGGCTCAGGCGGCGCTGCTGGTCGGCCACAAACTGGCGTTCCCACTCGCTCAGGTCGGCGCGATTGGCGGCCAGCGTGTTGACGAGCACCCGCAGCTGCGGGCGATAGGGCCTGACCAGGCGCAGCAGCATGGCGTGCAGGGCTTGGTAGAGCTTCTGGGCATCGCCGCGTGTGCGGGGCTGCTCGTGGCCGATGACGCGGCGGCAAAAGCCGTGCTGCCGGGGGGCGTCCCAGCCTACATCCTTATACATCTTGGTCAGCGCCGTGTGCTGCGGGGCGCTGCGTAACGAGGTTATGCTTCCCATCGGGGGCCTCCTTTGGGCCGGCCGCGGGCCGGCCCTGCTGTTTATGATGTGAGCTGTCGTACTGCCTCGGTCGCGCAGGTCAGGCAGATGCCGACACTGGGGTCGAGGGGACTGCAATACACCTGGTCGGCGGCCTGGCGGCACAACACACAGACTTCGGTCGGCGGCCTGCTCACCGGCTCGGCCTCGAGCGTTGGCAGGCCGGCAGGTGTGTCGCGCCGGGGCGGCAGAACGCCGCGTACAAGCGTGCCAGTGTAGGTGTCGGCGAATTCCTTCAGGTAGGCGGCGGTCATGCGTCCGTTCGGGGCCTGACGGTTGGCCTCTTCCCACAGTTCGAGCTGCTGCGCCGGTTTGTATTTTGCCAGAACATACGCTTGTGATTTATTGGGCAAGGCGTCTAAAATTTTAGACGCCTTGTTCTTTTTTTCACACAATGCGCGCTGTTCAATCAGGTTTTTGGCGACAGTTGCGGCATCAATATATTGATACGCCTGGGCCTTTTGCAGTTCCCATCTGATCTCGCAATAGGCTTCAAAACTCGGATAGTCGGCGCGGTAGAGCCGCTGGTCGCGGATGCGTTTCAGGGCGCTGCCAATCTGCTGATAGGCTTGCACCGAGACCTGATAGATGATTGCTTCGCAATCGTGCAGGTCGGCGGCTTCGTCCTGCGTCAGGCGACCAGGTGGTGTGTGGCGTTTAAGCATGTGTCTTGTCGTCTCCTTTCTTGCCCAGGGGTGTCTTGTGGTTTCGGATGAGATGCCCTGTTGTTGGGGCAGTCTCTGCCGGGTGTAGCTGTTCGAGCGGCACCTGGCGCGTGCGGCCGTTGCGAAAGCGCACGGTGGCCAGGCCGGTGGTGTCGTCGAGGCTGATCAGTGTGGCCTCGTAGTGGCGCTGGCGCACGCTGCGCACGCCCCAGATGTCTTCGACCCACCACACGTCGGGCTGCCAGCGGGGGCGCTGGGCCGTGCGGGCGCGTCCGTAGCGTTTTGTGCTGGTGTATCGCATGTCGGTTCCTTTCTGCCAGCGGGGACGCGTGCGCTACGCGACGCCTCGCGACAGTTGGTTCACTTTCGAGCGGATCACTTTGGCCAGTTCGGCTTTCATGTCGTCGCGGCTTTCGGGCAGCATGGCGGCCCACACGTCGTCGATGCCGCCCCAGTGCAGCAGTTCGTCGGTCACGGCAGCGGCAATTTCGGCGGCGTGGGCCGGTTTGAGCTCGAAGTGACGATATCTGATCTGCAACTGGCTGACCGGAATATAGTGCGCTTCGATGCCGGCTGCGGCCAAGGCCTGGGTAATCGCTGGGGTTTTCTGGATATATTTCATCGCGTGTCTCTCTCTCTGTGCCAATGCTTATGCCAGGCCGATCTGCCTGGCGGCGCGTTTCACAGTGGCCAGGCAGATCGGCTCGTCGTAGTCGAGGCTGCGCATGTGCGCTGCCGTAATCAGTGTGTGTATCCAGCGGTAGCGCCGTCCGGGCTGATTGCAGCCCTGGTGCAGCCAGGCCGCGATTTCCGGGTCGCGCACCTCGTGCAGGGCGCAGACGCGCTGCACGTCGGCGGGGGCGATGGTGGGCTCGACCACCATGTGCACCTTGACGCGGCTGAACAACTGGGCGTTTTCGGGCACGCGCCCGCCAAAGCCGAGCACACTGTCGATATCGAAGGTGCCGCCCAGCACGAAGCCGCACTCGGTGGTCTGGTCCTGAATCGAGCGCGCCACCTCAAGGGCGTCCATGCTCAGGAATTGGGCTTCGTCGATCAGGATCGTGCGCCGCAGGCTGCTGAGATGATAGATAATTTCGTCCACTAAAAATGCGGCCTTGGGCGTGGTTTTGCGCCGCCGCACGCCGGGCAGCTTGTGGTAGAGATATTGCACAAAGGCGGTGTAGCTGCGCTTGGTGCGGTCCATGGTCAGCAGAATCGTATTGGTGCGGTTCTGGCGCTGAAACTCGCGGAAGCCCATGGTTTTACCAAGGCCGGCCTCGCCGATGACGACACCAAAACTACACAACTTGGCCACGTAGGCGATGGCCCCCAGCACGTCTTTGAGCTGCGCTGTGCTGACAGCCCCGGTGAGAGGGCGCTGATATTGAGCGTAGTGCTGCTGGGCCGCGAAGTATTGCCGGAAGGTCTCGTTGACCTCGGCCAGGTCGCCGGGATATTTGCGCTTCAGATACTGACTGATCACGCTGGTGCTGTAGCTGGTGCGGCGGGCGAATTCGGCCTGCGAGTAGCCGCGTGCCGTCATGTGCCGCGTTATCTGGTCGATATAGGGATAGTCGTTCGTGCTCATGGCTCATATCCTTTCTTCTGGGTGATTCGTTCGAAATAGTTGCGCATCGTGGTGTCGGCCTCCGGCTCGTCCTCGACGTCGAGGGCGCACGAGGGCGGTGTCAGGTCAATGTCATCCGGCCAGGCGTCCGTCCGGACAGGCGGTGGGTCTTCCGGAGGCTCCTGCCCGAGGGTACAGTTCGGCGGGGTCAAATCGTCCATCCCCGGAAATTCAATCACGGTGGCTGGCTCCGTTCGTCCTGAGCCTGTCGAAGGATTGTCCGGCTCGATGGCGTTCGCCACCTTCGGCACCAGGCGCACCAGGTCGGCGTCGGCCCCGCGTTTCGTCGTTCGCCCTGAGCCTGTCGAAGGGTCTTTCGGGGCGTCGGGCGTCAGGCCCACGCGCTCGGCCACGCTCATCGAGGCTGCCAGTTTTTGTTCTTGCCGCCCGAAATAGTCGCGCATGGCCAGGTTGTACTGTTTGATGTCGCGGCGGTTGGCTTTGATGGCTTCCTCATCCTGGAACCTGGCCAGCCCCTGCACCGGGGCCGCGCCGATAAAGGTGTCGGTCGTGGTCTTGTAGAGGTAGACCTCGTTCAGATTGTCGGGGTCGTAGCGCACCCAGACCTTTTGGCCGCGATATTGCGCGTGCAGATCGGGGGCCAGGCGGTAGAACTGGCCGAAGATTTCGACGCCATGTTTGCGCACGGTGCGGTCGCGCCCAAACTTGAGCAGCAACAGGCGCAGATTCTCCTCGGGCACATAGGCCGGGGCCAGGCGGTCGGCTTCGAAGCATTGGTCTGGCGTACGTCCGTTGAGGCCGCGTCCGCGATGGTGCTGGCGCTGGTACGTCTCGACAATCCAGCGGTCGGCCAGGGCTGCAAACTCATTGAGCCTCAGCAGCTTGTGGTCCGCAATCTGCTTGAGCAGCCTTTCAGGCCGCTCGGTCACGTTGCGCCCGCGATAGCCGGGGAGCTGCGCCACAAACTGCTCGTTAAAGGTGCGGAAAAAGCGTTCGATCGGTTTGGATTTGGCGTTGTAGGGAATCGCAAAATGCACGTTGGCGCCGGTGGCCTCGAAGGCTCCGCGCAGCACGCGGCGCTGCTCGACGTTCATCAGGCTGGACTTGCGACGTTTGACCTTGCCGCCCACCAGGCGGTAACACGTATAGTCTTTGCCGTTATCGACCAGCAGGTGCTGGGGGGCGCCGTAGCGCCGGCAGCCCAGGTAGTAGGTGTAGGCGATGCTCTCGCTGTTGGGCTGTATCAGCACCTGCCAGGCCATGAGTTTGCGGCTTTTCATATCCATCCAGGCCGTGAGCCAGGGAAAGAGCACGGTGCCTTTCTCAGAGGTGACGCAGAGGTTGCACTGATGATGGTCGGACACCCAGGCGAACATGGGGTCGAACTCGTAGGCGCGTAACACGCTGGGCACGGCGTTGGCGTAGGCTTTGGGGCCGTGCTGGTGTTTGACCTCCAGGTCGAGGGGCAGTTCGCCCAGGCGCCGGATCAGGGTGCGCTCGCTCGGCAGAGTCCAGCCCTCAGCCTGGCCGCGTGCGATGGTGAGGCGGGCGGTCAGGGCTTTGTTGGGCAGCGGCGACGTCAGGTAGTGGGCTTTCATCCACTGCCAGGCGTCATCGGACATGGGCTTGCGGCGCGAGCCTTTCTCGCGGCGTGTGGGCAGCAGGGCTTTGAGGCCGTCGCGATGGTAGGCGCGGGCTTTTTTGATGAGCGTAGCGGCTGTGTAGTCCTGGCCCAGGGCGATCGTCTCGGCGGCGGCCTGCTGTTTGCCGCGAAAGGCGGGCGTCTGGACAAGGGCCTCAAGCCGGCTGATGTGCTCGACCCACCTGAAGGCCGCTTGGCGGTCGCGTTCGGGCACGGCGCCCAGGTTGTCACACAGATCTGCGATCAGGCCGGCTGGGGTTTGCAGGCCGTGCTGCACATACCATTGTCGCCGCTGCCGGGCCGGCAGTTGGCTCAGATGGATGCGGTGCCGGCCGGCCTGGTCGATCTGGTGATGCTCGCCGCCCCGGCAGTAGAGGCGCTTGACGTGGGTGTCGCTGTAGCCGGTCAGCTGCGCGACCTCCTGCACGGTCAGCCAATAGGCATCGGGCGCGGCCTGTGTCGGCAGGGGCATTGGCACGTTGAGCGATGCCTGGTGCTGTTCGCGCGCTTCAGGGGAGAGCGCGTCAAGATGGATTTTGGTTTTGAGTCCACCTTTGCCGCCTCTGCCTGGCACTCGTAACACGTGGCGCGGCGCATATTTCCCCCGCTCGATCCGCTTCTCGATTGCACGAATTCCAACCCCTTCATACTGTGCTGCTTCTGTGATTTCTACCCAGTCTTTTTCCATAATTTGTTCGCTACTTTTTGTTCGCTACTTTTTGTTCGCTACTGGCGTGTTTTTGTTCGCTACTCAGGTGTTTGTTCGCTACTTTCTTCTTCGTCTCAAGTAGCGAACATTTTCCGGGATGATCCCCCTCATCAATCTTCGATCTCAAACATCTTCATTGCGCATGCGCGTAAGCGTGCGGCTTTTTTCGTACTGATCCATCCAGAATTCATGTGATTTTTCCTGTACAATGTCCCGCAATGTATTGCGGGACATTGTTGTCCCTCAATCCTGATTTTTTGTCCCCCAATCCTCTTGTTGTCCCCCAATCTCTTCCAGGCTGGATTGCGGGACATTTTTCGACCGGCTCCCTCCGATCTTCACTCTTCCATGACCAATTTCAAGCATCTTCATCGCCCGCTCGCACAGACGCTCATACGTGTTAAAACTCTCGCAATACTCCAGATATGTGGTGATGTGGGCGTGTGTCCCTGGCGTCGTGTGTTCGTGGCGTTTCCAGTCCGCCCGATTGTGAGCCCAGGCATCCTCGGCCTGCGCCCAATAGCGCTCATGCAGAATCATCGCCAGTTCGCGCTGCGAGGGCTGCACACCATGATTGCGCAACACCTGCAGCAGTTCGGCCTTTGTGAGCTGTTCGACGCGCAGAGTCGTGCTGCTTGTTGTGTGTTTGGGCGTGTCTTCGCGGTTCATGCTGTTGCCGCTCCCCCCCGGCTTTGGCGCAGGGCCACCGGCAGGGCCCAGATGCGTTGCAGCCAGCTCCGACTCGGCGCAGGTTCATCGTCGGCCACCATGTCCTTCCCGTTCATGCTCACCGGTTGCGGCGTCTGCACGGCCTCCGGTGCGTTTGCCAGCGGGTTGCTGTGCGGCACGTCGAGCGGGATCGCCCGCAGCGCCACGGTCCGAATATGCAACCGTAGGTCGAAGCGATCGGCAATCGGCGCGACCCAGCGCGACAGATAGCTGTCGCACCAGAGGATTTCCGGGGGTGGAAATGTCACCAATCCTTTCCCCAAGACCTGCCGCACTTCGCGGCACTCCGGGCGCTGCGACGACTCCCACGATATCAGCAGACGTCCGTCGTTCAGGCGCGTCATCAGCGTTATCCAGCGTTCGTGTTGTGTGTTCGGGGCCCGGCGTATGCGCCGGTAATCAATGCCCCAGGCGATGTCACTCTGTTGTTGTTGTTTCATTGGTTCCCTCCTGCCACGTGTGTGTTTCGATCTTCGCCTCGCCCCGCGAGCATGGCGCTTGGCGGAACAGGCGTTCGCTGGCCACCTCGGCCAGCAGCGTCACATCACTCACATGCCGGCCAGCCCTTGCGCCTGGCGTAGGCGTCCAGGTCGGCCTGGGCCTTGTCCGGCGCGCCGCGCAGCGGCAAAAATTTCGTTGTGATGCGCTGCAGGCTGCCGCTCGGTTTGCGGCGATAGGCCGCCCAATAGGGCTTCTGGCCGCTGGTGCTCGAAATGCCTGCCGACACTATCACCCGCCGCCCCTGCGCATCAAGATACTGCCTTCCCCATCGTCCGTCTGCCATTCTACTGTTTCTCCTCTTCTGTCTGCCTTCCGCTGTTGAGGTCTCCGGCCCGACCGTCGTCTGCGGAGCGTTGCGATTGCTCCTGGTGCGCGCATCGGGCCAGATGGGAAGCTATTCTCGGTCGAGAAACTCCTGAATTTGCTGTTCCAGCTGCTCGACTTTCGCTTGCAACTCTTGTTTGGTCAGCGTCCCCGCATCCCATCTCCAGGCCCAGAATCGCTCGAAGAACCCATAAGCGAACGATTCCACCCCATAAAAAACCCAAACCCAAAATGATAACGGCAGAGTTGGAATTCGTGCGACTTCCCGGTTGTTTTGAAACACCGTCAAATCGTTGTTTTGCAGGCGAAAATCAAAGTTCGGGGCCGACAACTCATTTGGGAGATAGACGAACCCAAACTTCTTTTCTCTTCGTAAATAGGAAAAACCTGCTTGCCACGCGACTTTCCAGGGCGTCGGCCTCAGAAAGATCCCTTTGCTTGGCAGTAAGCTTTCGCTTGTAATATGGCGATTCATAAATAAAACAAACATAAATATGAGGTTTTTTGAATATTTCGTCAGAGAAAAAAACTTACTGAAAAATCTTCTCTTCCGCATATTTCTGGGCGTCTTTATGGAGTAAAAGGGCTTCGATAATTTTTCCGGTAGAGGCTTCATTTGTGTTCTTTGCCTTCTTAAGGAGGTTTGCGACCATATCCATAAGACGACCATGAGCCTCTAAACTAATTCTGGCTGAGATAAGTTTTCGCTGTACTGAGTTCTTCATAATATGAAAATATGTAATTAATTGAATATTTTGTCAAGAGAAAAGTGCAATCATGACATTATTTTTTCTCTTGACAGAGAGAAAGTGCTGTATTATTCTGGCCATGGGCGTAAGGAAAAGCGTATGACTTTTGGAGCATTTATACGAAAAAGACGGAAGCAGCTACAATTAACGCAAAAACAAGTGCTTGGGTTTGATCAGGGGACAATCTCGAAGACGGAAAACGGTCAGAATCCGACCAAACGAGAGATTGTGTACGATTTGGCTGTCGCGTTAAAACTCCCTACCGATGACGAGTATATCGATTGGCTTTGGATGTACTCAATGCTTGATCGGGTGCCGTATGAGCGTCATCAGAATCAAGAGCATCGGGCATCTCAGGCTTTGACGGTGTATGATAATGCCAATCAATATCACACAGAGCCTGCCAACGCGGAAGAGGTGTCGGTTGAGCTTAATGCGACGGAAGAAGAGGTTTTGTCGATTTTAGGTCCTCCAGATAAGCGTATGCGTATTCCGTCTCGGATAAAGTGGATCTACCAGGCAGAGGGGCTGCATATCGTCTTTGCTGGTGGGCATGTCGTGGATGTGATGTTTAAATAATGGTGTTACATGAATTAGAGGAGGTGTTGTATGGCAAAGCTTGTGAAGTGTAAAGACTGCGGGCACGAGATAAGTAAAAAGGCAAAGAAGTGTCCACAGTGCGGGGCTCCGCAAAAGAAAAAGACGTCTGGCTGCGCGTGGATTGCGCTGGTGGTTTTGGGGTTGTTGCTGTTTGTTTTTATTAAGGGGATGGTTGACGCTCCGCCCCGGTCTTCTTCGCCATCGCGCCAGTCCCCGCCTGTCGAATCGTCAAAGCCGTCCGCCGCACCGCAACCTTCGATGGATCTCGCTCCAATTCGTGCTGTGGCTTCACACCAACGTGCAGACGGGAAGACCGTGCTCCAGCGTTATCAGGAAGTCTCGCAGATTGCCGATACGAATTATGGGTGGTATGGTGTCCCGTGTCCATCGTCTTTATGTCACGATCAGGCAGGGCATATTGTCTCGTTTCGGATAGACACCAGTGTTGGCCCGGTAACGCCTCTCTGGTTTGTCGATAAGGACTTGAATGTGTCCTGGATTAATGGTAAGGCGAGTGGGATGAGTCCGGATTTGCCGCAAGCGTCTGGTATTGATATTGGTAGCGCTCTGGATTTAATTAAGAATCAGCCCGCAAAAGGGTTGACAGATATAAAATAAATGAGACTAGATGGTCTTTATGGCCCGCGTCGATCGACGCGGGCCATTTTTTTAACGGTCTCATAAACGGGCTTTATCCATTCTTTACACTCCTCTTCCCCCCCCCTTTGTGTCAACAGACATTTTTGCCTATTTTGGTTGGCAGCGTACAACGTCGAAAACCGATTTGTCTTGTGTGATGAATTGTTGACCATTCGGGAAGATCCCCAAGTGTATATGGCGAATGCTGAGGTCATTCATTTGCTGTGGATTTGCTTAATAACAGGGGGATGAAACTTCAGCAAGCTCAGCACGACTGGTCTTAAAATGCCATGATGATTACAGCATAATATTCTCGAATTATAATGTAATCAGGCAATATACTGTTTAAGCAAATCCATAAAAATATCTATTTCTTTCAGGCTGTTATCTTTACAGAAAGAAACACGGACTGCGCTTTTCACAATTCTATCGTCATCCCATAACGCAGAAATGACATGGCTTTCTGCCCCTCTGGAGCAAGCGGAACCGGCTGAGATATAGACTGAATTTAAACTCATGAATCCCACCAGATCATCTGACATCTTTCCCTGAACCGAAAAATTTACAATATGAGGAAGCACCCTGTTTTCGGGGCTGTTTATATGTATGCCTCTGATCTCTTTCAGTCGTTCAAGGAGATGAAGACGGAGACCAGTAACATGATCATAGTTCTTTTTCATTTCGTATAATGCCAGATTGGCGGCTTTTCCGAAGGCACAAATAGCTGGTACATTCTCTGTTCCCGGCCGAATCCCTGATTCCTGTGCTCCGCCGTAAATCCTCGGATGAAGGGTGTTCCGGTTTTTTACATAAAGAACCCCCGCCCCTTTGGGGCCATGTATTTTATGGGACGATGCGCTGATAAAGTCGGCATCATATTCATGGATTTTTACAGGAATCTTCCCGAATGCCTGTACACAATCCATATGGATAAGGGTTCCGGGATTCTTCTTTCTGATTCCCTGGATAATTTCCCTGGCAGGCAGTATTTCACCTGTTTCGTTGTTTACCAGCATAAAGGATACCAGACTTGTATTCTCGTCGATACTCTTGATTATATCATCGGCATTCATCCGGAAGCTTCTCCGATTCGGAGATATATAGGCTGCAGAAAATCCCTCTTTTTCCAGATGACGAAATGCGGATAATACTGAACTATGCTCTATGCTGGTTGTCACAATACAGGAGCCAGTTGTCCGGTTTGCTGCGGTTCCTCCCAGAATGGCCAGATTATTGCTTTCCGTACCGCCAGAGGTAAAAATAATCTTTTCTGTTTTACAGGCCAGCATCTGGGCAATTCTCACACGTGCCGTTTTCAATTTAGAGATAGCCTCATCTCCCAAAGAATGAAGGGATGACGGGTTTCCAAAGAGTTCGGTCATCATGGTGCATGCCGTCTTCAAAGGAAGAGGATCCGTTCTGGTTGTTGCGCTGTTATCAAAGTAAATCAATAATACTCTCCCGTATGAACTACCGCACCGCAGAATCCCCTGCAGTGCGGAATATTGTTATGCCTGGAGTACTTCCAGGTTGTATGCTTTTGCCAGATCTTTGAGCTGTTTGGAGTAGTCCCCATACACCCAGGCAAAATGGTGTCCTACATATTTCTGACTGTTCATAAACTCATCAACATCATGAACCTTGAATTTCATGGCTAGTTTACATTCAGGTGTCAGATAGTCAATGCAGCCGTTTATTGTTCCATTTACAATCATCATTTTTGACATATCCGGGCTGAGGTTCAACAGGGTAATTTTTTCACCGTTATCTTTTTCGAAATCATAACGCATGGTTGTTCCCCAGTTGTCCATAGTAAAAGCGACATATTCAATGGGAAGATCTTCAGCATCGTATCCTTTCATTTTACGGCTCGGAACATCATGCAGGATTTTACATTGATTGTCATTTCTGTCCAGAACCATGGTATTTCCCATAAAGGGCGCTTTATTGGCCAGGGCCATCAGCATATACATCGTTACGATTGAACAGGCGTCGCCAGCACAGGAGGATGATATTTTTTCATCTTTCAGCATGGAGTGAGTAAGGCAGAATGTCAGTTTTCTCTTCTCCAGTTCAAGGGTGGAACAAATTTCAAAACATTTGATAGTAAAGGCATTACAGTTGTTATTCTGAAGCATCTTCTTTACTGCTACATAAAACTCTACATCGTTGTACATAAACTCGGTTGGCATATGAACCCCGTCAGCTTCGGCTACAAGGGAGTCTGTAATACGCTTGGCTTCCTGTTTGTCTTCATCGGTCAGCTTGTCTATCTCATCAAAGACGTCATAGTAATGGGGGCAGGTAAACTTCACTCCAAATTTATCGGTAATCTGTTCGAGGGAAAGAAATGAACTCAAGCAGCCATACGAATGGACACCGTCCTTTACTGGATAAAGCACATTCGTATTGGAAAGTACTTTTGTCGCTCTTAAGACATCAATTGCCCTGTTCACATCATCTGTATCAATACAGGGAAAAACAAGGTCTCTTCCCATGGCCAGCAGAGGAGCGCTCATATCAACATGTTCGCAGAGTGAAAACGCATTGACATTGGGAAGAAGGGTAATCGCTTTACTGGTTCTTTTGGCCAGTTCAACTGCAAAATACTGAGCCAGTCTGAATCCGTAGATCAGGTAGTAATCGGTTGTACAGTCATCTTCCAGAGCTTTTTCGAAAACCTCTTTTTTCAAAACAAAGTCTTCATTCCATGTCAGCATAATCGGTTCGGCTATATTCACCTTCCCGGGATCCAACTTAGGCAATATCGAATCTTTTAGATACTGAAATCCCGTTTCGGCCATTTTCTGGTCATATTCGAAGGTCAATTCTTCACCCTGTCCATAACGACATGGACCTTTATAGGCTGTTAAGTGATTCATGGTAAAAAGAATTGGTTTAACATTGATTTTTATATCCAGAGGTGTAGGAATTTTCATGGATTTTCTCCTCTGAAACGACAGGGACGGAGAGAAAAAAGAATAAGCTCCAAGAGGCTCCGGCATCGTTCGTTCTTCTCTCCTGTTTCTGTGGTTTCTTGTCGTTGCCAGGGGCGGCTTTTGGCCCCTGGATCGCTCATTCGAAACTACAAGAATTTCTTTTAGGACAGTTTTATTTGAGTTGTTGTAAGACGTGACTCAAAATGACTACGTAGTCATTTTGAGTCAAAAAAAATCACTTCATGACTCAAGCATTTCGAACCGATCCTCTCACGATCAACTCACCAGGAAACAGTTTAATGACGGTTTCATTGCTCGAAGACGCAATAGCATCCGTCAACACAGTGATTGCTGCGTCAACCATGCGGTCGACAGGCTGCCTGACCGTTGTCAACGAATAATTCGGCCAACTTGCCATTTCAATATCGTCAAATCCGATTACAGAAATATCGCCAGGAACGTTCACATGAAATTCCGTTCGCGCCGCATCGATTGCCCCCAGGGCCATCAAATCGCTGGTGCAAAAAATCGCGTCCGGAAGCCTGTCAGTCTGTAGCAATCGTTGTGCAGCCTTATACCCCGACTGGTAGCTGTTATCGCCATCTTCCTGGAATTGCAGCTCATACCCGCACTCTCGAATCCGTTCGAGAAACCCTTTTTCACGATCGCGATTCGTCGAACTGTTTTTGTCACCGGTTATATGTGCCAGACGAGTATGTCCGGATTCAATCAGCGCATTCGCAATCAACCTGCCACCGCCAAGATTGTCACAGCAGACCGAATTCACATTGATCCCAGGTTTATAGCGATTAAACATCACGACAGGAGTGCCAGCCTGAAGACAGCTCTCAGCCATCTGAGACGTGAGGGTTGCAGACGTAATCACAATCCCATCCACTTGATATTGAAGTGCCGCCGGTAGAGCCTCTTCAAGTTTATGGCCATATTCAATATTGAGCAGAAGCGTCCGATATCCGACATCCTGTAATTTTTTGGAAAACTCACGTAAGACAACTGAATAAAAAGGACTGGCAACCCTTGCCATGACAATTCCGATAATTTTCGTTGATCGCTGGTTCAGGCTTCTGGCGATCACATTCGGTTGATACCCCAATTCTTCTGCTGCTTTCAGAACTTTTTGGCGCATTTTTTCAGACACCGAACTACCGGGAATAAATACGCGCGAAACCGTTGATTGAGAAACTCCCGCATATTTGGCGACATCTAATGAAGAGACGCTCTGTCCTTCCTTCTTTGCCATTGTCCTGAGCCTTTCTTTGCTGTACGTTCGTTTTCGAAAAGAGAGGATTTCCCTGTTGTTCCGTAAGATTCGACAGAAAGATTATCCGACTCTCCATTCCGCTATGCTTGCCGACGGACGCCGTCATACAGGGAGGATCTGCCTCGCTGAGGAAGATGAAACCCTGAAAACAGCCAGGCCGGTTAAAAGTCTGTCAAAACCTTTTCCTGAAACGAGTTGTTTTGACTACGTAATCAGATTAAGCTAGAACGAATCATCTGTCAAGAATTTTTATAGTCTTTTATGAAACTTTTGTCAGGAAAATTGGTCAAATCCCTTCAGAATAGGCCATTCATTGATCACGTAATTCTCAGAAGGAATAGAATAGATCGGACAAAGAAAAACTGGGGAGAATGTCATATGAAAGATCTAAGCGGTCGGACGGTGTGGTTGGATTGGGCCGATAAATATGAACTGGCGCGCTTATGGGACCGGCGGGTCACTGATAGCAATCCTCAAGCATTTGTCATATACCGGTTCCAACCCTGTCAGGGTTACAACTTATTGAGGAGCGCGATATACCGCAACACACCTCGACCCCCAATATTGTTGACTCAGGCTCGATCCGGTCCAGCCATCAGATGCCCAGGGGCGTAAGTCAACAGTATTGGGGGAGGGGGAGGGAACGATGTTCTACACTACTAAACCCGCTACGCGGTAAACAAGATGTCTGCGTAACATGAGAAGTAAAGTTTATGCCCTCGTTGAGTATATTCTAGAGAAGCTGCTGGATTTTGCTGTCGAGCGTGGGCTTGGGAGCTGCGCCGACAAGCTGATCCACAATCTGTCCGTTTTTAACAAAGAGCAGTGTCGGAATCCCCTGGATTTTATGCTGCGCCGCTGTTTGCTGGTTTTCGTCGGTGTTCAGTTTCGCGATTTTTATCTGGCCTGCATAATCTTTTGCTAACTCTTCCAGCACCGGTGCGACCATCCGACATGGGCCGCACCAGGGAGCCCAGAAATCCACCAGTACCGGTATCGGCGATTGCAGCACCTCCTGAGCAAATGTCGTATCTGTCACGGCCAGCGGACTGGCGAGCTGGTCTGCGCTTGCTGTAAATGATGTTCCGCATTTCCCGCATTTGGCTTGTTGCCCGAGTTTATCATGTGGAACCTTGTTGTTTGTGTGGCACTCCGGGCACGAAACTAATAAGGTATCAGCCATTGGTGTTTCCTCCATATATTCACGATGTCCCTTTGAAAAACATCGATTCTTATTCTATAATGAGCATGCCGCGTGAGCAGACCTGAAAGTGCGTTGAACGTTTGCAGGTTTCAGCGCATCTCAGGCCATTCGCTCGAGCGGCAAGTCTGTTACTTTTCTTCAGAATCTTGCGTCGTATGATGCTGTCGATCCTCGACAGAGCATGAAGCCGACATTCAGGTTGATACTCCGAATTTGGGTAACACAAATCGCATCAGCACAAAATAGCCGGCCAAAAACAGTATTGGCAATAAATTTTCCAGCATAACTTACCATCCTTTATCTTTGCCCAAAGGGGGGCGAATTTATTTATCATTCTCAGATGAATGCTGCCTACAAGGTGGGATCCATCAAAACCTGCAGTACGTTATTTGTAAAACCACCGGTTTTACTCATTTAACATGTTGAGCCAGCTCAGGTGAATGGAGAGCGCGATGGTACACTGCTTGCAAACGATCCCTCTGATGAGCTGCTAGCCGAGGCAAAGGTCGAAAACTGTTTGATCAGCTTCGATGTGCCGCAAAGCTCGCATTGCAGGTGTTCGCTGCCCTCGCCAATTCGCTGTAATACCGAAAAACGGTGGTTACAAGCCGGGCATTTATATTCATAGATCGGCATAAAAGGTGTCTCCTTCCATTACAGGGTCAGTATCCTTTGAAATTACAATAAACTTCTTGAAGTACATCGAGCAAACGGAACATTTCTTGATTTTTCACTCCATAGTAAACCTGATTCGATTCCTTGCGTGTTCCTAAAATATTACGCTCCCGCATGATTCCCAAATGCTGCGAAACATTCGATTGTGTACACTCTAACAAGGTTTGTAATTCGTACACTGTTTTTTCTCCATTCCGCAGATAATAAAGAATTCCCAGGCGTGTGGGATGCGCCAATGCTTTCAAGCACCGTACAGCTTGTTCGATATTTTTCTTTGGTACCATAGTGTTGTCTCCTTTTGATGAAATCAATATAAGAATATTCTAATATTATGTCAAGTTCTTTTTTAAAAAATTTTTCAAATGCTGGGTTTCCGAAGGAAAATTTTTGTCGATGTCTCCCGTGAAAAAGGCAAGTAGACTATTTTCTTGACTTCTTCAGAGCGTTCTCCTAATGACCGTTTCTTATTCACGATTAAAAATGGTAAGAGCTGCAAATCACCCCACGATGTTTTATGAAGATGAATACATTACTTTTTTTAGGAACCGGAACGTCTAGCGGCGTTCCAATTTTAGGCTGCACTTGCGCGACCTGTCTCTCGAATGATCCTCGCGACCGACGGTTTCGTACCGGGGCCTATATCATCACGGAACGCGGAACGAAACTTCTCATTGATATTGGTCCGGACTTCCGCCTTCAGGGCTTACGACATCGCATTCACTGGGTGGACGGAATCTTGGTTACTCATTCCCATCATGACCATATCGGTGGGCTTGATGAATTGCGGCAGTTAAATTTTCTGATGAAGCGCCATATCCCGCTTTATGGTAATGCGCCTTCCCTCGAAGAGATCCGGACACGTTTCAATTATATTTTTAAAACGACACAGAAAGGCGGCGGAAAACCACAGGTTGACCTTCATCTTGTCAAAGATGGGCAGGAATTTTTTATTCAGCACCAGCGAATTTCCTCAATTCCGGTCATACACGGGGAGATCCCGATTCTCGGCTATCGTATTGAGGGCTTGAGCTATATTACCGATGCCAGTTCGCTCTCACCAGACACCTGCGAGTCTCTCAAAAATACAGATACTCTGGTGATCAATGCCTTACGCTATCGTAAGCATCCAACCCATTTCTGTTTAGAACAAACCCTCGATATGATTGAATATATTCAGCCCCGTGTTGCCTACCTGGTTCACATGACCCACGATATTAAACACGCTGACGCTGAAAAGAGGCTCCCGCCGCATGTTCATCTGGCTTATGATAATTTGCAGATTGAGTTTTAGCCTCCTTACGTAATTCCCGGTTGTGGTTGAATTCGGATAAGGGGAAATACTTTATTGGTCGTGAGACAATCTCAATAATGGAACAAAATTATTTTTCATAGGGGACGGCAAGAGCGCCCGGCGCATTTGTCCGCTTTACGACGCCGACCAGGGCGACAATTGTGAGCACGTAGGGCAGCATCAACAAAAATTGATACGGCACGTTGACGCCCAGGGCCTGAAGCCGTAATTGCAATGCATCAGCCACGCCGAATAAAAGGGTCGCAATGAGTGCCCCGACGGGATGCCAGCGTCCGAAGATGACGGCTGCCAGAGCAATAAAGCCCCGACCGGCGGTCAGGTTCTCCGTAAACATATTCAGTTGAGCCAGCGTCATGAAGGCCCCGCCCAAGCCGGCAAATAATCCGCCGATGATCACACAAATATAGCGTGTTCTCGAGACATAAATGCCCATTGTGTCGGCAGCCAATGGATATTCTCCGACAGCTCGTACATTGAGGCCGAATGTGGTTTTAAACAACACAAAGGTTCCGAGTGGAACAAAGCCAAACAAGGTGAGATACACAATAATATTCTGTTGAAACAGGATTGGCCCCAGCAATGGAAGTTTCTGAAGGAACGGGATCTTCAAGGTGCCGAGGGGCGTAATGCTTGGTGGAATAAACGAGGTTCCGAGAATAAACCGATATACAAAACTTGTTAAGCCAAGTGCGAGAATATTCAGGGTAATGCCGGTAATGACTTGATCGACTTTCAGAGAGATGCTGAACACACCGGCAATAAGGCTGTACAACGCTGCTGACAGCATACCGATCACCAGTCCCATCCAGAGATGTTTGAGATAGAATGTGCCGAGAAAGCCGCATAACGCTCCAATCAGCATTTCGCCTTCAATGCTGATTTTTAAAACACCGGCTCGTTCGGCAAACACTTCACCTAACGCAGCCAAAAGAATTGGCGTTGCCAGCCGGACTCCGGCAGCAAGAACACCGACCAAAAATGTTTGATTCAAAATATCGTTCCACATATCCTTCATATAATATTGGCCCCAGAGGCTCAGAGAAAAGCCGTCTGACGAGATTCTTAAAGACAGGGGCTCAGGGGATAACGTATCATAACCTTATGCTCCACATAAGATAATAACGGACTATGACAACGAGCCTGGCAGGAGGTTCTTATCATATTTTTCTCTGTGTCTCTGGGCCTCTGTGACAAAAGGGACTCATCCTTCCGGGCTTTTCAACATCTGTAAATGGCGTTTGATAAAATACTCGCTCCCCAGTACACACAGCACCACAAGCCCCTGCACGACAAAGGTTAAGGCGGCCGGAAGTCCGGCAATGCGCTGCATAGAATCTGCTCCGACGATCAGACCGGCGAAAAGAATGCTCACAACAATGACAGCCAGCGGATGTAAATAGGACAAGAGGGCGATCACGATTGCGGTATATCCATACCCGGAAGAAATGTTTTCCAGCAGACGGTGATGCACTCCTGCGATTTCCCCCATGCCGGCAAGACCCGCAAATCCGCCACTGATGAGCATTGACGTGAGAATAATGCCTCTCACATTCATTCCGCCATATCGGGCGGCAAGCGGATTTCGTCCGACGACCCGCATCTGGTAGCCAAGTGTGGTTTTCCGAAAAATGGCAGACAGCAGAATAGCCCCGGCAATCGCGAGTACGATGCCGAAATGCAGCCGAGTTTTGGGGATGAGAGTCGGCAGCAGTGCAGCGTCGCGGATTGGAGGCGACTGTGGCAGATAGCCCTGAGGATCGCGCAGAGGGTGATGGATGCTGTAACTGATCAGAAAGATGGCGATATAGTTCATCATAATTGTGCTGATGATTTCACTCACTCCAAAATGACTTTTTAGCCACCCGGGAATCACAGCCCAGCATCCTCCTGCCAAAAAACTGGCAAGCATCAGTGAGGGGATCACGATGAGGGAGGATGAAAACGGAAGATACACACCGGTAATCGTTGCGGCCAGCGCCCCAATATACAATTGCCCTTCAGCGCCGATGTTCCAGATGCGGCATTGAAATGCGGCGCATATCCCCAGGGCGGCAAAAAGCAGAGGGGTGGCTTTCAGCAGGCTTTCGGCAAGATTGTTGGCATTGCCAAACGCACCGGTCAGCAGAGCCTGAAACGCGACAGAGGGATTGGCGCCGACGGCTGCTATCAATCCGCTGCTCAATAAAAGGGCGAAGAATATTGCCAGCAGGGGATAGCCAAGTTGAATGCTGTAGCGGAGAAGACGATGTTTCATGGCTCTTGTTTCGTACCTGCCATCATGAGTCCGATTGTTTCTCGATCGGCCTGTTCTGAAGGAAGGATGCCGACAATGTGTCCTTGATACATGACCGCGATTCGGTCGCTGAGTGCAAAAATCTCGTCGAGTTCGGTAGATATAAGCAGGACAGCCACGCCCTGTTCCCGCTGTTCAAGAAGTTTCTGGTGGATAAATTCGGTCGAGCCGATATCGACACCGCGGGTTGGTTGCACGGCTAACAAAAGTTGAGGTTGCCGATGCAGCTCTCTGCCGACGACGAATTTTTGTTGATTCCCTCCTGACAGTTCATGAATGGCCACGTTGATGTTTGTGGTCTTAACATCATAGCTCACGACCAGATTATGGGCATGGTTGAGACTTTGTTGCCGGTTGAGCAGCATATTTTTTGAAAAAGGCGCACCGAACCAGGAACCGAGGATTGCATTATCATACAGTGGAAAATCCATGACGATCCCCATATCCTGGCGTTTTTCAGGAATGTGGGAGACCCCGGAATTGATAATATGCCGGGGCGATGTATGGGACATCTCCCGGTTGTGAATATGAAATGTCCCCGATGATGGGGGGCGAAGGCCAGCTAATATTTCTGACAATTCAGCCTGACCATTGCCGGAGACCCCGGCGATTCCCAAGATCTCACCTGCATGAAGGGAAAATGACACCTGGTTGACGATCGGAATGTGATCCGGAGAGAGGCATGATAGTCGTTCGACGCGCAAGACTTCAGCCCCTGCTTGACACGGAGATTTTTCCAGACGTTCCAGGATTCCCCGCCCGACCATCATTTGAGCTAATTCCCGTTGGGTAATATCGGTGACGTCTACTGTGCTGACAACTTTTCCCTGCCGAAGGATCGTCGCCCGCCCGCTCGATTCGATGACCTCTTGAAGCTTGTGCGTAATAAAAAGAACCGACATCCCTTGCTGGACAAGAGTTTTCAGAATTCTGAAAAAGTTGGCTGTCTCCTGGGGGGTTAATACGGACGTTGGTTCATCGAGAATGAGAAGTTTGACATCGCGATATAACGCTTTAATGATTTCAACTCGCTGGCGTACCCCGACGGCAAGGTTGTCAATTCTGGCGTTTGGATCGACATCCAGGCCAAACCTCTCGGATAAGGCGCGGATTTTCCGCTCGGCCTGTTTTGTCTCAAGCAGAGCATGACGCAGATAATGAAGCCAGGAGCGAGAGCCTTGTTCTGAGTGCTGGTGTCTTTTTTGGCCCAGGATCACATTCTCGGTGACCGTCAGACTTGGGATCAGCATAAAATGCTGGTGGACCATCCCGATCCCATGCGCAATGGCGTCACCCGGAGAATGAAACTGCACTGGCTGGTCATTCAGAAATATTTCCCCTTTATCTGGCTGATGCAGGCCATAGAGGATATTCATTAACGTCGTTTTGCCCGCTCCGTTTTCTCCGACAATGGCATGAATCTCTCCCGCTGGGACAGAAAGAGAAATATTGTCGTTTGCCAGAATTCCGGGGAATTGTTTGCTGATGTTGTTAAGCCGTAAAAGCATGTAAGTCTGCAACTACATTATAATAAGGAGAGTTACGAAATGTCTTTTTGATGATGGCATTTTCTTATGCTGGCGAAGAATGTCAATGAAGAAGTGAAGGGATTTACTGCAGACGGATGATGCTTGTGTCAATATGAGGGTCGGATTGCTAAGACAGCTTTGCTGATAAAACTGTAAAAGAGGCGTATTTCCGTGTTTTCCGAGAAATGGAAGTCAGAACTTTTTTCTTGACAATAAAATAATTTATTGTTATTTATAGTAGTATTACTATAGAAAATGCCCTTGAAAATCAATTTATCAGGAGTTGAAGAATTATGAAAGATGATACATCACAAGGGAAAAAATCCCAGCGAGACGATCGGGATCTCCAAAAAGATGAAGAAGAAATGGATTTTGAGATTCTTGATGCGTTGGAACAGTTGGAAAATGACGGACTGCCGAGTGGTGAGGATCTGTCTGGCGATGAAAACATGATCGAATTGACCGTCGATGATGATATGATAATTGACGAAGATGATGCAGAAAGCTCCGGCGGATTCAAATTCGATGCCAATGTCAGTGCAAATTTGGAAGAAGAACTGCTTTCCGAAGATGTTGGGGGAAATTTTGATGCATCATTTAGCAGTGACCTGCCAGAAGGCGTGCAGGCGACTCCTGATGAGCCGTTCTCGATCGATCTGAGGGAAGAAGACATCCCGTCCGGTGACGAGATGGGCCTTGACCTGGATGATCCGGGGGTCGATATGCCCGCTGTTGACACACGAGCATTTCAATTTAACCATGAAGAAACTCCTGAGACTGAAGAAATCGAGATATCCCCCACTATTGAAGGAGAAGAAGGCATGGCACCGGGAGAATATGATTTGGAGTTTGATGGAAGCCCGGCCGTGTTACCGAGTGGAGAGGAGATTGGAGAAGGTCTCGATTATGCCCCTGGAGGCGATGCCTTTGAAGAGGAAGAACCTGAAGAGTTTGATTTGTCACCGTTTGACTCGGAGAGTGGACTGAGCGATGAGTTTGATTTGGGAGACCAGGAAATCGAGATTGAAAAAGAATTCTCTGATTTAAAGGATGAAATCGATCTCGATCTTGATAACTTTCAGGGAAAAACGGTGATTTCTGTCGGAGATGATGAAGTGATTGATCTCGGTGATGTGGATGATTTTGAGCGAGATGAGAGTGACGCTGTGATGGACTCTCTTGAGACGGATGAGATGCCTGAACTGCGAGACGAACTCGAAAGCCCTGATGGAGAGAAGAGTCTCTCTGATGTTTTTCTCGATCTGCATGAGGAGGAAGAGGAAGAAGAGTTGGCAGAAGATTTTATGCAATCTCTTGGGGCTATTGATCTCGATCTTGAGGAAGATGCGGACGACGAGTCCGAAATCACAGCAGATGACGAAATTATCTCAGAAGAGATCCCGGCTGACGGGGAACAGGAGGGAACCGAGATGGGTCTGGAAGAAGCTGACCCCTTAGAGCCTCCCGACATCCCTGATCTGGAAGAGGACAGTCAGGATCTTGCACCTGACACAGAAAGCGAAGAAGAGTTTCAGGAACCGGAAATTGACGTCCGGGAGTTTTTAGGTTTGACATTGCGACTTGATGATGCGAACATGCAAGAGTTTGAAACAATGGTTCAGAACGCGGAAACGCTTCAACAATATCTCACCGAACTGGACGAGCATCAAGAGACGATCAAAGAAAACATTTTTCATAAACTCCACGCCGAATATATTGCTCGTAAAACCGCTATTTTTAAGTCGTCAGAATTCATAACTCTTTTGGCTGATGTTGAGCAGGATCTCACCGATATGCTCGATACACAAGCTGAATTTACCGCAACACTCGACCGAAAAAACGAAGAACTTGAAGAGATCAAAGTCAGACATCTGGTTGGAGAATATGATGGCAGTACATTAGCTGACAAGGAGCAAGAACAAAGAGCAGATATTGCTGTTTGGAACGAAAAGGCTGAAAAAATTACTGAAATTATTGTCCGTTATCAAAACGCGATTGATGTCGAACGCGAGCTAAATCCTCTCCGGCAGGAAGAAGAACAACAGGAGCCGACTACGGAATCGCCCTCTCTGATAAGTGAAGAAGGACGTTCTGAAGACAGCAGCTCTGCTTTGGAGGAGCCTGAGCAGCTCACAGAGGAAGAACGCGCATCTGCTCCGCTCTCTGAGGAAGAGGAGAGTAACGTTCTCTCTGAAGCAATTGACACCACGCCCTCCGGTTCGGAAGACGATATGGCAGAGAGGGAGTCAGGTGCTGTTTTTGAAGAAGATGAATCAGATGGGCCGGTGGAAACACTGCTCGAAGAGACTCCTGTAAAAAGTGATGACGAGAAGGATGGGGATGGAGAATTCTATTCTTTTGGCGAAGACATCGGGAGTTTTGATGCGAGTCTTGCTTTGGATGGCGAGTTCGAGTTGGAAGATCTCCCCGACTTTGATGATGAGGATGAAGAATTCGCGGTTTCTTATGAAATCGAAGCCCTGGCCAAAGAAGAATCTGTAGAGGATGATGAACAGGGAACTGTAGCCGAAGAAATGATTTCTTGCAATAAATGTGGGCGACAGACTCCGGTTGACGAGAAATTTTGTGTGCATTGTGGAGGAAAGCCCAATAGGCACTATTGAGGTTTTCTGAGGAAGAGATATGGCTCTGTTTAACTATGCGAACCGTGAGATCACGGCGAAAGTTGTCTACTATGGTCCTGGGGTGTGTGGGAAAACAACATCCCTGCAATATATCCACGAACGTATTGCCCCCGCCCAGCGTGGAAGATTACTCTCGCTGTCGACAGAAACAGATCGGACGATCTTTTTTGATCTCTTACCGCTTAAACTTGGTAAAATCGGGGGATTTAAACTGCGATTTCAGCTCTATACTGTCCCTGGACAGGTCAAATATAATAAAACAAGAAAATTGGTGCTGCAAGGAGCAGACGCCGTTGTGTTCGTTGTCGATTCTCAGAGGAGTCGGCAAGAAGCGAATGTGGAGAGTTTCAAAAACCTTCAGGAAAACCTTCAGGAGCAGAATAGACAGCTCGAAGATATTCCTCTGGTCTATGAATTTAACAAGCGAGACATGAACGATCTCATCTCAATCGATGAGCTGAATCGGGACGTGAATCCTCGCTCTCTTCCGTATTTCGAAACGATTGCCACTCAAGGAATTGGGGTGATAGAAACACTTGAGGCTATTTCGAAGCTGGCCCTTGAGGATATGGAGCAACGCCTGATATCGGGACCCGCAGACCAGTTACAAGACGAATCTGATGATGAAGATTTGCTGGCAATGATGAGTGATGATGAAGAACTCTTAGATTTGACAAGTGGCGATGAGGAGGCTCTGTCCTTTTCAAGTGATGAACTGGATGCGTTAGAGTTAGAGTCCGATCTGAATGAACCGGAGGTGCTTGAGTCAAAGCCGATTGGGTATGATGATGGGATTGCTGTGGAAGAGATTGAAATTCGGGATGAGGACGTTGCGCATACAGGGAGCCTTCAGGAATCGGAGTTTTTCAATCTGAAAGAGATTGAGGATCAAGCCCTTCGTGAATTAGATGCGTTTCTGGAAGAATCTGATTCTGGAGAAGATGGGCTTTCTGGTGACAGTCCCTTTGCACAAGAAGCGCATGAGGAGTTTCTTGATCTGTCAAAAGGTGACTCTCAATCGCTTTTAGAAGACGAAGCTGACGGGATGGAAGTTGGTACAATCGAAGAAGAGCTAGAATTTTCTCTGGAGGAGAAGGATGATGTTGAACCTGAAATCAGCTTCTCGTTAGAGGATGAGACAGAGGATGAGGCAGAACCTCTCAGCTTCGAGTTGGAACAAGCGACTGTAGAAACCATAGAAGCCTCTGGAAAAGACGTCTTCGGAGGATTGCACCTGGAAGACACGACAGAAGACCCCTCTCTTGTGTTTGGCTCGACAGAAGAAAGTTCGGTAAACGGTACCATCGAATCATTAGAGCTTACAGAAGGAGATTTAGATTTTTCTTTTGAGGAAGTAGAGGAAAACGAAGATATCGAGCTTCCGGCATTCAGCCTGAATGAAACTGATGAAGCGGGGACATCCCCAACATATATAGAAGATGAGGCGTTAGGGCCATTTAGCCTTGACGATAACCCACTAGAATCGGGAGGAGAGGGACTCGAGGCCTTAGATCTCGGTGACAGTGAGATGTTTTCAGGTTCTGAAACCCTGGAGGAAGGACATGAACGCACTCCTATGGATTTCAGGATTACTGATAGTGTCCGTTTTGAAATGCAGGTTGGAGAAGATATTTCTTCGGTGACACCGTTTGAACAACAACTCGAGGAACTCTCTGAAGACGGGTTTACTGGAGAAACCAGTCAGGTCGAGAATCCAGGTGGTGGATTTCAGCCTGACGTCTCTGAGGCGACAGAAGAAGAACAATTCCAGATGATTTCTGATGAATGGACCCGTTTGATTGTGTTATCGAAGTATCTGTATCAGCGTGGAGAAACACATCGAACCCAACATACTGTCGGTGATAATGTGCTGGCCGCCATGTTCTATTATTCATCGGTAGAAACGGCGTTGAAGGCTGTTGCCTCAAAATATGAAACCTGTAATCCCGCGATTGCATCGTTCCATCTTATGCTTGAAAGCATTGAGGAGGAAACTGAGAAAGAAGTTGCCGGATCCCAATCCCTCCTGAATAATATTGTGATGCTGAAAAACCGTATTCAGCTTGAAACAAGCTATCCGGATGATGATGAATGCGAGTTGGCAGCGAGGATTTGTGAACGGTTTTTGGGCTCGTTGGCTGAAGAATTTTTGACCATAGATTTTTCAACCTTATCTCCTATCTTGGCGCGTGGGGAGGAACAAGAGTAGATGAACCGAAGTTTTTATAGAGATTATGGCTATTTTAGACATTAAAGCATATCCCGAACCTGTTTTACTGCGACACGCTGAACCCGTTGAACAGTTTGATGATGAATTACGTCGTTTGCTCGACGATATGGTGGAAACGATGTACGACGCTCCTGGGGTCGGACTGGCAGCCCCGCAAGTCGGAGTTTCATTACGGGCAATTGTTGTCGATGCCAGCCCTCGAGACGAAACGGCAACATTGCTGAAACTTGTGAACCCTGTTGTGGTTTCGGCTGAGGGGAAAAGCGTGTGTGAAGAGGGGTGTTTGAGTGTGCCCGGTTTTAGCGCCGAGGTCGTCCGTCCGTCAAAAGTGTGTGTCGAGGCTTTTGACGAATATGGTGAACCGGTTGTGATCGAAACCGAGACCTTTCTGGCAACTGTGATTCAGCATGAGATCGATCATCTTGACGGTGTTCTCTTTATTGAGCATCTGGGACGGTTGAAGCGCGATTTGATCAAAAGGAAGCTGAAGAAGCAGGCCCATCAGGAAAAAAAGGCGAAAAAGAGAACGCAGCTTGCGTTCTAGTTGTCATGTCCAGCCAGGCGTTGCGAGAAAGTCGAGCCGCCGTCTTTATTCATGAATAATGTATTGTCTAAGAGTCTGTATATATGCGTCCCCATTGTACGTACCGGTGGAACAGCGCGCGGTGAGCGTGGAAAGAGACGAGGATGCGGGGTATGCAGAGGAGAGAGGTGAAAAACATGAAAAAGTATAGTGTTGCATTGTGTGTGTTCGGAATTGTTCTTATGGGATTTTCATGGAGCGCATTAGCTCAACAGGAATCATATTTGTTTCGTGAAATTACCGGCTTTGGCGGGATGACGTTTGGGTCCTATGAAGAGCCTGCCGGAGGAGTGGCTCTGGCGTTTAATATTTCTCCAAGATTTGGCATCGAAGGAGAAGGCGGCGCTATTTTTGCTGAGGATACGAAGTTTAACGGGAGTGTGAACCTCGTGCTGAACTTTGGGACTGGCGAATTCGCATTTGTGCCATATTTGATTGGCGGTGGCGGTGTGATTACGAATGGCGGTTCTGAGGTCGCTGTCAATATTGGGCTGGGAGCCAAAATCTTTGTGGCCTATAATGTCGCGCTTCGAGCAGATTTTCGGACCTTTTTGGTAACAGAAGACGGCGAAGTAGACGACCTGGAACGAGTGTACGGAGGGTTTACGTTCTTTTTCTAAGTCTTTTAGGCTGAATGATGTTGTCTGCCACAAAGACACGAAGGCACAAAATGTCCATTTTTTCAAACTCTTGTGCCCTGTTTTTGTGGCAGACTTTTTTATGTATCGAGCCTCCTCACATAAAATGCCACATCCGATGACCCGGTCGGATTATACACGTGACGATACAGAAAATAATACCACCAATCCTTGAGGCTCCCATCCTGTCCGGGAATCCACCATTCCCGTAATTTGACTCGTATTTCGCGATAGTTCTCTGCAAAGGTGTCATGGTAGTCTTCACGTTTATCCCAATCAATCACAGCCATTGGCCGCTGGATGTCGGTCATATCTCCAGGATGATACCAGCCTTCGTCGTCCCTCAAATACCAGGCTAACGGCCAGACGGCATTGCCCTGGACACCAATGGTCGGTTGTTGGGCTGCTTCGGCTCCGATTTCGAATTGAATGCGACGGATTGTGTCGAGCATGTGCAGCATATCGTTTGATGTTTGAGTGTAGACCATCCGTTCGGCCGGATTCGCTCGGTTATGATAATTGAGGAGAAGGGTGGTATGAAGCGTAAAGGCTATGAAAAGACTTCCAATACCAATCGCGGCAGCGCGTAACAATCTCGTACTGATATGGGAGCGTTGCCATATTTCAGCCTCCAGCAACTGGCGAAGACATAATCCGGCGAGTATCAGCAGTGGCAGCATGATATGCAGAAACAGCCAGGGCACTTTTTCGCCGGCATAAGCATAAATGAGAAATCCGATTGCAGACCAATAGATAAAGAATGCGAGAAGCGGTTTTTTGACAGCGATGGAATAGAGTGTCCCCCAGAGGCCGATACACAAGATATACAGCGACACAACCAGATCCGGCAGGGTTTCCATGTGAGTGAATCCGAAGTATTTCTGGGGAAGTTGGTAAAAACTGTATTGGCTAACGAGATAGACCGAAACAAGTGTGTACAGAAGAAAGCCTCTCATCCCCCAGTAGGCGAGAAGGTGTTTGAGCGTGAACTGCTGCCAATGTCCGATCGTATGAACAATTCCCCATACGACGCATCCGAGAATGGACAGGCCCAATACGAGTGTCGCCATATTATTGACACCGGCCACGGTTAACCAGGCGCACCATTCAGGGAGAAGATGGTGACCGAACAGGACGATAAGACAGGCGGAAAAGATGATGAGCCACAGCATCATAATCGTCGCGTTCAGGCTCCGTTCGAGGCGGAACAGCAGTCTGACAAGGGTAGAAAAAGCTGTCCCAAGCACGATCACCATGACTGGCAATTCATAGAGAAAAAAGAATGGGATGTAATATAAAAACGGGCCTTTGATGCGTTGAATATCGTGCTGATTCCACCAATAGGTCAGAGATTTTCGATACACACCATCCAGAAATCCGCCGGGATTGGTAAAAAATGTGCTGTAGAGCAAGAGGTAGATCCAGAGAAAAATGAATCCGGCGAAAATAAGTGGGTCGCGTTGGGCTCGTAAAAACAGCCAAAGTCTGATAAATGGCTGATCGCGGTACTCATCGGGAAAACGCTCGCGAAGATAGACGCTGAATTGTCCTTCAAGGAGGCCCTGAAACTGTGGACGCCGCCGCAGGACATATCCCACAGTCTCTTTGAGAAGTAAAAATGTGACAAAGATAAAAGTGTGAATGTAAGAATTTTCTTTGACGCAAAACATGAACGCCACCGACGCGGCCAGAAGATAAAGGTGAGACTTGTGGCGCGTACGATAATAGCATAACGCGAACACAACAGAGGTGTAAGTAAAAAAGGCCATGTAACTGTCATGGCGCATGAAACGGCTGAAGTAAAGATGGGTCGGTGACAAGGTCAGAAGAAGCGCTACGAGCACGATGCCAGCCTTCCCAATATACTCTTTGAGATACCAGGTACCGGCGATCAAAAGGGTCCCGAACAACGCCGGAGCGACTCGGACCGTGAAGTCGCTGACCCCCATCAGAAAGAAGATGATGAGCTGGAAATGGAACATGAAAGGCCCATGCATCATCGGATCATATTGATACCCCTGGCCTGTGAAAAATCGCCAGCAATACACGCCGTATAGGCTTTCGTCGTGGTGCAGCGGCATACTGGCCAAATCGTAAAAACGCAGAAAAAAGGCTAGCGCAACGATTCCCCAAAATGCGAGTGTCCACCAATCGACGGTCTGCTTCGTATGGTATTGAAAATCTTCGTTCATTCGTCTGTGTCCATGCTGAGTGAGAAGGCCGTTGTTAGATGAAGCCCGTTACTGTTGATCATGATACATCATAGCATATATATGAAGCGCCGGGCGGATCTGTCAAGGAGTTTTGGGAAATTGTCTGACAAAATTCTTGAATCATGAAAAAAAAGGAGTTTTGGGAAATTGTCTGACAAAATTCTTGAATCATGAAAAATATGATAAATCCCTTGACGAATTCCTTTTTGAGGTTATATTACAAGGCATACATACCTACATAGGAGCGCAGGCGTGATGAAAAAATACTATGGATAGCGGCTAGCCGGGCAGTTCAAAAAACATGAACGAATGTGTGGTGAGATGAACAGCTTCAGAAAACAGGATGACACAGTGACATTATGAACGAACGATTTCCATACAGCTCATCAGAACCGATCGATGTCGAATATACCACCGATGGCAAAGCGCCATCTGCGAACAGAACAGACAGAAAGCTTCTGTCAGGCCCTCGGCTCAATATTATTCTCTTTATTGCGACATTTTGTACGACGACCTTTGCTGGAACCCTGATGGAGTTTCAACCCGACGTTCCTCTTTGGCAGCAGCTTCATCGCGGCTTGCCTTTTTCGATCACGCTGTTGTTGATTCTGCTATTCCATGAGTTTGGCCATTATTTCATGGCGAAAAAACATCGTGTTGAGGCGTCGCTGCCCTATTTCATCCCAGCTCCGTCGATTATTGGAACCTTCGGCGCTGTAATCAAAATGCGATCCCCGTTGTATTCGAAACGCTCTCTGCTGGATATCGGAGCCGCAGGGCCGCTTGCCGGAGTCGTGGTCGCTATCCCGGCCACGATGATCGGTCTCTGTCTTTCAGAAATTAAGCCTCTCGCCGGTCTGGAGGGGGGGATTTCTCTCGGATCGTCGTTTTTATTTACATTGCTATCCAGAATGACGATTGGAGTCGTCCCCGAACATCATGATATCTTCTTGCATCCCATGGCCTTTGCCGGGTGGATTGGTCTGCTGGTGACAATGTTGAATTTACTCCCTGTCGGTCAGCTTGACGGCGGCCATATCGCCTATGCGATTTTAGGGCGGAAACATCATTATGTCTTGTCCTGCGTGATTCTCCCTGTCATGCTTGTGCTGGGGCTTGTCGGCTGGAAGGGCTGGTTGGTCTGGTGTGTGTTACTGTTTTTTGTCATTGGCAGAAAACATCCTCCGACAATGGACGATTACCGACCTCTCGATACTCCCCGGAAAGTGATTGGGTGGATTGCGCTTCTGTTGTTTGTCTTAACCTTTACCCCGAACCCGTTTCAGCTCAATTTCTAAAAGGGCTTCGGTGAAATTGTCGCCGCCATCCTTCGCGGCAAGGGATGACGACGGCCTTAAAACATCGTTTGAAAAATATCTGAGCGTTGATCGCTCTGGCCCATTGCAGAGAGAATACCGCTGCGCGCTTCGTCTGTGCTGACGCGTTTCCAGAGCATTGCCATGAGCTGAGGCAGAAATTCTTCGACGTCAACCTCCTCCAGAATTTTTTGCAGCACGGTTTCGAGAAGCTGCTGTTTTTCCCGAGGGCTCATGTTTTCAAAAAAGGAGGCAACCGCTTTTTCCAGCAACGCCTCTTTGTCAGCCCGGCTCATGCCTCCGATGTATGAGTGAAGAAACTTTTCTGCGAAACTCATAGTGCTTGTGCGCGGAAATACGTCTGTCCCGGTGAGGCGAAGATACGGACCCCACACAAAGGCATAACGATTACAACGCGCGCTCCTGTCTGAACCCTCTTCTGCTGTGTGACCGTTGTGCCTTTGTCGTGAAAGGGCTGTATCAAGCGTTGCTGCCGACAACCTGTCCACTGTTGACGATGTTTGACGGATAATCAGCAGCCGTCACGTTCGGATAGAGCATGCAGTTCCGCTCAATCGTCATGTTATCGGGTACAGCAGCCCCTTTGCCAAAGATCGAAATACCGGTATTGAGATAAGCCGGAAATTGTTCGTTGGGCGTATTGTCTCCACTGACAGCCACCCGGCAATGTTTGCCGAAGACCACATCTTTATCACTGACCACATGTTCGACGACGGCGTTCTCTTTGATAACACAATCGTGCATAATCACGGAGTTCCGAACGACGGCCCCCTGTTCGACAACCACACCGGGTGAGAGGATGCTGCGCTCGACCGTACCGTCAATCACACAGCCCCTGGATATGACGGCGTTCGAGGTGTCGGCGTGCTGCATGAATTTGGTCGGCGGTCGGTCGGCAACGTTCCGCTCTTCAAGATTGGTCCTGACTCCCCATGACGCAATGTCCATTCCGGATGCCGGATTGAGCATATCCATGTTGGCATCAAGATACGACTGAACCGTTCCCACATCGCGCCAATAGCCTTTGAACACATAATTGAAAACCTGCTGCTCTTCGATCATGCTCGGAATAATATTGCCGCCGAAATCGTGCCGGCTCTCAGGATTTTTGGCATCAGCTTCCAATTTGTCGATCAGCATATCAGCATCAAAAACATACACACCCATCGAGGCAAGCGTACTGTTGGGTTCTTTGGGTTTTTCCTGGAATTGAACGATCCGGTTGTCTTCATTGACGGTCATGATACCGAAACGGCTTGCTTCTTCGAGAGGCACATGCATGGTTGCAATCGTCAGATCGGCCTGCTTTTGGTTATGATATGCGATCATCTTCCAGTAATCCATTTTGTAAATATGATCGCCGGAGAGGATCAGCACATTTTTCGGACGATAGCGTTTGATATACCAGAGATTCTGATAAATCGCATCAGCCGTGCCTTTGTACCAGTCGGAACTTTGCGTGCCGGTATAAGGAGGAAGGACTTTGATTTCTCGTTTTCTGCCGATCAGATCCCAGGGAGCGCCGCTTTTGAGGTGATCCATCAAAGAACTGGGACGATATTGCGTAAGCACGCCGACCACATTGATTTTGGCGTGCATGACATTGCTGACCGAAAAATCGATAATGCGGTAGATGCCCCCGAAAGGCACTGCCGGCTTTGCCCGCGCACTCGAAAAAATCGTCAAGCGGCTGCCCTGCCCCCCTGCCAGAATCATTGCCATTGTATCAGACATATTTTCCTCCTTATAACATTACTCATTGGCAATCGCTCGGTGACAATTGTCAATGAATCATCATTGGTATCCGCGCCAAAGGTGGCGAGACATTACCAGAAATGCTGCTGAACGCCCTTCGCGTCGGGCCTTTGAGCGGTGTGCTGCATGCCGAAATGTTTGTACGCCAGTCGTGTTGCTTTTCGACCGCGTGGTGTCCGCTCCAGATAACCACATTGAATTAAGTACGGCTCGTACACATCTTCGATCGTATCTTTTTCTTCGCTGATCGATGCGGCCAACGTATCGAGTCCGACCGGTCCGCCATCGAATTTTTCGATAATGGTCAGCAGGAGCAATCGATCCATATAATCGAGCCCCTGCTCATCGACCTCAAGCATTTGAAGACCGATCTTCGCGACCTCAAGGGTAATGATATTATCTGCCTTGACCTGGGCGTAATCTCTGATGCGGCGCAATAAACGATTCGCGATGCGCGGCGTCCCTCGAGAGCGCCTTGCAATTTCATGCGCCCCCTGCTCATCGATGTGAATATGTAAAATTTTGGCTGAGCGAGTAATGATGAGTTGCAGATCTTCGGGAGTATAAAATTCCAGACGATGAATAATGCCGAAGCGATCGCGGAGAGGAGAGGTGAGCAAGCCGACACGAGTCGTGGCGCCGACCAGGGTGAAGTGTGGCACATTAAGTTTGATCGAACGGGCATTCGGCCCTTGCCCGACGATCAGATCGAGCTGAAAATCTTCCATGGCCGGATAGAGGTTCTCTTCCACAACACGATTCATACGGTGGATTTCATCGATGAACAGCACGTCTTTCTCGGTCAGGTTGGTCAGAATACCCGATAAGGCCCCGGCATGTTCGATCACGGGGCCTGAGGTCGTTTTGATGCTGACATTCATCTCCTTGGCGATAATATGCGCCAGTGTGGTTTTTCCGAGTCCCGGCGGTCCGTAGAATAACGCATGATCCAGCGCTTCTCCGCGTTCTCGGGCGGCCCGGATGAAGATTGTGAGATTTTCCTTCAGCTTTTGCTGGCCGATATACTCCTCAATTCTCTGCGGCCGCAGGCTTTGTTCGATCTCAGAATCTTCGGCTGTTGTCTCTGGATTCACGATGCGGTCATGGGTATCCACGATGTGTTACGCTCCTCCTGCCAGATATTTGAGTGAAAGACGGATAATTTCTTCGAGCTGTCCGTCGCGGCCGGCCTCATTGATCGCCCGTTTGACAGCACGTTCCGAGGTGGCGCGTTTATAGCCGAGATGGAGCAGGGCTGACAAGGCATCGTCAAGCAATGCTCCCGGAATGGCAGCAGCGTCCTGTTCGGCTCCCTGTGCTTTCGGAACTTTGTCTTTGAGTTCCAGAATCATTCGTTCAGCAGTTTTTTTGCCGATCCCCGGAATGCCGTTGAGCTTTAAGATATCGCCGGTTAAAATGGCTGATGTCAGGTCATCGCTCGAAATGCCGGATAAAATATTTTGCGCGAGCTTTGGCCCGACTTTGGACACGCTGAGCAGCAGTTTGAACATGGCTTTCTCTTTCATCGTGAGAAACCCGTAGAGTTCGAAGGCATTTTCCCGCATCGCCGTATGAATCTGCAAGGTCAGAGTTTCCCCGCGTTCCGGCAATTCGTAAAACGTCGAAAGAGGGATAAAAACCTGATAACCGACCCCCCCGGCATCGATAATGATTTCATCAGGATTTTTAACAGCAAGTTTTCCGGTTAATCGTGCGATCATAATAAATGAACAAGGAAAAATGGAATTTTTTCGAGTCTTTTCACGGCCTATCGAGCAGGTTGAAGCTGCGCCCGCATTTTTGCCGAATGATGGTGGCAGATGGCTATCGCCAAGGCATCGGCGGCGTCGTCAGGGCTGGGAATCTCTTGTAATTTAAGCAGCACTTTGACCATCTGCTGCACCTGTGATTTATCGGCCCGGCCATAACCGACCACCGCCTGTTTGACTTCCAGGGGTGTATATTCCGCCACATCTAACCCAGCCTGGGTCGCAGTCAAAAGAATTGCGCCTCTGGCATGGCCTAATTTTAAAGACGATTTGGCATTTTTAGCAACAAACAAATCTTCGACCGCGATTTCCTGCGGTTTGTACTGCTGGATCAGCGCTTGAAGGCGTGTGCTGATCTGGAGCAGACGTTGAGCGAGCGGAGCGTTCGGACGGGTCCGAATCACTCCATACTCAACGAGCGCTAAATCACCCTGATGACTGTCAACAAGTCCATAGCCGCTTTTCAGCGATCCGGGATCGATCCCTAATACGCGCATCAACCGTTATTCTTCTGCCAGGGCTTCCAGAATGTCTTCCGGAATGTCAAAGTTCGCATACACGTTTTGCACGTCATCATGGTTTTCCAGGGCATCCATAAGGCGCAGCACCTTCGGCGCGTCTTTTTCGCTGACCTCGACCGTATTTTCAGGAATTTTACTGAGTTCGGCACTCTCCATGTCAACGCCGGCTTCTTCGAGAGCGCTGCGCACGTCTTCGAAACTCGCCGGATCGGTCGTAATCTGAAACACACCGTCCTCATTCGTCATATCTTCTGCGCCGGCCTCAAGCGAGATCTCCAGTAGTTCGTCTTCGTCAACGCCTTCCGCTTCGACAATGATAATGCCCTTGCTGTGGAACATCCAGGCCACACAACCGTTGGCGCCGACATTGCCGCCGTTTTTGCCCATGATGTAGCGGATTTCCGCAACAGTCCGGTTTTTGTTATCGGTCATGGTGTCGACCATAATAGCGACTCCCGCCGGGCCATAGCCTTCGTACGTGATTTCTTCGTAGGTCACGCCGGGCAGCTCGCCGGTCCCTTTTTTGATGGCGCGCTCGATGTTGTTGGCCGGCATGTTGGCGGCTTTTGCGGTTGCCATGGCTGTGCGTAAGCGGGCGTTTGATTCGGGGTCGCCTCCGCCCATTCTCGCGGCAACGGTTAACTCTTTAATCAAGCGAGTAAAAATTTTCCCTCGCTGGGCATCCACTTTGGCTTTTTTGTGTTTAATGGAGTGCCATTTTGAATGTCCTGACATAAATCCTCTTCCTCCCTTATTGCGGTGAATAGTTCTGCGAGATCCAGATTTTAGAAATCTCCTGCATAGCTGACAGGTACGTATCGAACTATCATGGAAGAGACACAAGGAAAGTCAAGAATTAAAACACATTTTGGGGAAAATCCTGCAAAGGCCGGGCACTGAGCAAAAGCCATACGATCATG
>PDWJ01000456.1_pt1 | contig 61201 bp, 48 predicted proteins | sample 1430881 | NCBI WGS metagenome assembly PDWJ01 (sample SAMN01162460, study PRJNA174530) | Oral metagenome, whole genome shotgun sequencing project. | biome: Marine environment; feature: Marine mammal; material: Swab sample of the gingival sulcus; isolation source: swab sample of gingival sulcus... | reverse complement strand
TTGAACGATCACGACCCGCCGCATAGAGGGGCTATAGCTGCCAATCGTGCTTGTCCAGATATGGGCAGCCTGAGAGCAGTTACACGTTTGAGGTATGTAAAACCAGAGAGTTACACACCCAGTGAGTAGTTACGATGAGATATTGACTAACGCGGAAAATCCGCAATCCAAGAGGCGAGGCCTTACACCTCAAATAATTTCTTGTTTTTTATGACAGGAATTGAGGCGTAAGTCACTAAAAAAGTAACTGGTCACAGAGACAATAGCGACAACGTCTGATGCGCCGAGTGCCTTGAGCTTGTCTTGACCCGCTTTGCTCATGTCGTGCACCTCAACCCGTAGCCGGGTGATACAGGCATCAAGGGATTTGATGTTTGCACGACCGCCAAAGGCAGGAACAAGCTGTTTTACCATGGTGGTTGCGGTTATGTTCCCGCCTTCGTCCTGTATGGCTGCCTCTTCCCGTCCTGGTGTCTTCAGGGCAAACATGCCGATAACTGTCTGGAAAGTGAAGTAAGACACCTTGGCAAAGACAGGGCCTGGCCCGAATTTCTCATGAACATTTTGTCTGGTTTGAGAACAAGCACATAAAAGCAATTGCATGTGATGTCAGTGCGCAGGCTCGAATATCGACGAAGATGGTGCTTCAGGTTTGTACAAGCACCTGTGATCAGCTCACGTATTTTTCTGTTGAGGAAATGATCAGGGTGATTATCTGTCATAATATGGCAGCTGCTGTCAGGAGAGTCATCTTCGAGCGATCACCAATGGCTGCATAGAGGAACTATAGCTGCCAGTTGCGCCTGCAAAAGCAGATGCAGGCACAAGGCAGGTGAAACCAGGGGTGTATATTTCCCGTGAATAGTTAACCAACAAGATGCCTATGGCTGAGCATAATAAACATGTGCCTGATGATGTAACCGAAACCATCCTGGAAAGTATATCAGATGGCGTTTTTACGGTGAATCATGAGTGGCGGATAATGTCATTTAACCGTGCTGCTGAAGAAATCACAGGGATTCCCAGAAAGGAGGCAATCGGTCGATACTGCTGGGAGGTCTTTCGCTCAAACATGTGTGAAGGGAACTGTGCTCTGAAGCGGACCATGAAGGAGGGGAAACCCTTTGTGGCCAGTTCTGCCTATATCATAAACAGTGAAAAGAAACGGATTCCCATTCAGGTCTCCACCTCCCTGTTGAAGAATGAGAAAAAAGAGATAATTGGCGGGGTGGAAACGTTTCGTGACAATTCCCTGCTTGAGGATCTGCGCAAGGAACTGACAGGCACTTTTCACCTGGGAGATATGGTCAGTAACAGTCCGGCAATGAAACAGTTATTCACAATACTGCCGAAAATTGCGGAGAGTGATTCCACTGTTTTGATTGAAGGGGAGACAGGTACCGGCAAGGAGATGGTGGCCAGGGCCATACATCGTTTGTCACCTCGCAGCAAGGCACCTTTTATTGCTATAAATTGCGGGGCCATGCCTGATGCTCTGCTCGAGTCTGAGCTCTTCGGGTACAAGGCAGGCGCTTTTACCAGCGCAACCAGGGACAAGCAGGGTATCTTTGCCGCAGCATCAGGCGGAACGCTGCTCCTGGATGAACTCGGCTCGATAAGCCCGGCCTTTCAGGTAAAGCTTTTGCGGGTTCTTGAAGAGCGTGAATTTCAACCGTTGGGAGGGATAACACCGCAGAAAACCGATGTCCGCATACTGGCCGCCACCAACGATGATCTGGCACAGCTGATTGAGCAGGGACACTTTAGAAGAGACCTCTATTACCGGATAAATATTGTCCGTGTTCAGCTGCCGCCGCTTCGACAACGCAAGGAAGATATTCCTCTGCTCATTGAGCAGTTTTTAAAAAAAATAAACAAGTTGAGAGGGAAATCGGCAGGGTATCCTGACAGTGAGGCCATGCGCCTGATTATGGAGCATGATTACCCTGGCAATATCCGGGAGCTGGAAAATATTATTGAACATGCCCTGGTCCTATGTTCCCAGGGACAGATTGTGCCAGACTCTCTCCCCGGCTATCTCAGCGCTGGTAAAACCGCAGTAACCAAAGAGAAGGAAACCTCATGCCTGGGGCAGGCAATTGCGTCTACTGAGGCAGAGCTTATTTTCGCTGCCCTGCGCCGAAACGGAAATAATCGGACAGCGGCCGCCAGAGAGCTTGGTATGCATAAAAGCACCTTGTTTCGCAAGGTGAAAAGACTGGGGATACAGCTTCCTTCCCAGGACGGGCGCTCACCTTCCCCGGTGGCGGCAGGGCCTCGGGATTCATTACATCCTGATCGCCCGAAGACAGGTAACCTGAAAGCTGGCCGGTCAGGGTAATATCTTCAAATTAGTAACCCGGAGCAGTTCCTTGCGGAAATATTCCTGAAATATTTTTTCGGTCACCGTTTCCTCTTTGTCCTTGAAATGAACACATGCTATTGTGTTTTTCATTTTTTCGTGCGTTGTGCCAATCTGGACAAAACTCCCGTCTTCTACCTGGTTACTGATAAGGTGGCTCACGATGATACCCGCCCCAATGTCTTCTGCAATGGCGGTTACAATGGACTGGGCACTGTCAGCGATCAGCACCAGGTTGAGTGCAGCTGGAGCCTTGCCATAATTGAGCTCAAACCAGCTTTGAAAAAGAGCAATGTCGTTTTTGTAGCTGATATAGTTTAAGGAAATCAGTTTGTCATACTCTGCCTGGGCTATATTGTCTGTATAATATTTGCTGGAACAGGCGAGGACGAATTCTTCCCTGACCAGAGGATCAATGGTGTATGCTGTTAATCCTTTAGGAATATGCAGCAGGATTGGCAGCATATCAATATAGGCAAAATCAAGCTTCCCGTTTGAAACTGATTCAAAGAGTTCCTTGGGGCCGCCAAGCTCCAGAACAAAGGTAACTTTTGGGTATATATGGTGAAATGAGGCAATTATCTTGGGAAGGTAGGTCTTGCCAAATTCTGAAGGGGCACCAATGCGGAGCTGGCCGGAAGGTGTATCCTCTCTTTGCCCAAGGTACCTGATCCCCTCTTCAAGCTCACCCATAAACGTTTTGACCATTTTGTAAAGATTCAGGCCGGCAGTTGTAGGAACCAGGCTGCGGTTGACGCGGGTAAAAAGTGATACCTGCAGTTCCTCTTCCAGTTTTTTCAGGTGCTGACTAACTCCGGACTGGGTGATATTGAGTACTCTGGCTGCACCTGTGCTGCTTTTTTCGTTGAAGATATGAAAAAAAACCTTGAGTCGGTTGAGATCAGGTAACATCACGGTATAGATAAGTTTAGCTAACCTGTACCATAAGAATGTTTAATTTTACTAACTGACAGATGGTACGGTATAGTGTAAACGCTGAAGAGCAGAATGCCTGATATGTTTGTGTTTTGACGTTAACTCATGTCTGGTTGAGCATGGCACCCTTGAGGAAAAAGCATAATACAGGTACAAAGAAATAGCACATTTTTTATATCGTCTCATAACGCATAACGTTATTTCAACCAATGTAACAGCTTCCAGGCCACCCCCCTTCGGGCGATCATGACTGGCCGCACAGGGGGGGCTGTAGCTGCCAGCCGCGCTTGCCGGAATCCGGGCGAACTGGAAGCAGTGACAGACCTAAAACAAATAAAAACCGGGGTGATACATGCCCTGTGAGTAGGTACCAATTAATTACATAAGGAAGAAATATGGCAAATCATCTTTTTACCTCTGAGTCTGTGTCCGAAGGGCACCCCGATAAAGTAGCTGACCAAATTTCAGATGCAATCTTAGATGGCATACTTGCTGAAGATGCACATGCCCGTGTTGCCTGTGAAAGTCTGGTAACAACCGGAATGGCCCTTATAGCTGGAGAAATCACCACCTCGGCCTGGGTGGACATGCCGGATCTTGTTCGCCGGACGATTCGTGAAATTGGCTATAATTCGTCTGAAATGGGGTTTGACTGGCAATCCTGCGCAGTCATGACCTCGATTGACAAACAATCCCCGGATATCGCCATGGGCGTGGATGAAGGCACCGGTCTGGATCTTGATCAGGGTGCTGGAGATCAGGGGCTGATGTTTGGGTATGCCTGCAACGAAACCAGTGTCCTGATGCCAATGCCAATCACTTATGCCCATCGTCTGGTCAAGAGGCAGTCAGAAGTGCGCAAGGCTGGAGCACTGCCCTGGTTGCGTCCTGATGCCAAAAGTCAGGTAACCATTGAATATGAAGATACTGTTGCCAGACGCATTGAGGCTGTTGTTCTCTCCACGCAGCACAGCCCGGATGTTACTTACGCAGATTTAAAGGAAGGAGTTATGGAGGAAATAATAAAGCCTACCCTTCCGGCCGGGATGATAGATGAAAAGACAAAGTATTTCATCAATCCCACCGGGCGGTTTGTTATTGGCGGCCCTGTTGGTGATTGCGGCGTTACCGGGAGAAAAATAATCGTCGATACCTATGGTGGAAGGGGCTCACATGGCGGCGGCGCCTTTTCAGGAAAAGATCCTTCAAAGGTTGATAGATCTTCGTCGTACATGGGACGATATGTTGCAAAAAATATTGTTGCTGCTGGCCTGGCTGATGAAGTTGAGGTGCAGGTAGCCTATGCCATCGGTATTTCCAAACCGGTGTCTGTGCATGTTAACACCTTTGGTACAGGCCGCATAAGCGATGAAAAGCTGGTTACCCTGATTCAGGAGGTATTTGACCTTCGCCCGAAAGCCATTGTACAGCACCTTGACCTGTTGCGGCCAATATATAAAAAGACAGCCGCCTATGGCCATTTTGGCCGGGAACTGCCAGAATTTACCTGGGAGAAGACAGACAAGGCTGAGGCACTTAAGGACGCTTCAGGGATTTAACCCCCTTTTCCATTGGAGAGAAACATGACTGACTATAAAGTTGCAGATATGAGCCTTGCTGAATGGGGCAAAAAAGAAATAGGAATTGCAGAGACAGAGATGCCCGGATTGATGGCACTTCGTGAGGAGTATGCGGGAAAAAAACCGCTGGCAGGTGCCAGGATTGGTGGCTGCCTGCATATGACCATTCAGACGGCAGTGCTCATGGAAACGCTGGTTGAACTTGGTGCTGAGCTGCGCTGGTCCTCCTGCAATATTTTTTCTACCCAGGATCATGCCGCCGCCGCAGTTGCTGCAGCAGGTATCCCTACCTTTGCCTGGAAGGGGGAGACTGAAGAGGAATTCTGGTGGTGCATAAAACAGACCATCTTTGGGCCTGACGACTGGCGTCCGAACATGATCCTTGATGACGGAGGTGACCTGACTCTGGTCATGCATCGTGATTATCCGGAGCTCATGCAAAATATCCGGGGAATTTCCGAGGAAACGACTACAGGCGTGCTGCGCCTCAATGAAATGGCAGCCAACGGTACCTTGCTGGCACCTGCCTTTAATGTTAATGATTCGGTAACCAAGTCCAAATTTGACAACCTGTACGGTTGTCGAGAGTCCCTGCTGGACGGAATCAAACGTGGAACAGATGTCATGGTTGCCGGAAAAATTGCAGTGGTGATCGGGTATGGTGATGTCGGTAAGGGGTGTGCGCAGGCCTTTCGCGGCATGGGTGCAACCGTGCTGGTGACGGAAATAGATCCTATCTGCGCTCTCCAGGCCTCTATGGAGGGGTACAGGGTAGTGACCATGGAAGAGGCCGCTTCTGTCGGGGATATTTTTGTTACCTGTACCGGTAATCTTCGGGTTATTACAAGGGCCCATATGGATATGATGAAAGATCAGGCCATTGTCTGTAACATAGGCCATTTTGATTCCGAAATCGATATTGCCGGTATTCGTGAGCTAAAATGGGAAAATATCAAGCCGCAGGTTGACCATGTTATTTTCCCGGACGGAAAGCGAATAATTGTTCTGGCGGAAGGGAGGCTGGTCAATCTTGGCTGTGCCACAGGGCATCCGAGCTTTGTTATGAGCAACTCGTTTACCAACCAGGTTCTTGCCCAGATTGAATTGTGGCAGCGTGGTGATCAATATGAGAAAAAGGTCTATTTCTTGCCCAAAAAGCTTGATGAAAAGGTCGCCATGCTTCATTTAAAGAAAATTGGCGCCAAGTTGACCACCCTGACTGAAGAGCAGGCCGAATATATTGGCGTTCCGATTGAAGGGCCGTTTAAACCAGAGTATTATCGCTACTAGCCAGCACGGCTGGAGCAGGTTTGCCAGCCCATAAACGGACCATGAAAGCTCGTCATTTCAGTAAGGAAAGGGTCTGTTTTCCACTGAAGAGCCTTTCCTCTAAAGTAATTACTCACAGGGCATGTATCACCCTGGTTTCACTTGCTTTACGTCTGTAACTGCTTTCAGGTCGCCCGGATTTGGGCAAGCACGATTGGCAGCTATAGCCCCTCTATGCGGCAGGTCTTGATCGCCCGAAGATGGGTGATCTGGGAGCAGTTACCATATAAACTTGTTTGCAATGAAGCTGTTCACTCACTTTCAGGGCGGGGCAGGCAGGTTGTTCCGCCCTTTTTGCCTGCGGCTGCCTGGTTTCTTTTTTTGTATTATTTGCAGTCTGTATACAACAGGCTGCGCAAGCCATGAAACGAGGATCATGGAAACAACTGCCTACTGTGGTTGCGGTAAATGCTGCTCATGGGAACGTGGCCGTTGGGTTTTCTTAAAGCTTGACTTCTGGAACAGGTATGTCAGTGCCGGGCCGGGAAAGGGGCAGTCTTATACCGGAAAAACTGCTGCAAATACAGATCCTGTCACGCCGCACCCGGGACTTGTTTCCTATGACACGCTGGTGCATCCCTGGATGTTTCCTGTGCGCCTTGTTTTTCCCTGGCTCTGGCGGCAGCGTGATGGAACGATTGCCGCTGATACCAGGTATTATCCTTTTGGCACCCGAATATATGTTCCCGGTTACGGCTGGGGAGTTGTTGTTGACAGGGGAGGTGCCATTAAGGGGCCTGACAGGCTTGATCTTTATTTTGAATCTCATCAAAAAGCCCTGAATTGGGGACGGAAAAGGCTTGAAGTCACAATAGAAAGGTAACTGCCTGCAGCTCATCCATCCTCGGACGCTCACGACCTGCCGCATAGAGGAAATGATTCGGGTAGCCTGAAAGCAGCTTAAGGGTAAAATCAATATGTTACAAGAAGTGAGAGCAGTCGCGCTCTGTGAATGGTTGCGATGAATGAATATGTCTCCATTATAGGGGGAGGACTGGCCGGTTGCGAAGCAGCATGGCAGCTGGCGTGCAGAGAAATACCGGTTGTTCTCTTTGAGATGAGGCCGCATCGTTTCAGTCCTGCCCATGAGTCAGAGCATTTGGCTGAGCTGGTCTGTTCCAATTCCCTGCGGTCAAACCAGATCCATTCGGCAGTGGGCCTGCTGAAGGAAGAGATGCGCCGACTTGATTCCCTTATTATGAGCGTGGCTGACAACACTGCAGTCCCGGCCGGCAAGGCCCTGGCTGTTGACAGGAATCGTTTTGCCCTGGCAGTTACCAGTGCTGTCAATGAGCATCCGTTAATTGAGCTAAGGCGGGAAGAGGTCACCAGTCTTGACGCAACTGGCGGCAAGCTGGTGATTATTGCAGGCGGGCCCCTTTCATCCCGTGCACTGACTGATGAGCTGCGGGCAATAACAGGCGGCAATCTCTCTTTTTATGATGCTATTGCTCCTGTTGTTGCTACTGACAGTCTTGATGCAGACAAGGTTTACAGGAAATCAAGGTGGGATGATGACAGCCCGGGTGATTATCTCAACTGTCCGTTCAGTAAAAAAGAGTATGAACGCTTTTATGAAGCCTTAATATCGGCTCAAACTGTGCCGCTGAAATCTTTTGAGCAGGTAAAGTATTTTGAGGGTTGTCTGCCCATTGAGGTCATGGCTGGCAGGGGAGAAGGAACGCTTCGTTTTGGGCCCATGAAACCGGTTGGTCTGGCGCATCCGGTGACAGGAGAAGTCCCGTATGCGGTGGTCCAGCTCAGGGCTGAAAATGTGGAGGGCAGCATGTACAATCTGGTCGGCTTTCAGACAAAGCTGACTTATGGTGAACAGAAAAGGGTTTTTCGGCTTATTCCAGGTCTTGAAAAAGCCGAGTTTATCCGGCTTGGTTCCATTCATAGAAATACCTTTCTTTGCTCGCCGCTGCTGCTTGATGATACCTTACAGTTAGTCAGCAAGCCTGGTTTTTTTGTCACCGGACAACTCTCCGGAGTTGAGGGCTATGTGGAAAGCGCTGCCATGGGGCTGCTTTCCGGTCTCTATACGGCCATGTATATGCGTGGCCAAAAGCCTGTCCCGCCACCACGAGACACTGCCATGGGTTCTCTCGTCTATCACCTGACCACAAGTGATCCTCGGCATTTCCAGCCGTCAAACGTTAATTTCGGTCTTTTTCCAGCGCTTAACAAAAAACTGCCCAGAAAAGAGCGGGGTACATTTCGCAGTCAGCAGGCGCTCAACAGTCTGGAGAACTGGAAGGTGGAGGCACGATACTGAACCTCGCCTTTCTGAAGCACCCGTGACCAGTTACAGGTCAGAACCAGAGAATAACATGCAGCACAGACCCCGTGACTGGTTACATCCGGGCTAATCCTGATCACCGGGAGTAATTATTCTTCTTTTTCAGTAAATCCCCAGTAAGGGTAATCCAGCTGGTAGCGGGCAATTTTCCCGGGGGCATGTTCTCTGCTGGCCACGAGCCACAGGTCATTTATTCTGGTTTGCGGGGGCTGATTGTCAAAGGGGTCCCAGTCTGGCAACAGTACCAGGGCATTGTCGGCGGAATAGGCAATATCACCGGAGCCTTTAAAGGAGCCGAGACTGGGGTGTCGTTCAAATTGTCCGTCCTGACCACGGGCCAGTTCAGAAATGACGAGAAAGGACACATCAAGTTCGTCCCGGATTGCCTCCAGTTGCCGCAGCCACCCATCAATGCCGCTGCGACGCTGAGAAAGATCCTTGAAAGGAAGCTTGTGCAGGCTGTCAATGACGACCATGATCCGGTTTGTTTTGGTTTCGTGCCGGAGAAAATCCACATGATGGCGCATGGTTTGCGGCGAGAGCTGGCGGTCATTAACGACCCGGAACCAGTGCAGTGCTTTCTTGAGTTTTCCGGTCGCAAGACGAAGAGCCTGCTTTTGCGGCTCGCCCAGCTGGTTTCTGAAGATCTGCTCATCAGAAACCCTGCTTATTCTGCTCAGGGTGCGCAGGTATATTTTTTGTTTCCCGTTTTCAAAGTCATAGTAAATGACCGGCACTTTTTTTAAAGCCATTTCAAAGGCGATTTGCATGAAAAAACAGGATTTTCCCGCCTTTGGTGTTCCCCCCATTATAGAGATGCCCTGAAATCTGCCCAGTGTTTTGTCGAGCAGGCTAAAGCCTGAAAATGCCATATCCTCGGCATTTCTACTTTCCCTGATCAATTTTTCGGCAAATACAGAATATTCTTTTTCCGGGGAGGCAAAAGGAGAGAATGCGCGGGATCTGGCAAGCATGGCAAGGACGTTACTGCGAAAATCCTGCTCGCCTTGATCTGCTGCCAGCTGCATAAGTGAACAGTCTTTGAGGTGATCCTCTTCCCAGCGGACAAGGCGAACCTTGAATCCAACTCTGGTGGCGAATGAACGTGCTGCAGCAAAAGAATCAGCACTGTTGTTTACCCAGAGAAAGAGTACCTGGATGTAGGCAAATGTCCGCTGATCAATATGCTCAAGATCAGCTGCTGCTGGTACTGCCATACCTGGAAGTCCGAGTTGTTTGAGGCAAAGCAGATTATCCTCTCCTTCAACAAGAATAAGAGCACCATTCTCACATCGCTCCACCTCCGGTCTGTTAAAGAGATGATATGCTCCGCTGAAAAAAGCTTCGTTGCCGTACCAGAAGCTGTCTTCTGGTTTGGCCGGGTGTACGCAGCGTGAAGAATAGATATTTTCATCATTCTGAGCGAAAGGATAGACCAGATAACGGCCATTATGGCCAATTTTAAACAGCTGAAGGACTTGTTTGCTGATGTGGTGCTGTCTATACCAATCAAGTTGTTGCTGAGGTAATTTCTTGATGAAATCAAGTACCTCGTCATTCATATTTTTAACCGGAAGATCAATGTCATTGCCATAGTAGTCCCGATCAGGATCATATCCCGGCACCCTGTACCTGGGGATTTTCATTCTTCTGGCAAAATACAGGGGGAAACCGCCGTGTGAACAGTGGTTGCTGCAGTTGAAGTAGCCGTAGAAATAGCTCTCGCTGTCAAGGATAACGCTCAATGTTCCCGGGGAAGTCTTCTGCTTCTGCAGGCAAAAAGGGCAGGGGGCAGAGAGCGTGGTGCCCTGTAGCCGGGCATCGGCTATATTATCTGTATAAAATCTGTTTAAGGCATCCGGCATGGGGCTGCTCATCTATTCGCAGGGCATGTATCACCCTGGTTTCACTTGCTTTACGTCTGTATCTGCTTCCAGGTCGCCTGAATATGCCGGGTGAACGTGACTGGCGGCTGTCGTATCTCTGGGCGGCCAGTCCTGAGTACCCGACGATGGGTGATCCTGAAGCAGGTGTACTGATCGAATGAATCCATCCAGAGCAAGCACAAACGGGGTTGCCTGCAGTGTAACAGCTTCCTGCACAGAATGTACAGCTTCCTTTGTCTTGCCGACAGCCAACAGAAGGATTGCCCGTTTGCAGCATAGCTCTGCTCTGCTGGCCACGAGGCGCAGATAACTGTGGTCAGCCCCACAGCGGGCGCATTTGGTTGTCTTCTCATTGATGCGTGCTTTACAATGGAAACATCGTTCCATGTATTACGACTCCAGAAAAAACAGGAGTTCTGACAGCTCCTTCCTGCATTTGTTTATACGGTCAGTATCGTTTTTTTCCTGCGCTGAATTGATATCTTCCAGCAGATTAACAAGATCCTCACGGTCATCGTCAGAGATATTGTCCATTAATGTATGTGCTCTTGCCTTTAATTCTTCGATATGAGCGTCCGTATCCTGCGGCTGTACAGGGGGGGTGCTTTCACCTGTTGCTGCTTCGCTGTTGTCGTCAAAAAGCCGGCTAATACGTTTGCGGACATTGTCCAGGTCTTCCTGATTGAAAGTGAGTACATTGTCTATGGTGATTGATTTCGCCAGACCTGTAGCCTTTTCCTGGGCCTTGACCTGGAGAATTCCGTCGGTGTTCAGGGAAAAGGTTGCAATAATCTCACTGCCTGCTGGTTCCTGGGCGAGGCCTTCAATTAAAAACCTGCCGACCTCCAGATTGTCCAGGGCATTTTTCTCTTCTCCCTGATACACTTTTATCTCGACGATTTCCTGGTTATTGTAGGCAGTATAAAAAACCTCGCTGCGGGTAACCGGAACAGGTGTGTTTTTCTTGATAAGCGGGACAAACATATCCATGCTGAATATGCCGTCTACCTCACCAATTGCACTGGTGCCAAAGGTATATGGGGTAACATCAACCAGGATAGCCTGCACCTGCTCCCCCGCCAGCGTTGCTGCCTGAAGGGCAGCACCGGAAGCGACGCATAAATCAGGGTTTATCTCATGACGAGGCGGCTTCTGAAAAATTTCTTCAAGTTTTTGCTGGATGAACGGGATGTTTGTAGAGCCGCCAACAAGAAGAACTTCGTCCACATCTGAGGAGGTGATGCCTCCATCCCTGAGCACGGTATGGACGCTGTCCAGGGTATTGTCGACAAGGGGCGTAATCATTTCTTCAAAGCGTGCCCGGTCAAGCTCTACGTTCAGGTTATAGGGGATCTGGTCATTCTCCAGCAGATACTCTTCAATTACAGGGGCAAATGGTTCGCTTGAGAGGACCTTTTTTGCCTCTTCGGCTGCCCGCCTGATTCTTGCTTTTGCCTGTCTTGGGACAACTTCAATACCATCTTTCTTTATCTGTTCAAGAATCCACTTTTCAACGAGCTCATCAAAATCATCGCCGCCAAGACGGTTGTTACCGTGACTGGCAATTACTTCAATGACATCGTCCTGCAGGCGGACAAGGGAAGCGTCAAAGGTGCCGCCGCCCAGGTCATAGACCAGCACTTTTTTGGCCTTGACCTGAGCGTTTTCGTACACCAAGGCTGCCGCTGTTGGTTCGTTTATCATCTTGACGACTTCCAGTCCTGCCATTTCACCGGCTTCACGGGTTGCGCGTCGCTGCTGATCAGAAAAAAACGCCGGGACAGTTATAACTGCCTTGTGGAGACTTTTTCCAAGGTAGCTTTCGGCCGTTTGCTTGAGATGCTTTAAAATAATGGCAGAGATCTCCTGGGGCAGGCACTGCTCTTCACCCATGGCAACAGGCTCTTTTTCACCCATAAGACGCTTGATGGACTTTACCGTTCGTTCAGGGTACAGGACATATTGATTCCTGGCAGCACTGCCAACAAGCAGAGCGTTCTGTGTATCAAGACCGACATAAGATGGCGTCATCCTGCCGTCTGGCCCTTCTATTATGGTAACGTTTCCGTTTTCGTAAACAGCGACCTCTGAGTTGGTTGTTCCCAGATCGATTCCAAGTATTGTTTCGTTCATGTTATGTTTTCCCGTTCACTGACCAGTCCTGTGGTCAGTTACTTTTATTCACCACTACTTCAGCCGGACGAAGCACCTCGTCACCTGCAAAAAAACCTTTTCGCTGCTCTTCAAGCACCAGCCCCTCCTCTTTATCCGGTACTGCTGCCGTCGCTACAGCCTGCATGGTCATCGGATCAAAATGCCGACCAACAACCTGCATCGGTTTTACCTGATTTCGCGCCATGATCTCTTCAATGCGCGTGCGCGTCATTTCCTGGCCTTTCTGATGTGCCTGAATCCATTGACGAAGCCGGCTGCCAGCGTTAAATAAACGTTCTGTCAGGTTAGGCTTCGGGATGCGCTGCTCCAGTCCTGCGCTGATTCGATCATGGAGACCAACAAGATCCAGGAGCAGCTGCCTGTGGTCATGGTTGCCTTCTTTTTTTTGCCCAAAGGCGGAGGCACTCCGGATCTGAGCAATAAGTGCCTGCTGTTTTGAGTCCAGCGATGTAAAGGCCTGACGAAAATCATCCAGGGCTTTTTTTACCTGGCGGGATTCAAGGCGAACTTCATTTTTCAATCCTGATAACTCCTGGAATACATGCAGCAAGTCCACCTGATTTTCCGGCCCCTCTAAAGTATCAATGCTTTCAAGATAGGCATTGAACTGAGCCTTGACCGCCATTTTTTGCTCTGCATCCATGTTGTCTTCTCAGCAATCGTTTAAGGTGAAAGTTGTGCAGTATTGTTTCACTGCCGCCCTAAGCGAGGCGTAAATATCTTCCTGGGCTTTCACGGAATTTTTACCTTCCAGTAACAGCTCGGCAATATCGGCCTTTGCCGGCAGCTGACAGTGAAACAGCTTGTAGGCGATGCGTTTTCTTTCGTCGCTGATCAGGTCATACGCAGCATATACCTGCTGAAACTTTTCCGCTTCCTTCTCCGGGGGGTAACGCCGAACCAGATCCAGATAAGCCCGTCTGATTTCTTCATCGTCGGCATGTGCTGTTACTTCCAGGACTTCATAGGGCGTTTTCATTCATCGTCTCCAAAGAGATTGAGCTGCTGGCCACGATTACCCTTTTTCTCCTTTCGAGAATTGGCAGAGGAGGAGCGGCCTTTTTCAGTAATGTCAGGAAAAGGGAAAAGGTCAGGCTCACCCTCTTCGTCAAGGTCATAGTTAAGAACAGCTTCAATAAACGGTGAAAGAGGTGAGGGAAAAAAAGAGGCATGGAGAGGTAACCGTAGTTCTTCCATGAGATCATATATCTCATCGACAAAGGTAAAGGTTTCAGGGGTGTCCAGTTCATGGAGAAGATCTGTCAACTGTCTCTGTATTGATCCATCTCTGTCAGGTTTCTTCCTGTATTGGGCAAGAAGCGACCAGACCTTGTATTCTTTGCGGCCAGGGTACGCCTTATGCATATGTTTGGCGTACTTGAGCAATGCCGTTGTCATGTTCAGGTTGCAGAGTGTTTTACACAGGACAAGCCCTTCATCCTGGCTCCAGTCAATCTCTGTAATCCTTGAGAAATATCGACTCAGACCTTGGCAGATCTGATACAGATGACGTTGCTGTGCATCCGGGAATGTGTTCAGCCAGGTCGTAAGTCGGGAGATGTTTTGCTTGCTGGGCGGTTTTTCATGTACTGCAGCTTGCTTTAATTCCCTTACAAAACGATCCTGCCATTTCACTGGCAAACCAAAAAGTCTGGATTCCAGTACGACGAGTACCGCTGCCAGAACAGGGATGCCGTTTTCCTGCTGCGCCTGATGTATTGCTTCCAGTCCCTCTTCTGTCTTTTTCTGGAGGAGTAACAGCATGCCCAGGGCCATGCGGTAACGCCCGCGTAGCCGATATGATTTTGTTCGTGTGCCTGCTGCCAGCAGCTCTTTTTTTGCCAGGTCCCATTTTTTTTGTGCCGCCAGTTTGCGGCCATGCTCCAGGCGAGAGGCAACAATAAAATCTTGTGCTGCTGTGTTGATCGGATCCAGATCAAGTACCTGTCTGGCAATTGTTGATGCTTTTTTATGGGCGCCGCGTTCAGCGGCTGCCCGCATGGTCAGAAGCAGGATTGCAACGTTATCTGGAAACTGGGTCGATGCCTCGTTGAGGACAGCATAATATTGCTTTTTTTTGCCCAGTTTTTTTGTTTTGTCAGCTAACTCAATCCAGGTGGGGACATGTTCCCGGTCATACGTAAGTGCCTTGCGTAACAGACCAATCTGGTTTGTCAGGTCACTTTCATCCTCAAGTTCAGGCGGAACACTGTGGGCCATATGCCGATATATGGCCGCCTTTTCAAGGTTACTGGCGGTCTTTGTATAGTCAGTTACATCAAGATAGTCTGTCCATAAATCACCCGCTGCCGTAAAGGCTCCATCGTGTTCTGCTGCCAGCGCCATCAGATGCATCTTGTTTGCATCCAGTTTCACTCCGGTAATAAACCGGGCCCCCTCATACCCGCTGAACGGCACAATGTTTCGCAGGAGAAGCCGATACTGCTTCTGACTGAAAAGGTACTCATGTTTTCTGATGAACTGGAGCAGGTTCAGGGCGGTTCCGTCATTACCAGCCAGGTCTGCCAGGGCTTTTGCCCTGGCTTTTGGCAGGTGCTGCTGGCAGTAAGCAACCTGCTCTTTTGGCAGGAGCGTGCAGATATGTTGCAGATATTGTTCGGCAGAGTCATTGTGTGGTAAGGCTGATGCGGCCAGAGCAGCGTACGGGGAATCTTTACTGGCCTTGCTTAATATTTCAGCCGCCTTGTGCGAATTCTGCCGAAGGTGCATTAATCCTGCTAGTATCAGGCGCAGCTCCTTGAATTTGGAGCGAAATGAAATTGAACGTAGTATGTTTGCGGCCTCGTCGTCTTCTTCAGCCGAAAAATGTTTGATGGCCTGCCTGACCAAATGCAGTTCATCAGCCGGAAAGAGTTGTGTTTCAGATATGTTCGGGGGAATATCCTCTTTGGATACGGCAAGAGCAGCAAACAGGGTTTCAGTTTTATGCCGCTGGGCTGCAGTCAGTTGATGCTGAATTTCTGGATATATTTTTGCGGCTTTTGTGTAATTGCCGCTTCTGATGAACAAGGTCAGCTGCAGGATCCCTGTCTGGGCATCAGGGCAGGAGTGGCACATGTTTTTCAGAAGTATTAACGCCTCCTTAAACATTGCCTTGTCTGAAAGTTCCAGGATTCGTCCCGTATACGCCTGCTCAAGGAAGGGGGTTGTGTCTTCAGGATGTTTTGCCTTTCCAGCCTGTTTCAGACAGGTAATTGCTTCGCGATACTTCTGCTGTTTGATATATTCACGAGCCTTTTTGATCAACGCATCTCCAGATAACCCTGCCAGCGTTTTCTTTGCGGTAGCTGCTTTTCTTTTCTTTCGTTTTTTTGCCATGGCAAAAACAATGTCTCTCTGGAAAAATCATTTTTTGGGGAGGCCGCAGATTGCAGGCAGGCATTATTTTTGTTTTCTGCCCTGGCCCGGCAGGAAAAACAATGCCTGCCAGATCAGGATCAAATGCATCCTGTGGCCTGTGAAAAGAGACTGTACACAACTCTCTGGTAATTTTCAAGCTCCAGGAATAAAGGATAACTGCTCTTGGTTCACCCATCTTCGGGCGAGCACGAATGGCCGCCTAGAGGGGCGATAGCTGCCAGTCGCGCTTGTCCAGATATGGGCAAATCTGAAAGCAGCTACAGGTTTGAGGTATGTAAAATCAGAGCGTTACACACCCAGCGAGGCGTTACCACTTGAGAAGAAATACAGACAGACACATGGCTGTGACGCCAGTGCGCAGACTCAGGTTTTGCCAAAAAAGTTCACCAGAGGTCAGCTCAGGCAGCACCATCTTCGGCAGTATTCTGGCAACACATATACAAAGGTATAATGAGGTACCAGAAACCACCGAACCTGGCACCACCTGAGCTGATAAGAAATCCGGGTTAGACAGGGAAACTCACAGACAGAACAATATGGTTCGTGAAAAGCCGGTACACTCTGTCTGCCTCCGTTGCAAAAAAAAAAGGCAGAAGCAGCCTTAGAATCCTGCTTCTACCTTTTTCTGTCCAAATCCCCGCAGGGATATTGGTTGCTGCAAGACTATTGAGCAACTTGTATAGTTTCTGGTGTAAACACCTTTGCCCCATTTTCACCAGCAGTCACAGACCCCGTGGCAATCACTTTCTTGTCGACCAGGGCTTCATCAAACTGCATATCTAACAGATAGCTCTCACTATCAGTTTTCAGCATCAATGTATCCTTTTCACTGCTGACAACTCCCGTAACGGTTACGACCTTCATCTTGTCTGCGCTGGCAACCTCTTGTGCAGCCTCGACAGTGCTGTTCGTATCAGCAACAACCACTTCTTGAGCTGTGGCCATCAATGGAAATAATCCAAGAGCCAGTAACGCAGCCAAAGTCTTCATTTGATACCCCAAGATTTTCATGATAAACACTCCTTTACGTTTTGGTTTTATACTGCTCAGTTAAACCGTTTTTCCACTCTGGAACCTCGATACTGTTATTTTAGCAATCTCTGTGCCATACTAAAAATCAGCACATTCTTCCGGAAAGGTTGTTTCTGCGTAATATGCTGGAAATATTTAAAAAAAATTTTTGGTTAAAAATGCCCGAAAGGCTTTGCAACCTCTGTATATAGTTTTCAGAAAGCAGCAGCATGTGTACGAATGGTGCGCAGTGCAAACCAAATTTTGCGCAGACCGGAAAAGAGGACTTCCGCCAGGGCCGTTGCTGGTTTTGCCATTTTGTATATTTCTGTGCCGGAGTATTCTCGCTTGCTGCCTCTTATGCTAGAATGTGCATGGTCAGAAGGAGAGAATAACGTTGAGGTACAGACCCCCTGGTCGGTTACCGGAAAGGATGGCCATGAAAAAATGATAAAGTCAAGCAGTGAGTCATGAATCTGAAACAGGGCATAACCACAAAATTTCTCATCTGGTTTCTCAGCTTTTTCCTGATCTACTTTGGGACAGTTCTGGTGTTGTATTTCAATGTTCATCAGATGATGAGTATTTCTGAGACCATCACCGGAAAATATGATAAAATTTCTCAGATTGCCCGGCAAATGTTTGAAAACCTTCTGTCGATGGAGGAGAACGAGAAAAAATTTCTATTGCTTAAAGACGATCAGTACCGAAGCCAGTTCAGCCAGGCCTTTGATCAGCTGCAACAAGGTCTTGCTGAAGTCATGGCTCTCCAGTCTGAAAACGTTACAGTGTCTTCCCGCTGGAAAGAGCTGGCTGAACGGAACAAGAGACTGGAAATAACCATGGATTCCCCTGCGGATACTGCCGATGACTTATGGATACCTGAAGAGGAACTGGATACCTGGCGTAACTATGTCGCACAGGCCAGAACCGAAAACGAAAAAGCTATTGAGCTGGCCAACCGGGAACTTAACCGCAGCGGTGTCCTGACCGTACGGGCAAGTATGATTGGTTTAGGTTTATCCGTACTGGTGGGCCTGGCAGGGATCTTTTTTGTAGCCTGTTCCATGATCCGTCCTTTAGGCAAGCTTATTCAGGGGATTCGCAGCATCTCCCACCAGAGTCCGGGGAAACCCATTGCCGTGAATTCCCAGGATGAGTTTGGTCAACTGGCCATGGCCTACAATGAAATGTCTTTTCGTTTAAGAGAAGAACAGGCGATGCGTACTGATTTTATCTCCATGCTCAGTCATGAAATTCGCACGCCATTGACTTCCATCCGGGAATCGGTCAGCCTTATAGGGGAGGGGATTATGGGGGATGTCAACCCGATGCAGAAAAAATTTCTCCATATCGCTGATGCCGAGATCGGCCGGGTATGTACCCTTCTCAACCGTATGATGCAGGTCTCCTATCTGGAATCTGTGGTACTCGATGTACGCAGACGGCCGCTGGCAGTCGCCCCCTTTATGACAGAAATCTTTGATTCCTTCCACCCCGTGGCTCAGGAGAAAAACATTTGCTTCGACGTTCAGCTGCCTGAAAAGCTTCCCGATATATATGCTGATGAGAAATATTTACGGCAGGTTATGTTTAATCTCGTAGACAATGCCATTAAATTTTCGCCAAAAAATTCCACCGTACGGTGCAGGATTAAACTGGACAGCAAGCAAAAGACTTTTATCTGCAAAATTCTGGATACAGGGCCGGGAATACTGATGGAGGAGAAATCTCTTATATTTAATCGTTACTATCGGGGGAAAAATATCCGGGAAAAAACAGACGGGACAGGGCTGGGACTGAGTATTGCCAAGTCTATTGTCGAAGCCCACGGAGGAACAATAGAGGTGTCCAGCCCGCAAGAGGGTGGTGCCTGTTTTTCTTTTTTCATCCCGTTTGGAAGCTGAGCATACAGGAGAGACAGAAATGAAAAAGGCGGCGGCGAGATGCTCTTATCTCTTGTTTTTTATCCTGTTCACCTGCTGGGGCTGCACTCATATGCGGAGCACAATGCTGCCAGAGGAGATGAACGTCGCCAGAGAGCTCTTTTTGAATAAAAAGTACAAAGAGGCTGCAGAGTCCTTTTCCCAGATCCGGCTTCAGACAGAAAAAGACTTCTTGCGACAAAAGGCTTTTCTTGGTCAGGTCTGCAGCCAAATGCTTCTGGCTGAAAATGAAACCCAGTCACAGGAGGTGCTGCAACTATGGCAGACCTGGTGCAGGAAGGGGACAAACACTTTTCAGGCAGGGGATCTCTGTCTCTTTCTTACACCAGTGGTGGGGAAATGGGCTGACTCGAACAAAAAAGGGCTGGCAGAAGAACGGCTGAAGAAAAAGCCCCTGAGTCAATGCCTCAGGTTTCCGGAAGGATCAGATCTTGCCAGGGAACTTGCCAGCCAGAAAAAAGAGGTAAAGAAGCTGCGCACTCAGATCAAAAAGAAAAACCAGGATATAGAGGAGTTAAAGGCAAAATTGAAGGCACTGGAAGATATTAACCAGGAGATTGACCAGAAAAAGAAAGGGATGGATCTTCAATGAAAACAAGGAGTCCCAGAACCATCCTGGTTGTGGATGACGATCTCCATATCCTGGAGGTCCTTGAAGCACGGCTCTTTTCTGCAGGCTACAAGGTGATCAAGGCTGACAGTGCTCAGACAGCACTGGATCTGTTACAGAAGCAGAGCATAGATATGATGGTATCAGATATTAAAATGCCGGAGATGAGCGGCTTTCATCTCCTCTCCCAGGCCCGGTCCTTGTGCCCGGGCCTGCCGGTAATACTGCTCACCGCCTATGGCAGTATCCCTGATGCTGTGAGAGCTATAAAGTCCGGAGCTGTCGAGTATCTGACCAAACCATTTCAAGGAAAAGAGCTGAGAGAGAAAGTTGACTCCATCCTCCGTTCAGCGCCGGGAGAAAGCACTTCTTCTGGAAAAATCGACCTGTACCGGGGGAGAAATCCCGCGATGAAGGCCCTGTATGAGATGGTACAGAAAGTAGCAGAAAGTGATGTTACTGCCCTTGTCCTCGGTGAAAGCGGTGTGGGGAAAGGGGTGCTGGCTCAACACATCCACACGTTAAGCCGGCGAAAAAAGAACCCCTTTGTGGTGGTGGATTGCGGCTCTACTCCAGACACCCTGCTGGAAAGCGAGCTGTTTGGACATGCCAAAGGTGCTTTCACTCATGCAATAAAGGAAAAAAAGGGGCTTACAGAGGCAGCGGACAAGGGAACCCTGTTTCTTGATGAGATCGGTAATATCTCCGCTGAGATGCAAATGCGATTGCTGCGCTTTCTGGAGGAGCGGACCATCCGCCGGGTGGGAGAAGTCAAGGAGATCCCCGTAGACTGCAGGGTAATCGCCGCCACCAACGCCAACATAACAGAGCAGATCCGTGCCGGCAGATTCCGGGAAGACCTGTATTACCGTTTGAGAGTGGTGATCCTGCATATTCCTCCCCTGCGAGAGCGCAGGGAGGATATTCCCGGTCTGGTTCGACACTGCATGAAGCAGTTGCTGGACAACGCTGCTGACACCATTGAAATTCCCGAAGAAACTATGCAATGGCTTTGCCGTTATCCCTGGCCGGGTAATATCCGGGAGCTGAAAAACGCTCTTGAAGGCAGCCTGGTATTGTGCAGATCAGGGCTGTTACTGCCAGAGGATTTCCGTCTCACTGATATCTCTTCTCCTAGTATGGCTGCACAGCCAGAATCTGCTGTCATGTCTCTTGCAGAAAACGAGAAAAAAACCATTATCAAGGCGTTGCAGCAAAGCGGCGGGGTTCGCACCCACGCCGCAGATCTGCTGGGCATCAGCCGCCGGGCCATCCATTACAAGATAAAAAAATATAATATCTTGCCGGAAGAGTTGTAAGGAGTTGTTCATAGAAGGAGTTGTTGCTTTTCTTGCAAAAAAAGCAAGAAACATATAATTAATTGACATGTAAATAAAAATATAAGCTTGAACTGATATTTTTATAAAAGGGTGCTGCAACAATCACCCTGTCTCCTTGAAACTGTATTGTTGTGCAAAAAAAACCTTTTTTGTCGATCCTCCACAGAACTACAAAGAGTTACGCTGATATTTTCAACACCCTTTATAAAAGTTTGCGCCCACTCTTTTTATATTGTGAGCTGTTGCATGCCTGCAGGTTGTTCCGGGAACTGCTGATACTTTATAATAGTTGATATTTTTCCTTTACAGTCAGGCTTCTTTTCCTATATAACATTTGTAACTGGTCAGGGGTATTTCAGACTTACGCCGGAATGGTTTCAAGCAGGTGAGAAAGAGAGCGTTGCACAGTGGCAGTCCAGTGATCAACCACCTTGTTACTATCCTCCCCTTACCCTCTGCTTCTTGAGCAGAGGGCATCTGCCACCCTGCTTTTACTTTTTTCAAGTCTGTACCTGCTTGCAGTACGTCCAGATCTGGACCAGCACGGCTGGCAGCTCTGCCCCCTTTATACGCTCAACAGGCGTGACCGGTCGAAGGCAGGGGAGCGGGTGCCAGGTATTTGATGATAAAAAAACAACCTCTTCAACATTTTTTGCTGTAAAATTGGACGTTGCTCCTCTGGCAGCTTCCAGCCTGCCCACATGCAGGCAGGCTGGAAGCTGCCAGAGGAGTAAAGCAAGTGAAAACAGGGTGATATGTTCCCTGTGAGTAGTTCCCGCTATGCGTTGCTATGTTTGATTGACTTGTTGCTCACGTAAAACCATTTATCAATGCTCCGATAGTATGCGTATTTATGCGTATTATGGGGCATTAATGCTTTACAACTCTTTTCACAGACTTTAAAAAAGGAAGGCTGCCCATGTTTAAACATTTCAAGCTCGTACCCAAGTTATTGACTGTTGGTATTCTTCTTACCATTGTCCCCTTGCTCATTATCATGGTTTACAACTATTTTCAGGGCCACAATATACGGGACACCACCAGAAATGAAACGGAAAAAATCGCGTACTCTCAGCTTGACAGTATAGTTCATTCAATCTACACAAATATCGAGAACCAGGCGCACCTGCTCAACCATCAGCTCAAGGCGTCTCTCAGGCTCACACGTTCGCTGGTAAGGGATAAGGGAGGAATATCGCTTGCCCCGGAGGATAAGACAGTTGAATGGACCGCGGTCAACCAGTTTACCAATGTCGCCGTGCAGGTCAGCCTTCCGGAAATGTGGCTAGGGCAAAACTGGCTCGGGCAAACCAGATCAGCAAGTATACCAGTCCCTGTTGTTGACGAGATACAGCATATTGAAGAGGTAACAGCTACCATCTTTCAGCGGATGAATGACGCTGGCGACCTGCTCAGGGTGGCCACTAATGTCATGAAAAAAGACGGCTCTCGTGCTGTTGGCACATATCTCCCTTATCAGAATCCGGATGGCAAGCCAAATGAGGTCGTCTCTGCTGTATTGAGAGGTGAGACCTTTGTCGGCAGGGCGTTTGTCGTCAACAAATGGTATGAGACCATCTACGAGCCGATCTACAGCAGTGACCGGGAGATTATTGGGGCGCTGTATGTCGGTGTTCCTGCGGAGCTGAACCCGGAACTGAGACGTTCAATTATAGAAACCAAAATTGGTGAAACTGGCTATGTGACTATTTTCGACAAGGATGGTCGCTATATCATTTCCCAGGGTGGAAAACGTGACGGTGAAGATGTCTCTCAGACAAAGGACAAGACAGGATTTTATTTCGTTCAGGACGCTCTTGACAAAGCTTCTCAGCTTAGCAAAGATGAGTTCGGCACCCAGGTTTATCTCTGGCAAAATCCTGGGGACCCGGAGCCTCGAAGAAAAATTTCACGATACAAGTACTTTGCGCCATGGCAAATTATGATCAGTGCCGGTTCGTATGAAGATGAGGTACTTGTTGCCTCAAAACGTATTGCTGACCTGCAGGCACAGGGCATCGTTGTCATCAGTACCATCTCGGCTGCTCTTTTGATTATTACTATTGTTGTGTGGCTTTTCATAGCACGTACCATCGCTAACCCCATTATCAGGATAGCACGTAACGTGGAAAAAAGCTCCGGGGACGTGGCTCAGCGTGCTCTTGCAAACCGGGATCGAGCTCAGTTGAACCTTGGGATGATGAAAGAGATGCAGGGTCTGATTGTTCAAATGGGGAAGACAGCAGGTGAGGTCGCTCAAAATGCTGCCGCCCAGAAAGACCGGGCCACCACATCCAGCATAAAGCTTGGCGGGCTTGTTAAATCCATGGGAGCTGTTGCCGAGGCAACAAGTGCTCAGCACGAGGAGGCTGATACTGTTATGGCCCGTGTTGGTGATATGGGTGACACTGGTGCCAGGGTTGTTGCTACCGCTACCAGCCAGAGTGACGCCGTACAGCAGGCATCTAAAGCCATAGATGCAATGCAGTCAGCCGTTTCATCCCTTACCATGGCGGCGGAGAGTTCAAAAGACCAGGGGCAACAGGTGTTACAGGCTGCACAGGAGGGCCATGACTCGGTAAATGCAACAGTGCAAGGTATGCAGGCCATTGCAGACTCATCCGAGCAGATATCGGAAATTATTTCTGTTATCACGGAAATTACTGAACAAACCAACCTGCTTGCCCTTAACGCTGCTATTGAGGCCGCTCGTGCCGGAGAACATGGCAAGGGCTTTGCGGTTGTCGCCGACGAGGTGGGTAAACTGGCGCAGCGATCAGCAGATGCAGCAAATGAGATTACCAAACTTATAAAGGACTCCACAAAGAGGGTTGAGGAAGGAACCAGGCTGTCCAGCCAATCGCAGCTTGCGCTGGAAAAGATTTTTCAGGGTGGTCAAGGTAATATTCAGGCTATTGAGGAAATTGCCAGGGTTGCAGATGTGCTGTCAGAGAATTCCCGGAGCGTTCAGGACATCATGGCAGAAGTTAGTTCACTGTCTTCAGGCATTATGAATATGGCTGGCCAGCAGGGGGCGCGTCGAGCGGCAGCCCAGGAAGCTCTTGATCGCCTGATAGAACAGGCCGGGGCAATCGACAACCTTGTCAGGCAATCAAACGAACTTGCTCATGAGGCGGTAGAGGAAATGCAGAGTGTGGTTGTCCGCTCAGAGGAGATTGATCAGTTAACCCTGGCCCAGGCTGAACGTTCGAGAAAGGTTGTGGAAAGGACTGAGGAAGGTACCGAGAAGGCTGAAGACACCTTTAAGGGTGCCGGTGAGGTTATCGATATTTCTGAGAAGATGAAGCAGCTTTCCGTCGAACTAACAGAGGAAGTTGTATAATTTTAAATCATTACAAAGAGAAATAACAACTAATGAACACGGCAAACAAAGGGCAGAAGGACGACACCTCAATCGTCGAAGAGTCCATGCAGCTGGTTGGTTTTGCTATCGGGCGGGAGTTGTTCGGTGTGGACATTCTCAGGGTGCGTGAAATTATCCGTGATGCCACGATTACTTCCATTCCCAATGCTCCAGACTTTGTAGAAGGTGTCATTAATTTGCGCGGTAATATTATTCCGGTGATAGATCTGCGTAAACGCCTCAATCTTCTTCAGGGCGAAGCAAGTGAAGAGAAAATATGGATACTGATCCTTGAGATCGAGGGGCGGGTTACCGGGTTTCGCGTTGATTCCGTGACCAAGGTTCTGAAAATCCTGGTGCGAAGTATCGAGCCACCTCCTGAAATTGTTACAGCCAGTCTGGAGAGTCAATACATTGAAGGCGTATGTGACATTGACGAGCGTCTTCTGGTTCTTCTTAATTTTAATCGCATTCTTCATATAGATGAAATTAAACGTCTCAAGGTAATGGGCGGGGGATAAAGGTAACCTCATGAGGAGAGAGGACATAGAGTGGCACAGCCCAGTGATCTGTTCCATGTAGATGATGTATCATATTTCTGAAGGGGAAATCGGGTAATGAGTAAAAGGATAGTGATAGTTGATGATTCCTCCATCATGCGGAAAATGATTTGTAATCTTTTCCAGTCGACAGGCAACCAGGTCATTGGTGAGGCCAGAAGTGGCAGGGAGGCTGTCGAACTGTATAAATCACTTAAGCCTGATATCGTTATTATGGATATAACCATGCGTGATATGGATGGATTCTCGGCTGCAAAAAAAATTTTATCCCTTGATCCTCAGTCCAGGATTATCTTCTTGTCAAATCTCGATAAAGAGCAATACAGTGCTCAAGCGGCAGACATAGGGGCTTTGGGTTTCGTCAACAAACACAATCTTGAAGAACTGCTGGAGTTTATTTGACGCGACGAGGAGGGTCGCAGGTGCTTGTCATTTTAAATGACTGTTTTTTGTTTTTTCTGCTTGATTTTTTTTATGAGCTACCCCGAATGTTCTCATGAACATTGTGTCAAAATTTGAGCCTGCTCACTGGCAATACATACATTTTTTTATGTATTTTTTCTCAAATCAGACAAGATGGTCATGAAAAATTCGGGCTGACAATGCGTAGGCAGTCACGGATGCTTCATCCTTGCAGATTACCATTTCCCGTATGCTCTCGTCTAGTGTCCTGTCAACGCTGCTCTGTCGTATCCTGCTTGTCTTTTTCAGCCCTTATGCAGCCTTGCCCTGGGTCACATAGTACTACTATGCAACACAGGACAAGGCTGCATAAGGACAAGAAAAATCCGGCGCACTATCCTGACATTTCATCGTTGACAGGACACTAGCAGGAAATCGCGTCTGCATAAAGCTAAAGCACCCGTGACTGTTTACACGTTAGAGGCAAAGAATAATGCAGCGGCACTGCCCCTGTGATCGGTTACAAAAATTCTTGAGCCGTTTATCTTGTTGACAGGCAGGCGGGTTTGCGAAACCAGAAACAGAGGTAACTGCTCCCGGACCACTTATCTTCTGGCGATCACGATTGACCGCACAGAGGGGCTGTCGCTGCCAGTCGCGCTTACCCGGTCTGGGCAGCCTGAAAGCAGTTACAGGCTTGAAGGGTGCAGGGTTTAAGGTAGTACCTTAACCAGAGGAGGACTGAACTTGTCAGGATAGGGTGAGATGACAGAACTGCAATCGCGAAAAACACATTGTTATGTATGGATACTTTTTACTTTGACGCTGATCGTCCCTCTTTGTATCGGAGCAGGGCTTACCCTCCAGCTAGGCAGTGATGAGTTCAGGGATAATCTTGTTTCCACTGTTTCGGCGCAGGTATCTCCTTTTTCCGGGATAGAAATTGACCATCAGCCAGTTGAAGTCCTGCTGCGTAAAATTCAGGTCTCTTTCTTTACTGTTCTTGTTGTTGTCTTTTCCGGAGGTGTTATTGCGCTCACCCTTTTATATCGTTTTCTGATATGCCCAATGGATCAAATGGTATGGATGGCACGCCGGATAACCGAGGGAAATCTGAATTTGTCCATACCCCAAAGCAGCTGTTATGAGGTCAACGAGATCGGTAAATCTTTCAACGATTTATCCTCAAATTTACAGGAAGTTCTTTTGCTGGTCTGGAATTCTGTTCAAAATTCCTCGACGATCTTGGCGAGTATAATTAAAAACGAAGCACCTCATGAAGAAGAGAAAACCATATCAATACAACAGCATCTCAAGGCACTACAAAAAGAGATGAAAAGCATAGAGCATGTCGTAACTTCCTTTAAACTCTATGATGTCTTCATTGTGGACCAACGTGCCTTGGCTGGCTCAGGTACCAGGCAGGGTGAAACCAAAAGACAGGCTGAGGATCAGCCGTTGTAAAAAAGTTGGATTAACAGGAAGTATTTTTAACGAATAAAGTGATTACACAACATATTTTCCCTCAATGAGGAACTTATAATGATTGACCCGGAACTGCTCCCTGAATTTATAGTCGAAGCTGGTGAACATCTTGACGAAATGGAAGCAAACTTGATCAAGCTTGAAGCTGACCCGGATAACAGGGAGATTATTAACGAAATCTTCAGAGATGTCCACACCATTAAGGGGTCTTCAGCATATCTGGGCTTGAAGGTTACGAGCGAACTTGCCCATAAACTTGAGAATCTCCTTGAAATCGTACGCCAGGGCGAGCTTGCTGTCGATTCTTCCCTTATTGATATTCTTATCAATGCCAGGGACAGAATGGTGTCCTTGGTCACGGATGTTGAAGACCAGCAAAGAGAGTTGACTGAAATTGAAGATATCGTTGCAACGATCCAGAATTACCCGAACGAGTCTGAGAAAGACAGAAGCAAGGCAGAGAAAGCATCTCAGCCGGCCAGTCCTGATCAAGGTGTCGCCAATGTGGAACAAGCGGTACAGGGTGCCTTCCATGAAATGGATACAGATCGAGGTGCTGGAACCGGCAGTGAGGATTTTTCGCCACAAGGTACTGCTCCCGACGGCTTGCAAGGTTTGATGAGGTCATTCTCCGAAGATGAAATTAATCTTAACCTGGACGATTTTTTTTCTGGAGAAGATATTCAAAGCAGCACCAGTAGCGATACAACCGGATTGCAGCCTGAACACCTAAAAGATCAGGCTCCTCCTGAGGCAGGAACTCTGGCAAAAGAACCTGCAGTTAAAGGGCAGGATGATGATGTAACAGAGATTAAGGAAACATTTGAAGAAGGAGGAGATGAAGAACTGTTTTCAATCTTTCTTGAGCACTTGAATCGCGAATTACATGATATTTGGGAACTTGCGGTTCAAATCTCGTCAGCTGAAAACCGTTCCGGGCTGCTCGGTGCTATTAAAGAAAGGATAGATAATCTCAAGTCTTCGGCCATGTATATGGGCTACGACAGTCTTGGCGTTTTCTACGACAGCTGGCAGGAAAAACTGGGTTCTTATCAGGACAGCCCTCTTCTTAGTGAATCGCTCTCCAGTGAAACGATCATTGAAGAAGGCATTACGTTTTATTTCGATATCATAAAGGCAAAACTCCCCCAGTTGCAGGAAAAAGAGCAAGTTCAGGAAGCTGATGAAAAAATTGACAGTATCTCCTCTCCCCAGTTATCCGGGACAGGGAGTGAGGCTGCTGCTGATGGAGAGGTTAATGCTGAAAATGAATATGAAGAACAACTCGACACTGAATTGTTTGCCGTCTTTCTCGACCAGCTCAAAGACAATCTTCATCAGATACATACCCTTTCCCGGCAGGTTTCAGCAGAAGGCGACCCCTTTGAATTCATTAACACCATTAAGGAAAAAGTAACCCGTATTCGAGCTGCTGCGAACTATATGGGGTATGGAAAGCTTACCGGTATTTATGATGAATGGGCAGGTAAAATTGATCTTTTAAGTTATCCGGAAACTGTATTTGCAAACGGAGCTGACAGAATCAGCGAGATCAAGCATTGCATCAAGGCGTACACCGACCAGTTGTTGGAAATTTTTCCTCAGCTGCAGGAAACAGATTCTGCTGCAGGCACTGATCCTGAAATCGTCCCTGACAAACAGCGCATTTCCATTCCTGTTTCACCGCCAGACAGCGCAGAGTCTCAGGGATCCACAGCAAGCAGCCTCCCGGCAGACCGGATGAGTGAACTTTTGTCTTCAGATGATGAGGTGGAAGAAGATGAAAGCACCTTGTATGACCTTTCGGAAGTAAGCGAAGATGGAGGAGGGGAAGAAGACCAGGTGCTGGCTGATCGACTGAGTGCCGCATTAGATGATGCCCTGGGGATGCGTGACGGGGTCGTGAGCGATAAAGAGCCTGAAGAGACTGGAGGCAGCAGCATAGAGGCCGCCCCTGAGCATATTGAGCCTGATCTGCAGCCTTCTTCCCCTGCCGCTCAGGAGATATCAAAAAAAAACGAATTACACGCGTCCCTTCCTGAAACTGCAGAAAACAATCAGGACGGGAAAAGGAGCAGTGCTGCTGAGGATGAGGAAATTTTTTTCAGTATTGCTGAAAAACTGGAGGTGGCAAAGGAAGGCCAGGGACAGGAAAATACAGGTAGTTCGCCGGAAATTGCTGATAAGGTACTGCGACAAAGCCTGCGCATAGACGCGAATAAAATTGATGAACTGATGAATCAGGCAGGAGAACTGGTTATCAACCGGGCATGGTTTTCTCAATTATATAACGAAATGAGACGGCTGGAGCTGCAGCTGCAGAACAGTCCGGGGCTTAACAAGAGGGACTTCAAGGAAGTCAAGGGCTTTTCTTTTAAATTACATGAGGCGATTACTGCCCTGGGAAGAGTGGCAAATGATCTTCAGGAAAGTGTCATGAAGGTGCGTATGCTGCCCATTTCACAACTGTTCAATCGTTATCCAAGGCTGATCAGGGATCTGGTCCATGACAGCGATAAAGATGTGCGGCTGGCGTTACGAGGTGCTGATACCGAGCTGGACAAAATGATCATAGAAGAGATTGCTGACCCCTTGATCCATGTTATTCGTAATGCTGTTGATCATGGCATTGAACCGGAAGCGACCCGTAAGGAACTGGGGAAACCGGAGCAGGGCAGACTGCAGCTTAATGCCTATCACGAGGGGAGCCATGTGGTTATTGAAGTAACCGACGATGGCCGGGGAATTGATCCTGAAGCAATCAAAGCCATTGCCCTGCAAAAACAGATAGTCACCGGGGAACAGGCTGCCCGCATGTCTGTCAAGGAAATTAATGAATTGATTATGAGGCCAGGTTTTTCTACCGCTGATCAGGTTACCCGTACTTCAGGGAGGGGAGTCGGTATGGACGTGGTCAAAAAGAACCTGGAAAGCCTCAACGGAACGATAGAAATCGAATCACAGCCTGGTGAAGGCACCTGTTTCAGGATGAAAATACCTTTAACTCTTGCCGTCATAAAAGCTCTTCTGGTTAAGGTCGATGGCGTATTGTTTACCATTCCGCTTATTACGGTTGACGAAACCCTCAGGGTTCGTGGAAAAGATATTGACAGCATCAAGGGCAATGAAGTTGTCTATCTCCGTGACAGCACCATCCCCTTGATTCGTCTGGCAAGAATATTCAACTTCAGTGATCGTTCCGGACAATTGGGGCAACAAGAAAAAACGTTTGTTGTTATTGTGAGTATGGGCAGTAATCGAGTGGGACTCGTCGTTGATGAGCTGCGCGGACAGGAGGAGGTTGTTATTAAACCTTTGCCTGATTATTTAAGGAATAACAAAGGTTTCTCTGGAGCTACAATTCTTGGTGATGGCCGAATATCACTTATTCTCGATATCAATGAACTTATAAAACTTACCCTTGACAGGCAGAACCGAAAGGTTAACGACCTCATCACAGATAATGCACTATGAGTAATTCTGGCTTAATAAACAGAGGATTTGCCGGAACCCTGAAAAACGTACAGCTTACCGACATCCTTCAAATGAGTTGCATCGGCGGCACCAGCACCGCAATCCTTGTGGGCAAAAATGGCCTGGAAGGGATAGTTTACCTGATAGAGGGTGAAATTGTTCATGCTGAAGTTGGCGATATTGTTGGTGAAACAGCCTTTTATACGATTATGGGCTGGAATGAGGGCAATTTTGAGTTCCTGATGGGGAAGATGCCGAACAAAACCACGATCACCTTGAATTGGCAGCATCTTATTATGGAAGCCTGTCGCAGACAGGATGAGAATGCTCTCTCGCAGGCAGATGGAGAAGAGGCGGTTATCGAGACCAGTCGGGGTGAAGAGGGGGATGACAAGCGTATAAGAGTGCTCGTGGTTGATGATTCTGCCATGATGCGCAAAGCCCTTGCCTCAATTTTTGACAAGGAGGGTTTTCTGGTTGTCGGTAGTGCTGCAAATGGCGCAGAAGCACTTGAACTGATCCCCGGCACCCGTCCTGATGTTATTACCATGGATGTCAACATGCCGGTCATGGACGGCATATCAGCGTTGAAGAGGATCATGATTCGTTTTCCCCTTCCCGTGGTTATGGTGAGTGCAATGACGCAGGAGGGGGCGGCGCTTACATTTGACACGCTGAAATACGGTGCCGTTGATTTTATTCCTAAACCATCTCAGCTTGACGGGGAGAACCGGGAAAAACAAAACAGTCTTATTCGCGAAAAGGTACAACTTGCCGCAAAGGTGGCCATTAGCTCTGTTCGCTATATTCGTACAGGGGTAATCGAAAGACAGGGGCACCAGACAGCTGCGCAGCTGAAGTTTGGTGCCTGCATGGTTGCTGGTGAAGGAGGGTATGGTGCGTTATTGAAAATTATCCCTCACTTGACCCCGGATCTGCCTGTGGCTTTTATGGTTGTTTTGTATGCCGCGCCTGAACATGTAGACGCCTTTACCCAATATCTGGATTCTCATAGCCAGATCCGGGTTCTTAGGGCAACTGATAATATGACGCTGCAGGGAGGAGTATGCTATCTTGTTGCCGGTGTCGAATATGCGACCATCGAGCCTTCGGGAGACACTCTGAGTTTGCGCCTTACCCCGTCATCGTTCCCAAACCGTCGTGGTGCAGGGGACATGTTGTTGATTTCAATGGCGGAAAGACTGGGTAAAAATTCTTTGGGGATAATCCTTTCCGGAGCATTCACCGATGGCGCAGATGGTGTAAAGGAACTCGTCTATGTTGGCGGAGAGACGTTGATTCAGTCTCCGGAAACCTGCCTGATGAGAGAAATGCCGAAGGCTGCCATGGATAAATGTGCTGATGCCCTTGTCGTTGCTGACAATAAAATTGGCCCTGAGATCATCAAGGTTGTCCAGGCCAGGTCTCGCCTGGGATCGACAGATGAACCAGGATGAAAAGTACAGAAATCAGCATTCAGGAGAGTTTTTTCATAGGACTATGGAAGAGAAAATCAAAGTCTTGGTCGTCGATGATGCAAGTGTGATGCGCAGGGCTGTGGCTGGTATATTGAGTTCTGATCCCATGATAGAAGTAGTCGGTACTGCCGAAAACGGTTTGTCAGGGCTGGAGAAGGTTAAAGAGCTTAAGCCGGATGTTGTCACCCTTGATATGGATATGCCGGTAATGAACGGAATCAGCGCAACCCGGCATATTATGATACGATACCAGGTTCCCATAGTTGTTCTCAGCTCTCTGTTCACAGATGGTGCAATTACCTTTGAAGCACTTCGGCTGGGCGTAGTGGATTTTGTCCCAAAACCTTCGGGTGCGGTGTCCCGTGACCTCAGTAAGGGAGAGGAAAAAATCATAAACAGGGTTAAACGGGCAGCCGTTGTCAAGGTCAGCAACATCCGCAGGGCCAGGCTTCCTGTTTTTTCGCTGGACAAAGAAAATAACAGACGCCGGGAAGCTTCCCCTGAAAACCTGGTCATACTTGGCGCGAACCTTTGCGTTCCTAATACTGTTATCCGTACTATCGCAAAGCTTACCCCGGCATTGCAGGCCAGTATTGTTGTGATCCAGGAAATATCTCTTGATATATTGCAATCCTTTACCGGTGAGTTCAATAAATTTGTGCCATGGAATATCAAGGCGCTGCAGGAGGATACAATTATTGAGCCAGGAGTATGCTATATAGGTTCTACGGAAAACTCGCTGCGTTTCACTCGGTCCACGGATGGCAAACCCCTTGTTCTGGTGGGTGAAGCCACACATGAACCTGTTGATCTGTTGTTCAGTTCGGCTGCGGAAAGTTTTCCTGCTCCCGTCACTGGCGTTTTGCTTGGAGGAATCGGCGACGACGGCATTCAGGGACTGGCCGCGATCAAACGTCATGGAGGCATCACCTTGGCACAGGACACCCGTTATTGCATTTCCCCCAATTTAACCGAAAACGCCATCAGGCATGGAGTGGTGGATAGAACAACTAAAGACGGGGAATTAGCGGATGCCATTCAATCAATACTTGAGGGGCGGTTACCCGCAAGCAGCAGAGGATAGTGCTGAAGTAGATAGTGCTGTAGTATAATCCTGTGGCCGGTATTACCGAAAATTTCGAATCAAAGGGAGTATAGATGCTCATTGTATGCAATGGATGCGGGAAAAGATACAGATTAAAAGACAACATTGTCCCCGCGAATATTGAAAGGCTCCGTTGCAGGCAATGTCAGGGAACGGTCAGGCTGGAGGAAAAGAACGAGCCCTTCTTTTTTGACCGTGACCGGGCATTGCATGGTTTGCCCAGGGAAAATGTCATCACCTTTACCAATCAGAAGGGAGGCGTTGCGAAGACGACAACTTGTCTGAATCTGGGGCTGTCTCTGTCGATTTTGGAAAAAAAGGTTCTCCTGATTGATTTTGATGCACAGGCGAATCTCAGTCTTTCCTTGGGCTGCGGGAGACATAGCTCTTTCTTTGAATGTATTGATTCCAGGACAAATGATTTCAGTGCCCATATTATTGCTACCCGTTACAAAGGGCTGTTTATCCTTCCCTCAAATGAAAATATGGCACTTTTGAACAAGAAGTATTTCGGCAAAAAATATTTCGAATTTCTCCTGCGTGATCGTCTGAACCTCCTCAAGGATGCGTTTGATTATATCCTCATTGATACACCGCCCTCTATTGAATTTTTTACATTGAACGCCTTAACATCTGCCAGGATGGCTGTTATTCCATGTCCATGTGAATTTCTTGCCACCGATGGGGTGAAAAAGACCAGGAAACTGATTAACCTTATACAGGCCAGAAGCAATCCTGAGCTTGAATTTCGGGTTTTAATCACCATGTACAATGAGAAGGAAACAGTGTCCAGGGTCATGTATACGAAACTGCAAAAACTTTACAGGGGACATATCTTTAAGACCACCATTTTCAGTGACAGCAAAATAAAAGAGTCGCAAATCGTTTCTTTACCAGCGTTAGCCTATGATCGAAAAAGTCTGGCAGGGTTGCAGCATATTGAGCTGGCAAATGAGATGATTGAATTGATGCCCGCTGCAGGAGGCCCTGCCCCGGTGAGTTAAGATTTTTTACTGCTGCGGTTATTGGGAGAATTCATTTTCAGCCCGGCCATGCTGGCCGTCCGCGCAAATTTTTTACGGAACCGACAAGTTAATGGAATGAAACTATTTTCACGATCTTTTTTTCTGCCCTTTTTAGCTTTCTGCGGTTTTGGTTTGAGCTGGTCTCTGGCAAGCTGTTTTGGCGGGTGGAACAGCCAGGTTTTCCCTGGTCCGCTGGATGTGATTGCAAGTATTTGGGAGCTGACAGCAAGCGGAGCTCTTATAAAACATACAATTGCCAGTCTTTTCAGGGTTACTGCAGGCTTTTATCTCGCCATCCTGCTCGGCGTTCCTCTGGGGATGGTGCTTGGCCGCAGCAACACCTTGATGTGTACGTTCAATCCGCTCATCCAGTTCATGCGTCCTATCTCTCCTCTCGCCTGGATTCCACTCGCTATGCTTTGGTTCGGAATAGGTGATATGCCGGCTATTTTTCTTATCTTTCTCTCAAGTTTTTTCCCGTTGGTCGTGTCCACGGCACTGGCTGTCAGATCCATTGAAGCAACTTTTTTTCAGGTCGCAGCTAACTTTGGTCTTACAACCTGGGAAATAATCAGTACAATCATCTTTCCAGCCATGCTGCCGACAGTATTAACATCTTTACGGATCACGCTCGGGATTGCCTGGCTGGTTGTCGTGGCTGCGGAAATGATAGCTGTTGATTCAGGCCTTGGCTATTTGATTCTTGATTCACGCAATGCCTTGAGGATGGATTGTGTTATGGCGGGCATGATAGTTATCGGCCTGATTGGTATTGCCCTTGATACAGTTATGAAGAGGCTGGGGCAACCTGACATTATTATGAGAAAAAATATTTCCCGGTAGCGTCTGACCCGCCTGGCCCGGATTTTTCATGAACATTTTGTGTACCTGCCATTTTGTCTGATTCGGGGTAACTCCTCACCGCTCACCCCTCTTTGAACGATCACGACCCGCCGCATAGAGGGGCTATAGCTGCCAATCGTGCTTGTCCAGACATGGGCAGCCTGAGAGCAGTTACACGTTTGAGGCAGGTGAAACCAGAGAGGTACACACCCAGTGAGTAGTTACGATTCGGGAAGAAATATATGATGGTATTGAGCAGGGGCAAAGCAGACAACGTCCTGCTGAAGAAGCGTTCAGCCTGCCGGCAGAGGTTGGTATTATGAGTCATATTTGTATTAGCGGCTTGTGTAAGGAATACGTTGAACGTAGACGTAAAGTATGCTTCAGGGATACCTCTGGCGTCCGCACTGTTCAGCAGATACTGGCAGACATCAATCTGGAATTTGAAGATGGAGAGATGGTTTGCATTCTTGGTCCTTCTGGCTGCGGCAAATCCACTCTCTTGAAGATTGTCGCCGGTTTTACCCCCTCCACAGCCGGGAAGGTCCTGATCGACGGCAAACCGGTAAACGGCCCGAGTCAGGACCATATCTTTGTCTATCAGCACAGTGCCTTGCTGCCCTGGATGACAGTGCAGCAGAATGTCGGCCTGGGCCTGCGCAACATCAAGGCTGAAAACAAGCGGAACGACAGGATCCAGGAGTACATCGACATGGTGGAACTGACTGGTTTTGAAGATCGATATCCTTGCGAGCTTTCCGGGGGGATGCAGCGTCGTGCTGAGCTGGCCAGAGCACTGGCCGTAAACCCTAAAACACTTTTTATGGACGAACCTTTTACCGGACTTGATTTTTTAACACATATGAGAATGCGTGAAGAAGTGGTTATGATGCACCTTTATACCGGTAAAAGCGTTATCTTTGTTACGCATGATATCGATGACGCTCTGGTTATGGGTGATCGTATTGTTATTTTGAGCGGTCGACCAGCTACAGTGCAGCTTAATCGAAGACTCGCGCACCCCCATCCAAGAAAACTCACAAAGGATCCTGAATTGCTTGAACTGCGAAGAGAAGTCTTTTTTATGCTGGGGGTTCCTGATGCCGTTTAAGGGGGAAAAAAAACGTTTTTTATCTAAAGTACCGGGAACTGTACGAGTCGGACTTGTCGTTATTGCCTGGCTTTTTTTCATCAGCGTGCTGCATTATCAGATCAATTACGACACAAGTCAGCGTACTGTGGTCCGCCTGGGGTATATGCCTGTAATCACAAATCTAGCGGCCCCCATACTGGATTATGCCTCCCGGGAAGGTGAGGGGCTGCGTTTTACTGCCGTAAAGTTTTCCTCTTTTGCTGAAATGGGCGAGGCCCTGCGCAACGGCAATATTGAAGCTGCCTTTATCATTGCTCCCCTTGCCATTGTCTTGCGGCAACAGGGAGAGGACGTGAAGGTAGTATATATCGGTAATCGCCACGAGAGCACACTTGTTGTCCGAAAGGATCTGCATGCGACCCGGATCGAAGACCTGGCAAACCGTATTATTGCTGTACCGATGAGATACTCCGGCCATAACCTGAGCATCAGGCAACTGGCCAGACAGCACGGTTTGACCGGAAAGCTTAAGGTAGTGGAAATGAATCCGCCTGATATGCCGGCAGCGCTGGCATCTGGAGCACTTGACGCCTATTACGTCGGAGAACCTTTTGCTGCCAAGGCACTGAAAAACGGGGATGCGAGACCGCTAGTGTATGTTGAAGATGTCTGGCCCGGTTTTATCTGCAACGTCATGCTCGTCAGGCAGTCTTTCATTGACACCAACCCGGAGCTCATAAAAAAAACGGTTACGGGGGCAGTGCGTTCAGGATTGTGGGCGAAAAACAACCTCTCAGCTGCTGCCGAAATTGCGGCTTCATACTGGAACCAGTCTGCCGAACTGGTTGAGTATGCACTCACCAGCCCCAGCAGGGAGAGAATTGTTTTTGATAAATACCTTCCCCGGGCTGAAGAATTCCAGTACATGGCAACACTCATGACTCAATATGGGCTGGCGCAAACCGACAGGATAGGATGCCTGGTTGAAGACCGTTTTGCCCGTGAAGCCTCTCTCGATGGCATTGAAGGTGTTGAGACAATTATTCCAGATTTTGATAGAAGGTAACTACTCACATAGCATGTCACCTCTTTCTTTTACTTGCTTTACGCCTGTAACTGCTTTCAGCCTGCCTGGATTCGGGCAGGCGCGACTGGCAGCTGTAGCCTTTCTGTGCGGCCTGTCGTGATCGCCTGAAGACAGATGACCTGAAAGCAGTTACGAGAGAAGGATATAAAAAAAATAAAAAACAGAAAATGAAGGATTCAGGTGAAAGGAAACAGAAAAGACTCGATGGCAGATAAGCTGCCAGGAGGAAAAAAGGCGCGAAAAAATGTGCGGGTGGCTAAAACTGCCACGCTCAAGGTCAAGCGGTTGACCTATCCTTTGACATCAGATCCCGGAGAGGAGGGCATAGTAATAAATGTAAGCGAGGAAGGGGTCTGTTTTCATGCGGAAACAGGATACTCGGAGAAAGACCAGCTTTGTCTTTCAATAGACCTTCCAGGATGGCAGCAGCACAGGAAAGGGGTCTCCCTGCTGGTAGACGAAAGTCTTGTCTCGGCACCTCTGACGGCAATAGTGGAAGTTGTCTGGGCCAAAAAACTGCCTGATGGTGATGGCATCGAAATCGGGGCGAGGTTTGTGGATATCTTTGAAGATGATCTGAAAGCACTGAAAACCTATCTGGAAAATGTGAGGTGTTTCGCCAAAAAAGATAATACCTGCTCACAGGGCATGTAATACCCTGGTCTCACTTGCCTTGCGCCTGTAACTGGGAGCAGTTACAAAAAATAAATACAAAACGTACCTCCTCACCGCTCACCCCTCTTTGAACGATCACGACCCGCCGCCTAGAGGGGCTATAGCTGCCAATCGTGCTTGTCCAGATAGGGGCAGCCTGAGAGCAGTTACAGGTTTGAGGCAGGTAAAATCAAAGCGTTACACGCCCAGTGAGTAGTTACTAAAAAACATGTATTGCCTCCTCACTTTTTTTTCGAGGACCAAACAGTCTGTTCTTTTGGCAATGGTCTGGAACGGATATCATCTGCAATTGCCCGGGGAGTTCCTGAATATGATCATTTTTTGTGAAGATTGCGGTGCGCGTTATAACGTGGACCTCGATAATATAAAAGACCGCTGGCACAGTTTTCCCTGCCGGGATTGCGGTTTTATGATAACTGTTTCTGTGGAGAATCCAACTGCTGTCATCAACCCTGATGTTGCTTGGAAAAGGCAGCTTTCGGCAGAAGAGAGACCTGAAACGGGCAGAAAACAACAGGTCTTGATTGTTGACGACTCTAAACTGTTTCGGCGAATTATCAGGAAAATTCTGGAGTCCGACGACACCCTGGAGGTCGTGGGTGAAGCGGTTGATGGCGATGAGGCTTTACGGCTTGCCCTGGAAAAAAAGCCTGACGTTATCACCCTGGATGTCAATATGCCAGGTATGGGAGGGGTATCAGTTTTTAAACGCCTGATGCTGGCTTACTCCTGTCCCGTGGTTGTTGTCAGTAATCTGAACAAACGTTCTCAGGATACTATTATTGATTTTTTACGTCTCGGGGTTGTTGATTTTCTGGTCAAACCAAAATGGGAAGACGACACAAAAGAGGTTCAGGAGAGGTTTGTTAAAACTGTCCGTAATGCGGCAAAGGCAAGAGTAGGTAAGTTCACGCAGTTAAATGTCCCCTGTACAATATCAACGCAGGTCAAGCCGGCAGGACACCAAATCCCCTGCCGGCAGATGGCTGTTATCGTATCAGGTGCTGGTGGAATATCAGAACTGTTTTGTCTTTTCAGTAGATTGCCCGGTGGCTTTGATGGCTCTGTCATTGTAATCCAGAGTATGCCTGAAGAGTTTGTTTCTTCACTGGTTGCCTATATGAACCAGATCTGCCGTATTGCTGTGTTACCGCTGTCTGAAAAGGCCCCAATTCTCGCGGGGCAAAGTTATATCGGAACACCAGAAGCAATGAATCAATGCTGCAGGAGACAAGGCAAAATTTTTTTGAAAAGTCTGGAGCTGCCGCCACTGCCTGGTGACCAGTCATACAAGGTTGACACCCTGCTTTGCTCGATAGCAGATACTTTTTCCGGTCCCCTTTCCCTGACCCTGCTTTCAGGGGCGGAATGCTCTCTGGAAGCACTTCGATTTTTCAAGTCAAGGTCTGGTAAGATTATTATTAAAAAAACAACAACATGCATGGTTCGGCACAGCTTGGAGAAAATAAAACAAGCGGGGCTGGCAGACGTGGAAGCAGCTCCTGAGGACATTGTTAAAACGATTATTGATCACCTTCACCTGCATTGTATGGCCCTGCCTAACGTTCAACTGGTAAAAACAATCCCTGCCTTCACGGTAAAAAGGCGTCACCAGAGAATATATTTTACCCTGCAGACAGCTCCCCAGCTCACCTTTGAATTTTTGAAGGGGGATGTTTCTGTTTTTCGATCCGGAATAATGGATTTGTCTAAATGCGGGGCGGGGCTTGTCGTTATGAAGGAAGGACACGATCATGTGCCGTTGACCCCAGGCAAGGTGATAAGAATCCTATCTGTGGATGAAGATATTCCCGGGCTGACAGTTCTGGCTGGCTTGAAGGTGGAGATTCGCTGGGTGCAGGATACTGAAGGCAGTCCTTTTGTTCGCTGTGGAGGAACTTTTGTGAATATTGACAAAAATGTCTGTCTTCATCTGCAGCAAGTTGTGGCAGCAGCATTAGAGACGCATCTCAGCGTACTGTCCGGCGCGAAAGAGTAAAACGTAACCGATCACCCAAAGTCACCATTTTTTGCATCGCTGCCAGGAGAACAGATGAGCGTATAGAGTACCCACTCTCAGGGTCACCCTTCTTCGGGCGATTACGGCTGGCCGTATAGGGGAGATAAGGCTGTCGTGAGTGCAATACCTGCCCTGTGAACAGGTGTTCAATATCATCAGTTTTTGCATTTTTACTTAAACCTGACCGCCGACCTGACCGCCGTGATACGTCATATTGACAGGGAAAAACCCCGTTACACGTTTGAGGCAGGTAAAACCAGAGCGGTACACACCCAGTGAGTAGTTACGAAATCAACACAATATTTGCATACAGCATATATTCTTGCCCTGAGGGAAATTATTTAGTGACTTTCTCCTCAATTCCTGTCATAAAAAACAAAAAAATGAAGATTCAGCAAAAAGGAGAACTCCATGCCAGGATGTAATATTTTCAGTCGGGAACATCAGATGCTGCTTATACATTTTTTTGGCACTGTTTCAGCCAGTGATTTGGAGCGGCAGGCTATTTCAGTTTTTTCCAATCCTGATTTTTCAGAAAGTACAAAAGAGCTGCTCAGCTTTGCTGAAGTGGAAGCCTTTGCCGAAGATGTGGACATTAAACGATTTGCCGAGATTGTTAAAATCAACAAGGGGCATGTTGAAAGGTTCCCTGATATAAAAATCGCCATTATTGCAACAGACCCATCTACGATCAGTCTGGCAAGGATCTACAAGGAGCATGTTGACACCCATGACAGAAAGGGGGAAATGGAGATTTTTACCTCCAGACATGAGGCTGTTACGTGGCTGGGCGGAAAAGCCGACCAGTGGGATCTGCTGCTTGATCGTGTCTCTAAAATGTGTGAGCTGTAGCCAGATCGCGAACTGTTACGATTTCAGGATTAAATATAGTCCAGGATCGAGAGTCTTGAGACTTGCCCGGTGACACTTAAAGCAGCCTGAAAGGCGGTTTCCTGCTGGACAACTGCATTAAAAGATTCTATGGCATCGGCATCCTGATAACGGGAAAGCACTTCCTGCAGATCAACGGCCACTGACTCCTGGGCAATAATGGCGTCAGCTACCCTGTCGGTCCTGTTGCCAAGCTGTGAACGAAGACGTCTGTTTTGCTGGGCAGCCCCCTGAAGGTCGTCCAGGCTGGTCTGCATGGCGGCCTGGTCACCGTTTCGAATGGCCTCTTCCGCCTGCTTTAACTCGGCAAAAAGATCGTATCGTCCCGCCTCAATACTGTTGGTGCCGGCAGGATCCCATGAAGTTGTCCCAAGGAACAGGTCATTACCGGTAAGAGTAACCTGCAAGCGTTCATTGGGAGATATTTCCAGTGAGGTCGCGTTTTCATCACCGTTATACAGGACCGGCCAGGTTGTATGGTCTGTTGGGTCGTACAGCGCCGGATCATAAGCCGGGTTCTCCACAAAAGGTTTGCTGTCTTCCCGGTATCCTGCAAAAAGATACTTGCCGTCAATATTACCATTGGCCGCATCAAGCAGCTGATGCTGCAACTGAACAATTTCATCTGCCATTACTGCCCGGTCTTCTTCGCTATAGGTATCATTGGCAGCCGTGACGATGATTTCCTGGGCACGCTGCATTATGCCTTCAACCTCGGCCAGGTAACTGTCTGTCGACTGCATGGTGTCCTGAGCCTGCCCCATGGTATCCAGATAGCGTTCAACATTGCTGATCTGTTTTCTGGTATTAAGCAGTGGCCGGATGGCTGCAGGATCATCGGAAGGATTGGACAGCTTTATCCCTGAAGCTGCTATCTTGCGTAGATTTTCAAGCTCAAGGGCAACATCGTTGAGCCTGGAGCCGAGCATTCTGTAGGTAGTTCCCTGGGTCGCTTTCATGATTTTCTAGCTCTTTATCTGGATGAGAGTACTCATCATCTCGTCAACGGTGGAAAGAAATTTGGCCGATGATTCAAAACCACGCTGATACTGAATGAGGTCAATCATCTCCTCTTCAAGGGAGACTCCCGAATAGCCGTCACGAAGATTCTGGAGCTGCATGGTGGCATCTTCCGCCCCTTCAAGGGCTATGGCATTTCTGCTGGCCTCAATACCAACTCTGGAAACCAGTTTACTGAAAAAGGCGTCGTAATTGTCACTGGTTCCAGTCAGGGTATAGGTTGTTTCCAGGGCAGCTATCGTAAGGGCCGTGCCATTATCTCCTGGAGCTGCGGTATCAAGTGATGCTGCCGCTACATAGTCGCCGTCACTGAAGGCGACAGCGACAGCTCTGCTGGCCCGATCCGGGGGGGGGACTGAGGTAATGTCATTAAAAAAGAGCAGCCCTGTTGCGGGAAGGCCAGTCGCAGGATCAGTATAATAGCCATTGACATGAATGTCATTGACCGAGGAGGTGAGCTCAACTGCCAGCGTGTCCAGGTCGTCATATAGACCGCCTACGAGGTTATCGCGCACGTCATACATGCCGTAAAATTTCCCGCCAAGCTGGTTTATGCCGACATCCATGGTCACGCCTGCCATGTTTAATGTGAGCCCCACGTTACTGCCGTTTATTTCTGTTGAAAGGGTATTGGCAATATTGCCCTGTACCAGGGGAAGTCCACCTGGCAGCGACACCGAGACCATTGCCTGATTGTCCATAAACGTCTGCACACCAAGAGTTTCCGTAAGATCCTGCACCAGCAGATCCCGTTGATCACGGGCAGCGTTGGCAGTCTGCCCGGACATCTCCACTGTACGGATGCGATCATTCAGCTCGGCGATTTCAGCTATTTTTTCGTTGAGTGCTTCAACTTCGCCGATTATTTCCGTGTTCATGTTTTCGACAATGGTGTCCAGCTCTTCGGTCAGGTTTTTAAAGGCAGTGCCAAGAAGGTTGCCTCGCTGAATGACCACATCCCTTTCGACCTCACCGCTGGGGTTGGCTGTTAATTCCTGCCAGGCATCAAAAAAATCATCTATTTCCGAGGCGAGATTGTCTTCTGAGACGTTAAAGAGACGTTCAAGTTCGGTCAAGGCCCTGGAGCGACCGCTTTCTTCCCCAAGATTGACATAACTTTCCTGAAGCTGATTACTGATAAAGGAGTTATAATCCCGGCTGACGTCTGAAACTGTAACGCCCTGACCAATGAAAAAACCGCCGAAATTGACCGCAGGTACCTGTACCAGTTCAGCCCGCTGCCGGGAATATCCCTCGGAGTTAACGTTGGCGACATTGTTGCCAACGATTTCTATTGCCTTCTGGTTGGTGCTGAGACTGCTTTTTCCAGCGTTCAGGGCATCAAAAAGTCCGGCCATGGTGTGTTTCCTGGTGAATTAAAAAAATATAACTGATTGCGGGCACTTGATCTTTGCGCGATTACAAGCTCCCGTATTTTTTACCTGAAAAAAGGTACGGTTGCCTTATCTTTTGTCGTAACTGCTCACTGGGTGGGTAACGCTCTGATTGTACCTGCCTCAAACGTGTAACTGCTCTCAGGCTGCCCCTGTCTGGACACGCACGATTGGCAGTTATAGCCCCTCTATGCGGCGGGTCGTGATCGTTCAAAGAGGGGTGAGCTGTGAGGCGTTACCTTTTGTCTTTTTTATATATCGGCTGAAAGAATGAAGTTGTTTAGCCCGTATTTTTCATCAGCTCACCCGGCTCCGGGCGATCACGATTGCCTGAATCCGGGTCAGGAAACAGAGAAGAACAACAAGGTACAGTCCCGTGACAGGTGATGATAATCCTTTAGCCTATCGTTTTTACAGACAGCAGCAGTTTGCCGCAAAATCTTCTCCGCTTGTTTCAATTCTCTGCGGCCTGGCTGCAGATGACCTGCGTGCAGAAAACTCGATTGGTATCTGGCTTAAACAGGTCTCTTCTGGCAGGGCTGCCTTTGATGTTCCCATGCTGTTGATGGCAGCGGTGCATAAGCTGGTGCTGGAAAAGGCTCCTGAAACGGCAGGGCTGGCCGGGTTCTACAGGTCGGCCAAGGGAAACAAGGATCCTTTTTCCAAAGAGTTGCCCTCACTTTTTCGAAACGTTCTCATGGCAAACAGGCAGAAGGCGGGACGCTTTATTCAGCAGGCCAGGGTCCAGACCAATGAAACCGGGCGCGGTTTGTGCTGGCTGCTCCCCCTTTGCCATACCCTGTGGAGGGGCGTACATCTTGTTGATTTAGGCGCGAGTGCCGGCTTGAATCTGTTGGCTGATATGCGTAACTATAGGCTGACCGGCAGTGAGGCAGGTTCGCATACAGCTGAATTTGGCCAAGCTGCTGCCCGCCAGTTTGTTATTTTCTCAGAGCCTCTGCCGCATTTTTTATTGCAAAAACAAAAGATACCCGACATATTCTCCCGCACAGGCTGCGACCTGCATCCATGTATTTTAGACGATGCAGACAGTGAAGAGACGTTGACCGCGTTTGTCTGGGGTGATCAAACTGAGCGTCTTAAACGGTTGCGGGAAGGAGTGCAGTGCTTGCAGGAATTAAAGCAGCAAGAAGGTTCAGTTGATTTGTTTACGGTGGATCTGCCGGAAGAACTTCCACTGTTTCTTGACCGCCATATCCCTGACACAAGAGAACCGGTTATTCTCTATAATACCTATCTGGTAAATTACCTTCAGGATAAAGGTGTGTCGTTACGTAATCATATTGACAGATGGGCAGGCAGGCAAGGCAGGCCGGTATTATGGCTGCAGATGGAACTCTCCCGGGAAAAGCAGCCACCGACCCGTGGCTATGTCCTCTGGCAGGCTGACTTGTGGCATAACGGCAGGCACCGGCACTGGTTTCTGGGCTGGTGTCATCCGCATCTCTCTCATGTGCTGTGGTTACCCGGTATATTTGATTTTTTTCATTTTTTTAATGGACAGGCAGGATGAAACTATTCGCCCGTCATATGACCTCTTGGTTTGCACCTGCTTTCAGCCTGCCCGGATTTGGGTAAGCGCAACTGGCAGCTATAGCACCGTAACTGATCACAGGCACGTCATCTTTGCCCGATCACTTTTTTCCGCATACTCCTGGACGCGAAGGTCTCACTTCGCCTGCTTACCTGCGGGGAAGGGGGCCTGCCCAATTCTGTTTTACCTGTGACCAGTTACACGTCAGAAAAAGAGAATAACACCTAAGGTACAGACCCCGTGACTGGTTACATAGCCCCATTATGGGGCAAGTCCTGATCGCCAGTGGATGGGCGGGCCGGGAGCTGTTAGGTGAGGATAACGATGTGATAATGATGTCAGCCAGTACACGTCAGATGTTCGGTTGGTTCGCCGTATTTGGCTCGACTTTCTGTTTTTATCTGGCCACCCTTATCATTCGCTGGGCTGATGACTATGTAGCCATCAGCACTTCTTTTTTTGTTTTTTCCAGATTTCTGCTGGGGTTTATCGTGGTCTGTTGTACCATGGCATGGAAAGGGCAGCCTCTCAGACCGCGCCGGTATCATTATCTGGCGGGAAGAACCGTTTTCAACACCATTGCGGTATTCTGTTTTTTCAAGGCAGTGGAAAAGACCTCAGTGGCCGAGGCCAATATCCTCAATATGACCTATCCGCTTTTTGTGACCATCTTCTCCTGGTTCCTGATTCCGCAGCAGCGAGACAAGATCGCCATTGTCCTTGTTTGTGCTGCGTTTGCAGGTGTATGGCTGGTTCTGGCACCGGGAGCGGAACAGGCCGCAGGCTTTTGCCGAAATGATATCTGGGGTATTTGTTCAGGTTTTACCGCTGGCTTTGCCATTCTCTACCTCAATATCAGCAGGCAGTACCATGATTCACAGACCATTCTTTTTTTTATGTTTGGCCTGGGAGCTCTTCTGATGCTGCTGATATTCTGGCAGGATATTTTTGTTCCCAATGGCAAGGAATTCTTTTTTCTGGCTGCCTGCGCAGCTTCCGGGGTGCTCGGTCAGTATTTGCTGACCTATGGTTTTTTTTTCGTTACCGCTGTGGAGGGCTCGGTTATATCCTCATCCCGCATTCTGCTCGCTGCGCTGCTTGGTCCTCTTCTGGCGGCCGAACCCTCATTAACACTGTCTGGCTGGCTTGGTGCCTTTTTTATTTTCAGCGCCAATGTCGGGCTGGCTGTAAGACGGGCTCAAAAATGAGTAACTGCTCCCAGCTCATCCCTCTTTGGACGATCACGACTGGCCGCATAGAGGGGCTATAGCTGCTAATCGTGCTTGTCCAGATAGGGGCAACCTGAGAGCAGTTACACGTTTGAGGTATGTACAATCAGAGCGTTACCTACCCGGTGAGTAGGTACCGTGATTGATTATAAATGTTCAGCAGAAGGTGTTGTTCATGATAACTGTTGGCCTTGAAAATATATGCAAAACACCGCTTCCTGAGCTCAAGGGAAAGCGGCTGGGACTTCTCTCTAATCAGGCTTCAACTGATTGTCACTATGTCCATGCCCGCGACAGAATACTGCAGGCCTATCCGGGGCAGCTGCGCGTCATGTTTTCTCCGCAGCATGGTTTTTTCAGTGAAAAACAGGACAACATGATCGAATCTGATCACGTTGAAGATGCCGTGACCGGCCTGACTGTATACTCCCTTTATGGAGAGACCAGACGCCCGTATCCGGAAATGTTTGCTGACATTGATGTCCTGCTCGTTGACCTTGTCGATGTCGGCACCAGGGTATACACCTTTATCTGGACGATTGTGTCTTGCCTGGAAGTGGCAGCTGAAACCGGGGTGCAGGTAATGATCCTTGATCGGCCAAATCCGATTGGCGGGCACCTGACAGAGGGGAATATCCTGACTCCCGACTGCTTTTCCTTTGTCGGCATGTGCCCCATACCCATGCGCCATGGCCTGACCATGGCTGAGCTGGCCATGTTATGCAATAGTGAGCTTTCCCTTGGCGCTCATCTTTCAGTGGTGCCGCTTAAGGGATGGAAAAGAAACATGTTTTTTCCGCAGACTGACTTTCCCTGGGTATCTCCTTCTCCTAATATGCCCTCGTTGTTGACAGCCCTGGTCTATCCAGGTCAGGTGATATGGGAGGGAACCACTGTGTCTGAGGGCAGGGGAACGACCATGCCCTTTGAGCTGGTTGGTGCGCCTTACCTTGATCATTACGAGGTGCTGGATACGCTGCGTGCTTATGACCTGCCTGGCTGTATCTTCAGGCCAGTTGCCTTTGAACCGGTTTCAGGCAAGTATGCCGGAAATGTCTGCAGGGGATTTCAGCTTCATGTGACTGATCCAGGGCATTTCAGGCCTTATCGCACCAGCCTTGCCCTGTTGCAGGTTTTACTTCGCCTGTATCCAGAGACTTGTGCTTACAGGAAACCACCGTATGAGTATGAATACGAACGGCTGCCAATAGATTTGATTATCGGTGACAGGAATATCCGGCAGCAGGTGGAGCAGGGGGCAAGTGTAGCGGAGCTTGAGGCTAAGTGGCAGCCAGAGCTGTTGGAATTTGAACAAAAAAGAAGGGCTGTTTTCCTTTACGAGTAAGGGGAAATACGCTAAAAAAACTGGGTGTAACTGCTCACAGGGTGGGTAACGCTCTGATTGTACCTGCCTCAAACCTGTAACTGCTCTCAGGCTGCCCATATCTGGACAAGCACGATTGGCAGCTACAGCCCCTCTGTGCGGCCAGTGGTGATCGTTCAAAGAGGGGTGAGCTGGGAGCAGTTGCTTTTTATTTATTATAACGACGTTCTTTAACGACAATGGAATATAGTTTACAGGAACTGGCTGATCGGTTCGGTGGAGAGGTTCATGGCGACGCAGGCGTTCGCATAAGGACGCTTAACGGCTTTGACTATGCCCGGAAAGGGGAGATAACCTTTTTAAACAAGATAAGGAATCAGGAACAGCTTGAGCAGTGCAGGGCATCCGCCTGTATTGTTCCCGAAGGTGTTACCTCAAGGTTCCTGCCCCTTTTGCAGGTCCCCCAGGTCGATCTGGTGGCCGCCAGGATCCATAATTTTTTATTGGCCCGGGAATTTCAGGCTGCAGGCGTTCATCCTTCAGCCGTTGTTGAAAAGGACTGCATAATACCGGAAGATGTTTCTATTGGGGCGCAGGTGTACATTGGTGCAGGCGTAAAGCTGGGGCATCGGGTCAGCATAGGCCATGGTGCTGTTATTGAAGACGATGTGGTTGTCGGCGATGATACCTGCATCCATGCCAGGGTGGTTGTTGCTCATGGCTGCAGGATTGGCAGCCGGGTAACCCTGTTTCATGGGGCTGTAATCGGCAGTGACGGCTTTGGCTTTGCCACAGACGAAAACGGGAATCATGTCAGTAAGCCTCAGGTAGGAACTGTACGGATCGACGATGATGTCAAGATAGGTGCCTGCACCTGTGTTGACAGGGCAGCCTTTGGCATGACCTGGATTAAGGCAGGAACACGTATTGACAATCTTGTTCAGGTCGCGCATAACGTGGTAGTGGGGGAAAATTCGATTCTGGTAGCCCATACTGGAATTGCCGGGAGTGCTGTTTTGGGCAGAAATGTTGTCCTTGGCGGTATGACAGCTGTCAAGGGACATATTACCCTGGGTGACGGGGTGATGGCTGCTGCCATGTCTGGTATACACAACAGTCAGCCTGCAGGTGCCATACTGGGGGGCATTCCCGCCTGTGACATTAAGAAATGGAAAAAAAACTGTGGAGCTGTGAGCCGTACGCCGGAGATGGTGAAAGAAGTTCGCAGGCTCCGTAAAGAGGTTGACCGGTTGACCGAATTACTTAATAACAACGAGAGTAACCATGAAAGAAACCAAGGACATCAGTATGCCGATAGACATTAAAAGCATACTTGAACTGTTGCCGCATCGTTATCCTTTTATACTGATTGACCGGATCATTGAATTTGAGGCTCGAAAAAGTGTCACCGGCTTAAAAAACGTTTCCATGGGAGAACCCTTTTTTCAGGGACACTTTCCCGGAGAACCGGTCATGCCCGGGGTGCTTATTCTGGAAGGTATGGCCCAGACAGGGGGGATCATGGCCTACCTGTCTGACCCGGATATGGTCGGCAGTAAACTGGTCTATTTTGCCGGCCTTGACAAGGTGCGGTTTCGCAAGGTGGTCCGTCCCGGGGATCAGCTTATCTTCAAGCTGAAAATGATAAAATATAAAGCACGTCTGACCAAGATGGCCGGACAGGCCTTTGTTGATGATGAACTGGTTACAGAGGCCGAGATGATGGCCTCTTTTGCGTAAAGGTGCAGGGTAAAGATGAGTATACATGCAACAGCAGTGATTGGTTCGGAGGCTGAAATTGATCCAGCTGCAGCCATTGGGCCGTATGTAATAATTGATGGTCCGGTTTCTGTCGGACCGGATACCCGGATCTGCGCTCATGCAGTTCTCTCCGGGAAGACAACAATAGGCGCCAGAAACATGATAGGCTCGTTTACCTCCATTGGCGCACCTCCACAAGATGTCAGATATAAGGGAGAAGAGACGCAGGTACTGATTGGCGATGACAACCAGATACGGGAATATGTCTCTATCCATCGGGGAACAGCAATGGGTAATGGACAGACTGTGATCGGTAATAAAAACATGATCATGGCCTATAGTCATATTGCTCATGACTGCATCATCGGCAATAACGCTATTATGGCCAATGTCGCCACCCTGGCCGGTCATGTGGAAATCGGCAACCATGCCAACCTGGGCGGCCTGGTCGCCGTGCATCAGTTCTGCAGGATTGGCGACTACAGCTACGTAGGGGGTATGTCTGGGATAGCGCTGGACGTTCCACCGTATGTAATTATGGAAGGTACCCGTAACCGTATGCGTATCTCCGGTATCAACAAAATCGGGCTTCGCCGGGCAGGTATGAACCGGAAAACGATCTGCCAGCTGGAAGAGGCCTTCAAGCTCCTTTTCCGCTCACCTCAATTACTGCTCAAAGACGCTCTCGCGCAGATTGAAGAAGAAATGTCTGCTTGTCCCGAGGTATTGCAGCTGGTGAAGTTTTTTCAATCCAGCAGGCGCGGTGTGGTGAAGCGAACCATCGATGATTGACTATGTCCAGTGATGATGCCGCGCCCATAGGACTTATTGCCGGTGGAGGGCAGTTCCCCCTGCTTTTTGCCAAAGCCGCGCAGGCCAGAAGGCGCAAGGTCATGGCCATAGCCCATGTCAATGAGACGTCGAAAGAGCTGGAAGCACTTGCTGATGCCACCTGCTGGGTTAAACTGGGGCAGCTGGGCAAAATAATCAAGTTTTTTCAGCAGGAGGGGGTGCAGGAAACGGTCTTTGCCGGCACTATCACCAAGACCAGGATTTTTAAGGATATTCTTCCAGATCTGAAAGGGCTCTCCTTGTGGAATAAAATTGACAGCCGTCTGGATGACGCTATCCTTCGCGCTGTTGCCCATGCCCTTGAGAAGGAGGGGATCCAGGTTATTGCTTCAACCTGTTTCCTTGACCACCTTTTTTTTCCCAGGGGCATTCTTACCCGCAAAAAACCAGGCCGCAAACAGTGGGAGGATATCTGTTTCGGCTGGGAGATTGCCAGGGAAATTGGCAGGCTTGATATTGGCCAGTGTGTGGTGGTGCGTGACCGCTCCGTACTGGCTGTTGAGGCCATTGAGGGTACTGATGCCGCCATCCGGCGGGGTGGGAGGCTCTCTGGAAGCGGAGCGGTGGTCGTCAAGGTAAAGAAACCGGGGCAGGATTTTCGTTTTGACTTGCCGGCAACCGGCATTAAGACCATCCAGACACTGGCCGAAGTCAAGGGAAGTGTTCTGGCGGTGGAAGCCGGGCAGTCTCTTGTCTTCGACCGGGAAGACATGATCAGGGCGGCAGACAAGGCCGGTATTATCGTAGCTGGCCTAATTAGTGACGATCAGGGAAAACCTGAGTTTTAACCCGGATGTAACCAATCACGGAGTAGTACAGCCCCGTGATCGGTCAGCTCAACAAAGTCCGGTTTACAGTTTACTGCAGTCAATCCCTCTGCCAGGCGTGGAACTGTCGCACCCTGTGCCGGAAACAGTCCAGCTGGTAAAACCGCTGGTTGTTGTTGGGGTGAAGATCAGGTTCATTTTGACTCCGCCTTTGGTGAGGCCTTCCGTGGTAACCGTGATTACGCCGTTGCTGCCTGTCGTTAAAGCGTATACCTGAGGAGGTTTGTTGGTGGCAGTGAATAAAATATTACTCGGGATACCATTGAACCCGCCCGTGCATCCTGAAGCATTACCGGTATCCTGGATACATTCCTCAACAGCCCCTTTCCATGAGGCCGCTGCTGCTGCCGCTCCACCCACCCTTTGTTTCTGTACATAGCTTTGATAGGAGGGGATGGCAACAGCCGCCAGCAAGGCAAGTATGCCGACAGCAATCATTATTTCAATGAGTGTAAAGCCCTGTTCTTCTGTATTATACATCGGTAGTTATCCTTTAATGGTTAATATTCGTATTTTCAGGCACTTTTACAGAAGGAAAGTAATTATTCAACCCAGCCTTCCGGGAGTATCTCTGTTTTATAAACAACCTCTACGGAAGCCTGTTCCGGGACGCCAGCTGCAAAGGAGACAGACTTTTCGTTTTTAGAGGTTATGCGGACTCCGTGCAGATAGGTTGTTTTGACGATCTGGTTTCCATCTACGAACTGGTAGGATTCCTGGGAAATATTGCCGAGATAATCTGCCTGTACTGTGTTTGTGCAGGTCGTTTTACCAAGATCCGTGCAGGTGCTGGCGGCAATGTCAACTGTGCAGTTATCGCTTCGAGTACAGGTCAGACACTCCTTGCTTCCGCTGTTGCATTTGACTGTACTGGCCTTCATTTCAGCTGCAACAAGAGAGGCCAGCCCTCTGGCGTTTTCCAGTTCATTGTTATAGTACCCGGACTGTTTAACGGTCGTGTTAGTGGACGTCACCATGAACCAGACGACAGCAACGAGAATCGAGCTTATCAGACCAAATGAAACCGCCGTCACCAGAGCGACGCCTTGCTGGTTGTGCAGTATTTTTTTCATAACAACAGCTCCCTTGGTGAGCCGGTAACAGTAATGACTTTCCAGCGGTAGTGTCGAAAACGCTGGCGCTCCGCAACGGTTGCAAACTGTGTCTTGAAGGTTATTGAGACGCCGTCAACTGTAAAGACAATATTGCCATTTGACTGCAGAAACCGGGTAGAGGTATAGTTTTCATCTCTTTTTCCCTGTTGCTGGAGAATATACACCCTGACGCTTTTTAACCTCTGGCGGACATTTGCCGTTGTCGAAAAAGCACCGTTTGAATCACCGCTGACTATTGCTGCCCGGGAGATGTTTTTTTCGCTTGAAGCCAGCGTGCCGTTACCGTCTAAATCCCAGTCAAAAAGTACCTGATAATCGGCCACACAGTTGAAGACAGGAGCTGAATTTCTAAGGAGGTTTCTTGTTTGCTGGTCACATACGTTTGTTGGTTGCGACACACTTACCGTATAGGCGGTAGCACTGCATTGCTGCTGGCTCCCCAGAAAGCCTGAGCAGCCATTGGAGCCGGGAGAATTATCCCAGGGAAAAGCGATAAATACCTGGCCATTGTCAGGACAACTGGTTGTTGTGACGGCGTCGTCAAAGACGTATTCCGGGGTCAGGAGTATGCTTGGGGGGGGGGTGGGAGAGGGGGTATAGCGGCTGTCAGCGGAATAAACGGCATTGCTGTAATCAAACTGGCCGGACGCATTACAGGCCCCTACTGCCCAGCCTATGGTCGAGGAGACGCTGTTGCTCAGGGTGGAGTATATGGTCAGGGTGCTGTTGCTGATGTTCCAGTCAACCAAGGGGCAGTTATTGTCTGTACTGGTGCTGCCAATAAAGTTGGCGATGCCCATGCCAAGGTGCTCAATATCAAGGCGGAGGAGCTCCCTGCTGTTGATCAGATCAAGCTCGGTCTGATTTGCAGAGGTGCTGACCTTGACATCGCTGGTCAACACCTGAAAACTGACGCTGGCCATGGTGAGCAGCCCCAGCATGACGGTCATGGCCACCAGAAATTCTATGAGGGTAAAGCCTTTGTTGTTCACAGGTCACCTAAGATTGTGCTGGAGTTGTACGTGTAGGAATTGCCATCAGCCATGGTCCAGGTAACTGTCACACTGCACAGCTGTCCTGTCGCCCCGGCACCAAAACCTGTAAGATTACCGATAGTTCTTGTCCAGGAAAAGGCCTTTGCGCTGTTGCCGAAAAACCTGTTTGTACTGCCTGTCGTTGGGAGGAGGGTGGTGGAACCAAGATCGGCATAGGGGGTGTTCACCGCCTCTTCCAGCAGTATTCTGGCGACTGATTTCGCCTGCTCCAGATACTGGTTTTTGTACATGCGGTGGTAGGTCATGTGCATGCCTGCCAGGGTGCCAAGTGACATGACAAGCAGAACCAAAAGAGCGATCATGACTTCAATCAGCGAAAAACCTGATTTTTGTTTAAGGATTGCAGTTTCCACTTTGATATTTCCCCAGTATGGCCCGCGCTAAACTAACGACAACGCAGTCCTGTTTGCCGCTCGCCGTTGTTGACGATGCGGTTCTGTATACAGTCCCGGTGGTACTGTACAGTCCTCTTTGGTTGATGACAAGAGAGCCGGTGTTAATTGCATACCCCTCACTGAGGGATATGGCCGGCATTATATTCGTATCAGCAGTCCCGTCGCCGTCAGAGTCATACCGGGCGCGAAGGGTGGTGTTGCCGTTGATATCCACGGTAACCTCCTGCTTGCGGGTAAAGGCCCAGTTTCTGGCAGACTTGAGCATGGTGCCAATCTTGTTGACATCTTCCTTTATGCTTGCCGACTGGTGGAGGGCCTGGTACCCCCACAGGGAGAAGGCTGCCATAATCGAAACAAGCACTATGACAACCATCAGCTCCACCATGGTAAAGCCTCTGCTGCTGAAAATGCTCATAGTTCTTCCCATAGAAAAACGTCTCCCTTCTTCTCGTCAGGCTCCTGCTGCTGGGGGCCTCCCTCAGGCGGCAATCCCCTTTCCCATTTGGAGGTTTTTTTGGTGCCGTCATCAGGGTCGCCCTCAGGGTCGTCTGCGGTAGGTTCAAAATCATCTCCGTCCAGCCTGTCTATATCCCCACGGGAACGTGTCAGCTGCAGGTCTATCAGATCCTCGTTAACCGTATAGTTGCTGGCAACCGGGTCTCCTGTACACTCTTCAAAGACGTCGTCACCGGTCATACAGTTTAAGGCCCATACCCGTGTCCGGCCATAAATACCGCATTCAGTCAAGATCGGCTGGGCAGTTGTAAAATACACAATATTGAACGAGGTCCTGGTGGGATCCGAGATAACCCGCTCTTCTGCGTATGTTCCCTCAATGTCTTTCCAGATCTTTTCCGCGCGAGGCTCTAGGGTATCAATTTTCCAGCCTGAAGGCGCGTCTCCCTCACCTGATGCTACTTCGCAGACATTGGTGTCCAGGTCTGTGTTGATAGCTGAATCTTCAAAGGAGAGACCGAACAGGCAGTCAAGCCCGCTGGACAGATTTTCCTTGCATTTCCTGATGTTCAGGGCGTACAGGATATTGGAGCTATAGTCGGCGGCTTCCATACCGGTCTGGTCATTTTTGTAGAAAAAGCGGCCAGTACCAAAATAGAGAAACGGATGTTCAAAACATTCACTATAGACCACCTTGTTGGTTACAGGGTTAATGGGGTCGGTGACAGTAATCTCGCCAGTAACGGGGTCAGTGGTGTAGGCAGTGGGAAGCAGTATTTTTTCCACCCATTGATCAGGGGAGTCATCTGTGGGCGCGATAGCCCGCAGCATACCTGAAATCTGCCTCTCGTTATCATTGCGGCTGTCAATGATGTTCAGGCCATAGGCTATGATATCTGTATAGCCGTCACCATCTATGTCGGCTCCATTGGAGTACAGCCTGCCCCCAAAGCCGTCTTCTATCGGGGCCCCGCTCTGATCTTTCAGGGCAATGATCTCGATATGCTCGGCGTCAAGAGAAAAGGGTTGGTCATCATCAGGATCGCTCGTGCTCTTATCGTCGATCTTCATGGGCAGAATGAACACCCTGGGTTGAAGGATGGAGTCTCCCTGGTAATTGGTCGGCCCGGAGAGAAACATGACATAGTGCTTGTCGTGATCCGGGTCAGCAGGTTCTTTCCTGGTTATGATGCTCGGACCGGAATAACTGTAACCAAGGTTTTCATGGGTGTACTCCCAGAGAAAAACCGGATTGTAGGGATCTGTAACATCCAGGGCGAAATAGGCGGACTGCCCCTCGCCTTTTTCCAGTGCCTCTGGCTTGGGCACATAGTTGAGATCCTCGACACTGGTTGATCCCTCTGTGCTGGCAGAACCGATGGCCCCGCCTAAACGAAAGCCCATGATGAGGATAATATGGTCATCCTGCGAGAAGAAATACGGGGTGCCGTCAACACCGTATATATGGCTGTATTCAGGGTCAGCCCAGTATTTCAGGTAGGGCAGGATGTTTTGCGGTATGAATGACCACAGTTCCTTGCCAACGGAAGTGGTGGCGGTGACCCCCCTTTCGTCGACCAGGCTGAGTACCCGGTTGGTGTAGGTGGTGCTGTCTTCAAGATAGTCATAGGAGATTTTGCCGGTATTGAAGACATGCAGCATACCATCATTGGCACCCACGAAGAGCAGACCATGGTCTCTGTATTTCAGGAGTTTGGGGGTAGAGTAAATGATGTCTCCCAGCTTCCAGTAGGGTGACTCCGACCCGGAGGCTGCACCGGCATCTGTCAGTACCCGTCTGGAGCGGCAGGGATTGGGATTTTCCTCGTCTGTACTGAAATCATCTGTGACGCCACGGGTATATTTGATAAGGTTTGCCGCGACGCTGGCGTTGTTTTTAACACATGTGGCCAGCTTTGCCTTGTCACAGGCGGCCTGGTCACAGGCAGGATCGGCTGCCTGGCAGGCTGACAGCTCTGCAGGAATACAGGTTACTGCACTGGCATTGGCGCATGTTGTATTTTCCAGGAGACAGGAGTCGTAATTCTCATAACCAAAGTAAGGGGCCAGAGCGTCAGTCTTGTCTGTTACCAGTTCAACCAGTTGGGTGGAGGATATGCCGGTGTCTTCGGAGATCGGGGTAAATATAACCCGGCGGACGGTTCCGAGCTGATTGATGGGGGTAGTGGAGGGGTTGGCTTCAACCACCCGTTTTCTCAGGATTTCTCCTGCATCCCAGACCGTGCTGACATCAAAAATGGTACTGCTGCTGATACTGACTTCTTCATCTTCCGGCGGGGTTGTCGTTCCATCAGCGTTAATATTCAGGTGAAAAAAGTCGCAGGTATCCTCCCTGATGGTGTCGTCATCGCCGTCCGTATACTGCCAGTAATTTTTGACCGTGCCGGACCAGCTTATCTCATAGATCGTATCCGGGTCAGTGCTGCCGTCAGTGAATTCACGATTGTCAAAAAACAGGGCCTGGCTGAGCACCGAGCCTGAACCAGTCTGCTCGACAAGCGGGGTGGCCTGGGTTCCGGTAATGGCCTCGCTGGCAATGCTTGCAAAAACCTGAGTGAGAATTTCCTTGAGCTGGAGACCGTCTTCCGCTGCGAAGTACTGCGGCGACTCTGGGTCCGTGGCACCGTTATTCGGGAAAGTGAGGTTACCTTCGTCATCCTCGGTAACCAGATCCGGATCAGAGTTATTGGCTGCTTTTCGCAGGATGGCCGGGATTGTTGACTTGCCGAAGCCCACTGTGTAGGTGGTGATATTCTGTTTACCGGCTAAATCATCCCGCAGGTCTTCACCATAGAGATAGGCAGCCACATCGTCGAGATTATCCTGGCAGGAATTGGCATGTTGATTGGAGGATGAGCAGTCTTTGGTTTCTTTTATTGTGTCGTAGGTGCGGCCGCCTATGATGTTGACCCCGTCATCATCCTGAAGTGGAACATAATCATCTTTATATGGGGCACCGTCGGTGAAAAGAAGTACATAGTTCTTAACGCAGCTCTCCTTTACCCCGTTATACACGAATGGGTCCCATTCCATGCTTTGTTCGTAGTTGTTAAGGGGAAACTGGCCACTCTCACCGGTAAATGATATCGAAGGTTTTCCGTTGTAATACTGGGTTGTTTGTTTGAAATAGCGTCCCACTTCATAAAGGTTTTCTGAAAGCGGAGTGGTTCCCCAAACCAGGGGGTAGTGTTCAAGGATGTCAATGGCATCTGCAGTGGTTCCCCGGGCGTGGGAAGAAACTATTCGGTAGTTTTCCTCATTCCCCTCTCCAGGGTTTTTCACAAAGGGATTATAGGGGATAGGGGCAATCAAGGTGCCGCCGTGGGCCCATTCTGAGTTATAGATATTTGTATCAAATTGATACCTGTAGACAGAACTGCCTACCCGGACCGAATCAGAGATGTCGTGCAGCAGGCCGGTTGGTTCCTCCTCTGCCAGTACAGCAATATTGTATCTTTTTGTGCCAAAAAGCAGGTAGCCGACAGTCTCTTCATCATGGGTTGGGTCGTTTTTGGCAGGTTCAATGGAAAGATCCACCGCAGAATCCCTGAAGTTCTTGTAGCGCAGTGCTGAAGCCCTTTCGTCGTTGTAGGATTGAACAGTGGCCGCAAATGCCGATATCCCGGTTTCGGGAAAATCCAGCGTGGTATAGTGTGCCGCGGAAGAGCTGGAACCGTCGTCGTCCCCGGTAAAGCCATCCTTTTCGCCGACAACTATATTTTTTCCCTCGATGTCTGTGAAGGAGCCCTGTGTTATGCCGATGATATGAGGACGTAATTTTACGGTGCAGACATCCTCCCTCCTGCCCTCACGATCAAAACCAATCTTGATGGAAGAGGTGGAATAGTTTCCTGGTGAGCCCTGCACAGGCTTTTCTGTGATGCGGGGAATAATGGCGTCTGTTTCGTAGCTGACGTCGTGGGTGCCGCAGTCTTCGGTCAATTCGCTGGCAACGAAAAATTCGGGATGGATGTAGTCAGCTGTATCAGTAACGGTCTGGGCGGCAAACGGGCTGAAAGAAAAGGCGGTGTTTTTCAGGTTAACGCCTGTTTTACTGTTACCGCCCTCGAGGTCATCCATGCTTATTTCAACCCCTCTTTTAACGACGACTTCCATGCCGTCAGCAAGCGTCCAGCTGCCCGCCTCCATAACAACATAAAAGACGTTTTCAGTTGTATGTTTACCATCTTCTCCTTCGCGCTCATGGATGAAAAGAGAAAATTTATTTGCTTTAACCTCAGTAAGGGAGACGACTGATGCATTATAACCGTCTTCACGGGGCGGTGAAACAATCACCACAGGATGATTGTAATATCGTGAAAGATTGACAGTGAAGGTGTTATGTGTAACCTTGTCGCCAGTTGCACCGAATTCCCCAATGATTTTGTCGTATTCTCCGGTCGCTTCATCCAGCGCGTAAATATATTTACCCCTTGACGATTTTAGAACAATTTTTGCGTAAGGATCATAGCTGTCATATGTTTTTCCCTTGTTGGCCGGGCTTTCTACTTGAAAAAGGGTGTCTTTGGGATAGGGGGTATAATAAGTGCCGCCAGAAGTCCCGCTGCTGCTTGACTTGGTGTCTTTTCGACAGAGATAATGGTCTGAGGGCTCATTGTTCCCGACAATTTTCCAGGTCAGGACCGGCTCACCATTCTCGTCTTCTTCAGGTTCACCGTTTTCATCTCTTGTATAGGTGTAGCCAGCCCTGTTCTCAACCTTGCCGCCCACCATAACCTTGCGGGCGGCATCAATCCGCCTGGTGACCAGCCAGTTGAGAAAGTTTCCGCTCCAGCAGTTCCCGCCGTCGCCGTCTGGAGTACATTCTGCCTCGACAAAGGTACCTGTCCTGTTTTGCACTTTAACATTATAAGAAGTGGCTTCGTTGGTGCATGCACAGGTGGTCTGGTTACCGCCTGCATCTTCACAGTCGTAGCTGTTTTCTGTGCCAAAAGAGCAGACATCCACCGGGATATCAGGGTCATATTCGTAGAATTTTTCAGCATCAAACATGCCGTAATAGCTTTTTGACGGGGTGAAACCATCATTATAAGCGGAGCAGCCGGAGCTGGCACTGCTCCACCCGTGTGAGCCAGCGTACATGACCTCTTTCATGCTGCCTGAGTTGTCCATCATGAATATGACGTTGGGCAGGGTGTTGGGAGAGTAAAACGGAGGGTAGGCGGAATAGGATTCTCCTTCAAAGGTGTCAGCCTGCAGGGAAGCAGGGCTTGAGAACAAGGAGAAGAGAACTGCCACCTGCAACAGGAAAAGAGTACAGAGTGTTTTTCGCGGCATGATGAACCTCATTTTCGCTTATTACGTTTTTGTAATTAAAAGCGGCCTCTTGGCTTCTTTCAGGATATACAGCAAATATTATGCCTGTATTTCAGGTCGTGCAGACAGGTATACTACTACACAGCAGAAAATCTTACTGTGTGTAAGTGCTCACAGGGCATGTATCACCCTACTGCCCTGTCGTCTCCTGCTTGTCTTTTTCAGCCCTTATGCAGCCTTGCCCTGGGTCACATAGCACTACTATGCAACGCAGGACAAGGCTGCATAAGGACAGAAAAAATCCGGCGCAATATCCTGACATTTCAGCGTTGACAGGACACTAGCTTCACTTGCTTTTAAGCCTGCAGCTGCTTTCAGGGTGCTCAAGTCTGGGCAGGCACGACTGGCAGCTATAGCCCCTCTGTGCGGCGGGTCATGATCGCCTGAAGACGGGTGAGCCGGGAGCAGTTAGAATGATTTCTCTTTTTGTAGTATAGAATAAATAACAGCCGATTACAAGAAATATATAAGGCAGTGTGGCTGGATCCGGGGGCGGCTGCCGCCAACGAATGATGAGAATCCTTTACTGCGGCAGAAGATGAGCACCTTTTCCGCCGGGAGACCTTCGAATAAAAAACACAGGTATATATCATTTTATCTGATGAATCTCATTTATTTTTTTTCTTGACTTCCTCGATATTCCCATTTAAAAAAAATGGGTAACTACTCACAGGTCACCCCTCCTTGAACGAGCATGACCCGCCGCAGAGAGGGGCTATAGCGGCCAGTCGCGCTTACCCGAATCTGAGCAGCCTGAAAACAGCTGCAGGGCAAATAAAGTAAAAGCAAAAGGTTAAAATCCTTATGGGTAGTTGTGGAAAATGTTTTTCGTGGCGGCTGATTTATATGGTTTGCCTTGCATGAAGAAGTATCGGTCATTTACAGACAGACGTTAATTATTACATTGAGAGGGAAAATTATGAGTAAACTGGTAGCGCCTCATGGCGGAAAAGGTCTTGTTTGTGCCCTGCTTGAAGGAGCTGAGCTCGAAGCAGAGCTGGCAAAAGCCAAAGACTTGAAGCAGATTGAAGTAACGGATCGCGCCAAAGGCGACTTGATCATGATGGGTATTGGCGGTTTTTCCCCTCTGGAAGGGTTCATGACCAAGGCTGACTGGAAAGGTGTGTGTGAAAATTTCCAGCTGGAAGACGGCACCTTCTGGCCTGTACCGATTACCCTGGATGTTTCCGCTGCTGATGCCGGTGAAATCAATGAAGGCGATGAGATTGCACTGGTAAATGATGGTACAACCTATGCCACCATGAAGGTGACGGAAAAGTATGAAATGACCGAAGCCGACAAGAAATGGGAATGCGAAAAAGTATTCATGGGCGAAGGGGAAGAGTCAGTTGACGGTAAATTCTGGGAAATCGCTCCCGAAGACCATCCTGGCGTTATCATGGTTATGAACCAGAAAGAATTCAACCTTGCCGGACCGGTGAAGGTTCTTTCCCAGGGTGAGTATCCTGAGGAATATCCTGGTGTATACCTTACCCCCGCCGAAACCCGCGCCATGTTTGATGAGCGCGGCTGGGCCAATGTTGCCGCCCTGCAGCTTCGCAACCCCATGCATCGTTCCCACGAATTTTTGGCCAAGATCGCTGTGGAAGTTTGTGACGGCACCCTGATCCACTCCCTGATCGGTAACCTCAAGCCTGGCGATATTCCTGCAGAAACCAGGGTAAAAGCCATTGAGATCCTGATCGACAAGTACTTTGTCAAGGAAAACGTCATCAACGCCGGGTATCCGCTTGACATGCGTTACGCCGGTCCTCGTGAAGGTCTGCTGCATGCCACCTTCCGGCAGAATTACGGGGTAAACAATATGCTCATTGGCCGTGATCATGCCGGTGTTGGTGACTTCTACGGCCTGTTCGAGGCACAGCAGATTTTTGACCGTATTCCGACCACCGGTGATCCTGCAAAAGACCTGCAGTGCAAGCCCATGAAGATTGACTGGACCTTCTATTGCCATAAATGCGATGGTATGGCTTCTCTTAGGACCTGCCCGCACACCAAGGAAGACCGTGTTATCCTTTCCGGTACCAAGCTGCGCAAGGCCCTTTCCGAAGGTGCTGAGATCGTTGATCACTTTGGCCGTGATGAAGTTCTTGATCACCTCAAGGAATATTATGCCGGCCTGACCGAGAAGGTGGAAGTGAAGATGCAGGGAGCTGCCTCTGGCGATTCCATGTAACCTCTTCTTTCCAGGTTGTTTTAAGGAGATGCCGTCTTGTGCGGTATCTCCTTTTTTTTTGGGGTGACTATTTTCAGTTCTCCCGTCTTCGGCAAGCACGATTGGCCGTACAGAAAGGTTAGCTCGAATTTGTTACGTACAGGAACCTTGCGATCATGTTACTAAAGTGTAATTGGAGTTTCGATCGTAATTTCAGGCAATGTCTTCCCAGACAAATTCGGTCACGTTTCTTTCTGCACTGGAAAAGCCAATGCCAATGAGCATAATCTTTTTGTCTTGAGCCGTATATTTTTCTGCATAGCC
>PDWJ01000455.1_pt1 | contig 61290 bp, 56 predicted proteins | sample 1430881 | NCBI WGS metagenome assembly PDWJ01 (sample SAMN01162460, study PRJNA174530) | Oral metagenome, whole genome shotgun sequencing project. | biome: Marine environment; feature: Marine mammal; material: Swab sample of the gingival sulcus; isolation source: swab sample of gingival sulcus... | reverse complement strand
TTTTTTCCAATGGTTTGCTGACCATGGATTTGTCTGGATGTGCTACGTATATCCCGGAATTGGAGAGCAGATTTGCAATTCCGGTGCCGTAGGGCTTGAGCTCTGACACCAATTTTGCAAGAGAATCCAGTGCGATATCAACTCCAGCAACTCCGACAACATGGTTATTTACAATGATGGGGACAACGGTACTGGTCATCATTACATTGCTTTCATCCAGATACGGTTCCAGCAGGGCTTCTTTCTGTTTTTGTTTTGGAATGGCAAAAAAGGGTTTATTACTTTCGCTTTTATATTCTTCAAGAGTTTCGACGGGTTCGAGCTTGACCTGTCCTCCTTTTCTATGGAGCCAGGGGTAATAATGTGTCTCAATCAGTTCGCCTGGATCAATCATGATCCATAGAGCAACAAACTCGGGATTCTGGTCCATTATCTCTTGCAGAGCCCCGTCCAGAGCCGTTTTATCAGGTCTTTTCTCACTTTTGATCATACCTTCATAGGTGTGGGCCAGTAGCTGTGCCGTATGCATGGCTTCCTGTATTCTGGTCTTTATGATCTCACTGTAATAGGAAGCGAGGTTATTTGTTTTTTCGAAAGCTTCTTCTTTTATTATTGCATTGGTGTTGTACGTTACCAAAAAAATGGTAATTCCGTACATCAATAAAATAACGCTGCAAAGAGCCAGCATCATTTTGGTTTTAATTCTGAATTTTGAAAACATGTCATTACTCTACAGTGTATTTTACTCTTCTACAATTATGAATGTTTATCATATATTATTCGAATGAAGTGGCCCCCATTGTCAAGACAAATTTTGGACAAATTTAAGCGTCATTTTTAATAGGGATCGGCGTTGAGCGAAAGTTGACGCAACCCCTTAGAATGGGCACCTGAAAATATGCCTGTCGGAAGGTTTTTTTTGGCTTTCGCATCAAGCTGCCATGGGTAACTGGCTTTTTTTCATTTTTTTAGCTGAATAGTTATAATTTTTTTAAATTATAATATAAAATTATTGCCACATTACAGGGCTTTCTCCGAGATATTGCTGTAAGTCAAGACTTGCTTCATTTATTTTTTCAATAATATCTTTGTCAAGTTTAAAACCAGAAGCCTTTGCATTTTCTCCTGCCTGTAAAGCATTTCTTGCCCCTGCTATTGCTGCCAGGCCATCTCTTGAAGTTATCCATGAAAGAGAGAGGGTTGTAAGGGAAATTCCAAGTTCAAGGGCAATAGGTCTTATTTTATCAATAACATCTATTGCTTTATCAAGAATTTCATTTGAAAAAAGTTTGTTTGATCTTCTGTTGTCGCCTTTTTCAAATTTATGATTTTTGTTAAATTTTCCTGTCAGAAGTCCTTGGCCAAGAGAGGAATATGAAAGTATTGAAATATTATTTTTCTGACAAAAAGGGAGAAGGTCTTTTTCAATATGCCTCCATAAAATGGAGTATGGAGGCTGAATTGAATCTATTGTTGAAGTCTTCATTGCCTCTTTAAGTTGGTCTTTTGAAAAATTAGAAACCCCTATAGCTCTTATTTTGCCCTGTTTTTTAAGTTCATTCATGGCTTCAAGAGTTTCTTCAACAGGTATTTTTTTTGAGCCAAAGCTTCCTGAGGGCCAATGGATTTGGTATAGATCAATATAATCGGTTTCAAGATTTTTAAGGGATTTCTCACATGAGTTTATAAGTTTTTGTCTGGAAAGATTATGAGGTGCTGCCTTTGTTGCCAGAACAATTTTTTTTCTTATATTTTTTAGGGCTTGCCCAAGTATCCTTTCGGAATGACCTTTTCCATACATTTCGGCAGTATCAAAAGTTGTAATTCCCTGATTATATGCAGTCTCAATGGCTTTTGTGCTCTCAGCATCATTTATTCCAGTCCACATATGCTTTCCAGCCTGCCATGTACCCATAATAATCTTTGATATTTCTATTGTAGTTTTTCCAAGTTTCATAATAATTTTTTCTTTTTATAAATTTATGTTAAATACCTATAAAATCAAGACGGACAATGCATCCGTTCTTTCAGCAAATTGGTTTTTTCAGTTTTTTTTGAAAAGTTTTGCTATATTTTTCTTTTTCTGTACAGCAAAAGACTGTTTGAAACAACCATTATGCTGCTTAAACTCATTGACAGTGCTGCAACCATTGGATTGAGCTGTCTTAGAAACATTGGTACAGAATCAAAAGGAGCAAGAGCTCCTGCTGCAAGAGGAATCAGAATTATATTGTAAATAAATGCCCAGAACAGGTTTACCTTGATGGTTTGAAGTGTTTTTACTCCAAGCCTTACAGAATATGGCAGCAGATTTAATTTTTCTCCGGGTATAATTATATCAGATGATTCTATGGCAATGTCTGTTCCTGAACCCATAGCGATTCCAACATGGGCAGAAGCAAGGGCAGGGGCGTCATTAATTCCGTCTCCAACCATTGCACAAAATCCGTTTTCTTCCTGATATTTTCTTACTGATTCTGTCTTTGTTTCAGGAGTCGCTTCTGATATCCAGTCATTAATTCCAAGCTTTTCTGAAACATGTTTTGCAGCATTTTCATTGTCTCCTGTAAGCAGAACAATTTTAAGGCCTGTTTTTTTAAGCTCCTTTATTGTTTGTTCTGCATTTTTTTTTATTTCATCTGAAATTTCAAAGATTGCTGCTGTTTTATCATTTTCAGACATTATTATACCTGTATTTCCTCTTGAATATATTTCTTCAAGAATAATATCTGTTTTTTTGTCTTTTGTTTCAAACCACACAGGTTTTCCTATTTTATACTGCTTTTTGTCTATAACTGCGGTTAATCCATTTCCCCCATGCTCCCTGAATTCTGAACATGAGATAAAATTTATATTTTCTTCTTCTGCCTTGTTTGTAAATGCCTGTGCTATCGGGTGGGAAGAATTGTTTTCTATTGAAGATGCTTTTAGAAGGAGTTCTTTTTCATTGTTTTCTTCGTCAATGATAAATATTTTTCTGATAGATGGCTTGCCTTTTGTAAGTGTTCCTGTTTTATCCATAATAATTGAAGTAATTTCAGAAAGCTTTTGAAGAGCTTCACTTGATTTAAACAAAACTCCTGATCTGGCACCCCTGCCTGTTCCTGCCATAACTGCTGTAGGAGTTGCAAGTCCAAGAGCACAAGGGCAGGCAATTACCATGACAGCGGTAAGTCTTATAAGGGCTGTAACAAATTCTCCTGTTGCAAAATACCATATAAAAAAGGTTAATAAAGCTATTGTTATTACTCCGGGAACAAAAACAGCAGCTACTTTATCTGCAAGTTTTTGAACAGGTGCCTTGCTTCCCTGTGCTTTTCTGACAATATCTATTATTTTATATAATACAGTATCTTTTCCTGTTGCTGTTGTTCTTATCTTTAAAATACCATTTGTATTGAATGTACCCCCTGTTACAATATCTCCCTGTTTTTTGTCTACGGGAATAGGTTCTCCTGTGAGCATTGATTCGTCCACACTGGATTCTCCGGATTCTATAATTCCGTCAACGGCTATATTTTCACCAGCCTTGACTATAATTATATCTGACTTGATTATATCCGAGATATTTATTTCTTCAGTTGAACCGTCCGCATTTTCTTTGAGAGCTGTTTTGGGTGTAAGATCAAGAAGACTTTTTATGGCTTCTCCGGCTTTTCCTTTTGTTTTTGCCTCCATCATTTTACCAAGTTTTACAAGGGTTATTATAACAGCAGATGTCTCAAAATATAGATGGGTGCCTGCAGAAGGAAAAAATAAAATAAAAATAGAGTAAAAATATGCAACTGATGAACCAAGAGCAACAAGCACGTCCATATTGGCAGAACCGGATTTTATACTGTTTAATGCTCCTTTGTAATAATCCATACCAGTATAAAACTGGACTGGTGTGGCAAGCAGAAACAAAAGGATTCCTGTTGCAAGTGATTTGGGATATGGAGTGATAAATGGCAAAATATTTTGAAACATGGAAATTATAAATAAAGGTATGGTAAAAAAAAGACCAATGTAAAACTTGTTTCTCTGTGAGATTATTTCTTTTGTTTCTTCAAAATTTTGTTCAAGTTCACCGTCAATTATCTCTGAGGCATTAAATCCGCCTGAACGAATCTGACTTATTATATCTGAAGAACTCAATGTCCCTTCTGTAAATTCAGCGGTAAGTATTTCTGAGGCAAAATTTACATTGGCAATTTTTATTCCAGGCATGGAAGATAGGTTTTTTTCTATGGAATTCGCACAATTTGCACAATGCATGCCGGAAAGTTTAAATTCTTTTCTTTCTTTACCTGTTTTAAACCCTGCCTCTTCAATTTTTTCATCAATGAGCCTGAAAGTATCCTGGTCAGGATTTTCCATCTGGAAAGTAAGTGAGTCATCTGCAAAATTAACATTGATTTTTTCAATATTATCTATTTCAGATATTTTTTTTTCTACACTGTTTGCACAATTTGTACAATGCATTCCATAAACAGGGATTCTGAATTCACTCATGATTTTACCTTTATTTTAAATAATTAAAGACAGATAAAACAATTACTATACATAAATAAATTAATGTCAATATTATAAACTTAAGTTTTGTAAAAATGATTATTTTTATGGTAAAAAAACAGACTTATAAAAAATACAATAATTTGTGTTGACAGCCCTGTACAATGTTGCTAAAAAATTAAGCCAAACTCAAGAGGATTAAAAAATGTTAAAGCAATTATCAGCCGGAAACAATCTTTTTTTAAGAATCGTTCTCATTATTTTGGGCATAGTCGTCATAGGAGATATTTGCCCGGGCTGATGATGGTAATATACAAAAAAATTTCAAAACCGTTATCAGTCAAACTGGTAACGGTTTTTTTGTTTAGAGGAGAGCTTTAAAATGAAAAGTGATCAGGCAAAAAAAGGAGTAGAAAGAGCTCCCCACAGGGCTTTGTTCAAGGCAATGGGCTATACTGATGATGAAATAGGAAAACCACTTATTGGAATAGCACATTCTGCAAGTGAAATAGTGCCGGGGCATATTCACCTTGACAAAATAGTTGCAGCTGTAAAGACAGGGGTTTATTCGGCGGGAGGGCTGCCTGTAAGTTTTGGAACAATAGGAGTCTGCGATGGCATAGCCATGAACCATACAGGTATGAGTTATTCACTGGGCAGCAGGGAGATTATTGCTGATTCTGTTGAAATAATGGCAAGAGCCCATGCTTTTGATGCAATAGTTCTTGTTCCAAATTGTGATAAAATAGTTCCGGGTATGCTTATGGCTGCTGCAAGACTTGATATTCCTGCAATATTTGTAAGCGGTGGAGCTATGCTTGCCGGAAGACATCCTGATAACAGGAATAGAAAGGTTGATCTTATCTCTGTATTTGAAGCAGTTGGTTCAGTAAGAAATAATACAATGACTGAAAATGAACTTCTTGAAATAGAAGATGCTGCCTGTCCTACATGTGGGTCATGTTCCGGAATGTTTACAGCTAATTCAATGAATTGTCTTACAGAAGCTGTTGGCATGTCATTGCCCGGAAATGGCACTATTCCTGCTGTAATGGCTGCAAGAATAAGGCTTGCAAAAATGACAGGGCAGAAAATAATGCATCTTTTAAAGGAAAATATAAGACCCTCTGATATTCTTACTGAAAAGGCATTTCAAAATGCTCTTGCAGTAGATATGGCACTTGGATGTTCCACCAACACAGTCTTGCATCTTCCTGCTATTGCAAAGGAAGCAGGTGTTAAAATAGATCTTTCCCTTATAAATGAGGTAAGCTCAAAAACCCCTCATATCTGTTCAATGAGTCCCGGGGGTAAAGATCATATAGAAGATCTTAATGCTGCCGGAGGAATACCAGCGGTGTTAAAGGAACTTTCTAAAATTGGTGCAATAAATGGCAATATTATAACTGCGACAGGCAAAACTCTTGAAGAAAATATTGCCGGGGCATTTACAAGGGATTCAAATGTAATAAGATCTGTTTCCGATCCATATCACAAGGTTGGAGGACTTGCTGTCCTTTTTGGTAATCTTGCAGAAAACGGGTGTGTTGTAAAACAGTCTGCTGTAAGGGAAGAGATGATGGAACATGAAGGCCCTGCAAGGGTTTTTAACTCTGAAGAAGAAGCTACTGAAGCAATATTGTCAGGAGGGATTAAAAAGGGAGATGTTGTTGTTATTCGTTATGAAGGTCCTATGGGTGGGCCGGGTATGCGTGAGATGCTTACTCCGACATCTGCCATTGCCGGAATGGGTCTTGACGGAGATGTTGCTCTTATTACAGACGGACGTTTTTCAGGGGGAACAAGAGGGGCTGCCATAGGTCATGTTTCACCTGAAGCAATGCATGGAGGAGTTATTGCGGCAGTTGAAGAGGGTGATATAATTTCAATAAATATACGTGAAAAAAAGATTGCTCTTCTCGTTGACAGGGAAGAGATAGAAAGAAGGCTTGGACAACTTGAAAAGCCTGAGCCCAAAATTAAGGAGGGCTATATGGGCAGATATGGACAAAATGTTACATCTGCCAATTATGGTGCCGTATTGAGGGAATATTAAATTTTAATTACTAAATTAAGGATGGATGCCATGGAGGAGTTGACAGGAGCACAAATTTTATGGAGATCTCTTAAAGATGAGGGTGTTGACACAATTTTTGGTTACCCGGGCGGAGCTGTTATTGATTATTATCATGAGCTTACCAATACTGATATCAAGCATATTCTGGTAAGACATGAGCAGGGAGCGATTCATGCCGCTGATGGATATGCAAGGGCAACAGGAAAAGTCGGTGTAAGTATGGTAACATCAGGACCAGGGGCTACAAATGCTGTTACAGGTATTGCAACTGCGTATATGGATTCAATTCCGCTGGTTGTTTTTACAGGTCAGGTTCCGACATCCCTTATAGGAAATGATGCCTTTCAGGAAGTTGATATAGTTGGAATAACAAGACCGTGTACCAAGCATAATTATCTTGTAAAAGATATAAATGATCTGGAAGAAACTATAAAAGAAGCTTTTTATATTGCAAGGAGCGGAAGACCAGGCCCTGTTCTTGTAGATATTCCAAAGGATGTAACAACCGGAAAGACTGCTTATAAAAATATCGGGGAAATCAAGATGGCTTCGTATAATCCTAATTACAAGCCTAATATCAAGCAGCTTCAAAAAATTGTGGAACTTATGAGAAAAGCTGAGAAGCCTCTTATTTTTGGAGGCGGAGGCTTAGCTCTTTCAAAGGCAAGCGAGGCTTTTACAAAATTTGCAAAACTTACAAATATTCCTGTTACAACTTCTCTGATGGGGCTTGGAACTTTCCCGGGAACAGATGAAAAATGGCTTGGAATGCTTGGAATGCATGGAACATACAGAGCTAATATGGCAATTTCTGAATGTGATTTTATGTTTGCCATTGGAGTTCGTTTTGATGACAGGGTTACCGGTAAAACTGATGAATTTGCTCCCAATGCAACCATTGTTCATGTGGATATTGACCCTACCTCAATTCATAAAAATGTTGTTGTTGATATTCCTGTGGTTGGTGACTGCAGGCTTACACTTGAAGCTCTCAATACCCTTATTGAAGATGAAGGTATTTCATTTTCAGACAGAACTGCATGGAATGACACAATAAAAGCATGGAAAGAAACCACTCCTTTAATTTATGAGCAGACAGAAGATGTTATTAAACCCCAGTATGTTATTGAAAAGCTTTTTGAAATTACAGACGGGGATGCAATTATTTCTACAGAAGTAGGCCAAAATCAGATGTGGGCAGCCCAGTATTATCATTTTAAGAATCCTGATAACTGGCTTACCTCAGGAGGTCTTGGTACAATGGGATATGGTTTCCCTGCGGCAATGGGAGCTCAGGCAGGTAAACCCGATGCACTTGTTATAGATATAGCTGGAGATGGAAGTATTCAGATGAACAGTCAGGAACTTGCAACAGTTGTTCAATATGGTCTTCCTGTAAAAATAGTTATCTTGAATAACCAATATCTTGGAATGGTACGCCAGTGGCAGGGGCTTTTTTATGATAAAAATTATTCTGGAACAGATATGTCCCATGCACCTGATTTTGTTAAGCTTGCAGAAGCTTATGGCGCTTCAGGATTCAGGGCTTCAAAACCTTCTGAGGTTGAAGATGTTTTAAGGAAAGGTCTTGAAACACAAGGGCCTGTTATAATGGAGTTTGTTGTTGAAAGGGAAGAAAATGTTTATCCTATGGTTCCTGCGGGAGCTCCTATAACCAAAATGCTTCTGGTATAAAGGAGAAAAAAATATGGAAAAAAGTATATTATCAATTCTGGTGGATAACAAGCCAGGGGTTTTATCAAGAATAGTAGGGCTTTTCAGTGGGAGAGGCTATAATATTGACAGTCTTTGTGTTGCTGAAACAACAGACCCAAAGTTTTCAAGGCTTACTATGGTTACAACAGCGGATAAGGCTATAGTTGAGCAGATTAAAAAGCAGCTTCACAAGCTTATAAATGTGATTACTGTTTACGATTATACAGATCAGAAATATGTCAGCCGTGAGCTTGCAATTATAAAAGTAAATGCAACAGCAAGTTTAAGAGCTGAAATTTTAAGAATAGTTGATATTTTTAGATGCAAGATTGTAGATTCAAGTCCTGAGCACTATACTCTTCAGGTTTCTGCGGATGAGGAAAAACTGGAAGCACTTTTAAATCTTTTGAAACCAATGGGAATAAAGGAAGTTGTAAGGACAGGATGTGTTGCACTTGCAAGGGGCAGTAAATAAAAAAAATAAATCTTAATGGAGAAAAAATGGCTACTATTAATTTTGGCGGTGTGGAAGAGGAAGTTGTAACTTCCGATGAATTCACCATGGACAAGGCAAGGGAAATTTTAAAGGATGAAGTTGTTGCAGTTATAGGTTATGGAGTTCAGGGACCTGGTCAGGCAATGAACATGAGGGATAATGGAATTAATGTGATTATTGGGCAAAGGGAAAACAGTGCCTCATGGGATAAGGCTGTTGATGACGGCTGGGTGCCTGGAAAAACTCTTTTTCCCATTGAGGAAGCAGCAAAAAAGGCAAGTGTTATTCAGTATCTTTTATCTGATGCAGGTCAGTCACAGGTATGGCCTAAAATTAAGGAGTGCCTGAATGACGGAGATGCTCTTTATTTTTCCCATGGTTTTTCAATTGTGTACAAAGAACAGACAAATGTTATTCCCCCTGAAAATGTTGATGTTATTCTTGTTGCACCAAAGGGCTCCGGGCGTTCGGTAAGGGTTAACTTTCTTGAAGGAAACGGTCTTAATGCAAGCTTTGCAGTTCATCAGGATTATACAGGAAGAGCAAAGGAAAGATGCCTTGCCCTTGGTATTGTAATTGGTTCAGGTTATCTTTTTCATACTACATTTGAAAATGAGGTTTTTTCTGACCTCACAGGTGAGCGTGGTGTTCTTATGGGATGTCTTCGCGGAGTTATGGAAGCCCAGTATGAGCTTTTAAGAAAGCACGGTCATTCTCCAAGCGAGGCTTTTAATGAAACAGTTGAAGAGCTTACAGAATCTCTTATCCGTCTTGTTGGTGAGAATGGAATGGACTGGATGTATGCAAACTGCTCCACAACTGCTCAAAGGGGTGCCCTTGACTGGTCGCCAAAGTTTAAGGAAGCTGTAAAGCCTGTTTTTGATGAATTGTATGAATCTGTTAAATCAGGGAAAGAAACTGATATTGTAATGAAGGTCAATACAGCCCCTGATTACAGGGAAAAGCTTGACAGTGAGCTAAAGGAGATTCATGACTCTGAAATGTGGCAGGCAGGCTCTGCTGTAAGAGCTCTTCGTCCAACAAACAGGTAATGGATTTTAAAAAATTATATAATTTATTATGGGGTAGGAAAGGTTAAAAATGCCTGAAGTCTATTTGTATGATACCACCCTGAGGGACGGTTCACAGGGAGAAAACATAAATTTTACTGCTGAGGATAAATTAAAAATAGCCAGAAAACTGGATTCTTTCGGGGTTCATTATATTGAAGGAGGCTGGCCGGGCTCCAATCCCAAGGACACCATTTTTTTTGAGCAGGCCAAAAAAATAGATTTTAAAAATTCAAAGCTTACCGCCTTTGGTGCAACAAGACGGCCGGGGCAAAGTGTTGAAAATGACCCAAGTCTTCAGGCAATTTTAAAAAGTGAGGCTCCGGCTGTTACTCTTTTTGGAAAAACATGGGATCTTCATGTTGAGAAAATTATGAACAATACTCTTGAAGAAAATCTCAGGATGATAAAGGAGTCTGTTTCATATTTCAGGGGAAACGGCCGTGAGATAATCTATGATGCGGAACATTTTTTTGACGGTTATAAAGAGAATCGTGATTATGCCTTAAAAACCCTTGGGGCAGCTTTTGAAGGCGGTGCAGAGTTTCTGGTTTTATGTGATACCAACGGCGGTACACTCCCATATGAAGTAGGAGATGCAGTTCTTGATGTTAAGGATTATTTTAATAATAAATATGGAAGTTGTGAAAATTTCAGAATAGGTATTCATGCACATAATGATTCAGGGCTTGCTGTTGCAAATTCAATTGAAGCTGTAAGAAAAGGAGCCGTAATGGTTCAGGGGACTGTAAACGGTTATGGTGAAAGATGCGGTAACGCGGATATCACTTCTGTTATACCCGTACTTGCGGTGAAAATGGGGATTGATTGTATTTCTCCTGAAAATCTTAAAAGAATTAAAAATGTATCAAGATATGTAAGTGAAACAGCTAATGTACCGCCTTTGAATAACAGGCCTTTTGTGGGTAAGAGTGCTTTTGCCCACAAGGGCGGAGTACATGTAAGCGCTGTTCAGAAAGATGCCAGAGCTTATGAACATATGCTGCCCGAACTTGTAGGTAATGAGCGAAGGGTTATAGTTTCTGATTATTCGGGGAAAAGCAATATTGAGTACAAGGCAAAAGAGCTTGGTATAGACCTTGAAAAAGCAGAGGTTGACAGCAAAGATATAGTTGAAGCAATAAAGAATCTTGAACAGAGCGGGTATCAGTTTGAAGCTGCTGAAGCGTCTTTCAGAATACTTATGGAAAAACTGACAGGAGATTTTAAACTTCCTTTTGAACTCATATCCTTCAGGGTTACAATAGAAAAGGATCTTGCAAGGCTTTGTTCTTCCCATGCTATGATTAAAATTTCTGTGGATGGCACTGAAACCATAACAGCAGCAGAGGGGCATGGGCCTGTAAGTGCTCTTGACAATGCCTTGAGAAAAGCTCTTTCTTCATTTTTTGAGTCTATTAAAGGAATGCATCTTGTTGATTTTAAGGTCAGGGTTCTTGATGGAAGCGGGGGAACTGAATCAAAGGTTAGGGTTCTTATTGAATCAAGGGATGAAGATAATATCTGGACAACCATTGGGGTTTCAGAAGATATAATTGAAGCCAGCTGGCAGGCTCTTGCAGACAGTTTTTATTATAAACTTGGGATTCTGGAAGCAAAAAATAAGGATTTTAAAAATGAGCAGTAATAGAGTAATTGTTTTTGATACAACATTGAGAGATGGTGAGCAGTCGCCAGGTGCTACAATGAATATTGCAGAAAAAGTGAGAATAGCAAACAGACTGGAAGAACTTGGAGTCGATGTTATTGAGGCTGGTTTCCCTGCTGCTTCCCAGGGTGATTTTGAAGCTGTTAAAGAGGTTGCAAAAAATGCGGTTAAAGCCCAGATTGCAGGGCTTTGCAGAGCAGGAAAGGCAGACATAGACAAGGCCTGGGAAGCTGTAAAACACGCAAAATACCCGCGGCTTCATACTTTTATAGCAACTTCCGAGCTTCATATGAAATACAAGCTCAATATGGAACCGGATAAAGTGGTTGAAAAGGCTGTTGAAGCTGTAAAATATGCAAAATCATTTACTGATAATGTGGAGTTTTCCGCAGAAGACGGCTCAAGAAGTGACAGGGATTTTTTGTGCAGGGTTGTGGAAGCTGTAATAGATGCCGGTGCAACAACTGTAAATATTCCAGATACTGTTGGATATGCCCTTCCTGATGAATATGGTGAACTTATACGTTATGTTATCGAAAATACCAAAAATTCTGATAAGGCAGTAATAAGTGTTCATTGTCATAATGATTTGGGACTTGCCACTGCAAACACTCTTTCTGCTGTAAGAGCCGGAGCAAGACAGGTTGAGGTTACAATTAACGGAATTGGTGAAAGGGCGGGTAATACTTCCCTTGAAGAATTTGTTATGACTCTTAACACAAGAAATGAAAATCTTGGGCTTGAAACAGGAATTGATACCACAAAAATATTTCCTACAAGCCGGCTTGTATCAATGATAACTGGAATTATTGTACAGCCCAACAAGGCAATAGTTGGTGCAAATGCCTTTGCCCATGAGTCAGGAATTCACCAGGACGGTGTGCTTAAAAATCCCATGACCTATGAAATTATGAGCCCCGAAACTGTGGGTTTGAAGTCAAATAAGATGATTCTTGGAAAACATTCAGGGAAAGCTGCAATAAAAGCAAGGCTTGAGGAGATGGGATACAAGCTTTCAGATGATGAAATTGTCGTTATTTCAAAAGAATTTAAAAATCTTTGTGACAAGAAAAAGGAAATTCTTGATGAAGACCTTGAAGCTCTTGTTAATGAGGGAATTTTGAGAACAGATGATATTTACAGCCTTGTCTATATCCATGTCTCAACAGGAACAACAATTTTTCCGACGGCAAGCGTAAAGATACGTCATCAAGACAGGGAGTGTATGGCATTCAGTGAGGGAACAGGCCCTATTGATGCTGTTTTTAATGCTATTTCACAGATTACAGGTAAAAGACCTGAGCTTTTGAGATATTCAATTACAGCCCTTACAGGTGGAACAGATGCACAGGGTGAAGTTACTGTGAGGCTTAAGGGGGCAAATGGTAAAATAGCCCTTGGCAAGGGAGCTGATTCAGATATTTTAACTGCCAGTGCAAAGGCATATATAAATGGTCTTAACAGTCTTGAAAAGCTTTCCATGGTTTCTCTTGTTGAAAAGGTTGAAATATAAGATTGCAGATGACAAAAAATGTCATAGCCGACTTTCTTTGTCAGTGGATTTTTTTGAGTGACAAAATATGTCAATAAAAAAGTGAATAAAATTTTGTTGATTTGATTAAATTATTGATTTAAAATCATTTATATATGATAATAAAAAAATGGCATTTCTTTTGCAAAGTATGTGCTGAAATTAAATGTTGAGAAATAATTTTTTTATTAATTTTAAGGAGGAAATATGTTTAAGAAGAATGAAAAGGGTTTTACACTTATCGAACTTATGATCGTTGTTGCAATTATTGGTATTCTTGCAGCCATTGCTATTCCAAACTTTATGAACTATCAGTGCAAGGCAAGGCAGACAGAAGCAAAGTCAAATCTTGGGACTATCAGGGTTAATGAGGAAGCTTACAGAGCTGAATATGATACATATTCAAACAGCTTGAGTGCTATTGGTTTTGGTACACAAGGTGACGCAAAATATACTTATTCCATCACAGGTGTAAGTGCCACTACTTTCACAGCTACTGCAAATGCAACTCTAAAGGGTAAACCAGATCGTTGGAGTATGAATGAAAATGCTACTTTGACAAATGACTCAAATGCTTGTGGTGGTAATTAATCAGATATAGTAATGATTAACATGCTCCGCTCTTATTCCCAGGGCGGAGTTTTTATTTATTATGTTTAATATTAAAATTTTCTGCCTTATATTTATTTTTCTTTTCTTTTCCATATTTAATCAATTCATATCTGTTAAAAAAAGATTCTCTCAAAATACTTATATAGAAGAATGTCCCTGGTGTGAGATAAATAAAGAAAAAAATGATGTTATATTTATACCTTATAAAACAATTCTTATTAAAGCCTTTTCACCTGCTGACAATGAATTTATTGCAGACTTACTCTGGCTTAAAACCTGTTATTATTTTGGTTATCATTTTTTAACAGATAAGCAGTATGATTACTTGTTTTTTCTTATAGATAAAATCACTGACCTTTCAGAGAGCTGGATTTATCCCTATATTTTTGGAGTGGTAAGTCTTTCCTCTGAATCGGATTCAAGCTTTGAAGCCCTGGCTTTGGCTGATAAAGGAATAGAAAAATTTCCTGATTCATGGAAATTATTTTTTTTTAAAGGCTATATTTTCTGGCAGCATTTTAATGATTACAAAAATGCTTCTGATATGTTTTTTAAAGCTTCTCAAAAGGAGGAATCTCCCAAATATCTATTGCAACTGTCGGCAAAATTTGCTAAAAAAACAGGGGATAAGGAGTTGATAAATAAATTTTTTGAAGTTGCACTTGAAACAATAAAAGATCCTTTACAAAGAAAAATTTTGACTGAAAAAATGAAGGAGTAAACTTTTCTTTGGATAATATTGCAGTTGAGTGGAATAGAACCGGATACTTTATAAAGGAAGGTTTTTTTCTTCATAAAAAGTATATTCTTAATGATTTAGACTTGAGTGTTCCCAAAGGAACCTGTCTTGGTCTTGTAGGCCCAAATGGTGCTGGAAAGACAACCATAATAAAACTTGGTGTTGGTTTGATAAAACCTTCACAAGGAAGTGTAAATATTAATGGTAAGTCTTCATATCTTGCAGATTCAAGAAAATCAGTGGGTTTTCTCAGTGAAAATCAATATGTTTATCCCCATCTCAAACTTTTTGAATGGCTTGAAATGCTGGGAAAGCTTTCGGGTGTACCTGAAAATAGAATAAAATCAGAAGTTGACAGAGTTTTACAGCTTGTTGAACTTGGAAATAAAGCATCAGAAAAATTGAAAATCTTGTCCAAAGGTCAGACTCAAAGGGCAGGGCTTGCACAGGCCCTTATGAATAGCCCTTCAATCTTGTTTCTTGATGAACCTATGAGCGGACTTGATCCTGTATGGAGGTATAAGTTTAAAGAAATTTTGTTGGGTCTCAAAAGTCAGGGGGTAACAATTATTTTCAGCTCTCATATTATTTCTGATATTTTGAATCTTTCAGATAAAATTGCATATATTGAATCAGGAAGTTTAAAATGGTATGGAAGAATCAATGAGATGAGATGGAAAAATAAAAAATATCAGGCTGTTTTTTATTCGGATTCTTTTGCAGATGTTTTGAAGAAAGAAATTGAATATATCAAGCTTGAAAAAAATCCAGATAAATCATGGCTCATTGTTATGGACACCTCAAAAAAAGAACAATTTTTTGACCTGGTTTTGAAAAATAATTCAAAAATAGAGCTTTTTTCTCCAGTTTATATAGAATTAGAGGCTTTTTTCGGTGAAAATTTATTTTAGTCAGACTTTCTTCATAGCTTTAAATTTTTTTAAAGATGGGCTTCGTTCAAAAGCTGTTATTATTCTTATTTCAATATTTTGTGTTTTTTTTGGTTTTACTTCCATACTTTCAAGAATGGCGGTGGGTGATTCTTCAAGAGTTCTTTTAAATGGGGGCTTCTGGATTTTTGGTATTATGGGAGTTGTTTCCTCTGTATATTTTACTTCATCTATAATAAAAAAAGAAGTTGAAAAAAAAACACTATATATGATTTTATCAAGGTCTGTAAGCAGATTTGTTTTTTTATCAGGCTGTTTTTTGGGAACTCTTCTAAATATTTTAATAATATATTCTGCTGGATTTTTAATTTGGCTTCTTTTTTTAAATTTACAAGGAATTTCTATAAGTTTATCTTTAATAATAACTTGTATTTTTATCTTTTTTGAATGGATTTTATTATGTTCCATGGGAATTATGTTTGCGACATTTACTTCTCCCCTGCTTAATTCATTTTTTGTTGTATTCATTTATTTTACTGGCCACTTAAGCAGGTCTTTGTATATTTATTCTGGAAATGTGAAGGATATAATTATCAAAAAGATTTTACTGATTATTTATTATATATTCCCAAACCTTGAATTGCTTAATTTCAGAGTTGAAGCTTTGTATAGTTATTCTATTCCGTCAAGCGATATTTTTTCTGGTATTTTAACATTTTTGAGCTGGACTATAACAGCTTTTCTTGCAGGTGTTTTAATCTTTGAAAATAAAAAGTTAATATAAATATTTTTTTGTATATAAAGGGGAAATTAAGTATGTCTGAAAGAAATTATAATAAAAAAATAGTTTTTTTTCTTTTTTTTTCTGTTGTTTTTCTAATTTATTCAAATACTTTTAATTCTTCATGGCATTTTGATGACTATGATAATATTATTTTAAATACAAAAATTCAAATTGATAATTTATATCCTGAAACAATAAAAAAGACTTTTTTTGCATCAGTTGACGGGAAAAACAAAATGTATCGTCCTGCAGCAATGTTTAGTTTGGCCCTAAACTGGTATTTTGGTAAAGAGAATGTTTTTGGATACCACCTTGTAAATATCATGATCCATGTTTTTGCAGGATATTTTCTTTTTCTTACTTTTTTAAAGCTTTTTGAGACGCCTGCACTAAAAGATAATTATAATGAAATTCAGGCTTTTAATATTTCCCTTATTGCATCTGTTTTATGGGTAATACATCCCATACAGACACAGGCAGTTACTTATATAGTTCAGCGTATGGCATCCATGGCAGCTCTTTTTTATATTCTTTCACTTCTTTTTTATTTTAAGGCAAGATTTTCCAAAATAGGTAAAAAGATGATATATAATATGCTTTTTGCAATAATATTTTATATTCTTGCAGTTTTATCAAAGCAAAATGCAGCTATTTTACCTCTGATACTTGTTTTTATAGAGTTAATATTTTTCAGGCAATATGAAAAAATTAATATAAAACAGATATTTTTTATTTTTATTTTTTGTTTATCCATAGGTTTGGTATGGCTTTTTATTTTTGGAATTCACTCTATTGATTATTCATTCAGAACCTTTACTTTGGGTGAAAGGCTTTTAACAGAGCCAAGAATTGTAATTAATTATTTATACAAAATTTTTTATCCTTTAAGCACTCAATATAGTCTTGTAAATGATATTGAGGTGTCAAGGAGTCTTTTTTATCCTCTGACTACTTTTTTTTCAATTCTTTTTGTTTCTTGTCTTGTTGGTTTTTCATTTTTTTGTTTTAGAAAATATCCTCTTACAGCTTTTGCAATCCTTTTTTTCTTTTCAAATCATATTATTGAATCAAGTATTTTTCCTCTTGAACTTATATATGAACACAGAAATTATCTTCCTTCCATGTTTTTATTTATTCCTCTGGCTGTACTTATTAATTATTCCATTGAATATTACAAAAATAAAAAACTATTATTTTCATTATTGATAATATCTTATTGTTTTCTTTTTATTTTTACAGGAATTGGTACATACACAAGAAATTTTGACTGGTTAACAGAAAAAACTCTTTGGGAAGATAGTCTTGCAAAAGCTCCCAATAGTGCAAGATCATACCATAATTTCGGTAATTTTTTTATAAATACAGGGGATTATGATAAAGCTGAGGGGTTATATAAAAAGTCAATTGGTCTTTATGACAGCACAAAGAACAAGGACAAGCTTATTTCATATAACGGTCTTGCTTGTATCAATGAAAAAAGAAAAAATTATAAAAAAACTGTTTTTTATTCAGAAAAAGCATTGGAGCTTTTCCCAAATAATTCAGCTTACAGATTTAAATATATAGAGGCCTTGGAGAAAAATAAAGAATATGAAAAAGCACATAAAAAATTATCTGAATTTGAGGAAGATTCTTTAAATGAAGATTTGAGAAACATGAAGACATATATTCTGCTTAGACTGAAAAAAGGAAAGGAATCTCAAAAAAATGCAATAAAAACTTTAAAAAAACATCCCGGGAATGCAATGGCTCTTTATCTTTTTGGGCTTTCATGTTTTCAGAATAAATCCTATGAAAAGGCGAAACATTTTCTTACCTTATCAAAAAGATATAGAAGCAAAATAGATGACAGTTTTTTAATGGATCTTTGCCTTTATCAAATATCTTTAAATGAAAATGATAAATTCGGCGCTTCTGATTTACTTGAAAAGATTGTGGGCAGATACAATTTGAAATATATAAAAGACAAGCTTAATAAAATGAAAGAGTCTGAAGATAATCTTGTTGATATTCCGGCAGAGAAAATTTTAAATGATATTAAAGAATATATTTAATGTAACTACTCACACTTTTTTATAAAAGTGTGAGTAGTTACAAGTTTTTGAGCATTGACAATATGAAAAAATGGAGCTTATATAATATCTACAAATTATTAATTTTTTTAATCAGATAAAATCTCTTTATATATGGATTGATAAGAAAATGAAAAATCTGCCGATTGGGATATCAACGTTTGAAGAGATAGTTAGAGATAACTATATTTATGTTGATAAAACAGAGTATGTTTTTAAATTAATCAACAGGGGTAAATATTATTTTTTAAGCCGCCCGAGAAGATTTGGGAAATCACTGTTTTTAAGTACCTTAAAATCTATTTTTCAAGGCGATAAGGAACTTTTTAAGGGGCTTTATATTTATGATAAATATGATTTTGAAACTTATCCTGTAATTCACATAAATTTTAATGATAATCTTGGAGAAAGTGCAAATCTGGAAAAAAGTATTTTAATGAATTTTAACCGTTGCGAGAAAGAATTAAAAATAAGCTGTGCCAACAAGGATTATCTGCCGGCATATTTTGAAGAATTAATACAAAAAGCCTATGAAAAAACAGGTAAAAAAGTTGTTGTTTTAATTGATGAATATGACAAGCCTATTACAGACCAGATAAATAATACAGATAAAATGAATAAACACAGAGATTTACTAAGAAATATTTATTCGGTCATAAAAGGCAGCGATTATTATATACGTTTTTGCTTTCTTACAGGAGTAACCAAATTTTCCAGAGTTTCGATTTTTTCAGGCTTGAACAATTTAACAGATATAAGTTTAATCCCTGATTTTGATGCTGTCTGCGGATATTCCCATGAAGAATTATACAGGGATTTTGAAGATTATTTAAAAGGAGTTGATAGAGAAAAACTGGCGTATTGGTATGACGGCTATAATTTTTACGGGGAAAATGTTTATAATCCATTTGATATACTATTGTTTTTTAATAGCGGTAATTTATACAGAAACTACTGGTTTGAAACAAGCACTCCAACATTTTTAATCAAGTTAATACAAAAGAGGCAATACTATTTACCAAAGCTTGAAAATCTGGAAGTAAATGAACGCTTGCTTAATTCTTTTGATATTGAAAATATAAATATTGAAACCCTTCTGTTTCAAAGCGGTTATTTAACTATAAAAAAAATTACAGAAGATTATAAAGGATATACTTATATATTAGATTTCCCGAATTTTGAAGTACGCAATTCTTTTAATGAATATATTTTTTCACAAATTTCCAACCTGGAAAATATTGATTATCAAGACCATACACGCCAGGCATTTTTAGACTGTAATATGGAGTTGTTAAAAGAAAATTTATACAGACTTTTTGCATCAATACCTTATCGTGAAAGAAAAATACATACCTACGAGGGATATTATGCAAATATTATTTTTACTCACTTTAAAACCATTGGTCTGGATATAAATTGTGAGGAACGCACAAATAAGGGCCGAATAGATTTAGTGGTTCATACAAAAGATTATGTTTTTCTGATTGAATTTAAGGTTGGGCTTAAAAATGCTCTGGAGCAGATAAAAAGCAAGGGTTATGATGAGAAATACAGGGGTAAAAAAATCATTATGCTTGGAATAAACCTTGATGAAACTGAACGCAATATTTCTAGTTTTGAGTGGGAAGAAAAAGTATTAATTAATGATTAACGGAATTTGATTTTTTATTTCAATGATTATGGTTCCTGTTGCAGATGTTTGTTTGCTTCCATATCAAACCACATTGCAAAAAGAGTGAACTGGGTAAAGCTCATAAATGAAAACATTGCAGCCAATGCGTTTATTGAAGGTATATGGGATGTAAAAAACCAAATCCAGAAAACCCTTAAAAAAAGAACAGGGGTTAATATTCCAAATAAAAAACCCATGAAATAGAAAAAAACAAGGGGATGAAAATTTCTTATTATATATTTTTCCTTCATTCTCCATACAAACAATTTTAAAAGCAGCCAGCTTATAGTAAAAATAACTTTTCTTATTTTTATTCCTGATTTTTCACCAATATTGTAAACAGGTTCAACCGGAACATCAATCACCCTCATATTTTCAATATTAAGTCTCACGAGAATATCATTTGGCTGTCCATAGCGTTTATACATTTTATCCCAGTCAATAGCATGGAGAGCTTTTTTGTTTATCACTGTATAACCGGATTGAGAATCTGCTATATTCCAGTATCCAGATGCTATTTTTGTAAATAATGACAGGATTGAATTTCCAAAGTATCTTATTTTTGGTATTTTCTGGAAGGCTTCTCCTGTAAAAAGCCTGTTTCCTTTTGAATAATCAGCCCTGTCTTCTGCAACAGGTTCAAGCAGAGCAGGCAGATCATCAGGATTCATTTGTCCATCTCCTGCCATTACTACTGCCAGATCATAGTTGTTTTTTTGGGCAAATTTATAGCCAGAAGCAATAGCTCCGCCAACCCCCTGATTTGTTTCATGCTTGATAAGAAAAATTCTTTCGTCATTTATGCTGCTTATCACATCAATTGTTTTATCATTACTTTTATCATCTATAATTACAATTGAATCAACATACTCAGGCATTGTATCAATTACTTTTTTAATCTGTGTTTCTTCATTATGACAGGGTATTACAGCACAAAGTGTTTTATTTTGGAACATTTTTAAACCTTATAAATAATCAATAGTTAATTATCTTTATTTTGTAATGAATATTTTAGGGTAGAAAAACTTATTAAAAAATATCCTATAATGAAAGTTAATCCCGTTGAAATAAATCGTTGCAACGTTATTACCGAAATAGCAATATTCGTTGGCACAGAAAATAAATTAAGGAAAAATAGCATAGAAGCTTCTCTTGACCCAAGGCCCATTGGAATCATAGATATTGCACCTAAAAAAAAAGAAGTGTTTGTCGCTACAATAGCTTGGATAAATGTCAATGTACCTGAAAAAAAATGTATTAATATTAGTAAGTTTAATCCATTTAGAAAAATTAAAATAGATCTTAATAATATATAAAAAAATAAATGGGTAAAATTTATTTTTTTTAAGCTTTGAGTAATTGAAGTTATGTATTTTAAATTTTTTTGATTAGTAAATTGTATTTTTTGTGAAAGATATATTGTTGCAAGGATAGCAAGGCAAAGAATTAAAAAAGAAATAATCACAAAAGATATTTGTTTTTTTAAATAATATATCGTACCGAACAATGAAACTAAGCCAGTTAGAAACATAATAGAAAGTAACTCAATTAGAATTATTGATGTGCCATCAGAATAATTTATTTTTTCTTTTTTTTTCATTAAAAAGATTGCTACAGGGAATCCAATTTTTACAGGCGTTGAATAATTAGTTGCCATGGAACAAAAATGTATAAAACATAAATTTATAAATTTGGTTTTTTTATTCGTCATAAAAAAAATTAAAATTTTTCTTGTAATTATATCGAACGAAGATATTAAAATATAAAATAAAAAAATAATAGAAACTTGAAAAGAATTCAATGAATGAAATTTTAGCAAAATATCTTTAATTGATAAATTATAAAATTTCAAAATAGGTATTAAAGAAAGCATTAAAACAAAGATCAAAAAACTTTTGATATAGATTTTTTTAAAAAATTTAAATTTATACATTTAAAAATATTTTCAATGAAAAATATTGAGCCTTTTTTATTAGAATATGAATGTTATTCAATAATATTATCGAAAGTTTTTTTCCATAAAAATGATGCGTTATCAATACTCAATGCATATTTAGCCAAATCTTTTTTAGCTTTTGAAGCTAATTTTTCCATCAAATCTTGATTATCTAAAGCTAAAAAAATCATTTTTTTAAAATTTTCCAGGTTATCTGGGTCATATACAAGACAATTACTGAGATGTTTCCATATAATTCCTGTAGCATTTTTTGATATTAATAATGGTATATTATTTGGTGTTGTATCCATTACAACACCGTTTAAGCCAGCACCACCAATTACAACGCTTGATCTCTCTAAATATTTAGAAAAGTCTGTCAACCAGCCCGTAAATGTGACACGCTTGTCATGATTTTTTAGTAAATTCTCATAAAATTTCTTTTGAGTTCCTTCTCCTATTATATCAACTGAAATATCAGTACGTTCAGTTAAGATTTCGTTTATGATGACAAATAAATTTTTACCTAACCCCTTAAGTTGATATACTTTAGACTCGTTATTCAAGCGCCCAATTATTGTTAATACGGGAATATTTATTTTTCGCCTATTTAAAGAAAGATTTTTATAGGTATTAATTACTGGAATTTCTTTAAATTTATATTTTTTGATCCATTCTTTTATTTCCATATCTGCAGTATACGGGTTTAAGATTGTGTTACAACTTTTTGCAAAGAACATATTTAAAAAATTTGGCATTTCTCTTAAGTCACTTCCACGTATTGTTGCTACGACAGGTATTTTTTTAAATGATAATAAATTTGCTATTTTCGATAGAATACCTATTTGAATCCAGTTTGCCCATATAATATCTGGTTTTTCTTTAGGGATATTTTTAAAAATAGAAAAAATAAACCATAAAAATAAAAAACAGATCGAAATATAATTTTTTATACTTTTATTATCATGTAAAGTAAAATTTTTATATGAGTTACCGCAACTCATAAATGGATATTTAAACCTGATAATTTTAAGGTTGTTAATATTTTCTTTAATAGGGAGATGCTTTTTCAGAGGAGTTAGTACAGTGACCTTATAATTAGCTTTTAATAAAGCCATCACTTCCGTGAGAATAAACTCTCCTCCTCCAATATAACTTTTGTTAGTATTTGTGTTGGAAAGAGTCGGAAAAGATGTTGTTGTAATTAAAATTTTTGTCATTTTGATAGTTAACCGATTTTATTTATATTTTATAATTCTTGCTGGATTTCCTGCAATAACAGAATTTGTAGAAATATGTCTAATTACAACAGAACCGATTCCAACTGTTTCATTATTTCCCATGATTAATATTCTTGATTATTGAGGAGTTAGTACCAATCCAGCAACTATTACCAATTTTAAAAGTTACGCTTATTTCTGCACTGGATGCTATCAGACATTCTTTGTAGATTTTTGAGCAATGATCAATGTGAACAAGTGCCATTATTTTTGAAATTTTTCTGATAATTGTAACATTAGGTTCAATAACTGTATTTTCTTTTATAATTACGTTAAATTTAGATATGTATGCCGATTTATAAATTTTAACGGATTCATTTATAATTGAAGGCCATGATTGATAATTTGATTTGGCAAGATAATTAAACAAATTCCAGAATACATAAACAGGATCTTTTATAGCTATAGTAATTTTTTGTGGAGACACTAACGGTTCAATTTTTTTATCAGTTATTACAACTGTAATATTCTGATTTAAACTGACCTCATCCCAATATATTTTATCCGCAACATATGAAATTGAATGAAAAACATTGGCATCTGATAAGCTAATATTATTAGAATTTAAAAATTTTTTTACTTCTATTCTAAATTTTTTTGAAAACATATCAAAGTTTATATCAAAAGAAATTATTTTTAATTGAGGATTTTTAGACTTAATATAATCAGCAGAAAAGCCTTCCAGAACATTTTGGGAATTAGAGTATTCAGCGATTAACAATACATCCATATTTGAAATATCAAAATTTAGTAATTCGTCTAAATTAAGAAATAAATGACTAGAAGAGTTATTCCTTATAAGAGTTTTATGTATCACTTTACCAAAAGCATCTGAGCTTAAAATACCAATTTTACATCCAGTGACTTCACAACCAGCTTCAAATAATATCTTCATAGCAAGCTGACCGCATGCTCTGAATATATTAAAATTTCCAAAAGATTCATTAAGCCCTGCAACAGGGATTCCAAAGCGGTTACACATCTCTAAATCCAAATCCTCCTGTCTGTATTCCCATTTTTCACACATGTATGATATAATTAAATTTTTACTGCAATGTAGTAGTAAATTTGAATTTATTGGTCTGACAAAGCCCAAGTTTAAAATTAAATCTATATCATAAGGAAGTCTGGATTTCTCTTTAAAAAATTTTATATTCTCAGATTTTATACCCCATGAAAGAGTTCTTCTATCAAATTCATTCTTTATTTCTTGAAACTTACCGTAAAAACTGTCTTTAGAAATAATATAAACTTTTTCAGCACCGGCAATTGCAGATATTAAACCTGAATATAAAAAAGGGCCTGTGCCTGCTTCTGTCAAAACAGTCATACCATTTAAATTTATTCTATCTATCATTTTTAAAATTTTCTTTTAAAATTTTTTTTAAAATTTTTAAAATATAATCAATATCATCTAGTTTTAAAGATTCATACAATGGCAGAGCCAATCCCTGAGAAAACAGTCTATAGCCTGTTTCAAATTTTTTTAACTCCCCATAGATATTTAAACTACTAAGACTTTGTGCGCCTAAATTTGTTTCTATACCGAATTTCTTGAGACTGCTAATAATAGAATTTCTTTCAAATTTATCCGATAAAACAACCATAAATGTTTGCCAACTATGACCGTAAAAATTTTCAGGAGTATAAAGAAATGATTCTTCAACAAGAGAGTTTAGTTTTGAATAATAATAAGTTATTAAATTTTTTCTTTTTAGAATCCATTCATCAAGAAAAGGAAGCTGACATCTTCCCATAGCCGCTTGAAAATTCGTCATACGATAATTTATTCCTGGTTCAACAAAGTTTATAGAGCCAGATTTAAAATTAATCCCATGATTTTTAATATTTCTTATTCTATCAGCCAAAACAGAATTATTTGTAGAAACAGCTCCTCCTTCACCAGTTGTAAGATTCTTCCTCGGATGAAAGGAAAAACATCCGCAATCTCCAATGGTACCAACTTTTTTATTTTTATATAAGGCACCCAAAGCACACGCTGCATCTTCAATTATTTTTAAATTATATTTTTCAGCAAGCTCAAGAATTTTGCCCATCTCGGCAGGACAACCAAACTCATGAACAGGTATTAGAGCTTTAAGAGTTTCTGGATATTTCCAGTTTTTAATTATATCTTCAACAGATTCAATAGATATATTGTATGTATAAGGATTTACTTCAGCTATAACAACTCTTGCTCCGTTCATTATTACAGCATTTGCGGTTGCAGGGAAAGTAAAGTCAGGAACTATAACCGCATCACCTGTTCCTATATTTAAAGCCATTACAGATAAATGTAGTGCTGCTGTTCCTGATGATACCGTAACTACATCTGAGCACCCAAGATAGTCTGCAAGCTCTTTTTCAAAAGCTTCATTTTCTTTACCGTGAACCAGTTGGCCTGATCTTAAAACTTCTGAAACTTTTAAAATTACATCTTCACTTATATTTGGTTTGCATAATTTTATCATAATCAGCTTTTAAACATCTTTGGCAGTTGCGGTAAGATATTTTCATTCTTTGATATCCATTCAGCTGTTCTTGTGATTCCATCTTCAAGATCAACCTTGGCTTCAAACCCTATAAGCTTTTTTGCTTTGCTGACACTCGGTATTCTCAGCTCGATATCAGCAGATAAAGCATCACGAAATATAATTTTTGAATGACTTCCGAGAATTCTGCACACAGTTTGTGCTAAACCATAAATAGTTGTAACAGCTTTTGCATTCCCGATATTAAAAGATTCTCCTGCGGCATTGGGGTGAGCAATCGCCAAAAGAACACCCTCAACCATATCATCTACATAACACCATGCTCTTATTTGGCTGCCATCACCAAAAATTATTATGTCTTCATTTTTTAGTGCTTTTCTTATAAAAATTGATAAAGCACCTTCACCAGTTTGACCAGGGCCATAAACATTGAACGGTCTGACGGTTACTGTTTGCAAATTGTACTGCCTGTAATAGGCATGAGCAAGATGCTCGCCTGCAAGTTTACTAACAGCATAAGTCCATCGTGCTTCTCCAACTGCACCTGTTACAGTTTCCATTCCTTCATCAACTTTAAATGCATGGGAGCCAAAAACTTCAGAGGTTGAAAAATCAATAAACCTACTAACTTTTCCTGATTCTTTTGCTGCTTCTATAGCATTTGCTGAACCAATCATATTTGTACGCATTGTATTTACAGGATTTTTGACTGTTGCATCAATTCCTGCTATTGCAGCAGCATGAACAACAATATCGGCACCTTTCATGGACTCTTTTAAAAAATCATACTCCAAAACATCACCGCTTATCTGTTTGACATTTTTATGATTATTATATGGAGAATTTTTAAGTGTATTCCTTGAATAGTTATCATATACAATTATTTGGTTTCTATCTGAAAGCTTTGATATAAGCATTGTTGCAATAAAACCAGCTCCTCCAGTTATAAATATTTTTTTATCAGAAATCATATTTTAATCCTTTTCTAGATAATATGGTTAAAAAATAATTTTTAACTTTTTATAATGCTTTAAAGCTATCTTGATGGATAGAATTATTTCCTTTGGTTAAATAATTTATATTACAAGATAAACATTTAAATTTATCTTTTGATTCAAATTTTAATGTCTCTCCACACCTGCACACCCAGCCGATCTGTTTTCCAGGAACTCCTGCCATTAGAGCAAAGGCAGGTACATCTTTTGTTATAACTGCACCTGCTGCAACAAGAGCATATTCGCCGATTACAGTGCCGCAGACAATAGTTGCATTAGCTCCGATTGAACATCCTTTTTTTAAAAGGGTTTTTTTAAATTCATCTTTTTTTTCAATAAAGGCTCTGGGATTTATAACATTTGTGAAAACACATGAAGGCCCGCAAAAGACCCCATCTTCTATTTCAACTCCATTGTATATGGATACATTGTTTTGAATTTTACAATTGCTTCCTATTTTTACAGACGGGCCGGCTACAACATTTTGACCTATTGTTGTGTTTTCTCCAATGTCCGTATTTTTTAAAATATGAGAAAAATGCCATATTTTCGAATTTTTACCTATCCGGCAGGGTTCATCAATAAAAGAGGACTCATGAACAAAATAATCAGCCATTATAAAACTCCTTTACAGCTGAACAGATATATAAAATATCATCTTTTTCGAGGAAAGGATGCATTGGAAGAGACATAACTTCATTGCTCAGTTTTTCTGAAACAGGGAAATTATCTGGTGATTCCTTTAAGTTTCCAAATGCTTCCTGCCTGTAGAGTGGGACAGGGTAGTGGACGGCTGTTGGAATATTTTTTGTTTTAAGGAAATCTTGTAATTCATCTCTTTTTTTAACTCTTATTGTATATTGGGCCCATGTGGAGCGGTTGTGAGCCAGGATTTCAGGAATCTCTGCAATATCTGAAAGATTTGTTGAATAAGTCTGGGCGGCCTTGTTTCTAAGTTTAATTTCATCAGAAAAATATTTTAGCTTTACTCTTACAACAGCTGCCTGAATTGTATCCAGACGACCGTTTATTCCGATATATTTATGGCGGTATCGCTTTTCCTGACCGTGATTTAAAATCATTCTCATTTTTGATGCAAGCTCATTATCATCTGTAAAAACAGCACCTCCATCTCCAAAACATCCAAGAGGTTTTGCAGGGAAAAAACTTGTTGTTCCTACATTGGTAAGACTGCATGATTTTTTGTTTTTGTATTCTGCACCAAAGGACTGGGCACCATCTTCTATTACCCATAAATTATGGTCTTTTGCAATTTTGTTTATTTCATCAAAGTCTGCACATTGTCCATAGAGGGAAACAGGAATAATTCCTTTTGTTTTGTCTGTTATTTTTCTTTCAATTTCTTTTGGGTCTATATTGAAAGTTACAGGATCAATGTCTGCAAAAACAGGTTTTGCTCCCAGAAATGAAACAGTTTCAGCAGTTGCAATAAAAGTGAAAGCAGGAACTATTACTTCATCTCCGGGTTTTATCCCAAAAGCCATCATTGGAATTACAAGGGCGTCTGTTCCTGAAGAACATCCAATGGCATTTGAGCTTCCTGAAAAAGCAGCAAGTTCCTTTTCAAGTTCCTTTACATCAGGGCCGTTTATAAAAGCTGTGTTTTCTATAACATTTTTTATGGCGTCATCTATTTCGGATTTATAATTATTATATTGTTTTTTTAGATCTACAAATTTCATGTTTAACCTGTAATTTCTGTTTAATAAAAAAGTTTCAATCAGTATTCAAGTGGAAGAGAAATAGTTTTTCTGTCTCTTGCGGAAAGATATGCTGCTATTAAAACTTCGAGGGACTTAAGCCCTTCACGTCCATCTGTTTCAGGGTCAGCATTACCTCTCAAGGTGTCAATCACATTTTTATAATACAGGGGATGGCCAAATCCATATACAGATGTTGTCTCATAGCTTGCATTATTTATATCATTGTCATAGTCTTTTTTTTCTTTAAAATCCCATGTCTGAATTTCATTTACTGCAACTCCCCCTATTCTTACAGTTCCATTTTCTCCAAGAATGGTAATTGAGCCCTCATAGTTTTTGGGGTAGGTGAGCATTGTAACTGCCATTGAGCCAAGAGCGTTGTTCCTCCATCTTATATTCATAACTCCTGTATCTTCAACCTCTATATCCCTTGCAAGAGTTCCTGTCATTGCCTGAACATCAGCAATGGGGCCTATAAGCCATTCAAGGAGATCAACATAATGGCTTGCCTGATTCATGAAAGCTCCGCCGTCAAGTTCCCAGGTTCCTCTCCATTTACCCTGGTCATAATATTCCTGTGGTCTTGTCCAGAATACATTTAAATGAACCATGTGGATTCTTCCGAATCTTTTTTCATCAACCGCTTTTTTAAGAAGCTGCAATGTTGCATTTCTTCTGTTTTGTTTTACAACAAAAAGCCTTACTCCTGCTTCATCACATGCCTTTACCATTTTTACCCCATCAGCCCATCTCGTTGCCATGGGTTTTTCTGTAATAACATGCTTTCCAGCTTTGGCGGCCAGTATTGTCTGTTCAGGGTGAATACCACTTGGAGTACATAGAATTACGCCGTCAATATTTTTATCCTCAAGCATTATATTGTAGTCTTTGTAGGCTTTCACCTTATATTTTTCGGCTGCTTCCTGTAATTTTTTATCATCGGTATCACATATTGCTGCAAGCTCGATATTTTCTGAGTGTTTTTCAATAGCTTCAAAATGTTTTCCTGAAATTCTTCCACAGCCTGTTAATGCAAGTTTAATTTTTTTTGTTTTTATGGGTTCAAACATCTTTTCTCCAATGGTAAATAATTGTTAATCGTAATTTTTAATTTTCTTTGCCTGATTACAATAATAGCTTTTTATATATTAATCAAAGGTAATGTTGAAATTTTGTTGAAAGAGCAGAGCCTTTTGACATCAGAATTAATCGGGTTCTATCTTCCGTAAATATCATCAAAGCGTACTATATCATCCTCACCAAGATAGCTTCCAGACTGAACCTCGACAATTTCAAGAGGAATTTTTCCGGGGTTGAATAGTCTGTGCATTGTTCCCAAAGGTATGTAGATGGATTCATCTTCTTTTAATAGAATTTCATCCTCTCCTCTTGTTACAACAGCAGTTCCTTTAACAACAACCCAATGTTCGGCTCTGTGATGATGCTTTTGGGCTGAAAGTTTTTCTCCGGGTTTTACAGTAAGTCTTTTAACCTGAAATCTGTCTGAAATATCTATTGTTTCATAATTCCCCCATGGTCTGTAAACCTTTTTGTGGATATCAGGCTCATTTCTTTTGTCTTTTTTAAGCTTTTGGACTATTTTTTTTACTTCCTGCACTTTTTTTCTTGGTGCAACAAGAACAGCATCGGATGTTTCTATTACAACATGCTCTTCAAGACCAACTGCTGCAACCATTCTGGAGCTTGAATAAAGATATGAGTTTTTTACATCTGAAGTATAAATATCTCCGATTAAAACATTATTGTTTTCATCCTTTTTTCTTACCTTCCAAAGAGCCTCAAATGAGCCAAGATCATTCCATTTGCATGAAATAGGTATAACAGCACTTTTGTCTGTTTTTTCCATTATTGCATAATCTATAGAGTTTTCAGGGCATTTTTTGAAGTTGTCTTTGTCAAGTCTTAAGAAATCCAGATCTTTTTGTCCCTTTTCAAAAGCTTTTGATGCATAATCTAATATTTCAGGTGCAGATTTTTCAAATTCATTCAAAATTGTTTTTGTGTTGAAAATGAACATCCCGCTGTTCCAGAGATATTTTTGAGATTCAAGATATTTTTTTGCGGTTTCAAGATCAGGTTTTTCTTTAAAATTTTTTGTTTTGAAAATCCCCTCATGGAGCTTTTCTCCTTTTTGAATATATCCATATCCGGTTTCGGGAGATTCAGGAACTATACCAAATGTTATAAGCAGGTTTTGTTTTGAATATTCATATCCAAGTGTTATGCTTTTTGTAAAGCTTTCCACATCTCCTATATAATGATCTGCTGGAAGAATAAGAACAGAGGCATCTTCATATTCATTAAGTGTTTTTAAAGCTGCAACAGCAACCGCAGGAGCAGTATTTTTACCAACAGGCTCAAGAATTATGTCGGCATTTTTGATACCCATCTCCAGCATTTGTTCTGCAACCATAAATCTGTGGTCTTCATTACAGATTATAACAGGATTTCCAAGCTCATCAATATCATCCAGCCTTGCAACAGTTTCCTGAAGCATGGTTTTATCAGATATAAGCTCTATAAGTTGTTTTGGGTACAGTCTTCTTGAAAGGGGCCATAATCTTGTACCGGAACCACCGGCAAGTATAACAGGTATAAGCATAGTTTCTCCGTCAGATTTTTTTAAAGAGATCAGACATAATTTTTAATCAATTTTTATTCAATATTAATAATATTAAAATTTATCTGAAAGAACAAGCTCTTTTCCCAAATCCACCGCCTGATTTTTTACACATCTTGGCAAAGGGACCCCGCTCTATAAGTGGGGCTTATCTCATATGCCATCAGTTTCACAAGCCTTTCAGAACCTTAACCCAAAAAAAGATATTTTCATATATTAGAAAGTCCGGCTCATTTATGCCGGGCTTGTTCAACAATTAGGATAAGATCGTGGTCCGTTCCTCACACGATCTATCCTTATTCGTTAGCCTAAATCATATAATTTTACAGGTATAACCGTTTGGTAATTGGTAAAATCCTTATCAGATGTAAATATGGGTACATCGGCTCTATTGGCTACTGCACAAATTAAAAAATCTATATGTGAACCTTGAATCCCTTTTTTCCGACATTTGTTGCTGAACTCAGCTGCAAGTTCGTAGTCTGAGTCCTCAATGGCAGTATTTTCAAAGTATGAAAGCTTCTTTCTGATTTTTGAAAACTTACTCAAATTGCTGTAACCTGATAATATTTCTTGCCTTATCGGGCCAATTAACATTGTTCTTTGATCTTGTATAAGGGCGATTAAATGGTTTATTTCAGTTTGAAATTTTTCATTATTTGAGCGAAATGCATAAGACCATATTGAAGTATCAACTAAGATTTTCAACGAATCCGTCCTTGTTTGTAGTCGTAATCTGGATCTGGATCCATTTTCCCGAAAAGGCTTATTATTTCGAGTTGCTTTCGCCTATCTACAAATTCTTTGAGTGCTAAATTTACCGTGTCTTTTTTGGTTTTTAATCCACTGATTTCCAATGCTTCGATAAGTAAACTATCATTTATTGCCAGGTTAGTTGCCATTTTTCACCTCCTGTGCGCTTATATTATTACACAGAATATTACACATTGTTCAGTGTGTCAAGGCGGGTGAAAGCTAACGCAGAGTTGAGGGGCGGCGGGAGATTTACAGCAAAGAGCGACAAGATACCGGTGGGTTTGGTACGAGCCAATGACATTAAAAAAACCGCTATCCTCCAGCCGTCCAGTGAAACGACTTGGTATTCTGTCATTCATAATGTGTCCACATATGAAGTACCTTCATAACCTTATCAGTATTTATAACCTGATATACGATTCTATGTTGAATATTTATTCTTCTTGAATATGCACCAGACAAATCACCTATGAGTTTCTCATAAGGTGGAGGCGTTTGGTATGGATTTACCTTTAAGATATCAATGATTTCATTGGCTTTTGACTTTAAACCTGATGTTAATAATTTCTTGGCATCCTTTTGCGCTTGTTTTGTATAGACAACCTTCCAAATCACCAATCAAGCTCCTCACTGCATTCTTCTATCGGAGTTGACAGGCCTTGCTGTATAGATTCACGCATCCCAGGAATATTTAGTAAAAACATTGTTTCCTGAATTGATTTCCAGTCTTCTTCAGAAAGAAGAACCGCATTCCCTCTCTTTCCTGTAATAATGATGGGTTCATGGGAAGATGATGTCTGGTCAATAAGCCTGTAAAGATTAGAACGGGCTTCCGTAGCAGATAATATTGTCATATATACCTCCTTGTAACTAAATTTATACAATAATACGTTATAGCGTACGCATTGTCAAGGCGGTAGTTTTACTCAAATCCACTGTCTGATTATATCCACTCCTTCTGCAGGCAAGGCCTGCATTTTGGCCAGAAGGAGTCCATATTCCTCAACATTGTAACTTTTTTTTGCGTGCTTTAAACAGCATATCATGTGCAGGACTATTTTGAGACAATCGCACAATCAGATTCCGGGCATGATAAATGACTCTGCCAGGGATATTGATAAAAAGGAAACGGATGGCCTTCATTTGTTTGTTTTTCATACCAGGTTTCAGTGCCAGACGTTTAATGATGGAGTTGAGATTCAGGTCGATTATCATTATCTGCTATCTCTCAAAGGTAAATCTATATTAGTTAAGTAGGTTTTTTAGATTTTATTTGGCGGAGAGAGAGGGATTCGAACCCTCGAAGGAGTTTTACGCCCCTTACTCGCTTAGCAGGCGAGCGCCTTCAGCCGACTCGGCCATCTCTCCATAGATGATGGCGGAGGAGGTAGGATTCGAACCCACGGAACGCTCTCACGCTCAACGGTTTTCAAGACCGCCGCCTTCAGCCACTCGGCCACTCCTCCGTTACAAGAAATCCTATTAACATTATCCTTGCAAAAAGGTCAAACCTTTTTTTATATGGAATTAAAAATATAATATATTTTTTATTTGAGAAGTATAAAAGAGTCTGTTAATTTAAAAAATTACATTTATTTTAAAAACAGATGAATTTTAATTCTTGAGATTCTTTTTAAATTTGTAATATACTATATAATTTTAGAGTCCGTAAGTATAAAGATTCTTAATTTTGTCTTGAAGGAGGAGATATGAAGCAGAAATATCTGCTGGAAAAACAGGAAGATGCCAGTCTGGTTATAAAAGAATATGGAGAACTTGAAGAGGGGATATTTTCTCTTTTATGTGAAGAAAAATTTGAGGGAGAAGAGCTTTCTGCAGTCTTTGAAAAAACCGACAAGGAACTTATTGGTTTTTTGAGAACAGACAATATGTTCCCTCCTTTTTCCTATATGGAAAAAATAGCAGAGTCTGTAAGAAAATTATTTGATGAAGCAGAAGAAAACAGTGCAGAACTTGTTTTTGATGAAATGGCTATGTTTGATATTGAAGATGAGGAAGCAGATGAGGTTGTCCCTGACTCAGAAGAAGAACTTCTTGATGATATTCTTGATGATTCTGATGATGATTTTGATGGCATTGATGATGATCTAAACGATATTGATCCTGTTGATACTCAGTCAATCAAGGTGGATGAAGACACTGACCTTGATATTGAAGACTGATACTTACAACCTGTTTTACAAGTTTTTTAGGGGGTTACAGCCCCCATTTTTATTGTTGCATCCATGGAGTTTTTAAATAATGAAATCTCATATAAGAAAGATTGTTGAAAAGGCGTGGAAGTCTGCGTGCGAAAAAGGTATTTTTGATGAGCTTTATGAAATACCTGAATTTGATGTTTCAGAGACAAAATCAAAGAAACATGGAGATATTTCAACCAATATAGCAATGGTTTCTGCAAAGGTCTTGAAAATGCCTCCATTTAAAATTGCAGAAAAATTATTAGGCGAAATTGATGATGATGTTATTGAAAAAAAAGAAATTGCAGGCCCTGGATTTTTAAATTTTTTTATAAAAAAAGATGCCTATCCTCCAATGCTTGAGGAAATTTTTAAGGAAAAGGAAAATTTCGGTTCAAATAACCTTGGTGAAGGCAGAAAAATTCAGATAGAATTTGTAAGTGCAAACCCCACAGGCCCTCTTCATATAGGTCATGGACGAGGCGCTGCTGTTGGTGATTGTGTAGGCAGAATTCTTTCCAGGTGCGGTTATGAAGTAAAAAGAGAATATTATGTAAATGATTCGGGAAGACAGATTGAAACCCTTGGAAGATCTGTATATTTGAGATATCTGGAATCTTTGGGGAAAATTATTGATTTCCCTGAAGATCATTACCAGGGGGAATATATAAAAAATATTGCGGGAGAAGCCGCTGAACAATTTAAAGAAAAGCTTGATAATGCAGACGAAAAAGAGGCTGTAAAACTTTGTGCTGTTTTTGCTTCAGAAAAGATTCTCAATGAAATAAAAAATGATTTGAATAATTTTAAGGTCTTTTTTGACAACTGGTTCAGCGAGCAGTCTCTTTATGATGATAATAAGGTTTTGAACAAAATTGAAGCTTTTGAAAAAAAAGGCGTTGTTTATGAAAAAGATGGAGCCAGATGGTTTAAAACAACTGATTATGGAGATGAAAAAGACAGGGTTGTTATAAGATCCAATAATGAAACCACATATTTTGCATCGGACATAGCTTATCATATAGATAAGTTTGAAAGGGGTTTTGATGAAATTATAGATGTTCTTGGTGCAGATCATCATGGTTATATAAAAAGGATTCAGGCGTGTATAAATGCCAGCGGGTTTGAGGTAAAAAATTTTGATGTAATTCTTGTACAGCTTGTTACTCTTTTAAGGAGCGGTAAGCTTGTTCAGATGTCAACAAGGGCAGGTGAGTTTGACACTCTTTCTGAAGTAGTTGAAGAAGTTGGGGTTGATGCTGCAAGGTTTTTCTTTTTAATGCGGAGTTATGATTCAAAACTTGATTTTGATCTTGATCTTGCAAGAAAGAAATCCAGCGAAAATCCTGTTTATTATGTCCAATATGTGCATGCAAGGATTTGCAGTATATTGGAAAAAAGTTCAGATGAATATGGCATATCAGATGAAAATATAAAAAATGCAGACATCTTTTTGCTTAATAATGATGAAGAAATTGATCTTATTAAAGCTCTTATTGGTTATAAGGATGCAGTTTTTATTGCAGGCAGGGAAAGGCAGCCCCATAGGATTACTTATTATCTTATGGAACTTGCAGGTTTTTTTCATGCCTATTATAATAAACATAAAATTCTTTCTAAAAATACAGAACTTGCCTGTGCCAGATTGTATCTTGTAAAAGCTGTCAGACAGGTGGTCAGGAACGGGCTTGAATTGCTTGGTATAAATGCCCCTGATAAAATGTAATTTATAAGCTTAAAAAATGGTAAAAACAAAGAGCAGAAAAAAAAATAAAAAAAAATCTTCAGGAGAGGGAAGCATAATACTTTTTCCTCCTGGAAGAATTGCAGAGCTGATTTTTTATTCTGCCGTCATGTTTATTCTTGGGGTTTTTGCAGGCAGAAGTACTGCTCCTTTTTATTTTGATCTGTCTGATAATAAGGATTTTGAAAAAGATATAGCCCCAGAAAAAAAGGATAATCCTGTAAATGTTGATTTAGATTTTTATAAGAAACTTATGACTGACAAGGGTGTCGAGATAGATAAAAATATTATTCGTGATGAAAAAAGTCTTCCTTTGAAATCACCAGTTTATGATGATAAAAAAAAATATGTAAAACAGGATTTTATTTTAATAAAAAAATCTGACAAAGAAAAAAAAATATTATCTTATGTAAAAGCATCTTCTGAAAATTCATTTTATTTTACTGTGCAGGTAGCTGCTCTTAAAAAGAGTTCCGATGCGGAGCTTCTTGCTTCCAAACTAAGAGAATCAGGTTTTAATGCATATAGTGTTTCAGGAGTTTCAGAAACTGGTGTTAACTGGTATCGTGTAAGGGTTGGCAGATATAGTGAAAAAAAAATTTGTGAAGAAACAAAGAAAGAACTTTTTGAAAAAATGAAAATTAATGGTTTTGTGGTTAAAGTAAATTAACAGGGAGATATTATAATGGTAATTTCCAAAGATGAAGTTCTTTATGTGGCTCATCTTGCAAGACTTGATATTCAGCCTGAAGAAATGAACAGGCTTTCCGGTCAGATAGATGAAATTTTAAGATATGTTGACAAATTAAAAGAGGCTGATACTGGTAATGTTGCTCCCACAGCAAGACCCTTGCCCCTTGTCAACAGGTTGAGGGAAGATGAACCTGGTGAAAGTCTTGGAAGTGAGGCTGCTGTAAAAAATTCCTGTGATAATTATGATGGAATGTTTGTTGTCCCGAAAGTAGTTAAACAATAACAACTAAATATTATTGAATATTTAGTTAATTTAATGGAAAAAGACTGGCATGGAACTTTTTGAACTTTCAATATATGAAGCAAGAAAAAAACTGGATTCAGGGGAGATTTCCTCCCAGGAGCTTACAGAGTCGGTATTTGAAAGAATAGAATCTGTTGAACCAAAAATTGATGCATATCTTACTTTGTGCAGAGAGCAGGCATTTATATCTGCAAAGGAAGCTGACAAAAAAATATCTTCAGGAGAAAAAGGAGGTTTACTTGGAATTCCAGTTTCTGTTAAGGATCTTATATGCACAAAAGGATTAAAAACTACCTGTGCTTCTAAAATACTTGAAAATTTTATACCTCCATATGATGCCTCTGTTGTAACAGCTCTTAAAAAAGAGGGGGCTGTAATAACAGGAAAGGTTAATATGGATGAGTTTGCAATGGGTTCTTCAACTGAAAATTCTGCATTTAAAAAGACAAAGAACCCCTGGGATTTGTCAAGGATTCCCGGTGGCTCAAGCGGCGGGTCTGCTGCTTGTGTTTCTGCAGATATGTGCCTTGCCTCCCTTGGTTCTGATACCGGAGGTTCAATAAGGCAGCCTGCTTCCCATTGTGGTGTAACAGGCCTTAAGCCTTCATATGGTCGTGTGTCAAGATATGGACTTGTAGCCTTTGCTTCTTCACTTGATCAGATAGGCCCTTTGACAAAAACAGTTGAAGATTCTGCTATAGTAATGAATTCAATAGCTTTTTATGACCCTAAAGATTCAACTTCATATCCTTCAGAGACTCCTGATTATACATCTTTTCTTGTAAAAGGAATGAAGGGTGTAAAAATTGGAATTATAAGGGAATACATGGAAACTCAGGGCATTTCTCCTGAAGTTGCAGCTCTTATCAAAAATTCCATTGAAATATATAAAGGCCTTGGAGCGGAAATTGTTGACGTTTCTTTGCCGCATACATCTTATGCTGTGCCTGTTTATTATGTTATAGCACCTTCTGAAGCCAGTTCCAATCTGGCAAGGTATGATGGTGTAAGATACGGATTCAGAGCCAGGTCACAGGATCTTATTGAAATGTATAAGGAAACAAGATCCCAGGGTTTTGGCGATGAAGTCAAGAGAAGAATTATTATTGGAACCTATGCTCTTTCTTCAGGATATTATGACGCTTATTACGGTAAGGCACAAAAGGTGAGGACTCTTATTCTTCAGGATTTTAAAGATGTTTTTGATAAAGTTGATATTCTTTTGTCTCCTGTCTCCCCTGAACCTCCGTTTAAAATAGGTGAAAATAGTGAAAATCCTCTTGCTATGTATTTATCTGATATATTTACAATCTCTGCAAATCTTGCAGGTATTCCTGCAATATCTTTTCCCTGTGGACTTACAAAAGACAATCTGCCTGTAGGTCTTCAGTTAATGTCTCCTTTTTTTGAGGAAGGAAGAATTTTAAAGGCAGGATATAATTTTCAGATGGAAACAAATTTTCATAATAAAAAACCAATGGTGTAAAAATGAATCTTCCTTTACCAGAAAATCATGCTGTAAAAAAGGCTGTTCAATGGATAAGCTCTGAAATGAAAGCCAATCCTTCTCTTAAAAGATCGGAACTTATTCATAAGGCCTCCCTGCGTTTTAATCTGTCACCTGCTGAAACCGAAAATCTTTTTGGAGCAACAAAAGAAGCAAATGTCAAAAATTAGAATTTTACCAGAAACTTTTTCAAACCGCATTGCAGCGGGGGAAGTGGTTGAGAGACCTGCTTCAGTTGTAAAAGAACTTGTAGAAAATTCTATTGATGCAGGTTCAGACACTATAGTTGTTGACGTGGAGCAGGGCGGACGTCAGAAAATCAGAGTATATGACAATGGCGAGGGTATGGGGCAGGAAGATGCACTTCTTTCCATAGAAAGATATGCAACAAGTAAAATAAAAGAAGAATCAGATCTTTTTTCCATCAATACTCTTGGTTTCAGAGGCGAGGCTCTTCCAAGTATAGCATCTGTTTCACATTTTTCCATTCTTACAAAATCACGTCTTGAAGATTATGGAACCATGATAAGTGTAAAAGGCGGTAAACTTATTGATGTTAAGGAAGCAGGAGCTCCTGACGGTACGGATATAAAAGTATCCCATCTTTTTTTTAATACTCCTGCAAGGAGAAAATTTCTAAAGACTGTAAATACTGAAATGGCTCATATTACAGATATTTTAGCCTGTCTTGCCCTTAGCTGCCCTGATATTTCATTCAAGCTCATACATAATGGGAAAACCTTGAAGGAATGGCCGGGAGGCGGACTATATGAAAGAGCTGTGGAAGTTCTTGGAAGAGATTTTAAAAACAGTATTTATCCTGTTTCCAGTATATATGAAGATATAAATGTTTCCGGTTTTGCAGCTTCTCCAGATGTAACACGCAGTTCATCAGACAAGATATATCTTTTTGTAAATGGAAGATATGTAAAAGACCGGTCAATTATATATTCAGTTTATCAGGGATATGAAGGCAGGATAATGAAAGGCCGTTATCCTGGATGTGTTATTTTTATAAATCTTCCTTTTGACAAGGTTGATGTGAATGTTCATCCTGCAAAGCATGAAGTCCGTTTTGCAGATCAAAGAGATGTAATGGCTTGTGTCAGAATGGGGATTTCAGAGGCTTTGAAAAAAGAAGACAGACAGAAATGGAAAGTTGGTATGCCCTCTGAGTCTTCTGATTTTTTAAGCTCTAAAAGCAGTTTTGGCTTTAAAAAATCAGACAATGAGAGCTTTAGCCCTTCTGAAAATAGAAAAAAGGATTTTAATTTTTGCATAAATTATTCTTCCAATGATATTGGCGAAACAAGAAGTGGTATAAATACTTTTTATGAGAAAAAATTTTTTGAGAAGGATTTTTCAGAAAATGAAAATAAACTTATAAATGAAGAAATTTCAGATAATAAAAAAAGCTCTTTTTACTCCGGCTTGAGAATAATAGGACAGCTTTACAGTTCATATATAGTATGTGAATCTGATGAAGGTCTTATTCTTGTTGACCAGCATGCAGCCCATGAAAGAATAAGATATGAGTATCTTTTAAATTCATATAATAAATCAAAAGGAGCTTCCCAGCAGCTTTTAATTCCCCAGGTTATTGAACCAAATCACAGGGAATCTGCAAAATTACTTTTAATGCTTGAGGAATTTAAAAAGTTCGGTCTTGAAATATCCCATTATGGCGGTAATTCTTTTGCTGTGCATTCTGTACCCATGATACTTGGAAACAGAGATTTTAAACCTTTGATTCTTGATATTGCTTCAATGATAACAGATCTTCCTGCTGCATATGAAATTGAAGGTGCCATTTCAGATGTTATAGCTCTTATGGCCTGTCATGGTTCTATCAGGGCAAACCAGAAACTTGATTTAAAAGAAATATCTGCTTTGTTTGAAAGTCTTGATAAATGTGTTAACAGCTCCAGATGCCCACATGGTCGTCCCATATGGATTAAATTTGACTGGAACCTTATAGAAAAATCTTTTAAGAGGAAAATTTAGGAAATTTTGATAAATATACAGGTCATACGAGGGTAAAATATGAATACAGAAAATTTATGGCAAAGTATTTTAACATATTATTCAAATGAAAATGTTCAGGCAGTTATAAACATTTTTTTTGTTGTATTGGCAACAGCTGGATTTTATATGATAGGAAATAAAATTTTCAGGAGATTCTTTGTCCGTATTGCAAATTTGACAAAGAACAATTGGGATGATATTCTGCTTGAGCATAAAGTTTTCAACTCATTAATGCTTGGAATGTCATGTCTTATCCCATACCAGTGCCTTCATCTTTTCGGCAAGTTCAGACCAGGTATAAATAAGTTTTTAAATATCTATTTTTTATTAGTTCTTATTATAACTTTAAACAGAATACTTTCCGCAGTTCTTGATATTTACGATAAATCAGCAATTTCATCCAGACATCCCCTTAAAGGTTATATTCAGCTTATAAAGATGTTTTTGAATCTTATTGGAATTATTTTTGCAATTTCAATTCTCATGAACAAAAGTCCCTGGGGTATACTCAGCGGAATAGGAGCTCTTACAGCAATTATTCTTCTTATTTTTAAAGATACTGTTCTGTCTTTTGTGGCAAGTATTCAAATTGCAAGTTATGATCTTTTCAGGAAAATGGACTGGATAGAAATGCCTTCTTTTGGTGCAGACGGAGATGTTATTGATATCTCACTGCATACAGTGAGGGTGCAAAACTGGGATAAGACCATTGTGGCAATTCCAACCCATAAATTTCTTGATTATTCCTTTAAAAACTGGAGAGGAATGACTTTGGCTGGGGGAAGAAGAATAAAAAGGCATATCCTCATTGATCAGACAAGTATTTATATATGTACACAAAAGCATCTGGCAAGACTTGCTGAAATTGATTTTATCTCGGAGAATATAGGTGAAAACATAGCAGAGGCAATTAATGAAAAAAAATTAAATGAAAGTGATTCTTTGATTATAAACAGAAGTTTTATTACTAACTCAGGTTTGTTCAGGATTTATGTTGAAAAATATTTACGCAAAAACCCTAATTTACGTGGCGATTTGCCTTTAATGGTAAGACAGCTTCAATCAAGTGCCAGTCAGGGGCTGCCACTTGAAATATATTGTTTTTCAAAAGTTACTGCATGGGCACAATATGAAACTATACAGGCAGATATTATTGACCATATTCTGGCTGTAATGCCCCATTTTAATCTCAGGGTTTTTCAACGTAATTCATGCAAGGACACAAGGGGCGATTTCAAATTAATAACTTAGCCCAGGTTAAGCAAAATATTTTCAATAATGAAAAAATAAAGTCTGTATTTTAGTAAGGTAGAAAAAGAGTCTTTTTGAAATTTGCTTTGCAGTGGCATATTTTCAGGTGCCCATTCTCAGGGGTTGCGTCAACTTTCGCTCAACGCCGATCCCTATTGAAAATGACGCTTAAATTTATCTTGACTATGGGGGCCACTTCAGGTTTTGTCATGCAAATGTATCCAGTCGAAGCGTTTTTTGTATCCGATCACGCCAGATGGCATTCACACCGGCTTCATGGGCATAGTCGCTCCAGTGTGCAACCTTTTCATGTACTTCCTTGATAATCGTTTTCCAACGGCCGCGTTTCATGGAGGCAGTTCTGGCGCAGGCCTTGAAATCCTCCATGGTAAAATTATCCCGCTTTCCATTCAATGTCATTTGATGGCTTGACGTCCAGTTCCCGTAGGGGTTAAAGCTGTATATGAGGTCAAAAGCCGGTGCCAGTGCCCAATTCCCAGATTTATCCATCAGAAAGGCGATGTTTTTTACATGATCATCCTGGTTGCGGGCTATTATATTAAAAACCATTCGGCGAAACATTTCCTCAATGGAACTCATGGGCAGACCAAGCTGTCTTATAACTAGCATTGCCTGTTCGTATGAATAGGCCCCTGCCATATTAAAATCATAGTGGGCCAGAGCTCCCAGAGACTGCATATGAAGCTTTTTATTGCCGGGAAGCCGGTCAAAACGGCGGGTCATAAAATGGTTTCTGTTATTTTCCCTGAAAAGTCTGCATTCACTCATGGTGATTCCGGCATCGGCAGCCATTTTTGAATAGGCATATTCAATCAGACCATAGCCGGTTGGGTCTTCAGCTTCCTTATCCTTATTGCCGCTGACACCATCAAATTTCAGCAGCCAGTGTTCAAAACCCTTTTCGGCAGGGAGCTGTCCTGAACGAACTTCATTGGTTAAGGGATTCCATGCAATAACGGCCTTTGCCCTTGCACCACCAGCCGAGGTGCCGATTCTAAGTATTTCCTTCAGGGCATTTTCCTTGTTTTCGCCATTGAATGACACATTGAGAGAATCCCTATGGTTTAGAATCTCTGATGCCAGTGACACCAGCTTATCAACTTGGATCCGATCTGCCTGACGGCTTTTTGGCCCTGTTGCAGGTTTATACTCAAGTGCACCCATTCCTCTGACACCAGTGTAACAGAGACGTTCCACAGCATTGAAAGAGTCTGGATGACGACCCTGTGACGCCAGCCATGCATTGATAAGGGCATTACCGAATCTGTCGGGCAGAGAATCTGCCAGCAGGCCTGGCAAGCCGTAGAAGGTTTGCCGTGAAAGCTCGGGAAAGGTAAAAACTTTTCTTTCAAGGGGCATCATAAGAGGTGATATTTCAATACCGCTCCGGGCAAATGCCGGGTCATATTCAAATGCGGCAGTCTGGTTTCCTTCAGCCATGTAAACCGCACCTATGGTGCGTCCCCACATCCTGATTTCCGCAACCGTTGTCATGAATCTTCTCCCCATGACCATGTTTCAGGAACTGTATCGGAACGTGAACGGGAAGATGCACGCTGCCGCACTTTACCCTTTTGTTTCAGGAGAGCCATTGGTCGGGGGGATGGGGCAGGTATCATCTGATCCAGTCCCCTTGATAAATTTAGTGCCCGCATGATTCTTATGATTGTTGAAAACTGAACTGAAGCCCCTGCTTCCAGCCGTTCAACAGTGCGCTTGGATACGCCTGCCTGTTCGGCAAGATCAGCTTGTGTTACCTGCTGATCAATTCGATAGCGGGCAATACGCTTACCTATTTCTGTGAGAACAGCATCATCTGTTATTAGATTAGATATCTCCATAGTCGCCTATATTGTCGATATATAAAAAATATTATTTATATATCGTTAAATTTTGCGAATTGCAAGCTTGTTTTTGTTTTATTGTTTCAAATCTCTGTTCTTTACAGGCAAATAAGTGGTAATCATATTTTTAAATGGGGTTGTTTTCTTATAATAATAGGATTTTGGTTAATGTTCAAATTTAATTTTTTAATATTTTGTTTTGTGGTTGACAAGCCCGATTCTTTATGTTTCTATTCGTAGAAACATAAAGGGCTTAAATTATGAACATAAGACAAACAGACAGGAGGGAACTTAAGGAACTTGCAGGAATTTTCAGTCAGATTTCCAATGAAAAGGAAATGCTTTCTTTTATGGAAGAGATTATGACTGAAAAGGAATGCTTTGACCTTGCCCTCAGGTGGAAACTTTTAAAGGCTGTTTATAGAGGGGAACCACAGAGAAAAATTGCAGAAGATTATAATATTTCCCTTTGCAAGATAACAAGAGGTTCAAAAATTTTAAAAAAACAAGGCTCATGTTCAAAAGAGCTTTTAAAAAGATATTACAAAAAGGATTTATAAAAATGAATGAAAAAATACTTGATTATGAAATGCCTGATAAAAAAGGATATTTTGGTGATTATGGCGGAAGTTTTGTTTCTGATGAACTCAAGAAAATAATGAATGAAATTTGTGATGCCTATCTTGAAATAAAAAATGACTCTGCCTTTCAGGAGGAGCTTCTTCACCTTTATCATACTTACACAGGTCGTCCAACACCTTTATATTACGGTAAAAGTTTATCAGCAAAAATTGGTGGATCTGATATTTATTTTAAAAGGGAAGACCTTAATCATACAGGTGCGCATAAAATTAATCACTGCCTAGGTCAGGCTCTCCTTGCCAAGAAAATGGGTAAAAAAAAGATTATTGCTGAAACAGGAGCAGGTCAGCATGGTGTGGCTCTTGCAACAGCTGCTGTGATGGTGGGGCTTGAGTGTGATATTTATATGGGTGTAATTGATATTAAAAAGGAGCATCCCAATGTTGTAAGAATGAAAATTCTTGGAGCAAATGTAATCCCGGTAAACAGAGGTACTAAAACATTGAAAGACGCTGTTGATGCAGCATTTGAAGCATATCTGAAGGATCCTGAATCCCAGCTTTATGCCATAGGCTCTGTTGTAGGGCCCCATCCTTTTCCCATGATGGTAAGAGATTTTCAAAAAATTGTCGGGATTGAAACAAGGCAGCAATTTCAGGATATGACAGGGAAACTGCCTGATGCTGTTGTTGCCTGTGTCGGCGGCGGTTCAAATGCCATTGGCCTTTTTACTGCATTTCTTGGAGACAAGGGTGTTTCTGCCTATGGAGTTGAACCGGCAGGTATTGGTTTTGAGCCTGGTCAGCATGCTGCAACCCTTAATCTTGGTTCTCCAGGAGTGCTTCATGGCTTTAAATCCTATCTTCTCCAGGATGATAAGGGAAATCCGCTGGAGGTATATTCTGTTGCAAGCGGACTGGATTATCCTGGTGTTGGTCCCCAGCATTCTCTGCTGAAGGATATAGGTCGTGTAAATTATGTTTCAATCAACGACAATGAGGCAATAGACGCTTTTTTTGAGCTTTCAAGAACCGAAGGAATTATTCCTGCCATAGAAAGCAGCCATGCTGCTGCATATGCAATGAAACTTGCAAAAGAACTTGGAGGGGGAAAGTCTGTTATTGTGAATCTTTCGGGAAGAGGTGACAAGGATATAGATTTTGTTACTGATAAATATGGAAAAGACTATGGGATAAATTTTGATTGATTTTAGTTGACTCTGGCTGATTCTGTTAATATTTTACAATTTGGGTTTGACAATATTGTAAAATTGTTTAAAAAAATAAAACAAAGTATATTAGAGGGTAAACAAAATTAATTATTAAAGGAGCGATTATGGAATTTTTACCTTTAAAACCTGGTATTCTTAATGCCATTATCTGGTTTGCAATTGTCCTTATCGGTATAGGTATTGCAAAAGGAATAGGATGTGCCGGAGCCAATTATTTTATAGGCGGAGTGCTTATTCTTTTTCCAACCTATTTTGCAAGTATTCTTATTATTGAAGGTTTTAGTCCTAAGAAGCATTGATTAATACAGATTAAAACTGTTTTTAAGAGGGCTGTACATTTTTTTATGTACAGCCTTTTTTAATTTCATAAAAAAGCTGTTTTGTACCATACTTGACATGGATAATCCAAAGCTTATTTTTTTGTTGTTTAATTAAATTTTACAGGACAGATTATGGATGAAATAAAGGAAAGAATTTCAGAAGCTGGAATATTGCTTGATAAGCTTAAAAATGAGATTCAAAAGGAACTTGTTGGACAGAAAGAGCTGGTGGAAGGTCTTATCTTATCTCTTATAACAAATCAGCATGTTCTTCTTGAAGGTGTTCCCGGACTTGCAAAAACAAGTGCTGTCAAAGCTCTTGCCTCAGGTGTATCTGCTGATTTTAAAAGGATTCAGTTCACACCAGACCTTTTGCCGGCAGATATAGTCGGTACAGAGGTTTATCTCCCCAGGACAGGTGAATTTACAGTAAAAAAAGGGCCTGTTTTCAATAATATAATTCTTGCAGACGAAATAAACAGAGCTCCTTCAAAGGTTCAGTCTGCTCTTCTTGAAGCAATGCAGGAAAAACAGGTTACCATAGGAAATAAAACCTATGGCTTATCAAGCCCCTTTCTTGTGCTTGCAACACAAAATCCCATTGAGCAGGAAGGAACCTATCCTTTGCCTGAGGCTCAGGTAGACAGGTTTATGCTGAAAATAAAACTTTCATATCCTCAAAAAGAGGAAGAAAAGGAAATACTGGAAAAAAATGTTTTTGGCGAAACTGAAAAAATTAATCCTGTCATAAACCGCAATGATATCTCAGATATTTCAGGGCTTGTAAAATCGGTTTATATGGATCCCAAATTAAAGGATTATATAGTAGAGCTTGTTTCTGCATCAAGAAATCCTGAAAATTTCGGTATTAATATTGGTGAATATATAAGATTTGGAGCATCTCCAAGGGCAACTATATTTCTTGCTCTTGCCTCAAAGGCAAAGGCTGTGCTTGAAAAAAGAGCTTATGTTCTTCCTTCTGATATAAAAGAACTAAGTTATGATGTTTTACGCCACAGGATTCTTTTATCATATGAAGCCGAAGCAGAAGATATTACAGCTGAAGATATGATTAAAGAGATTTTAAATAAAATAAATGTTCCCTGATAAAAATGATTTCAAAAGCTGAAATAAAGAAAATTAAAAAGCTTCATCTTAAAACATCACTTATGGTTGATAATATGATGGCCGGGCAGTACAGATCTGTTTTCAGAGGCTGCGGTATGGAGTTTGAGGAAGTAAGAGAATACAGACCCGGAGATGAGGTAAGAGCAATTGACTGGAAAGTTTCTGCAAGGCTTGGAAAAACATATGTCAAGGTTTTCAGGGAGGAAAGAGAAGCCTGTGTTGTTTTGCTTGTTGATATGAGTTCCTCAAACCTGTTTGGCTCTACAGGAATGACTAAAATGGAAAAGGCCGCGGAAGTTGCTGCCCTTGTATCATATGTGGCAATTAAAAATAATGACAGGGCAGGGCTTATCCTTTTTACTGACAAGGTTGAATTATATATCCCCCCTGGAAAGGGCCCCTCACATGTATGGCGTATCATTCGTGCAGTTTATACCTTTAACAGTGGAAAAGGGGCAAAGACTGATATAAAAAAGGCCCTTGATTTTTTTGCAAAGGTTGCCCCCATAAAAAGTCTTTGTTTTTTAATATCAGATTTTAATTCCCCTCCTTTTGAAAAAGAGATTAAAATGCTTAAACCACGGCATGAAATAATAGCTGTAAAAATTGGAGATAAAAATGATTTTTATCTGCCTTCCGACGGTATAGTTTCTTTCAGGGATCCTGAAACAGGAAGGGAGTTTCTTTTTGATTCAGGTTTTAAGGATTCAAGGGAAAAATGGCTTGATAAGGCACAGGCATATAAAAATGGAATTTCTCTTTTTTTTAAAAAATGCGGAATAGATCTTCTTGAGCTTAATACAGATGATTCTTCGGGGGATATGCTTGTAAAATATTTCAGATACAGACACCTGAGAGTACAAAAATCCAATGGATAATATAGATTTAAATGTCTTAAAACAAATGGCAGATATAAAACCTGTTGAAGTTTTTGAAAGCAGACCAGACTATTTTATATATTCAGCCCTGTTTTTTTCTCTGGTTATTATTGTCTTAATTTTATTTTTTATCTGGAAAAAATATTTTAAAAAAGGAAAAACAGTTAAAAATGAACCCTTTTTAAGCATTGAGAAACTTCTTGATGAAATAGATTCTTTAAATAAAAATAATGGCGAACCTTTAAAAGAAAAATGGTTTAAATTATCTTTTGTTTTCAGAAAATATCTTTATTTATGCCATGGGGTCAACTCTTTTAATCTTAGTGAAAAAGAGCTTTCACAAAAGCTTTTTAAAGTTAAATCTCTTTCTTTTTTTCATGAAAAACTTTGTTTGCTTCTTGAAAAATTTGAGGAAAATAAATTTTCTTCGGGAAATGATGATAATCTGGAAGATTTTTATACAAGTTTGTCTTTTTTGAAAACCTTGATTAAGGATAGTCAGAAAGAGGGAGATATTAAAAATGTTTAGATTTGAATCTCCTTTTTATTTACTTTTTTTATTGTTTATTCCACTGCTTTTTTTTGCAGATAAAAAAGGACGAAGTGTTTCTGTTTTGCGTTCAGTGCCCTTTGATTATAATTTTAATTTGTCTTTTTTATATTATTTCAATGAGTTTTTAAAATATCTTGTTATTTTTTTTCTTGTTCTTGCAGCTGCAAATCCTCAATTGGGTGATAAAAAAACATATTATGATTCAAAAGGTGTTAATATAATGATTGCCATTGATACTTCCGGCAGTATGAGAGCCCTTGACATGGATAAAAATCATGAAGCCTCAAGACTTGATGCCCTCAAGGATGTTGTTCTTGATTTTATTGAAAAAAGAACCGGAGACAGAATAGGGCTTGTTGTTTTTGGGCAGCATGCCTTTACACTTATACCTCTTACAAGGGATTACAGTACAATTAATTATTTCCTTGACAGGATTCATATAGGAATGGCTGGAGAAAATACTGCAATAGGCGATGCTCTTGCTGTTTCTGCCAAAAGACTTGAAGATGTTGAAAGTAAAACAAAGATTGTAATTCTTGTAACAGATGGTGAAAGTAACAGCGGTGAAATTCCTCCGCTTACAGCAGCAGATGCTCTCAAGGACAAAAAAATAAAGGTATATTCAATTGGAATCGGTTCAAATGGTTATGCTCCTTTTCCTGCGGATTTTTTTGGACGCAGGCTTTTAAGAAATGGACGGGTTAATATTGATGAAAAAACTTTAAAAAAGATTTCTTCTGTAACAGGAGGATTGTATTTTAATGGAAAAAACAGAGGAGAGCTTGAAAAAATTTATTCAAAAATAGATGCACTTGAAAAAACAAGTGTTAAAATAGAAACTTTTGAAAAAGACAGGGAATATTATTTATATTTTCTTTTTGCAGCTCTTTTATCTCTTGTTTTAAGATTAATTTTAGTAAATACAAAATTTGTAAGAATACCATGAAATTTATTTATCCAGATGCAATTTATCTTTTTTTTCTGATTTTTTTTGTTTTATTCCTTTTTTTATATGGAAACAGAAAAAAGGAAAAAATACTTGCTTTTTTTATGACAGGCAATACTGAAAATTCAATAAAATACATTAATATAAGATATTTATCATGGCTGTTTCTTCTTTTGTCTCTTGTTTTTATGATAATTGCAATTGCAGGGCCTGTAACCGGATACGAGAAAAAAAACATATCAAGAAAAGGTGTTGATATTGTTTTTCTGCTGGATGCTTCAAAAAGTATGGTTGCAGAAGATGTGAAACCTTCGAGAATCAAAAGGGCAAAGCTTGAGATAAACAGTCTTTTAAAAAATCTCAAAGGAGATAGAGCCGGACTTGTTGCCTTTGCTGGAGAAGCCTTTGTCCAGTCTCCACTGACCATGGATTTTAAAGGGTTTGATCTTTTGCTTAAAGCTGTTGAGCCATATTCTTTTCCTGTGGGCGGTACAAATCTTTATAAGGCAATAAATAAGGGCATAAGTCTTTTTGATGATAAAACAGATTCATCAAGAGTTATGATTATTTTTTCTGATGGTGAAAAAAATTCAGGGACAGATCCTTTGAAAGCAGTTGATGATGCTGTTAAGAAAAATATAATCATTTTTACAATAGGAATTGCAACAGAAAAAGGCGCTCCTGTTGCCCTTGAGGAAGGAGGATTTTTAAAGGATAAAAAGGGCAGTATTCTTATTTCAAAAAAAAATCCTTCTTTTTTAAAACAAATAGCATCAGCTTCAGGAGGAGATTATCTTGATACTGAAAAAGGTTTTGATCTTAAAAAAGTTTATGAAACACAGATAAGAAGCAAACTTAAATTAAAGGAATTTTCTTCAAAAGAGCAGTTGAAAAACAAATCTTCATATAAAATTTTTATTATCTTTTCTCTTGTTTTTGCTTTTGCAGCCTTTTTATCAGGTCAGAAAAGGGGATATGCATGTTTTGTATTTTTTGTTCTTTTTTCTTTTTCACAGGAGTTGAAAGCAGAGGATTTGACAGAAAAAGGGCTTAAGTTATACAATCAGAAATCCTATGGTAAAGCATTTGATACATGGACAAAAGCACAGGTTGATAATCCCGAAAACCTCAAACTTTATTTTAATATAGGAAATGCTGCATTTAAAAATAAAGATCTTGAAAATGCAGAAAAAAATTATGAAAAGGTTTTTGAATCAGCTGGCAGCCAGTCCAAAAATCTTAAATATAAATCCTTGTTTAATCTTGGAAATACAAGTCTTTTAAAAAAAGACTATGACACAGCAATAAAGAGATATGAGGAGTATCTTAAAGAATTTAAAAATGATGAAGATGCAAAAAAGAATTTGATACTTGCCAAAAAATTGAAAAGGCAGGAGCAGAAAAAAAAGAATCAGGACAAGAATAAAAATAAAGACAAGAACAAAGACAAGAACAAAGACAAGAACAAAGAAAAGAATAAAGAGAAGAATAAAGAGAAGAATAAAGAGAAGAATAAAGAGAAGAATAAAGAGAAGAATAAAGATTCTTCCGGTAAAAATAATAAACAGGAAGAAAAGAAGAAATCAGGTAAAAAGCCTGATAATAAGACTGAAAAAAAAGGCGGCAGAAACAAAGCTTCGGATAAAAAGCAAGAGTTTTTAAAAGGTGCTGCTAAACAGCCATCTTCTTATGACAAGGACAAAAAAGATAAAGAAAAAAGAGCAGAGAAAGCATCTGCATATGATGTATTAAGCAAGGTAAAGGACAGGCCTGCAGGTCTTATACCTTATTATAAAAAACAGGAAGTGGAAGAGGACTGGTAATGAGAAAATTTATATGGTCTGTTTTTGTTATTTTAATATTTTTTCCATTTTACAATCTATATGGTTTTGAGGCCTTTTTATCTGCTGACAGAACAAATGCGGTTATAAATGAAACCTTTAATATAAAGATAACATTGAAAAACGGAGACGGCAGCATAGTTGTCCCTGAAATGGAAGGGATTGAAATTGTATCTTGTTCCACAAGTTCTAATATAAGCATGATAAACGGTAAATTTGATAAAACAAAAACATATTCCTACACAATTCTTCCTGTAAAAGAGGGAAAGATAAAGGTTGGGCCTTTTAAAATTATTGATGGTAAAAAAAGTATCCTTACAAATTCAATAATTATTAAGGTATCAAAATCAAACCAAACATCAGGTGAAACATCTGGTCTCAGTGTAAAAGCAGTATTATCAGATTCAACACCTTATATAAGCGAATATATAGAATATAAAATTATAATTACTTCTGATGACTCGGTATTGAAAATAGGTTTTGATGAACCTGAGTTCAAGGGATTTATTTCCGAGAGAAAAAAAAACAGGACTTATTCCAGAATAATAAATGGAAGAGCATTTCAGATTACAGAAATTATTTATTCTCTTTTGCCTGTAACAGCTGGGAAAGGGGTTATACCAGGGTGCAGGGTTGAAGCTTCTTTAAAGGATGCCCGAAGAAGATCTTCAAACGGGTTTCCTTCTGATTCTTTTTTTGGGGATTCTTTTTTTTCGCGGGCATATACTGCAAAGAGAAAAATAATATTTTCCAATAAAACGGATTATGAAATAAAAAAACTTCCTGAAACAGATATGACTTCTTTTTATACTAATATAACAGGTAAAATTGATGCTTATGCCGAAATTGATAAAAAAGATATCTATGCCAATGATTTTATAAATTACAAAATTGTTGTTGAAGGCAGTGGTAATCTCTCTGATTTAAAACTGCCGGAGATAAATTTTTCTGATAAATATAAGGTTTATAAAGACAAGCCTGAAATAAAGACCCATAAAACATCTCATGGAGAAAGAGGCAAAATAATAAACAAATATGCAATAGTTCCTTCAAAACCAGGCAATTTTGAAATTCCGGGAATGAAATTGAAATATTTTAACCCTGATGAGGATAAGTGGAAAGAAATTATAATAAATAAAAAATCTTTTCAGGTAAAGCAGGGTAAAGGAAGTGTCCATGAAAATATAAAACCTGAAAAAATTATACCGCCTGCTGAAAGTATTAAGGTTGAAAAAAAAACACAACCTTTAACCGATATTATTTTTGTAAAAAAAGATAAAGGTTCTTTTCTTTCAAAACAACCTGATTTTAATGTTTTCTTCAAGATTTATTTTGCAGTTGGGTTTTTAATGATTTTTGCATTAACTTTCAGGATGTATTTTGGCAAAATTAATATTTTTTCTCACAAAAAACAAAAAAAATATTTAAAACAGATTGATTTAATAGAAAATAATTTGAGCATCAGAGAAAAGGCGGCTGAAATAAAATCAATTTTTAATTCATTTTTAATGGATAAATATGGTGAAGGGCTTAATTTATATTTTGAGAAAAATGATTTTGAAAATGATATAAAAAAAGAGCTTCAAGACTATATCCGCCTTCTTGAAAAAATAGAATTTTCCAATGAAATTTCAGATTATGAATTTTCAGATCTTCAAAAACAGATAAAATATTTTATAAAAAGGCTGTAATTATGAAAAAAAGAGCATGGGTATTTTTTTTGATAATTATTTTTTCTCTTCCTTTTTCTGTTCAGGCTGAAAAATTTTTTGAAAAAGGAGTAAGCTCTTATGAAAAAGGAGAATATTCAAGCTCCCTTGAATATTTTAAAAAAGATATCAGTGAAAAAGGGCTTACCGGACAATCTGCTTTTAATATTGGGAACTGCTATTATAAGATGAAAGATTACGGCAGGGCTTTATTATGGTATGCAAAGGCTGAAAAAAATTTGTTTTATGACCCTGATCTTAAATTTAACAAAAAAGTGTGCTTTGATAAGCTTTCAATTGATGAAAAAAACAATTCTTTTCTAATGACAAAAATTTTCTTTCTGAATAGATATTTCCCTGAAGTGTTGGTAAATATTTTTTCATTTTTATTTTTGATTCTTTTTTTTATTTTATTGTTTTTTCTGCCTGAAAAAAAGTTTATTTTTTTTAAAATTATGTTTTTTCTTATTGCATGTTATTTTTTATTTTCTTCAATTTATTTTTTTCTTCAATATAATCTGGACAGAAAAGGGATTGTTCTTGAGACTTCAAAAGTCCGTTCTGCCTACTCTGAAAAGGCCTCTGTGCTTTTTTCTCTTCCAGCTGGAACCTGTATAAAAGTAGTTAAAAAAGATAAAGGATATTACAAGATTCTTACCCGTGATAAAAAACCGGGGTGGATAAAAATGAAAATGGTTGGTATTATCTAGCATGTAATTCTTTTATTTTTTATCTTAAGAAAAAAGATTAATATGACGAAGTGTAGTCTATGCAATAAAGAGAAGGGCTGTTCAGATTCCTGTATAAGGTATTATATTCAAATAGATAAAAAGAAATATGATGCCTTGCCCTATAAACCAAGGAATAAAACTCTTTTTGAAATACAGAAAAATATTTTGAAAAGATGCCCTGGCTGTGGAGTGAAAGAAGGGGGCTTTCATCATGTTGGCTGCACTATGGAAGTTTGTCCCAGATGTAAGCATTTATGGGTTTCTTGCAGATGTTCTGGTATAAAGGCTGTTGATAAAAAAGACGCTGAAATAATTCCTCTTTTCTCTTTTGTTTTATAGCTTTTTTAGTTTCCCTTTTTTTAATTTATTTTTTTGATAATCGGATATTTTATGAATTTTTTGTTAAGCCTAAAAAAAATTTATGTTGTAAAAAATATTATTTTTATCCTTATTTTTGCTTGCGGATGCTTTTTTTTTGAGTCATGTTCCGGTGACAAAGGCAAAACCGAAAAAAAATTTGAAGATTCATTCAGGATTAGAATGATAGATGACTGGATATTCTATCATGGAAGACGCATTGTTGTAATGAGTCTTAAAGCTAACGGTAAGTGGGTTGCACAGGTTCGTGAACAGGAAAAATTTTCAAGAATTGTTGGTAAAAAAGGGGAACAGCAAGGAACCTGGAAGCTGTCTGATGATGAGAAGTCTCTTGAAATCATTGTAGATAAAGGTGATGATTTGGATATGGAGTGGACCCCTGGAGAAAGCTATAAATATATTATATCCTTGCTTGATGATTCAAAGCTTGTTCTGGCGTGGGAAGATTCGGGTAAAAAAATTGAATGGATAAGGCTTCGGGCAAAAAAAACTCCAGAAGCATCTTCTTCTGAGTCTGGAGATTCCAAAGCGCCTCTTATTACAACAAAAACTACAAAAATGGCTCCATTGATTGTCAATTTCAGGAAAAGAAGTCCTTATTCAAAAGACAGATATATCTGCACAAGCTTTACAATAGTTGAGGAGCTGGAAACCCCGGTTTCAGATCCCGCAGAAATGGAACAAAAGATTCCTGTTCATCCTGTTATAAGAGATAATATTCTTGTATATCTTTCATCTCTTGAATATAGAGAGTTAAATACTTTCAAGAAAGTTCGACTGGTTACAAAAGAGCTTAGTAAAATGATTTCTCCTTATTTTGCAGGCAGATTAAAAGACGTTAAACTGGATCATATTATTGTTGCAGGCAGTAAAGGCAGTTTTGAAGAGTTTATAATTCAATATCCTGAACAAATGGCAAGGTTTGGTTTTGAAAGTCAGGCAGAAGAACTTGTTGCGGCTGAAAAAGAAAGCCAATAAAAGAAAGCCAATAAAAGAAAGATTATAAAGGATTTAATAATTTATTCAATATGTTATAATTATATTTTTCTGATAATTTTCTCAAGCTCTCTAATGGTTTTATTATCATTTTCTCCATTATATCTGGCTCTTATAAAAAGATTTATAAAATTTCTGATATCTTCCAATTTATTTAAACCGCTTTTGTTTATTCGTTCCATATATTCTTCAAAACCTTCATATTCTTTTTTTTCAAGTTTTATTTTTTTCTGAAATTTTTTGAATAAGATTATTTCCCTGTCTTCTTTTTCCCTGAAAAATTTTTTTATAAAAATGGCTGTGTTTCCAATGAAAATCATAAGAATAATAATCAGAATAAAGAAAAAGACTTTTTTAAAAAGATTTAAATTATTTAATCCCAAAAAAGAAAACATGAGCTCCTGAAGCTGATGGTCAAATCCTGCTATTTTTTGATTCCAGAAAAAGTCCAGTGCTGAGATAATTTTTGATATTGGAGAAATAAACCTTGATAAGCTGTTAAAATTGATTGTTTTATCAGTATCGGATAATCTTTCAATGGGGGAATCAAGCCTTTCAGGAGAAACTTCCATTGTTGGATCTATTTTTATCCAGCCCCTGTTTTTTAAATATATTTCACACCATGCGTGGGCATTGGACTGCCTCACCTGTAAAAAATTACCTATAGTATTTTTTTCTCCTCCAAGATATCCCCCAACAATTCTTGAAGGAATATTTGCCGCCCGCATTAAAAATGCAAAAGCAGAGGCATAATGTTCACAAAATCCTTTTTTTTTATCAAATAAAAATTCATCAATATAATCTTTGCTGTATTTCGGAGGATTAAGTGTATATACAAAGTTATTATTTTTAAAGAAATCAAGAATTTTTGATACTTTTTCTTCAGGGCTCAGTTTTTCAATATTTTTTACAAATTTTATACTTCTCGGATTAAATCCAGGAGGCAGATTAAGATATTTTTCATCGGGAAATTGAGCTTTCGGCAGTTTTTTGGAAAATATTATTTCATATCTTGTTTTTTTTCTTATTCTTGAAAAAGAAGAATAAAGTATAAAATTTTTTGTAAGATAAAAATTGGTTTCAGAGGATTTTACCGGATATTCAGGAGATATAAGATATTTTGAATTTGTGGGAGCTAGTATTATAAGTGCTTTTTGAGATTTATCAGGTTTAAAATTTATATTTTGTTCAGGTCTTTTATCGGGTTTCCATGAAAAGCCGTTGAAATGAGTGAAAACTATACCTCTGAAATAACTGTCTTCTTTGAAATTATATTCTTCTGACTGTATCTTGAATGCCTCGGTATTGTCTTTTGCAAGGGATGAAACAGAACCAGGATTTAAGTTTTCCGAGAAACCGGAAATATTTTTTGAGCTGTCCTTTTTTCCCCATAAATTTATTTCTATACGTGGGAAAAAGAAAAAAAGGATAAATGCTGAAAAAAGTGCGGGTATAGAAAAATATAGGCTTTTTTTTAAATGTTTTTTAAAATTTTTTTCAGGTGAATTTATTTGAATCATTACAGATATTGTAAAAACAGCAGAGCAGAGCATGTAAACAGCAGAAAAAAATGAAGATGAAAACAAAATCAGTGAAAGAAGAATAAAAAAGCTCATAAAACACGAGAACAATTCATCTCTGTTATTTTTTATTTCCATTAATTTTAGATTTGACATTATTATAAGCAGAGGTACTCCTGCACTTCTTGAAAAAATATTTCTGAAATTCAATCCAAGAATTATTGTAAAAAAAATAGTCATCCAAAAAAGGTTTTTTGTCTTCGGCGGCTTGACCTTTTTTTTTAATATAAGGATATTATAAATAAAACTAATTGAAATTAAACAGGATATTAAGGGGTCAATAAAATAGAAAACAGGAATAGATGCAATTAATATGGATAAAAAAATAGAGGTATAATTATTTGTTTTCATTAAATTCTGCCAATGCTGAAAGACAATTTATCCTGTGTTTTTCGCCTTTTGAAACCGGAATTTTCAAATCAGGCATTACAAGGCCGTATTTTGTACCTGCAGAATCAAAGTCAAGTATTGTTTTACATATAAGTTCGAGTTTTTCTTCTGTATTTTCAATTGGTATCTTATCCCATAATATTAAAATTTCGTCTTTATCCACATTAGTTTCAAAATCTTTCACAAAGAGTCCAAGACCTTTTGAATAAGCTTTCCATGAAATTCTTTTTATATTATCACCTTTTACATATTCTCTTAAACCATTGTAATTTTCTTCATTTTTTTTTATCCGGCTTCCAGTATCAGAAATTTCATCTGAATCCATTGTATAATGAGGTGGAATTGGCTGGAATGAAGGCTTTGGATATACAACCTGTTTGTCTGCAGGTATAATATATGAAAAAGCTCTGAATATACCAAAGGGAGAAGATGATGAAATTATAATTGTTTCAGGCTCAAAAATTCCTCTCCTTGATGATGAATAAAAGATTTCTGCTGTAATTGCAGAATTTTTTTTTATTAATTCAACAAGGGCTTCACAATCTCTTGCCTTTAATACTATCATTTCCTTGTCTTTTTTTTCTGATGAGAGATTTATGATGACTCTGGAATTTTGTCCGGCAAAGGTATTTTCTATATTAATGGAATTAATTTTAAGATTCAGCAGGTTTTTTCTTGTTTCCCAGATAGATGTTACAAGTAATGAAAAGAGGAAAAAGCTGAATAAAAGTCCCATATTATTGTTTTCATTGAAAGAACCAATAAAAATTATAAAAATTACTGAAAGGAATATGATCCCTGGAGAAGTAGGGATTATATAGATATATTTTTTATTTATATATGAGGGAAATGAGCTTATTTTTCTTGAGAATCTGAAAAGCGGATTTTTATGGAATTTTAATATCATTCAGCATCTCTTTTATTTCTTTTTTTCTTATCATTCTATTTTCTTTTTTCAGAAAAAGTCTGTGGGAGGCAGCCCATGGCAGCACATTTTTTACATCGTCTGGAATAACATAATCCCTTGAATGAATTTTTGCCCATGCCCTTGATGCCTGGAGAATGCTTATCCCTGCCCTTGGTGAAAGCCCAGCCTTAAAGTATGCTGAGGTTCTTGTATAATCTATAATATTTTGAAGATAATCAATCAGCGGGTCTTTTACAACTACATTTCTTACCTGATTTTGTAATTTTAAAACAGAATTTGAATCAAGAACAGTAAGGGCTTCTTTTATAGAATGGGAAGATGAATATTTATTTTGTAAAATAATTTTTTCTGCGTTTCTGTCTGGGTAGCCTATATCAATTTTAAACAGGAATCTGTCCAGTTGGGATTCAGGAAGGGGAAATGTTCCTGACTGATCCTGGGGATTTTGGGTTGCAATTACAAAAAAAGGTTTTTCAAGGCTGTATGTGTTTCCTTCTATTGTTATCTGCTTTTCTTCCATTGCCTCCAGAAGGGCGCTCTGGGTTTTTGGAGTTACCCTGTTTATCTCATCTGCAAGAAGAACTTTTGTAAATACAGGGCCTTTATGAAATATAAATTCAGAGGTTTTCTGGTTAAAAACAGAAACTCCAAGCACATCACCCGGCAGCATGTCGCTTGTGCATTGTATTCTGTTAAAAGAAAGTCCCATAACAAGTGAAAGTGTTTTGGCAAGGGATGTTTTTCCTATTCCTGGAAGGTCTTCAATAAGAAGATGCCCATTTGCAAGAAGGCAGGTAAGGGCAAGAACTATTTTTTCTCTTTTACCAAGAATTATTTTTTCTATTTCATCAATTATTTTTTTTATTTTTTTATCAATCATCATATTTTCAACCGGAAATTTATGGTTTATGAGAACAGCAGTAATTCCATATTCCTATTTATATATATTTTTCAAGATCTATGAAAGGTTTATCTTTCATGATGGAATTATTCAGGCATGTATGAATATTTAACAAATTATGCCGAAAGGATTATATTTATTTTATAAGCAGGTAGTTTGTATTTTAGATAATGCCCCCTTGATTTTCAGGGGGCTGATTATTTATTTAAAAAGAGGTTTTACTTCTATTGTTGCTTCCCTTCCAGGGCCTATGGAAACAATTTTTACTTCTGTCTGGCAGAGCTCTTCAATTCTTCTGATATATTTTATTGTATTTTCAGGCAGCTCATCAAATTTTCTTATTTTACTGATATTTTCCTTCCATCCGTCAATGGTTTCATATATTGGAACGGCTTTGGCTGTTTTTGTTACAAGAGCTGGGAAAAAAGAGGTCTTTTTACCATCTATTTCATATTGGGTACATATTTTCAGTTTTTCAATGCCATCCAGCACATCAAGTTTTGTGAGAACAAGACCTGTAAGAGAATTAAGCCTTACCGCATTGTTTAATACAACAGTATCAAGCCATCCGCATCTTCTTTTTCTTCCTGTTGTTGCACCAAACTCTTTGCCTGTTTCCTGAATTTTTTTGCCTGTATCATCAAATAATTCTGTAGGAAAGGGTCCTGCTCCAACCCTTGTTGTATATGCTTTTACAATCCCCAGAATTTCTGAAACATTTGCAGGGCCAATTCCTGAGCCGCAGCATATATTTCCTGAAACAGTGTTGGATGAAGTCACAAAAGGATATGTTCCGTGATCTATATCAAGATGGGTTCCCTGTGCTCCTTCAAAAAGAACTTTTGAATTTTCTGAAAAGGCATTGTAAAGCTCTTTGGAAATATTTTTTACATGAGGGCGGAGCTTTTCTGCATATTCTTTGTAGGTTTTATATATTTCATCAAAATCGAGTTTTTCATTATATGAAAAAAGGCAGCTCAATATTGTCTGTTTTTCATCAATATTGATTTTCAGCATTTTTTTAAAAATTTCATCATCAAGCAGCTCTGCAAACCTTATGCCCCTTCTTGAAGCCTTGTCTTCATAGCATGGGCCTATTCCACTGCCCGTAGTACCGATTTTGTTATCTCCGGCATCTTTTTCACGGGCATTATCCAATATTTTATGGTAGGGCATTATTACATGAGCTTTTTCGCTGATTAAAAGTTTTTCTGGACTTATATCTATCCCTTTTTTTGTCAGATAATCCATTTCACCAAGCAGAACTTTCGGGTCAACAACAACTCCATTTCCTATTATACATTTTTTCCCCTGGATTATTCCTGAAGGTACAAGGTGGCTTATAATTGATTTTCCATTTATCACCATTGTATGCCCTGCATTGTTTCCTCCCTGAAATCTGACTACATAATCTGCCCTGTCAGAAAGAAGATCTACAATTTTACCTTTGCCTTCATCTCCCCATTGGGTACCAACTACGGCAATACTGGACATTTTTTTTCTCCTTTTTTAATCTTTCTTTTTTCCTGAAAAAATTTTTGAATAAGTTCTCTGCATTCATCTTCAAGAACCCCTGAAATTATTTCAGGCCTGTGATTTAAATTTATGTTTTTGTGGAAGCTGTACAATGAACCCGCAGCACCCCATTTCTTATCAAATGTACCAAAAACAACTTTTTTTATTCTTGCATGAATTAAAGCTCCCATGCACATAAGGCAAGGTTCAAGTGTAGAATAGAGCACAGCATTTGTAAGTCTGTAGTTCCCTGTTTTTTTTGCTGCCTCCTTTAAAACATTAATTTCTGCATGAGCTGTTGGATCAAGCAGTGTTATTATCATGTTGTGGCTTTTTGCTATTATATTCCCATCAGTATCTGCTATCACAGCTCCAACAGGAACTTCATCCTTACCCCTGGCTTTTATTGCCTCATGCAGAGCAATTTTCATTAAAGCTTTATTCATGATCAGTTTTAATACCTCAAGACTATAATGCGATATCTTCTGGATAGAGATCAGTCAACTATTTATTATAAAAAAAATAAAAAAATATAAAGGACTAATCAGGTTTATTTTTTTATCAGCTTTTACAGTAAATATTTTTTAACTCAGTAAAGAAAAATAAAAAAGGTTCAAATTATCTGAAATATTTGATCAAAGTCCTCTTTGGGAATATTGTTTATAAAAAAGTTGACTTATTTTTTATTTTGGAATAATTTGCCCTCATAAAAAGGTAGGTAATACTGTCTTTTTTGCGCCTGTAGCTCAGCTGGATAGAGCGCCGGACTACGAATCCGTAGGTCGGGGGTTCGAATCCTCCCAGGCGCGCCACAAACAATAAGGCTTTCAGGATTTTTTTCTGATAGCCTTTATTTTTTAGTTATTTATTTGCACCATTTTTGCACCATTTAAAATTTATAAGAGCAGCGTATTTTTACGATTTAAGATTGATTTAAAAATTTTTTATAATCAGCTTTTTGCCTGTAATTTGTTTGCTTGTACCAGCACTGTAACGTAAAGAAACTTCTTTAATGCTAAAATTCTTGAACACTTCCCGCATCTCTATATGATCATTGATACTTAAAATGAACTTTCCTTTTATTTCAGCCAAAGCTGATGCTAACCCGCATTTCTCACCAAGTTTCCATTTGTTGTAAATTCACTTGTAATCTGACATATTTTTCTTTTTGAAAGTTAAAAATCACCTTTTTGGGAACTTATATATCACTCTCAACCCAATTTTTTGTTCTTATTGTTAAAAATTAACCCTTTTCCCCATCAAAAAGACGTACCTCTCCCTTTGGCTTTAAAATCGTTTTTTTATATCATCAGACTCTAAGTGGTATTTTCCTTATATTATCAAGAGCTTGATTAAAAATATTTTTAAAAGGACAGCTTTCAGTAAAAGAAACCCAGACCTTTCTGACTGTTACCCTTATTTTTGCACCAATTTTTAACAATCTCAG